>OIXY01000113.1_pt1 | contig 22603 bp, 15 predicted proteins | sample 1588051 | NCBI WGS metagenome assembly OIXY01 (sample SAMN03283247) | human gut metagenome | biome: human-associated habitat; material: feces | host: Homo sapiens | place: Peru | collected 2012 | reverse complement strand
CGTGCTTACAGCGTATAGCTGCTTAGCACATTATTGAATTATTAACGAACTATTGACAAACAAATATAGAAAAAAATATCTTGCAAGTGATATTTTCTTAATGAAAAACTTATGAAAGAAGGAAAAGTCATGCCTTATTATAAATATGTATTATAGTCGATCACAAGCAAAAAGAAAGAAGGTGAGAAACTTTTCGCTCATTTTATGGACAAATATATAGCCAAAAAATGTAAAAACCATGAGTTTTTGTGTAAAAATGCATATCTTTGTGACAAAAACGAACATAATGAATAAAGTAAAACTACCGTTGCTAACCTTCTTAGCTATTCCTTTAACCCTTTTTGCAGGTCCACGCAGTTTTCAACAAGCCAAAAAAATTGCAGAAAGACATGCTACAGAACATGGCATCATCAAAGATCATTCTGAAGTAACGTTGGCAAAATCAGCTAACGTAAAAGTTGGCTCACGAGTAAAATCAGTAAGCAGAGAAATTCCTGCTGATCAAACTCCTGCCTATTATGTTTTCTCCAATGGGAAAGATAAAGGATTTACCATTGTTTCGGGAGATGACCGTTTGCCGGAAATCATAGGCTATTCGGACCAAGGAACCTACAACGAAACTTCCTTGCCCAAGAGTTATGTCAATTTCATGAAGGCCTATGAGAAATTAGCAGATAAGATAACTCAAGGTGACAAACAGGCTCAGCAGGATCTTGCTGAAATCAACAGTTATCGCTCCAGCCTAAGTTCTCAAGTTGCCGTAACCCCTCTACTCGGTGATATCGAGTGGAGCCAGTTTGCACCATTCAATAATATGTGCCCTCTATACGATGGCACAAACCATGCTGCTACAGGATGCGTGGCAACTGCAATGACACAGGTAATGGCCCACTATCAGCATCCCAAGCAACTCATAGAAGATATACCTGGATATACAAAGTCATGGAACGGATATGAGACCACAATTCCAGCTATCAGCAAAGCAGAAGGAACGTATGATTGGTACAACATTCTGCCCAAATATACCAGTGGACAGTTTAACCAGACACAAGCCGCTGCCGTAGCAAAATTGGTCTATCACTGCGGTGCAGCCCTGCAGATGGGCTATGGAAGCGTATCGGGTTCTTTCGCTTCCCCTACTCCTTTCGCTAAATATTTTGGTTACGATGCAGACCTGATGCAGAAAGTTTTCCGCTACTCATTCACGTTAACAGAATGGATGCAATTGATAGACAATGAACTCTCTGCCGGGCGCCCGATTCTTTATTCAGGAACATCTTCCCAGGAAGGCGGTCATGAGTTTGTATGCGATGGATCAGATGGCAATGGACTCTATCATATCAACTGGGGATGGAGCGGACAGCAGAATGGATATTTTGACCTGACGATTCTCAATCCTTATCAGGAAGGAGAAAACTCAAGTAATGCTGATGACGGCTATAATGTAGGATGCGGTATGCTGATTGGCATTGCACCAGACAATGGCCAGAAAGATAATGCACTGGTAAATGTTCCTTCCATCGTAATGACCTACAATCAGAATAACAGCAAATTAGAACTTGCCAAGGCAAGTCGCACGAGTACATCAGAAACTTTCAGTTTAAAAATCTCCAACGATTTTACAAACCAATCCCTGAATGATTTCTATGGCGTTAGACTGAAATTTGGTATCAAAAAAGCGGATGGCACCTATCAGCCTATCGGCAATTATTCATCAAGACTAAATCTGGCAGCACTTGGCTCTAATGGTTCTTTCTCTATTGGACAAGTTGGAGAGTTAGCTGTGGATTATGCATTTCCAATAGGAAAGACCACCATTTATGCCATTTACAGTACCAATGGATACACCTGGCTTCCATGTGCCTATAAGGGAATGCAGCCTTACGTAGTGGAAGCTACGGAAACGACTCTTTCCATCGTACAAACCCAACTGAAATCGGAAGTTTCAGCAGAAGGCAATCTGACAAGTGGCGTAAAGAGTACATTCGATGTATCCATAACCAATGAAGGTGACCAGGAATACCTTGGCTATCTGGACATATATTCCAGCATGACTTCCAACAAACCAGAAAACGCAGATGAGAAACTGTATGTTGCAGTACCAGCTCATTCCACGATTTCAAGAAAGATAGAACTGACACCTTCAGGAAAGAATTTCTATCTGTGGATTACTGATTATAAGGGAAATACACTGGTAGATGGCAAGCAGTTTACACTGAACACCTCTTCCGAACCTGTACTTTCTATCGTTAAAGCCTGGAACAATGCTACTCCAGACGCATACGAAACAGAAAAAGCCTACTATGGAAAAGTCAGGGTAAAAGCGCCGAGAGTGGATGATGACAAGGTAACTTTCTCTTATGAAATACAAAACGACGGCGGATCAACAACCCTGCAATGCGGCATAGGTGTAAATAATACGTATCCTTCTGAAATGAAAACCATCCATATTCCAGGAGAAGGTCAGATTACCACTATTACCAGAGCCATTTCACCAAACGATGTGGGAAGTAAAAGCATCATATCTGAACTTTTGACATACGATGAAACCGGTATGAATACCATTACTATTCCTACATCATTGCCAAGCTATAAACTGTGGTGTGTGGATGAAGCAAGCAGCTATACGCTCAGCGCACTCAAGATGATGGTATATGTGGCAGGTAAACCAGCCGGGACAGTCCTCCATCTGCCTGCCATAAGCAATGGAAAATTCTATGCCACCTACAGTAACCTGAAGCAGGACATCCAAATCACAGCTACTAATGGTGAAGAAGTCAAGGTCTATACTCTTGAAGTAGAGAATGGAAAGATTCTGAAAAGAACAGAACGAATAGACGGTAAGATTTCCAAGGGTGAAGGCGTACTCATCGAATCTACTTCATCTGAAGTCACTGCTACACCTCTTTCCACCGAAGTGGAGAAAGCAGCAGGAAATTGTCTGGTGGCCTCAGAAAACATCAGCTGGGATGCAGGATACAAATATTATCGCATGACCTATTCAGATGCAACAACCAAAAAGGGACTAGGCTTTTATTGGGGTTCCAACGATGGAGGCAAATTTGGATTTACTGTAAAACCAGGCATTGCCATCCTGAAGGTTTCTGATCATATAGCATTTGCCAAAGGATTCTCATTTGACTCTACCGAAACCACAGGTATGACGGGTGTTTCCAGCAAAGATAAGAATCTGCAAGAGAAGGGTATCATATACAACCTGAACGGCCAGCGGGTAAGCAGTCCATTCAAGGGAATATGTATCAGAAATGGCAAAAAGTACATCATTAAATAAGCAAAATCATCAAATAAGAAATTGACATGAAAAAAGTATATAAAACACCATCCATCAAAAAACAGATGGTGAATATAGATTCCCTGCTGGCTGGAAGCGGTGGCGGTGTGGGAAATGGCGATGAAATATATAACTATACCCCTGACAACATAGAAGCCTTCTCTAAACGGCATCATAGTCTATGGGATGAAGAGTATTAAAAAGATAGAAAAAACGAACCAGTGTACCATCCATACAAGTAGAAGTTACAGTAAATAAACAAAATGCTCCAAGAGTTTTTTGCATACTAAGGGGGGCAGATACTGATAGTTGAACATCTGAACCCCTTCTCGTCTATTCAGGTTCCTTAGTATGAAAGTGTATCATTCTGGTACGGCAAATACCCTGAATCCAATACCTTCTCTTCCGATGGAGATATTCGTTACCCTTACATCTGTCGGTCCTACTTCATTTATATCATCAAGAAAGTTATTGCCTGCATAAACATTATCGTGGTTGCGTCGACCTCGCTCAGATGTGGTTAGATAACTTTTATTGTATGTTCCATCATCTTCAGAGCGTGCGAGAACTTCATTGCACAATTCTGCCACATTTCCTTTCATGTCATAGACGTGTAGATTGTTAGCGGGCTTTAGACCTACTTGCCTAGCAATTTTGCAGGAGTTATGTGCCAGCCAGCCATCATTACATTTGCCGCCAGCATGATATGCCATGACCCACTCCTCAATAGTTGATAGGAAGAATTTAAGTTTCCATTCTTCTTTCTTAGACAAGTAGTTGAGCATACAGATAAACATCTTTGCATCTTCGTAAGGAATCTTGTCGATTGCTGCTTTACATGTCTTTTTTAGCTCATCCTGATGGTTTGGAAATATTGCCATCCACATAGCTTCTGTTACTTCCGTTTCACCTATATAAATGGCTTTTTCCTTTTTGTCATCTATAATGGCCTTTTGAAAAACAAAGTTGACACCATTGATGTTTTTTGAGATTGTAGAAGCTGTGCATTTAGATGCGGGAACTGCATGATTATTTTTTACCAAATTGAAGTTCTCTTCCTCTCCGTACCTCGTAATATTACATTTTTTGCATTTATAAAGGTTATTACCTATTTTAGTCATATCATGAGGAGGGCATTCCCAATTTTGATTGTTGGTACCAGTTCGTGTTCGTGTTTCCACCAAATCCCTTTCTCCTTCTGAGTTTTCTATAAAGATTTTTTGGATGGTGATAATCTTGTTTCCCTCATTTTTATAGTCTGTTGTCATATTGCAGTATTCTGTTATACAGGATTCTGGTGCCTCTGGATTATCAAAGACTTGTGAATCAGTTTCATCGTCTTTTGGTAATTCCTGATGACAAATATTCCTCGAATCCGCAACCTATAGGGTTTAGTAGAATTTTGCTTGCAAATCGACAAACAACTATTCGATAGTTACGGATATCATGATGTTGAATTCGAGTACTTCTCTGATGAAATTGACTTCACCAAAAGCTAATGTAGTCAACTAAATATAGGAAACTACACTTCCCTGTCAAAGGTGGAGAGCATCCTCACCCATCTCTATATCAACCACCAGGGCAAAAAAGAATAAATCACATAGGGACTGCCTGAAAAATCCTACTGAGCCAGCAGCGTCATTTTTCTGTCCACTCATACCACCTCCATTGGAACTATATAACATATACAAAAGAAGAAAAATGAATTTTTTTTCTTTCATTTTTAATACATATCAGATTTTTTTAGTAATTTAGCGCAGTAATTGAAAACGAATTAAAATTATTATATAAAATGGATAATTATAAATACATCAAAGCAAAAGTCTTGCGCGCTGATGATGAGGAGCACAAGTTTATCATCGAATGGGAAGGTAAAATTTATAAGATAGCCCAACTTGCATTTCAAAGGAGGCTACCCCTACCCGATTTTCTTGACTGCAAGCTGCTGACAACGTCAAGTGGAAAAATCTTTATCTCGCAAAATATCGACCTCCTCATGAGAAGCTATTACCATGAAAATGAGGAAGTGGATTTTAAAATCAAACTGACTCTTACCGACAAATACCAGTTGGAAGATCAATATGGTTTAACGGCAATGATGGACCGTGAAACTAATATCAATGCCGCTCTTACACCAAGAGTAAGATGCAGGATCATGAAGTTCAGACAAAACTATATGGAGGTAAAACTCGTTGAAGTGCTGGGAGCTGAGAAATCAGAATTCTCGCTCTCTGAAAATGATCTGCAGGAAATATTTGAAGTCATCCACCAGAAAATTCTGCAAGAAGATACGCAGAAAAAGGAACAGACTGATGAATCAGACACAAATTCAGAAAACGATAAAAAACAAGAAGGAACAGATATTGCCAGCTGGAATACAGAGAATTTCAGAAAACTGATGTTGGGTGATACTCCATCTGATATGTTCGATGTGGAATGTCATCGCTGGATTTCAAATATCTCCCAAAATATTTCCCAGAACCAACTTCAAGCTTTACTCCAAAACATACGCTATCATTGTCTCTGTACCCTGCAGAGTAACTTACTACTGCCCCGGTGCAAAGAAGCAGAACGCATATTATTAGAGCAAAGATTTACAGATGTCATCGAGCTGCTGTCTTATTATATCCAGGCCATCCAAATTCTTAAGGAAGGAAAAGCAGAAGATACCATCGAGCATATCCTCTCTACACTCGCTGACTGTGCCTACATCTACCAGCCAAGAAAGCAATTCTGCATCATGCAGTGTATTTTCATGCTTGATGTCTCTATCATGGAAAAACAGATAGGCAAAATCCTTTCCACACTCCGTAAGCAGGAAGTATATCTCTGGACACGTACACCATTCCAGATGCAATGGCTCAAACTGCTACAAAGTTACGTGGATTTTACTTATGCGCAGACCGACAAACTTACCAGCGATCCTGCCACAAAGGAGACTATGATTCAGGTATTGGTGACAGAACTGATGCTCAGTAACCATTCTACTCATAAGATATATGATTCTCAACTCATCCAGGCACTACTCTACCGACTGGTATCCCTGATGAACGTGAGCGATCCTAACAAAACACTGCAAAAAGCATTCCGATCACTTTTCACGGCAACAGAATTTGATGCTACCCTACCCTTCAATTGTGATGATGCATTCATCATCGCCAATATGCTCTGCTCGCAGGAAAACAATGAACCGGTAGAAAATTTCGAATCCGCTAAGTTCGAAGGAGAACAGACCATTCTCACTGTCAATGAACAAACCATTGCCATACAACCGAAGAATCTCAACAAAGAGAATCTCTATCTGCCTTTCCCTTCAAGAATGGGATTGTGGCACGGACTCAGCATTCATCTGGACGAGAAACCGCCAGTAAACCTGAGAGGAAAAGTGGGTACTACCATCGAGCACTACAAGCAACTATGGATGTATATCAACCATTCACTCTTTTCCAATAAGCGAAAATCAGACAGTAATAAGAGAAGAAAACTCGATATAGACGACGAAACAAGCATCATTATAACTAAGCAATTAGCCGGACAGCTCATGTTCGAATGCCAAGTTATTGAGGAGGGATATGAATGCACAGGCACCCTGAATGTACTGGAAGATGTGGTACCATACTATCCCGGCGAAGTAAGCATTAAATCCTTCCAATATCTCGACAAGCCACTCGTGCTCAGAGCCTATGTAAAAGACATAAATCCAGATGGAACATACGTGTTTGCCTTGAGCGAAATGATTGAAGATTATGAAGAAGAGGTGCGCGTGAATGATATTTTCTATAACTCCAGACTCACCTGCCTGCTCAATAATCGTGGAGCCGATATCGGGCGAGTACCAGCCATCAGCAGTGAAGGTCTGTCCGTTTCTGTCTCTCCTGCGCAGGACATGACTGTAGAGGAATTGAGAAAGGGAATGATCGTAGAAGTGGAAAATATCTCGAAAGGCACAAACGGCTATTTGAACGCCACCTTTGTGCGTGAGGCTCCTGAAAGCCGATTTAATGCAGCAGAAGCCTTTCACCAGCTGATGCTGGGGTATAGCAAGAAAGAAATATACAACCCGCTGGCTGAAAAAGATGAATGGGCAGCATCCCACCCGCTTGAGCCTGTCTATGTGAGTGAACTAATGTGCATCATTGAAGCCAAAGCTACCCTGGAAGAAGACAATCTCAAGGCATACAATTATCTGAATTTCTGCCGGCTGATGGCCATTATCCTGGAAAACAAAGAGCGGATCAGCTACTATGACAGCCGATTGGCCCTCTTGGAGATTCTCAACGATTTTGCCGTATTAGACAAAGTGGATACAAGCAAAATACAGCATATCGCTGATACAGACCCGGAACTCTTCGATAGAAATGCCATCCTGCGACACGATTTTATGCAACTGCGCATCATCGGCTGTCTCGACTGTGAAGACCATTATGAAGAACTTTACAGGTGGAGCTGTTGCAATGAAGATCCGCAACTGCAGCAACTCGCCTCGCTCGTTCTCTCTCATAATTTCGTCAAAAAGTCGGGACTATTGTCACAAGCTGTTGATATCTTGGATAAGATCAGAGCGCTTCTCAAACTCCAGAAATCGTCCTCCAATAAGAAAAACTATGGAAAGGAAGATTTCCATACCGAGTTTAAAACCTCTATCATCTATCCGGAGAATTCCATGCGGGTAGATGTTCAGACTCAGACTAAAAAGATCATGCAGGAATTGTGTGCTTTCCTCAATGCCGATGGTGGACACCTGTATTTGGGAGTATCAGACATTGGGTATGAGATGGGATTGGAAGAGGATCTGAAGAATCAACTCTTTAAAGGATCTCGCGATAAGTATGAGGTATATGTAAATAATCAGATTGTCTATTATCTGGGGCAAACGGGTGCCCACTACATCCATACTCATTTCGATGAAGACGTGAAGAATGCAGTGCTCATCATCGATGTTGCCCCATGCCCTACCCCAATAGCAGTAGGCAACGAGTATTTTGAACGCATGGGAACATCGGCCCGAAAGGTAAACGACAACTATCGTGACAAGTTCCTTGCCATCCGCCAGCAAAGAGCCCAAGAGCTTGCGCCTCATATAGAGGATACGAAAACCGATTCCCTCATGTCAGAAACTGTACCGGAAAAGGAAATCGTAAAACCTGTGGAATCTGCACCTGTAACTGATTTCATCCAGACTTCACGCATACGCAACAATGCCCTCCACGAATACGAGGAAGGTTGGAGACCATCAACGGCCGTTATCTGCCTAATGGGAACCGACGAATACAAGGTACTCGATGAAGATGACTGGCAAGACTACCGCCTGAAATTAGCTGTACATGAAGATGAAGAAGAAGGATGGCTGATTCTTGTTTACGAAAGCGGAAGGGTGTGCAAAGTATCGGTAGAAGAACTCTTGCAGCGAGAAAGAGGCAGAGTGTTTAAGCGCAATGCCGACGAAAAACTGATATTCGCATCCATCGCCACCAATGCCGACTCTGTCTGTGTAGGTTTCATAGATGGCAAGAACAATCGTTATGTACGTTTCGATGACGTAGAAAGATTCGGTCAATCCAAAATGCAGGGCGATGGCACCTTGCCAATGGACGTACCTAATTCGGGAGTACACTATGTGGAAGTGATAGCTATCAATAAAGTTCCTATCTTACGCAACATAGGAAGAAAAACTATAGGATGCATCCTCAAAACAGTAGAAGGAAAACGCTGCTTAGCAGTTTTACCGGACTGCAAAAGTACTATCCGGATGTGATAAAAGCTGACATAGTGAGAATAAGATTCCATTTTTTATCTTTTATAGAAGATAAAAATGAAATATTTTCGGTTTTTATCCATTATAAAAGATAAAAATCGTATATTTGCAGAAAATTTCATTTATAAAAGATAAAAATATGGCAACTATCATTCGTCAATCATATATCGACAAGATAGAAAGGTATCTTGGCAAGGAGACCATCATCGTATTGACTTTTCCTGATTTTCTGACACTATCATGCGAATCAATTCCTCGTTAATTTTGCTGTCAAAAACTAAAGGGATATACTGGTTTTCAAACTATCCGCATGTATGAATCGTGAAAACGAATTATACTTTCATGTCATTTCTGACTGCTAAGTTTAAATTAATTATATTTTGATGTCAGTTTTGCAGAATCTTTTGCCATTTCTGTCAATATCTGTTCACTTCAAACAGACAGATTGAATTGGCACATAACTTGCTCATATATAGAGTGAAAGCGGAAGCCGAAAGGGCAAGGGGAACGATAAGAACCCTAAGCAATGACATTTGAGGGTTTCTTGAAATCCTTGAGCCTCGAAAGCCGAAGCAATCATTATTTTAAAAGGATAAATATAATAAACAATTAGAAATCCCGACAGAGCCGAGAGGCGAAGAGAGGACGAGAAAAATAAAATTTGGAGGTTTTTCATTATGTTGTTAGCTCGTAGAAATAACAGTGTTTCAAATTGGTTGAACAATTGGTTTAATGACAATTTCTTTGATACAAGCTTGATGCCACATATGAACGCCACCGCTCCTGCAGTTAATGTCAAGGAAGATGAAAACGCTTATACGATGGAGATTGCAGCTCCTGGTTTGAAGAAAGATATGGTCAAGATGAACATTGACAAGGATGGTTATCTGAATGTATCTATCGAGAACAAGGACGAGAAGAAGGAGGAAAAGAAGGAAGAGCATTACTTGCGTCGTGAATTCTCTTACAGCAACTATTCTCAGAGTTATGCTCTGCCAGAGAATGCCAATCAAGAGAAGATTTCTGCTGAGGTCAGCGATGGTGTCTTAAAGATTGAGATACCTAAGGTAGCCAAGGAAGAAAAGAAAGACGATGTTAAGCACATTGAGGTGAAATAATCACTCATAACGTGCTAACCCGTTTTCTGGATGATATTTCATAAGCATCGGGAAAATAATTAAAACGAGAGGGTGTGTCATGAATTTATGGCGCACCCTTTTTTTATTTTACCAGGTTCTCACTATCACAAACCTGACAAGAATAAGACTTTAGGCATGCTGACACAATAATAATCAATCTTTTTGAAAAGCACAAAACAAGTATTAAACGAATATCGCATAAAGAAATTAATTGGTTATCAAACCACATTTAGAAGTAAGAAATCTATTTTTTTAAGCTTATCTCAGTTTAATTCTGTAGAATATTACCTCATTTATGGTAAAATATTCATTAAATATATATTTAATCTCTAAAAAAGTGTTATCTTTGCAAAGAAATATAATATTAATACGAGAATACTCAATTTAGATTGTAACTTTATGCAAATAAACAATTTAACTCCATGCGCTTGCCGCTGGATTTTGCTGAGTTGTTGTCTTACCCCTCCATTCTTTCAGTCTGCATCCGCACAGAACGTAAATGGAGAAACAACTCCACAAACAGAGATCGCTGTGAAGCAAGGATTTGTTGAGGGTAAGGTGTTTGATGGCGGTGACCATGAACCGATGATTGGTGTTACCGTAGCCATCGAAGGTACTACAAACGCTGTAACAACGGATATCGATGGACATTTCTCCTTGCCAGTCAACAAGGAATGCAACATCGTACTGTCTTTTATCGGTTATAAGAAAACAGTCATTCGATATACGGGTAACAACCAAGCCGACTTTGCCAAAATCATGTTGAAGTCGGAAGCTCAGAACATCAAAGACGTGGTGGTCACTGGTGTCTATCGCCGTAAGAAGGAGAGTTTCACCGGTTCTTCTGCTACTTTCAAGGGCGATGAACTCAAGAGCGTGGGTGCACAGAACGTGCTCCAGAGCTTGAAGACCCTTGACCCTTCTTTCAAAATCATGGATAATGCCCTCTCCGGTTCCAACCCTAACAAGATGCCAGATGTGGAAATCCGTGGTAAGTCGAGTGTAGCTGGTCTGAAAGAGGAATATGGTTCTGACCCTAATCAGCCTCTCTTTATCCTCGATGGTTTCGAGACAACTCTGGAAACCGTGATGAACCTCAATATGAACAGAGTAGCCTCAGTTACTCTGCTCAAGGACGCTGCATCTACTGCCATCTATGGTTCCAAGGCTGCAAATGGCGTGGTAGTCATCGAGACCAAGGCACCTGTTAAGGGTAAACTGCAGATTTCCTACAAGGGAGACTACAGCATGGACTTTGCCGACCTCTCTGATTACAACCTGATGAACGCTCGTGAGAAATTGGAGTTTGAGAAATTAGCTGGTGTATATAAGGACAATACCAACGATCCTTTCAACCAGATTAAACTGGATAATCTCTACAATTCCCGTCTCCGCGACATCGAGCAGGGTGTGAATACCTATTGGCTCAGTGTGCCGCTGCGCACCGGTTTTACCCACAAGCACAATGTATATGCTGAGGGTGGAGAAGGTAACGTGAGATATGGCATTGGATTGAACTACGGAAAAGTGAACGGTGTGATGAAGGGTTCCGACCGACAGACTTTGGGCGGTAACCTCGACCTGATCTACCGTACAGGCAAGTTCCAGTTTAGCAACAAACTCTCCATCGACTATCTGGAGACCAACAATCCTACGGTAAGTTTCGCTGAATATGCCCAGGCTAACCCTTACTACAAGAAATATGGAGAAAATGGCAAGATCAACAAATATCTCTATTATCCGGAAGATGGATTGAACGACTATCCTGTATCAAACCCTCTCTGGAATGCCCATCTCAACAATTATGACAAGGGACAACGCTTCGGCTTTACCAACAATTTCATCGCCGAGTGGTTTGCTACAGATGACCTCCGTGTGCGTGGCAAGTTTGGTATTACCAAGTATGATGATACCCAGGACCAGCGACTCTCTCCAGAGCATACAGACTTCGATGATAAGGAAGCAACCCAGAAGGGACTGTTCAAGCACAGCCTGCAGAAATATCTCTATTACGAGGGAGACCTTTCTGCAACTTATGGTAAACTGATAGCCGAAAAGCATCAGATTAACGCCGTTTTGGGATTCAACTTCAGCAATACCAGCAGCAAGACTAATGGTTATTCGGCTACAGGTTTTACGGACGACCAGTTTGACGCTCCATCCTTTGCCAACAACTACCCTACTGGTGGCAAGCCAAGTTACCGTGAGAACATCAAGCATGCATCCAGTTTCTATCTGAATGGCGGATATGCTTACGACAACCGCTATCTGCTGGATTTCAACCTGCGTAACGACGGCGCCTCTATGTTTGGCACCGACAACCGTTTCCGCACCACCTGGTCTGTGGGTCTGGGTTGGAATATCCACAATGAGAAGTGGATGCAAGAGAATGATATCTTCCAGATGCTGAAGCTGCGTGCCTCTGTGGGTAACCCAGGTAACCAGAACTTCTCGGCATATCAGGCTTACACCACCTATATGTTCAATAGTCTGATGACTAACGTATTCGGTACCGGTGTCATCATCAATGGCTTGGGTAATAACGACCTGGCTTGGCAGGAAACCATCAACTACAACATTGGAGCTGATATCACCACCTTGGGCAACCGTCTGAACCTGACGCTTGATTACTATATCAAGAACACCGACCCATTGCTCGCTATCATTACGACCCCAGGTTCTATGGGCGTAACCAGCGAGGCTCTAAATGCCGGTAAGCAGAAAACCAACGGTTGGGAAGCCACCGTTAAGTTCTCTCCTATCTACATGCCACACGAGCGCATCAACTGGAACATCTCCGTGAGCGCCACTCATTCCAAGTCGAAGTATGCCAACATCGGCAATGCCTTCAGTGCTTTGAATGAGAGCGGAAAGACGGGTCTTCACAACACCACCCGCTATTATGACGGTGGAAGTCCTACCGCCATCTGGGCAGTGCGTTCTGCGGGCATCGATCCAGCCACAGGTAAGGAGCTCTTCATCAAGCGCGACGGAACCTATTCGTTCACCTATGATGCCAACGACGAGGTGGTATGCGGTGATACCGAACCAGACGTAGAGGGTCTGTTGGGAACCACCTTCTATTATAAGGGATTCTCATTCAGCTGCTACTTCCGCTATCAGTATGGCGGCCAGCTCTTCAACAGTTCGCTCTTCGACAAGGTGGAGAACATCGGAACAGCTGATGTATATAACAACCAGGACCGCCGTGCCCTCTACGACCGCTGGAGCATCAACAACCGCAATGCACAGTTCAAGGGCATCTCTATGGTGCAGAAGACCGACAAGTCATCCCGCTTCGTGATGGATGAGAACACCCTCACCTGCGAGTCAATCAACTTAGGTTACGAGTTTCCACTCAACATCGCCAAGAAATTTGGCATGCAAGCCCTTTCCGTTCAGGCCAACATGAACGACATCTTCCGTTGGTCAACCGTGAAGGCAGAGCGAGGCATCGACTATCCGTTTGCCCGTACCGTGTCATTCTCTATAGGTGCAACATTCTAAAAAGCAAGAAATGAAAAAGATAATATATTCAATGATTATAGCCTGCAGCACGCTGATGGTTTCGTGTGACAACTGGTTGGAGGTAAAACCTTACGACCAGATTTCGGAGGGCGAACTTCTCAAGTCTGAGGAAGGCTATCAGAAAATGCTCAATGGCATTTATATCGATCTGAACAGTACTGCGCTCTACGGTCAGTCTCTCTCGGTAGAGATGATCGAGGTGATGGGCGGTGCCTACACCATCGGCAGCGACAACAGTGTATGGGGCAACTACAAGGACCTGGCGTCCTATCAGTATGCTACTGAATATTGGCTCAACCGATTGGATCAGACCTGGAACAAGGCATACGCCCTGATTCTCAACTGCAACAAGATTCTGGAGACCATTGATGGCAACCAGAACCTCTTCAGCGGTGGCAACTATTACGTTGTCAAGGGCGAGGCATTGGCTTTGCGCGCCATGCTTCATTTCGACATGCTGCGCCTTTTCGGTCCGGTTTATTCCAAGGACAGTGATAAGAAGGCTATACCTTATTATAATAAGCAGACCAATTCGCCTGAACCTATCCTTACCGCCAAAGAGGTGGCAGAGAAGGTGACAGCTGATTTGGAAGAAGCACGCACCCTGCTCGCCAACGACCCAGTGAAGACAGAAGGAACCCTGATGAGCGGTTCGCAGGACGGCACCAGCAACTTTATGCGCTATCGTGCACTTCGCCTGAATTATTATGCAGTGGAAGCACTCCTGGCTCGTGTATATCTCTACATGGGCGACAAGCCCGATGCGTTCAAGTATGCCACCGATGTCATTAAGACAGCCGACCAGGGCATCTTCCCATTTGTAGATAAGAGTCTTGTAACCGGTTCTCCAGCCGATCCAGACCGCATATTCTCGTCGGAAGTACTCTTCGCCCTGACCAATACCAGTCGTGGAAACATCCACAAGAATTTCTACGACCCATCCCGACTGCCAAACTATGTATTCCGCATGGATGACAACCTGATGAGCAATATCGTATATGGCGGAGCTGCGACAACAGGCGGCTATCAGGACGACTACCGCTATCGTGCCAACTGGATAGCTACGGGAAGCAACCGCTATTTCTACAAGTATAGCGACATGGTGGCCAACGGAAGCATTCAGAACACGATGATTCCGATGGTAAGATTGGGCGAGATGTTCCTGATTGCTGCAGAAAGTCAGAGCGACAATCTGGCTAACGGCTTGCAGTATGTGAATGCCCTGCGCAGAAACCGTGGTGTAGCAAACCTGCAGACCCTGACTCCAGACTTGCTGAAGTATGAGTATATCAGAGAGTTGTATGGCGAGGGACAGTTGTTCTATCTCTACAAGCGATTGAACTGCGATATCATCACCTCTTCTAACAAGAACAAGAATCCAAAGGCAAGCGACTTGATCTTCGTGGTTCCTTTGCCAGATTCTGAAACTGAGAACTGATCAAAAATTAAGATTAAAAAGTTCAAAGTCAAGCGTTAATAGTTAGGAGTTTTCCAGATTAATTTAACATACGAAATTATATGAAATATCAGATAAAAAACCTCTTAATTGGGGCGATGATGGTCACCGCATTCGGTTCATGCAGTGAGCAGGAGCCGGATGTATTCCAGGATATCAATGGCGTTTATCTCAACAATCGCACCAATACCAATATCCTGCAAGATAAGACTAACGTGACCTTCGTTTATGAAAAAGGCGACGAAATGCAGGTGCCGGTGAAGATTCAGTTGGTGGGCAGACCTTCCGACCAGCCTCGCGAGATTGCCCTGACAGTAAGTTCGGAGGATGCACAGGAAGGCGTGGATTATGTTCTTCCAGAGAAGGCAGAGTTGCCAGCAGGCGAAACGACCTTGGAGTATATGATTACCCTGAAGCGTACTGCCATTCTGAAATCGCAGCAGAAGCACATCCAGGTAAGTTTACAGCCAAATGCATTCTTCACCCTGCCCGTGACAGAGGAAACCACAGCTAATGGCGACGTGGTGACCACCCTGTCTTACGAGATTATCTTCTCCGACCAGTTTACCACAGCACCAAAGGCATGGAAGACTGATTTGCTCGGCGACTTCACTCAACAGAAGTTTGAACTGGCTTGCAAGGTACTGGATCTCGACCCAGGTGATTTCAACGATGAGTCGAAGATGACACTTGCCATGCAGAGCTATGTAAGTTCTGAAATGCAGAGCTATGTGAAGGAGCAGCAGAAACTTCGCAACAGTGGCAAGACCTACGATGCCGATGCCTTCGATGCACAGGGCAATGCTTTAGTATTCTATGGTGAGTAAAGCCATGGGCAGACATTCACTCTCAAAGGAGAAATTAAAAGAAAAACATTAAGAATTATGAGAAATTATAAAATATGGGCAATGGCTCTGATGATGGCTACCATGTTAGCTGGTTGCTCGCAAGACGAGGGCAACTACGACTATCACAGCCTGAACGAGCCTACTATTACGGGCGTACCAGAGAACATCTCAGTGCTCACCCATGCCAACATTGACCTCGATCCAAATCTGGGCGATAACATCACAGACCTGGATGCCTACAACTATGAATGGAAGGTAATCAACAAGTCGGGCGATAATGAGATAACGGTACTCAGCAACGAAAAACATCTCTTGCAGGAAATGACACTTCCTGCAGGAGAATATATCCTCTATTTCACCGCCACAGAGAAGAACACCGGTCTGTTCTGGCGACAGAGCTACAAGCTCACCGTGAGTGACACTACATCAGAGGGTTGGATGGTGCTCAGCGATGTAGATGGCAAGACCCGTCTCGACATCGTTTCTAAGATTACTGGTCAAACCTATTTCGATGTCCTCAAAACTACCGGAATGCCAGAATTGAATCATCCTTATCGCATCCAGTATGCACCCAATAGCGGATATACTGACTCTCCATTCTATCTCTTTACAGCCGATGGCGCTACCCGTCTTTCAAAAAACAGTTTCATGTGGCAGAAAGACTATGCCTTCAAGTACGAGGTGGCGAAGCAGCAGGATCTGCATCCTCAAAGCATGGTATGCGACCAGAGCGGCATGATGAGAATGATTGTAAGTGATGGTTATGCCTACTCTGCTTCCAACATGGGAATCCAGGGACTCTTTGCTGCTGTCAACAAACAGCCGGTGCTTGCCCCTGCCGTGGGAGCCAACATCGGAGCCGCCTCTTATGCATCCATCTATCTACTTTATGATAATGTAAACAAGTGCTTCATGTCCTGCTGTCCGTTCCTGCCAGGATTGTCGCTTTCAGACGCCTCTTATCACACCATGAAAGAGATGGAAGAGATTGCTACGGGCTATAAGGGTTCTGAGATGGTAACGGGAAATGCCTTTTCGGAATACCCTACCGGTATGGACTTCGTTTATATGGAGAATACAAAGTATGACCCGGGAAATGCAATGATGGGCGTCACCTATACCATACTCCGCAGCGGAAAGAAATATGAAGTGTATGGCATCCAGTTGGGCGATATGCTCTGTTATGCCGACTGCACATTCGCACTGGGCAAGGCTTACTATGGCGACCTGAGCGACTGTACCGACATCGCCAAGGCTACCTGCTTCGCCTTCAGTTCGCTGAAGAACTATATGTATTATGCCGTGGGCGGCACGGTTTATCGTGTGAATCTCTCAGAGAAGCCATTGAAGGCAGAGCGCCAGTTTAGCTTCAGCGGCGAGACCATCACGATGATGAAGTTCAACTTCTATCAGAATTCCGCATCAGCCAATGATTACGATCTTATCGTGGGCACAGAGAGCAGTAAGGGTTCCGGCACACTCCGCATCTACAACGGCATGAGTTCAGAGGGCGACTTCTCTAAGGTAATCCCTACCAGCTATTCAGGCTTCGGCAAGATTGTGGATGCTACCTATCGCGAGCGTACCAACTAATTACACCTTATTATATATAAGGTGCTTTCAACAGAAAGAAAATTTTAAAACAAAATGAAAATGAAGAATAAGATATTGTCATTGCTTCTGTTCCTGTTTGCAGCAGTAAACATGCATGCCGCTGATGGCATTACGGTGAAGTTTGATGTCAAGAATCCGGTATTGACCAATGTGGTATTGGTTTACCACATGAGTGTCAACGAGTTTGCACTCACCGACGGCAAAGCCACAGTACAGCTCGACGGCATGGATGCACTCTATGCCAATGTATATTATGGCGAGAAATTCAAAGTAGTCTATCTCCAGAAGGGCGACGAGATGAACATTTCCTTCGATGCCCATGATTTCGACAACACCTTCACTGTAAAAGGCGGCAACGAGAAGGCTGTTGATTACCTGAACAAGATTCAGTTGACGGCTCTTCCTAATGAGGCTTATGCCCAACCATGGAGCGAGTTCAAGGCAGCTGTGGATAAGAAGATGGCTTCGATGAAGCGCCTGTTGAAGGCACGCAAGTTTGCAGCCGACGACAAGTTCCTGAAGATGGAGGAAGGCAGAATCACTTATTTCTATGCCAACATGATGCTGATGTATCCTGTAAGTCATACATACCTCACTCAGGACACTACAATGGTACTGGGCAAGGAGTATTACGATGCCATCCGCCAGTATGTGAAGGAGGATGAAGATCTTGCCGACATCGATGAATACCGCAACTTTATGATTGAGACGGCTCATATCTTCGACGAGGCTGGCAAGGACATCCGCCAGTATTATCCAAAGGTATTGGCAGAGATGAGTTATATCGGCGAGAACATCCAGAGTGATAAGGTTCGCGAATCACTGATTCACTTCCTGGCATTCACCTACGTAGAGGGAAATGGTGTGGAGAACATTACCGATCTTCAGAACCTCTATTATACCTACGTTACCTCACCTCGCCTCAATGCCATCTTCAAACAGGCTTGTGCCAAATGGGACAAGGCAGCCGTGGGTCGTCCTTCACCTATGGTCAAGGGTGTGGATGTGAACGGTAAGGAGATGACGCTCCGCGATTTCCGTGGCAAGTATGTATATATAGATATGTGGGCCACTTGGTGCGGTCCTTGCCAGAAGGAGTTGCCATTCCTCAAGAAGTTGGAGGAAAAGTACAAGGGCAGAAACATTGTGTTCGTAGGTCTTTCTATAGATCAGGACAAGGCAAAGTGGACTGATCGCGTGAAGAGCGGTGCTCTGAGCGGCACCCAACTTTACATCGGCAAAGGCACCAAGTTCCAGAGCGACTATCGCATCAGCGGTATTCCTCGCTTCATCCTCCTCGATCCTAATGGAAGAATTGTCAATCCTGACATGACAAGACCATCCAGCGAGGATACAGAGAAGATTCTGAACAGTCAGCCAGGTTTGTAGTAAAAAAAAGTATAATAATATTTTATTCATTAATTAAAATCAACGATTATGAAAAAATTGATTTCAATGATGCTGATGCTTTGTGCCATCATCACATTCTCAGCATGTTCGTCAGATGACGATGGTCCAAGCAACCCAGTAAGCAATCAGGTGGTTCCATCTTCTGCAAAGATTGGTTCCGAAGTAACTGTTCAGGGAAATGGTTTCGCTTCTGGTCAGACTATTTATCTCCAGCCTGAGCAAGGCGCAGAGGTAAATGCCAATGCCAAGATGACTTCTAATGGTGCTACATTCACCATCCCTTACACCATGACTCCTGGTAAGGTAAATGTAGTTTTAAAGGTGGCTAATGACAGCTTCACCTTGGGCAGCATGAATCTTCTTGCAGCTGACAATCCTATCTCTACCCTTTCATTGCCTGCAGAAATGGGTCTTGGCCAGGAGGTAACCCTCGCTGGTATCGGCTTTGCCCAGGGCGACAAGATTGTAGTGGGCGACAAGACCATCGATGCTACTGTTACAACAGATGGCGTGAAGTTCACCGTTCCTGCTGATTTAGCAGAAGGCGAGTATGCAGTATCTTTGGTTCGTGGCAATTCAACATGGGAATTGGGTAAGGTATATGCCTTCCAGCAGCGCCAGGTAGAGAGCATCACCGTTACTGATAATGCGTTTCTCACCATGATGGCATCAAAATTTGGGCTTACAGAAGGTGTTTTAACACTCAACATGGCTTACAATGCTGATGGCTCCCTTCAGAAAATTACTTCAAATGGTAATCTTTCTTGGGATTTCAATTACAATGGAAAAACTGTGACTGTTGATGGGTATACTTATACTCTTGATGATCAGGGGCGCATTGTCAGCAGTACTGCTATGGATATGCAGACGGGTAAAGATGAAACTTATACATGGAGCTACGATGCAAATGGTTATCTTGTAAGTGTAAAGAAGAATGGAGCAGAAGATAATGATGATGCAAATTTCCTGAGCACCTATACAGATGGAAACTTGTCTGCTTATACCTTGAGTTTAACCAACGATTTCACAACAGACAAGAGTATTCGCACATGTCCAAACACTGTAGAACCTTTTTATTTGTTGAACACATTTAATTGGTTAATGAGCCGTGATGATTTATTCATAGGTTTCCTCCTCAATCGCAACGTAAAGGTATCTACCTACGTTCCTTCACAGATTATTGCTGATGACTTTGATTATAATACAGGAGATGTGTGCAAAACCACATCTGGTATTGAGAGTTCATTTGCTAATAATACTTTGAACATGCAGGTTGCAGGTGTAGCAATTTCACAGGCACAAGGTCTTTATGCCAACAAGGTAGTTGTTACTTACAAGAAGAAGTAATTTCGTTGTTACATACGAAAACAAATAAAAAATTAAGAGGGTGTGTCATAAGTCCATGACGCACCCTCTTTTTCGATGACACTCTCATTCCCCCGAATACTCTTTAAATTATCCTTATCTGCTTGGGTAATTTTTTCTCCCTGCCCACGCAAGAATTTTTCCGTGGGCAGGGAAAAATAAAAGTGGGTGATGAACGGAAAAAATGAAAGCTAATTTAATGAAATTTTCAGACAGATAAAGAAGCGCTTCTTTGCAACTTAAAGAAGCGCTTTATTAACACTTAACGATGCGCATCATGAGACCTTAATAAAGCGCATCATTAAACCCTAACGAAGCGCATCATGAGACCTTATAAATGCGCATCGTTAGATTTGATAAATATACTTTCTTTGCGGAAATGCTTTCTCATCGGATAGTGTGTCAAGATTTATGACTCCCCCTCATCCTCTTCTCTATGAAAGATGTTATTAGAAAGACTAACAAATATTTACTAAAAATCATATAAAACAATCTAATTTTCGAGAAATTAAGAGGAGTTTCGTATTATTTTCATTATATTTGCAACAAATTGAAATCAATGATGATTGTAATGACATTTGCAACAACAAAACATATATCAAATAAACTCCAAAGATGTAATGTTCCCCATTACATCCTGCATTGTAATCTTCGGAAATAATATCTATCTCATTTCAGATAACATATTATTAACGAATTAAAATTTACATGGGTTTAATTATTTTATATTTTTTAGGTGCTCTGTCACTATCCTTTTTATGCTCTGTCCTGGAAGCAGTGTTATTATCAACTCCAATGTCGTTTATCTCGATGAAGGAGAGTCAAGGCAACAAGACTGCCTCTTTGATGAAACAGTACAAGAACAACGTAGATCGCCCAGTGGGTGCCATTCTTTCGCTCAATACCATTGCCCACACCATCGGTTCTGCCGGTGTAGGTGCTGAGTCTATCAAACTCTTTGGTGAAGAATACTTCGGTATCATTTCCGCGATTCTTACCCTGCTGATTCTGGTGCTTTCTGAAATCATCCCGAAAACCATTGGTGCATCCTATTGGCGCTCATTAGCCATGTCATCTACCAAGATTATCAGGGTGCTCATTTTCATCACCTATCCATTGGTGCTGCTCTCAGAACTGATTACGAAGATATTTACTTCTAAGAGCCACCAGGCCACCATGAGCCGCGAGGAAGTGTCAGCCATGGTGGATGTAGGAACCACAGAAGGCATCTTCCGTGAATCAGAAAGCAAGATCATCAAAAGCTGTATTCGCCTGGCTGGAGTAAAGGCCAAAGAGGTAATGACTCCATCCATTGTGGTAGAATCAGCCAACGTGAATCAAACCATCAAGGAGTTTTACGAACAGAAGGAATGGAAATTCTCTCGCATCCCTGTATATGATAATAACAGGGACTACATCGTGGGCTATATCCTGAAAGACATGGTGCTCAAGGAGGTTTCAGACGACAAGTTCCAGACCAGATTATCAGAGTTGGTGCGCCCGATTCTTTCTTTCAATGAAGATGAATCTCTATATCAGATATGGGAAAAGATGCTGGAAAAGCGCGAACACATCTCTATTATTGTGGATGAATACGGTTGTCTCCGTGGCGTAGTTTCTATGGAAGACGTGATAGAAACAATGACTGGCGTAGAAATTGTAGATGAAGACGATGTGGCAGTGGATATGCAGGTTCTGGCCAAAGAAAAGTCGCGATTGATGATGAAGAAAAAGGGCGCATAATAAAATCTGTCTTGGCGAAACCTTCTACTGCAAGTATCTGATAGCAGGCGCATTGGCTACTAGAAGATTATAGGCGCCAAGGCAATCCTCCACCACCAATTGTTCCACCTGAGTCGTCGGCATTAAAAATTGCTAACACTATACAGATGATTCCTATTGCCAAGGAGCCAAAATATAAAGGCACAAAAAACAAGAAGAAGCATAAAAACAATGAAGTATTCCACCATCAATGGCAAGAGGTATGATGTTGATTTCGACCATCAGTTCATAGAGACTGAGAAGTATGATGCAAAGCCTACATACAAGAAGTTCTTTGGTTATCGCCCTGGCGTGGCGGTTATTGGCGACTTGATTGTCGGAATTGAGCAATGCGGATGACAATTCTGTCATTGTGCTTGGTATAAGTAGGATACACTCTCCTGCATTGATTTCAATTCTGTATCAGTCATTTGT
>OIXY01000112.1_pt1 | contig 22668 bp, 23 predicted proteins | sample 1588051 | NCBI WGS metagenome assembly OIXY01 (sample SAMN03283247) | human gut metagenome | biome: human-associated habitat; material: feces | host: Homo sapiens | place: Peru | collected 2012 | reverse complement strand
AATTTTTACACCTTAAACCTGTAAAATTTTTGTGTTGACTAAATAGCGCATTTTACTCGCAATCAGGCGGAAATGCGGTTCAACGTAGTAATAGCCTTTTCTGTTGCGGTCGTATAATATTTCCGCACCGAAATCGTTTCTTAGAGTTTCTATTGCCCGCAGAACCGTAGCCTCCGAACATTCGAATTTTTGCATCAGAAAAGCGACGTTCGGATATTTTTCCGCTGCAATCAGCTTGTCAATCTGTAAAGCCCTGCGGTAATTGGAAAGTGAAAGCCGTCTATTGCCCAACTTGTGAAACCTTTTCGTATGAATTGTCATCGCCTTTTACAGGAAATCCATGTACTTTTGAATGTTGTGGTGGAGTCAGCAGAATCAGATTTTCCGGGCGGCAGTCATATCCGTTGTTGTTGATGTGGTGAATGCACTTACCGTGAAGTTCTTCAAGTGAGAAAAAAGCTTTTGCGACAAAGATATAAATATTTTCAGAGCGATTATCTGAATCTTTGCCTTCTGTAGTTTTAGTCATTTTAAGATAACCGTTAAAATTTTCATCATCTTGGTAAACAAGAATTCCATTTAGCTTTATTCGACCAAGGTTACTCACAGTATATTTTTTGTTATCAGGGACTTCACGCCATATTTCTTTGAAAGATTCACTTAATCCATATACTTCTTCTAAAAGATTTGCAGGAATTGTTTCTGATTCACAATTATATATTTTTGAATATTTTTTCTGTATTAATTCTCGATACGCACTGTTATGATTACCTTGATAATTATTTGCAGATAAACTCAATTCATAAAGGCTGTATTTTCTATTATTATAACCTGTCACTTCTGCCTCTAAATTTTCCTCAAACTTGGAATAGTCTTTAGAATTATTTGATTTTTCCATCTTTTCACCTCACTGTAGTTTCAGTATACACCATAACACTTTCATATAATGCAACTCTGAAAATTATATCACGAAAAATATTTTTTTGGAAAAAAATTAGACTATCATTATTTGCAAGTCCGCCGTGCTATCATAGTTTTAAAGCTGAATAAAAATCTTTCGTGAAACAAAACTGGAGGCGGACATGAAAAATGCGATGACTTTTGACGACATTTATCTTTTAAAGGACAGTGCCGTTAAGCTGGTTCTAAAGAAAATCGATGTTATGGATCTGGAATATGCCTTGATGGAAGCGACTTCGGAAGTCAAGGATGCGTTTTTCCGCAATATGTCAAAATGTGCGGAGCAGATGATAACGGAAGATATGCAGTACAACACTGATGTTTCCTGCAAGGATTCTTTTGAATCGCAACAGAAAATTCTTGATACGATATTCGGACTTAAAAAATCTGGAAAAATCAGGCTTCCGGAAAAATAATACAGTATTCTTCATCAGAGAATTTTTGCGCGTGATTCGTGCGAAATCTACAGCTTCACGCTTATTTATTGCGACTCGTTTTCCGCACAAAAATTGTCTTCGCCGAAAACGAAACTATAAAAATTCCAGAGACTCGTCGATTATTCCTGAAGTATTGCGGGCTGCAATCCTTATCTTCCGGGATTCAAAAAATTCTGAAATCTGATTTATCTTTTTCTCATTTGCAAAATCACAGAAAGTCAGGACAACCTGAAAATCCTTTAAAAAGGAATATTGCTCTAAAATTCCGCTCAAAATCTGGAGGTCAATAATCGCTGGAACTGCAAGAAAACATTTTGCGGCAAACACGGATTTTGAAAAGAAATCGTATACAGATTTTTGCTTGCCAAGGTCTCCGCTTGTGTCTACAAAATAAGTTTTGTCCGGGCTGTAGCTGTAATCTTCTGGAGCTTTGCTGATTTCAGTCTTGCATGGAACGGACATCATGCGGCAGATTTTCCGGCACATTTCACCGGCACAGATATTGAAGTCGTTGAAGGAAATCACTTCGCAGGGCGGTTCAATTCTCTTATCGTTGCTGAATCGTTTTTCTTCCAGAATTTTCTGACGAAGGAATTTGAACAGCACATTCGATTTTCCGCTTCCGGGAATTCCAATGAACATATAAGTTCTGGTTTTGTTGTCTTGTTTCATAAGCATATAATAATGCATGAGGCTTGCATATAGTGAAGGTTTGGGAACATCGAAGTTCTTACAGAAAAATTATTCTGCAGAACTGGTAAAGATGTCATGGAGAAACTATAATATTATTATAGAACAATCAAAAATGAATCTCAAATCAGAAGCCTTTCTAAAACGACGCTGATAAAATTATATAGTAATCAAAATAAAAGGTTGGAAAAATGATTTTGGAGAAGAAATTATGAAGGAACTTTTTGGAAAAATAATTGATAAAACTGGATCTCTAACTAATAATCCTCATCTAGTTTTTAATTTTTTTGAGATTTTTTACTTATTGGATATTGTTTCTGTAATTGTATTTAAAGAAGACATTTTTAGTTTTGCAGAAAAAGATTTTGAACTTATATTTAAGGTTGAGTATTTTCTATTTGCCTTTATTTTTCTGATGTCTTTTTTTGCCTTGCATTTTATTTCTGTTATGACTAGATTATTTTTTAAAAAGTTATTTGATAATTTGGCAGATATAATAGATGATTTTGTTTATAAAACTAAAAAGAAGCTTTTACACTCTATCTTGCTTTTAGAAAACTTTTGCAAGAAAAAATGATAAAAGCATTTTATATAAAAAAATATGTGAACAAAAAAGAAAATCTAAGGATTTATCAAAGCAATTAAACTTTAATTTTCTTTTGGGATTTATATTTTTTATTCATCTAGCAGTATGTAAAGCTCCGATTTCAGGTTATATTTCAAATTTTGTCTCCAATATTAAAGCGGATAATCCAAACTGTTATTGGATTTTTATGATTTTGACTTTTTTCACATCATATCTTATTTTCCATCTTCCAAAAATTCTGTCAGAATTTCCTTTACAAAGCAATATCGTCTTGCATAACTGTTATCAATGTGCAACAAATCAAAGCCGTGGTTTTTGCAAATCTGTTTTTTCTTTTCATCTCTTGCGATTACATTCGGATTGTTGTGATGTTCTGGACCGTCAAGTTCTATTGCCAGAACTGCATCTTTTCTGTTTCTGAAGCCTTTTTTATAAATTACAAAATCCAGGCTTCCTTTGTAAAAAAAATCACTGTCGCTTGGATTTTTTTCAAATAGGTGCGAAAGCTGAACTTCCCGTTCTACCGAAAATTTTCCGTCCGATTCTAGCAGTGTTGAAATTGCGTGGTTTAATGTTGTCAGGAAGGTATTTTCAGTTTCCGTGCTATAAGGTTTTATTCCAAGTGCTCTGGAAGAAGATACTCTTGGTGTTATTTTATATTCGCCGTTCTTTTTTACATATTCTGCCAGTTCGTATAAATCATCGCTATCATCATTTTTGTGAAGTCTTTTTAGTTCTTCGCTGTTCGAAAAAATTATAAATTTATCCTTAGCCCTTGAAACTGCAACGTTTAAAAGTTCCCGATTATTTTTAAGCCAATCGTAAGTTTTTGAATATGTATGGCTTGTAAGCGCAAGTGAAAACAAAATCTCATCTTTTTCATCACCCTGAAATGCGTGGACTGTTCCGCAACTTGCCTTGTTTTCAAGATGGTTTTCCTTCAATTTATAATCGATTAAATCTTTTTGATTTTTAAACGGAGTGATGATTCCAATTTTCTTATCCAGATGATTTTTTACATACTGCACAATTTTTTCAGCTTCATCCAGAGAGGTGTTTTTATCGGCAGAATAGTTTTCACGAACTTCACAGAAGACGAGTGGCTTTTCCTTTGTAATTTCAGATTTTATATTCAGCTGATTGTTATAATATTTTTTATTGCTGAATTCAATGATTTCCTTTGCACATCTATAATGATTATGTAAAAGAATTTCCTGGCTTACAGAATCGCTGGCAAGATATGCTTTGTAAATTGAATTTTTGATGTAATCATAATTTTCATTCACCTTGTATTTGGCTTTCAGCTCTTCGTTAATATTTTTATCCAGTGTAATTACAGGATTCAGCTGCTGAGGATCTCCCACAAGCATAAGATTTTTTCCGCGGATAATCGGAACTAGCGAAACTGCCGTATTGCATTGGCTTGCTTCATCAATGATTGTCATGTCAAAGTAAGTTTGCGGCTCGCCAATCTTCTGCGTTGAAATGCAAGTTGAACAAAAAACGGGAAATACTTTTTGCATTTTAAAAATATTTTCAGATACAGAAAAGTATTTGTTAAATTCTGTAGATTGCTTTTCTTTATTTTTAATATTCAAAATCTCAATAAAATCTTTGTATTCGTCTTCAAAAAGCCGTTTTAAGAATTTCACCGAGGTAAAATTTATAAACTGCATCAGTTTTTCGTGGTCAAAATCCAAAAGGCTGAGAGCGTCTTCATCGCTGATGTTTCCGATTTCTTCAAGGCGTTTCTTGATTTTGGAATATTGCTGGCCTTCAAGATTCATCCGAAGATTCATATTTTCGCTTTTTGAAAGCATTTCTTCAATTAATTCTCTTCGTTCAGCCAAGTCAAGCTGTTCTTCGTGTTTCTGCAAAAGTTCTGTAAGTTTTTTAGTCCGTTCAATTTGGCTCTCTTTGTTTTGTTGTAAAACTGTATCAAAAGATTTTAGAGACTTTATTTGTGAAAGCAATTTTTTAATGTAGAGGCAGGTTTCTTGAATCCGATCGTTACTGCCAATTCGCAAAATGGGGAAGGGAATTCTGTAATTCTTATATTTTAAGTTTGTTAACTTTTCAAAAACACCGTCAATCGGATGGTTGTTGTATGAAGAAAAAAGAACGGTTTTTGAATTAAAAAATGCCGTGATAATCGTGCTAATTATGGTTGTAGTTTTTCCTGTTCCGGGCGGCCCCTGAATATATGCAACCGGAAAATTCATTGCAGTGTGAATTGCAAGCAGCTGGTCAAGATTTACATTTTTGTTTATCAAAGCAAGAGGATAAACTTTGTCATTCTGTTTTATTGAACGAAGTTCGCCAAAAAATGCTTGAATCGGAACTGTAACATTATTTTGGGAATACATATTTATGATTGATTCATATTCTTTTTCAAGGTCGATATTTAAATCCCGCTGCAAGCAAAGAAAATAAGGCCTGTCATCAACTGCACAATCTTTTTTGTTTTTGATGTTTTGCATTACGATATCTTTTATTGTTTCTGCATTCTCTTCAAAATTCTCAAGCAAGGATAAGTCTTCGTTATCGATAAAATTTAAAATGCTCAGTTTTTTACTGTTTTTGTCAGCGCTTTTTTCCATGCAGAATTCCGAGCAAATTTTGATTTTATTTCCTGCAATTAAAATTTTTCGTTCAACATCAAATCGCACTTCCCGGTAAGCCAAAACATAAAGTCCTTTTTGAGTGTGAATGCTCAACTCGTTTAGGGCAATTTGAATTGTGCTGTTAATATTTTTTTCTTCTTTTGTTTCTGCGGATTTTTTAAAACTGTTTACGAACATTTTAAATTGCTCGTCATCTAAATTGTAAATCCTGTTTTTCAGTTTTGAAGAATCAAGCCGATTTATAAGCTCGTATTTTGTGTTGAGTTTTGGAAGATCTGCAAGTTTGTTGCAGTCAGAAAGATAATTCAGAGTTTTTAAGTTTACAATTTCAGAAAAAATCTCTTTATATTTCTGCGGATAAAGGTCAATGTCTTCTATTAAATCTTTGTTTGTTTTAAAATAAGTTCCCTCTATTATTCGAGTACGGAGAATTTTTTCAATAAATATAAAAAGATTTTTTGTTGTAAAGTCGCCAAGATGAAGCCCTGTTGCCTCAAGACTTTTCTTTTCCAGATTTATATTTCTAACTGCAATCCAATATTTTGTGCATTCTTCACTTTTGTTTTTGTATTCAATATAAATCCAGCATCCCTCATGAATAGAACGGAAAATATCTTTACAAATAGAGTCCATAAAGCAATTCTAAAACTATAATGTATTTTTGTGAATATTCTTTATAAACGACTGTATGTTTATTAGAATCCGAAAAGATATTAGAAATTTTTTCTGCTAATAACCTAGCCCCTTTTTTCCGGCACAACCAAAACTTTCAGTCATGCCAGATTTTTTATTCCTGCTCTGTCCAGACAAAACCGTTCAAATCGTAGCCTGCGTTCTGGGCAGTCTGAATGTAGCGTTCCTTGACGTCATCGGGAATCGTCTTTGTGCGGCTCAAAATCCACAGAAGTTTTTTGTTTGCTCCTGCGACAAGCGCGTAGTTGTATTCGGAATCAAGCGCAATGATTTTGTAGTCGCTGTAAAACGGCCAAAAGAACGAGACTTTCAGGCTTCCGGAATTTTGGTTCCCGGCGAATTTCGCCTTTCCCACGGACTGTTTCTGCTCTTTGCTGACATAATCATAGCCAGAATTTACAACCTTGACAGTGCCGTTTTTGTTCAGCGAGTAGTCGGCCGTAACGTTTTTCAGATTTTTTTCCCACTTGAAGTCAAACCTGCCGATCTCGTACCATTTTCCAAGATACCGCTCGAGCTCAAAATTTCGCACAGGCTCAAGGTTTGCATTGCTTTTTTCGGAGACTGACTGGGCTGAAAGGCTTGCAATGCAGCTCAAAACGGCGGCCAAAGAAAAAATCTTCCTGATTCTGCTTCCTTTTTTCATGTGAACCTCCTGTAAAAATTGCATACAACCTACAAAGAAAATAACCATAAAAGAGGCGGAAAGCAAGAAAACAGATGAGAAGTTCAGCCATTTTTGACTGTTTTGTCAAAAATTTATGCAATTTGAGCATCCGGATTCTTACCGTTTTCCGCCCGCACCTCCTTTTACCCCTCCAAAATCCACTCCCTTATATTCTTTCTTACGATTCCGTTTTCGTTTGAGGGCGGAAGGTCGTCCATTGTAAGAATGAGTTTTGGAAAGTTGTCGCCTAGTGCCAGAAGCGATTTTAGCGGGCGGAGTTCCCTTTCTTTTGTCTCTTCCGAGCCGATTAGGTATGCGACCTGAACGTATAGTTTTTCGCCGTTTTTTTCCGCCGCAAAGTCAATCTCCATGTCGCCGATTTTTCCGATAAAGACTTTGTAGCCGCGCCGAAGAAGCTCGATGAACACGATGTTTTCAAGAATGCCGTTTATGTAGGTGTCCTTGTAGCCGTGCAGAAAGGTCAGCAGCCCCTGGTCGGCAAGGTAATATTTTTCCATCGTCTCAAGGATTTTCTTGCCGCGCACGTCATACCGCGGAACTTTGTGCAGGACCAGCGCGTTCTCAAGATATTTTATGTCGTTGTAGATTGTCTCCACGGAAAGTGGGCGGCCGCCGGACTTCATGAAGTCGGAAATTCGTTTTGTGGAAAAAATGTTCCCTGTGTTGTCGGCGATGTACAGAATGATTTTTTCAAGAACCGCAGTGTCGCGGATTCTGTTGCGGGCAATCACGTCTTTCAGAAGAACAGTTGAATAGATTCCTTCCAGATACGAGCGGATTTGGACAGGGTTTTCCATCATGTCCTTCAGTCCCGGAAATCCTCCGAATTCAATGAATTTTCTGAACGCCGCCGCAGAGTCGTTTTCGGAATTGAAGTACAAAAATTCCCTGTAGGAAAGCGGCCAGACGTGAATCAGAACATAGCGACCGCTCAGGTAAGTCGCCAGTTCGGAGGAAAGAAGATTTGCGTTCGAGCCTGTTATGTAGATATCCGCGTCAATCGTGGCGGAAGAGTAGAGCGAGTTCACAAGCTTTTCCCAGCCGCTGACTTCCTGAACTTCATCCAGAAAAAGATAGAGTTTTTTTCCGCCGGCCGCCTCGCTTTTTGATTTTATAAAGTCGTAGAGCTTTTTTGTGTCCAGTAATTCCGCGTTCTCAAAATCTTCCATATTTAATAGAAGAATCTGGTTTTCCGCCGCGCCTTTTTCCATAATCTTCCGTGAAAGAAGCTCAAGCATGAACGACTTTCCCGACCGCCGTATTCCCTGAAGCACTTTTATGACGGACTTGTCCTTGTAAAGAGAAATTATTTCGTCGATTCCGAATCTGTCCAGCGCAATCTGTTTCATTTGTTTCCAGTATAACCGAAAAAGTTCTAAAATTCAAGAAAAGTTTCAGGTATAGTGGAAAGTTTTTACAAAAGGAGTTGAAGTTCGCAGTTCGAAGTTTTAGATTTTACCTCCCGAATTCTTGCGGTTTGAGAGGCGTTTATCTAAGTCGCTTTTCTTCCAATAAAGCCAGATGGAATAAAGCTTGCCCGCGGGCATCAAGTGTTTTTGGTTCTGCATATTTTTTTCATACCTTTAAAAAGGTGTAATTTTTGCTTGTTAATAATCTTAAAATGGTGTATGATTTAATAAAAATTAAAGTCAAAAAGGTGTAAATATGTATCGAAAGGCATATAAAACTCTCTTAAAATGGAAGGATGAAGAAAAAGGAAAATGTGCCATCATGATTGAAGGCGCTCGCCGTGTTGGAAAAAGCTTTCTTGCGCAGGAATTTGCAAAAAATGAATATGAATCATATATCCTCATAGATTTTTTTTCTGCTCCTGATGAAATCAAAGAACTATTTGAAAAATACCTTTCTGATTTAGACACTCTTTTTATGCACCTTTCTGCCTATTATTCTGTAAAACTGCACGAACGCAACACGCTCTTTATTTTTGATGAGGTTCAGTTTTTTCCAAGAGCCAGAGCCGCAATTAAATATCTTGTTGCTGATGGGCGCTATGATTTTATAGAAACAGGCTCCCTTCTTTCCATTAAAAAAAATACACAGGACATTTTAATTCCATCGGAAGAACATCATTTACAGTTAAATCCCATGGATTTTGAGGAGTTTTTGCTTGCTTTAGGAAATGACACGTTGATTCCTGTTGTAAAAAATTGCTTTGAAAAGAAAATTCCTATGGGGCAGGCTTTGCATAGAAAGGCTATGGATTTATTCAGGCTTTATCTTATAGTCGGCGGAATGCCGCAAGCTGTAAAAGAATATTGTGAATCAAAAAATTTTGAAAAGGTAGATATGATAAAGCGGGAAATTCTGGAGCTGTATCGTAACGATATTCAAAAGCACGCAAAAGGCTCGGAATTAAAAGCGGAATCTATTTTTGATGAAATTCCTTCTCAGCTTTCTAAGCACGAAAAAAAATTTAAGCTGGCTTCCTTAAAAAAAGATGCAAAAATGCGCAATTATGATGACGCGTTTATGTGGCTTAAAGATTCTAGAATCGTAAACATTTGCTACAATGCTGATGAGCCTAATATCGCATTAAAAATGAATATGAGCCGCACCACATTAAAATGCTACATGGCAGATACTGGACTTTTAATTAGCCACGCGTTTGACGAAAATGGTCTTGTCGCTGAAGAAATTTATAAAAAACTGCTTTTTGGAAAGCTTGAAGTAAACGAAGGAATGATTTTTGAAAACATTGTTTCCCAGATGCTTACAGCAAGCGGACACAAACTCTACTTTTATTCAAAGTCTGACAATGAAGATTCTGCTTCCCGCATGGAAATTGATTTTCTTATTACAAAAAATAAGGTTACTTCGCGTCACAACATTCAGGGAATCGAAGTAAAATCCTCAAAGCGTTATACAATTTCTTCGCTTAACAAGTTTAGGAAAAAATTCGCAGAATATACCGATAAATGTTTTGTCATTCACACCTCAGATTTTAAGGAAGAAAACGGCATAATTTATTTACCAGTTTATATGGCAATGTTTTTGTAAAAAATTGATTTTTCACCTCGGAATTTCAAGCCTAATTTCCATTTCCGTTTCCTTGCCTCCAGTCGTGTTTATTCCTCATTTCACTCACCGAACTTTTTAATCAGTTCTTCGTGGTTCTTGCAGCCTGTTTTCTGGTAAATTTTGGAAAGGTAATTTTCCAGCGAGCGTTCGACAATATTCAGTTCTTTTGTAATCTGGCTGCGGCTTTTTCGTTCTATCAGTTTTTTGAAAACTGTCTGCTCCTGGCGTGTCAGGCCGTCAAAAACACTTTTATATGTAAAAAGCGGGGCTACAAGAGTCTGCTGTACGTAAGTGTCGCCGGCAAGAATTCATCATTCATAATAAGGAAAATGTAGCTGAAAATAATCATAAAACAAGCGTAAAATTTTACGTAGCGTATTGCTCATTTTTCTAGTTTTTGCAGTATTTTGTTCCGCGGCCGTTTCCTTGAATTGTGATGTAATTTTTTGATTCAAGAGATTTTAGCAGTTCTGTCAGTTTTGATTTTCCGAATGGAACTGAAGCTGAAATGCCGCTAATCTGCCGAGGAATATTTTTGCTTAGAACGGCAAGCACAGTTTTCTCATCTTTCGTTAAATCCATAACATCAGTTACAGGGAGCGTAACTTTTATAGAATTTTCAAAGATTTCAAACCGTGGTTTTTTTGCTGAATTCCTGTACGCCTCGTTGATTCTCGGAATTCCTGTTCCAAGAATCTCAACAATATGAAGCCTGTAAAAAACGTTTCCGATAATCGGATTACGTAAGATTGAAACATTTCCTTTTAGATATTCCTCTTCAGAAATGCCTGAAGAAAGTCCGCCCGGAGATGTTATTTCAATTCTGTCGTCAAACATTAGAATCCGGATTTGCGCATTCACATCCCAAGTTCTGTGAATCAGTGCATTTGCCAAAGTCTCGCGGAATGCATTTTCCGGAATACGCTCGATTTTTTTTCGCTCAATTCCGTTGATTTCTTCATATTGATAAAAATCTTTGTAAACGTTCACAGCCTCTGAAAGTTCTTTCAGAATTGACTCGTGCTCAAAAGTCGCTCTTTTTTGAATGACACTGATGGACTCTCCGAATTTTGCGATGTCAATTCCGGGGAAATCGTTGGAGTCAGAAAGCAATTCCGCCGCGTGATTAAATCCGTCAGAGTCAGAAAAAAGGTTCAGGGTTTTTAAGATGTTTTTGTCCAGTCTGTCTATTCCGATTTTTTGAATCAATTTTTCTTCAAGAACAGAAAATTTAAGATTTTGATTTTCACTTGAAAGCTGTTCGAATCTTATATTTTTTCCCTGCAATACCAGACGAGAAAATTCAAGCTCGTCAACTTCGATGGTGGTTGTGTCGTTTCTCTTGTATGCCTTTGATTTGTATGTGTATGGCTTGCTTTTTCCTGCATTCACTTTCAGCTCAACGGTTTTATTTTGCCCGTCAATTTTAAGAGAATAATCTGGCTGCGGATGTATGGAATCGTTTATTTTATTTTCAATATCAAGACAAGTCTATTTGGGATTTCCAAGACCGACAGGGATTCCGCAGTCATTCACACCGAATAGAATAATTCCGCCGTCATAATTAGAAAAGGCACTTACAGTTTTTAGAAATGTGTTGGTTAAATCTTCTTTAAATTCTAAAGTTCTATTTTCTCGGATTCGGTTTGATTCATCATTCATAATAAGGAAAATGTAATTGAAAACAAGTGTATTTTCAAGCGTAAAATTTTACGGCTGATTTACGATTGGAATTTGCCGGGATGCAGAACTCAATCTGATTCTGTGCTGAAACTTTTTATGCCATGTCGTTATTAAAAGTTTTATCACCAAACGCTTAAGCGTGCCGATAAAAAAAACTATTGATTATTTTATATAACATTGTTAAGTTATCTGTGTTACATTATAAAAGGCGGAAGAATTATGAGAAATGCGAATCCTGAGCTGGTTTCTTCCATAAAAAAGCGGACACTTGAGCTTTTAATGGAAAAAGAACCTGAGGAAATCGGAATGAGGGAGATTGCCAAAAAGTGCGGCGTTTCAGCCACGGCAATTTATCATTATTATAGGGACAAGGACTGCCTTTTTCAGGCGATTTCGCTGGACTGTCTGAACCAGATAAATTCGGTGATTGAAGCCGCCGCGGAAAAAGCCGCTTCTTCAAAGGAAAAGGTTCTTGCCGCAATCAGGGCGTTTCGCAACTGGAGTCTTAAAAATCCGCGGGTTGCCTCTCTTGTGATGGAAAAAATAAAATCCGCGGTGAATCTTCCGCCGGAAGAAACTGAAAAATTTTATGTCTGTAACCGCACCGGGGAAAAACTTCTTGAGCTTTGTATTGCAGAAGGAGTGGCGCGTTCTGAAAATCCCCGGCTGGATGTCGGTGTTCTTGTATTCGGACTTTGGGGCTGTCTTCAGTCCGTGATTTCGCGCAAGTCGGAGGTTGAATACTGGGAAAATTCCGAGCCGTTTACAGAACGTTTTATCAGTATGTGGGCGGAAAATATTTTTGTAAATTAGAAAACAAGAGAAAACTATGATTTTAAAATCAATCATCAAGAAAATTTTTGTAGCGGCTTTTGCGCTTCTGGTTTTTCAGCAGGTTTGGGCGGAAGAGAATTCTGAAAATCGGACTGCAAAGGTTAGGGTGCTTGTAACTCCGGGCGGCGAATGGAAGGGAAAATTTCCGCCGCAGTTTGCGCTGTGGATTCAGGATTCGGACGGAAACTTCAGACAGACAATTTTTGCCACAAAAAAGGCCTCGAAGAAAAAATGGATTTTCGCGCCTAAAGACGGCCGCCCGGAATCGCTTCCTGTGTGGTATCATTCCTGCGAAAATTTCTACGTTCCGGAATCAAAGAATGAGATGGATGCGTTAAGCTCGGCTACTCCAAAAGGCAGCTTTGATGTTTCTCGGAAAATTCAGCTTAAGGAAGGAAAAAAATATCTTGTTTTTGCGGAAGTGAACAAAAGCTTTGACTACAACGAATTCTATCCAAAAGACGCCGGGAAGAATTCCGCGGAATATTCCGGTGTGAACGGTCAGCCTTCCGCAGTTTACCGCGCTGAAATCAGCCTTGAAAATCATGAGGCGAAACTGGAGCTTATTGGAACAGGCTCGCTCGACGGAAAAAGCGGCTTGATTGAAGACAAGACGGAAACTCTTACAACCGCAAAAAATCTTGTGGAAAAAATTGTCGTGAGCCTTGAAGTTTCCAAAAAAACGCTGCACTTAAGGCTTCCATAACAGGAATTTCTTCCGCGATAAACGCTCAAAACGGAAACGGATGGCTCACATTTGGTCTGGACAAAAATAAAAACTTTAAAATTCCCTGTAGTTTTCTGTCAAATCTTCTTCAAGCCACAGGGAAATTTCTTCCGTCACTTTTGAAAGTTTTTGCTCTTTTTGTTTTCCTGTTATTGAACATTCCCAGACAACAGCGACTCTGTAGCAGTTGTCAAGATAGGCTGAAATCACTTTTTTGTCGCGCACAATGTTCCTTTCAATTTTATTTTTCCAGAATTCAACATTTGTTTTTGGCAGCCTGAAAAGCCGGCAGTTCTTGTGTCCGTGCCAGAAGCATCCGTGTATAAAAATAACTGCGTTGTAATGCGGAAGAAAAATGTCCGGCGTTCCCAAATACCGCTTGTCGTTTTTTCTGAATCTGAATCCGGCTTTGTGGAGCGCGCTTCTTAAAAAGACTTCGGGCTTTGTGTCCTTGCTGTGGATTTTTGCCATGTTCAGGCTTCTTTGCTCTGCGTTCAATGTGTCCATTTTTTCTTTCCGTCAATCTTTTAAAATCGCTTTCATTGCGCAGAGGGCGGCTAGAAAAATAATGTTCATCAGCGTAAAGACTGCGAGGAATTTTCCGGTGCCGCCTTTTTCCTGCGTGTAGAGTTTTAGGCTTATAAGGCTTGCAAGAGATGCCACCGGTGTTCCAAGCCCGCCGATGTCTACGCCAAGCAGAAGGTCCTTTGTGTTCTGCGCGAACGGATGAAGCAAAAGTGTTGCGGGAACGTTGCTTATCAACTGGCTGAACGCAAGGCCTGCGGTAAATTCGTTTCCTCCGGTTATCCGTTTTAGAAAACTGTCCACGCTTTCCAGCCTCGCGATGTTTCCTGTGAAAATGAAAAACGCCGTGAATGTCAGAAGCAGCATAAAATCGATGTTGCAGAAAATTTTCCGATCGGAAACAAGAACGCAAATAGCGACAAGGACTGCCGCCGCCCATTTTGGAACTACGTCCGCAACTGAAAGCAGGCACAATATAAAAAGGGCTGTGTACAGAATATTTTTTCCTGCGCAACTAGTGCTTTCAGCTTTGGCTTCCTGCTGTTCAATCTGCGTTTTTTCATTTTTTATTATCAGAGTTGAAAAAATCAGAAGCACAAAAGAAAGCGATGTGTAAGGAAAAAGAATTTTCATAAACTGGACTGTGCCGAGCGGCATTTTTGAAAACAAAAATATATTCTGCGGATTTCCAATCGGCGTAATCATGCTTCCAAGGTTCGCCGCAAGAGTCTGAAGAACGACGGTATATAGTAGAAGAAAAGTGTTGCTTTTGGAAAGAAGGACAATCGCGAACGGAACAAATGTAAGGAGCGCCACGTCGTTTGTAATAATCATGCTTGTGAAAAAACAAAGCATAACAAGCGTAAGGCAAAGTCCGCGCTGACCGTGAACTTTGCGGCAGACGGTTTTTCCAAGAGCGTCGAAAAGTCCTGTCCGCCGCCAGCCTGAAACTACAGCCATCAGCGAAAAAAGAGTCAGAAGCGTCCCAAAGTCGATGTACGAAATATATTTTGCATCCGGCTTTACAAAAAACATTGAAACGAGCGCGAATAAAAATGTGATGCAGAAGATAATTTCCTTTTTGCACCAGATGAATGTTTTATGAAAGATTTTTCCTGACGACATTTTTTTGCCTTTTCTAGTTTTGAAGATTTGAACGGTTCTCTGCAATTGTATCACAAATCGCAGTTTTGTGTTGAAAACGCCGCGGGATTTATGACAGGAAATGACACGGGAGATTGTAGTGTCGGAGCACGGCAATGGCGAAATTATGAAATTTCAAATTTTGCACCGAATTTCCTTGCATTTATAACAGTAATATCTTATATTATATATATAAAATATTTTTCTATTAGTAAACTACAATATATTGAGGACAAAAATGGCGGCAATAACTGTAAATGTGGAACAGAGCGACAAGGACACTTTCAATTCAATCTGCGCAAAAATGGGAATGAACATTTCCACCGCAATCAATATTTTCATCAAGGCGGTGAACCGCACGCGGACGATTCCTTTTAAAATCAGGGCGGAAGAGGAATACAACGACGAAACACTTGCGGCCTGCAAGGAGGCGCTGGATATAAGCAAGGGAAAAATCAAGGCGAAAAGGTATGATTCTGTAAAGGAAATGATGAATGACATGCTTGCTGTGGCAGAGGATGAGCCAGAGTACAAACCATGACATATAGACTGATTTATACATCATCGTTCAAAAAAGATGTTCGTCTTGCAGAAAAGAGACATCTTGACATGAATGCTCTTACAGAAGTTTTGGAATGGCTGAAAAGCGGCAAAAAGCTCCCCGAAAAATACTGCGATCACTAGCTGAAAGGGAAACTGAAGAAATTCCGGGAGCTGCACATTCAGCCGGACTGGATTCTGGTCTACATAAAGAACAAGACGGAACTGATTCTTACGCTTTCACGCACCGGAACTCATGCTGATTTATTGAGGCTGTAGAAAAAACAAGCGTTGCTTTTATTCCACTTCAAACCCATAAGCAAAACTAAAAGAAGCCTCACTCATTATTGAAAGAAGCCTCTACTTTTATGATATCCTGTAAATCTACTTAGTTCATATCAATATTTTTCAGTTGTTCAATATACTGAAATACTTTTTTGTCACTCTTTGATTTTTTATACCAGTCAATACCTATCATGCACGCGGTATAAGATAAAGCATTAAGATGTCGTTTTACATGATAAAAAACGATAATTTTGCACAGTGCAAAAACACGCCGAGTTTATGTAAAATCCTCGGCGTATTTTTATGGTTTTACGGCGCGTTTTTTGTGAATTCTCGGCGTGTTTTTGACTAAAACTCGGCGAGAATTTTTTTGGCAGTATTCTTATACCAGGGAAGTGTTGCGGGACATTTTTTTATAATTTGTTGTGCTTCGTCTTTTGCTTCTTTTTTGCATTTTATTTCGACTATAATAAAGGGCAAGTTCCGTCCGGCATTTGAAAAAAGTTCCTGATAAAGATCATTATTTTTTGCAAGCTTCATGGCTTTTGTATAATAATCAGCTCCTCTGGTTGCATCATTTTTTACGCGAAAAAGATAAAGTCCGTATGTTGCTGTGCTGAACGGGTCGCATCCGATATTAGAAATAAAGAGATTGAATAGTTTTTCTGGAATTTTTTCAGCTCGTTCATTGTTACCAAAAGCTTCGTTGCAAATTGCAATGTTGTTCCATGCTTCTGCCGAAAATTCAGGATTATTTACCAGGTTCTGCAATATTTCAATACAGTCAGAAAACTTTTGTTTAAGATAAAAAGACTTTGCCTTTAAAAGAAGTGCACGCGGATAAAATGAATTTTTTTGCTTGAAGGTATTGCTATATAAGGATATGATGAATTACTTAAAAAGCTTGAGCCGACTGCAATTCTAAGTCTTAGAAAACCTTACAAAGAAATGGGTGCAAACATAGTTTCTATCTCCTATTCAAGAACAACAAAAGTTCAGTCTGATAAAAACATTACAGAAAATCTTGGACGATATATTTTTACAAATATTGAACAGCCTTTTCTGCCTTTTGAAAACTTTATCAGTTATGTTAATTCACAAAAGGAGATACTCTGATGGGTGAAAGAGGAAACCTTTACAGCAGGTAATAGTGTTGCATATACATATCAAACAGTACGAAAAATCAGTGGTTCATTAGGCGATATAAAAGTTTTACATCGGAAATGAAAAAGTATGGCTCTGCGATAAACTTCCACCAGAATTCTTGAAACTGAACTGACCTGGATCGATGCTTTCTAAGCTTATAGCAACCTGTTTCTACAAGGAGCAATCTTCTACAATCTTTCCAAAACTTTTCCGATATCTTCATCAATGCAAAAACTGCGGTTTTGAATTTCTGTCGGACAATAAGATTCACCTTTATTGATGCTCACATAATGCGACACGGGATTTTGTAAAGTCATCTGCCAGAACGGATATTTTATTATTCCGGGTGTATTAAAACCAACGCCCAGTTCCAGAAAAAGAATTTTTTTGTTCTGGTGTTTTTCAATAAAAGTGGAATATCGTGCGGCGGCTTTTTCCCAAAAAGAATCTTCTATAAAAGAGTTGTCGACTCTTAAATTCATTGTCATAGGTTTCCCGCATACCGGGCATTTTGGAATCAGCTCAGAAGGAATTTTTAAATCTTTTTGCTGTTCAACCATTTGTAGAATTTGTTTTTCGTTGTCATAAGTTTTTTTGTGACATGGAACAGAACACTGGAACAAACCAAAATCTCCCTGAGTGTAAAAAAGTCTTGATTTATCAAATCCTGCTTTTTGAAACTGATGATCAACATTTGTCGTTATAACAAAATAATCTTTTTTATTTACAAGTTCAAAAAGTTTTTTATAAACACCGTTTCCTTTTTCACTTTCGTTAAACCGGTTTACAAAAATATAACGGCTCCAGTATGCCCAATATTCTTCCAAAGTTTTATAAGGATAAAAGCCGCCGGAATACATATCAGAAAAACCGTATTTGTTTTTAAAATCAGAAAAATATTTTTCAAACCGTTTTCCGCTGTAAGAAAATCCTTCAGAAACAGAAAGTCCGGCTCCTGCTCCAATCAGGACAGAATCACATTCATTCAATAATTCTTTAATCTGCGGACAAGCTGAATAATTTTTTGTAGATTTCGTAATCTTCATTTTTGAACACATTGAATACCACCTTCATTTGTGATTTTTCTTTTGCTAAAAATTCTTTGACTGTTGTTACTGCAATTTGAGCTGCTTTTTCATTTGGAAAACAAAAAACTCCTGTAGAAATACAGCAGAATGCAATGCTTTGTAAATTATTTTTTTTTGCAAGATTCAAACAGGAACGATAACAGCTTTGTAAAAGTTCACAGTCTTTTTTTGTTACAGAATTTTTTATTATCGGACCGACTGTATGAATTACAAATTTGCATGGAAGATTATAAGCACCTGTTATTTTTGCATTTCCTGTAGGTTCCAAAAACCCCTGTTTTTTCATAAGAGAATCACATTCTGCTCTCAGCTGAATTCCTGAAAATGTGTGAATGCAGTTATCGATGCAGGAATGGCACGGTTCATAGCAGCCTGTCATTGCACTGTTTGCAGCATTTACAATTGCATCGCATTTTAATGTTGTAATGTCACCTTTCCAAAGATAAATATTTTTTTTAACCGGCGAAAGTGTATTGATGTCGGTAATTCCTTTTTGCATTAATTCGTTTTGCAAATATTCATCTTGAATTTCCAAAAAGTTTTTATCTGCATTTTTTGCTTCCCGTATATTCATCAGTGAACGCAAAAGAATTTTCTGCTGAGCATCATCTGAAGGAATCTGAATATTTTTGTATTCATTTTTTTCTGAAATCAATTCTTTTATCAAAAAAAATTGTCTTTCGCTTTGTGTCATAAAACCTCCGGAATATAATTCCAAAAATCCGGCAATGATTGCAAAAACCAAAACCGGACTTGGACTTTCAGAGTTTAAGCAAAACACATTCCGGCTGTCATTTCAAGATAGTTTACTCCTGAATATGACGGGAAGTTTTTCTTCATTTCTTCAATAAATGTTTTTGAATCGCTGCATGTTGAACAAAGTTCTTTTGCTTTTTTTACATAAGCAATTTTTGTGTCACAGGCGCTTAATTCTTCTGGTTCGTAATGGCTTGAAAGAACAAGAGCGTAATTTTTTGCCTTATAACCTTCGAGCTGAGAAATAACTGCATCCATGTGGCCGCTTCCTGCAAGAATTGAATGAACGTCTGCGCCGAGCATATGTGTGTAAACGCAATTGATTGAAGGAATTTCAATGTCAGTTCCGTCGCCGTTTTCTGTTACAATGAATTTAATTCCGCCGATTGTGTTTTCGCCGATGTTAAGATTTGCAACTGGTTTTGGAAGTTTTTCATCAAACGATTTTCCGAACGCAACTGTAAAGTTTTTGATTAAGCCCATAATTCCGCCGTTTTCTCCAAGCGCACGGACTGTATTTCCTGCCATATGAATTTTTGCATCTTCAAAATAATCTGCTCCACTCGGATGGCATGAAATAATTACATCTGTAAGTGGTTTTGAAAGTGTCTTAATATAGTTTTTGAATTCAGACAGATTTTCGTGAAAAGCCGGAAGTTCAAGCGCAACGATGCTATTTGTACCTTCAATCAAAAAAGATTCATCGCAAAGCGCATCATTTGTTTTGTAAGCATGGAGTTTTGTTCCGCCAAAATCGAAAACAGTGATTTCACCTTTGTTGAGTTTTACATTTGTCTTTGTCATAATTTACCTCGTTATAATTGAAATTAAGTTTACCGCCGGCCGCGCAGTTGTTGTAACCTTTGCGATTACAACTGAAATATAATACTGCTTTGTTGTAGTGTCAATAGTTACAACTAAAAAAAATTAATAAAAAATTGTAATTATTGAAGTTACAACAAAAATAATGTATAATGGAAGAATGCAGATTTCAAGAGATTTTACAATTGCCGTTCACACACTTTTGTGTATTGAATATTTTAAAAACGATTACAAAGTAACATCAGATTTTATTGCAGGAAGTGTCGGTGTAAATCCTGTAATCATAAGACGAATGCTTTTACGGTTAAAAAACGCCAATCTTGTTGAAGTAAAAGCCGGAACCGGAGGCGCGTCACTTTTAATTCCGCCAGAAAAAATTTCTTTATACGATATTTATAAAGCTGCCGGTTGCGACGAAAAACAACTTTTCAATTTTCACGAAAATCCCAATTCAAAATGTCCTGTCGGCGGGCACATTCACAATGCTTTGGATTTTCGCCTTGAATTATTGACGCAAACTCTGGAAGACAAATTAAAAACTATGAAACTAAGCGATGTAATGAAAGATTTGGAGAAATAAATTTCAGGAACCAAAATGCTTTCAAATTCAATAATTAATAAAGCAGGATAAAAAATATAATAAGTTTTCATTACGGGTTTTGGTTCGTTGAATAAATGACCTGAAACTCGTGTTTTTTTTTATTACATCTTGACATTTTTTACTCAGTTAGTTATATATAACTGTATAAGGTTAGGAAAAACTAACTAAGGAATGCTTTATATAACAAATATTGGAGATACAAAATGATGCCTTTATCTATGGCAAATTCGAACGAAAAAGTAATGATTTTTAAAACCGGCGGGAATTCCGAAGTTAAAAAACATTTGGGCGATATTGGTTTTGTTCCCGGAACAGTTCTTTCTGTAATTTCACAGCATTCTGGCGATGTAATTGTAAATCTCAAAGAAAGTCATCTTGCAATCACAAAAGATTTGGCTCAAAAGATTATTGTAAATCTGGTTAATTAAAACGGGATTTATTAGGAGTGTATATGAAATTAAAAGACTGCAAAGTTAAGAGCACCGTTCGTGTAACGGCAATCGGTGGTGAAGGTGCGTTGAAAAGACGTATTATGGACATGGGAATTACAAAAGGTTGTGAACTTTACATCAGGAAAGTTGCTCCTCTTGGTGACCCGGTTGAAGTCACAGTTCGCGGATTTGAACTTTCGCTTCGTAAAGATGACGCAAACATTCTTGACGTAGAAATTGTTGGATAAATTAAGTGAGGAAAAAATGAAAGAAATAAAAATTGCTCTTGCAGGAAATCCAAACTGCGGAAAAACTACACTTTTCAATTCGCTTACAGGATCAAATCAGTATGTTGGTAACTGGCCTGGCGTTACTGTAGAAAAAAAAGAAGGAAAATTCAAGGAAGACAAAAATGTAATTATTCAGGATTTGCCTGGAATCTATTCTCTTTCTCCGTACACACCAGAAGAAATTGTTACGCGAAATTATCTTGTAGAAGACAAACCCGACGCAATTTTAAATATTGTAGACGGAACAAATATCGAGCGCAATCTTTATCTTACAACCCAGCTTTTGGAAACAGGAATTCCTCTTGTTATGGCAGTCAACATGATTGATGTCGTCAACAAAAACGGAGATAAAATAAATTTTGCTGAACTTTCAAAAGCTCTCGGCTGCAAAGTAATTCCAATCAGCGCTCTTAAAGGAAACTCAACTGTAGATGCTGCAAGACTTTCTGTTCTTGCTGCAAGTGAAAAAAATCAAGTTGAACAGCCTCACGTATTCAAAGGTTCTGTTGAACACGCACTTGCCCATATAGAAGAATCAATTCAGGGTAAGGTCGACAAAAATCAGATAAGATGGTTTGCAGTAAAGGTATTTGAACGCGATGAAAAAGTTCTTGAAAAACTGAATCTTTCTGCAGAAGAAAAATCGCATATCGAAGAACATATAAAAGACTGCGAAAAAGAACTTGATGATGATTCAGAATCAATTATCACAAACCAGCGTTATGAATATATTCAAAAGCTTGTTGCAAAAACAGTTGTAAAAAAGAACAAAGAAAAATTAACACTTTCTGATAAAATTGACCGCGTTGTTACAAACAGAATTCTTGGTCTTCCGATTTTCCTTGCTGTAATGTGGCTCGTTTACTGGTGTTCAACCGGTGCCGGTTTTGGAACAATGGGAACAGACTGGGTAAATGATGTTTTGTTCGGTGAATGGATTTTGGGCGGAACTCAGACTGCGCTTGAAAATGCCGGAGCAAATCCTGTTTTGATTGATTGTCTTGTTAACGGAGTTCTGGGCGGACTTGGTGCAGTGCTTGGATTTTTGCCGCAGATGGCTGTTTTGTTTCTGCTGCTTTCAATTCTTGAAGACTGCGGATACATGGTTCGCATTGCATTCGTAATGGACAGAATTTTCCGCCGTTTTGGTTTGTCCGGAAAATCATTTATTCCTCTTTTGATTTCTTCGGGTTGCGGAATTCCTGGTATTATGGCGAGCCGCACTATCGAAAATGAAAACGACCGCCGCATGACAATTATGACAACAACATGGATTCCGTGCGGAGCAAAACTTCCTGTAATTGCACTTATGGCTGCTGTAATCGGAAGCCGTCTTACAAACACAAGTGCTTCGTGGCTGGCTCCTGTTATGTACATTACCGGAGTTGCTGCAGTTTTGCTTGCGGCTGTTATGCTCAAAAAGACAAAGGCCTTTCACGGTCCGGCTGCTCCTTTTGTTATGGAACTTCCGCAGTATCACTTTCCAGAACCAAAAACTGTTTTGCTTCACACTTGGGAACGCCTCAGAGGATTCCTTGTTAAAGCCGGAACAATTTTGTTTGTTGCATGTCTTGTAATGTGGTTCCTTTCGAGCTACGGAATTTCTGAAGGTCACTTTGGACTAGTGGACGCAGGCGATTCAATTCTTGCAAAAATCGGCGGCGTTCTTCGTTACATATTTATTCCGCTTGGATTCGGCGGAGCAGAAGGCGGTTGGCAGGCAGCTGCAGCTTCACTTTCGGGATTCAGCGCAAAAGAAGCTATCGTTACAACAATGGGCGTTCTTGCAAATGTTTCAGAAGAGCTTGTAGAAGACGGAAATGCGGTTGGACTTGCAGTTTCTGAATGGTTCCCGACAGCAATCGCAGCATTCAGCTTTTTGCTCTTCAATCTTTTGGACAGCCCATGTCTTGCCGCAATCGCAACAATGAAAAGCGAACTCAACAGTCGCAAGTGGTTCTGGTTTGCAATTTTGTTCCAGAATATTTTTGCGTATGTTGTAACACTGATTGTGTATCAGCTCGGAATGCTTTTTGTACACGGCGCATTCGGAGTCGGAACGGTATTTGCATTTATTTTC
>OIXY01000111.1_pt1 | contig 22690 bp, 23 predicted proteins | sample 1588051 | NCBI WGS metagenome assembly OIXY01 (sample SAMN03283247) | human gut metagenome | biome: human-associated habitat; material: feces | host: Homo sapiens | place: Peru | collected 2012 | reverse complement strand
CGCAATAACACCCAGCAAATGATCCGCGCCGCCAAAGAAGAGGGGCGTTTTACCCTGCGCAGCCAGCGCAGCAGCCTCAGTTTGCAGCGCAGCAGGGATGGCAACCTTTGTGCTAATAAAAGCAGCGTTGCCGCCAAAGATCTCCTTGCCCTCCAGCTTGGCAGTAAGGCCGTTGCCCGGCAGGGCGGTAAAATCGGTAACAGAGGGCAGTTCCAGCTGCTTCTCCTCCGCATAGGCCAGCACTGCTCGCGCCAGCGGATGCTCACTGCGGCCCTCCAGCGCGGCTGCCAGCGTGAGCAGTTCGGTCTCGGTCACGCCCGCAGCGGGCAGAAGGTCGGTGACAGTAGGTTCACCGCAGGTAATGGTGCCAGTCTTGTCCAGCGCCACGATGCAGGTGCGCCCGGCCTCCTCCAGCGCCGCAGCAGTCTTGAACAGGATGCCGTTCTTCGCGCCTAAGCCATTGCCCACCATAATAGCCACCGGCGTTGCCAGACCCAGCGCACAGGGGCAGCTGATGACCAGCACAGAGATGCCCCGCGCCAACGCGTAGCCGACATCCTGACCCAGCAGCAGCCAGACAAGGGTGGTGACCACGGCAATACTGATGACCGCAGGCACGAAAAAGCCGGATACGGTATCTGCGATCTTTGCAATGGGCGCTTTGGTGGCGGCGGCATCGCTGACCATGCGAATGATCTGCGCCAGCGTAGTGTCCTCGCCCACGCGGGTAGCGCGGCACTGTAAATAACCGGACTGGTTGGTGGTAGCAGCGCTTACCTTATCGCCCACGGCTTTGTCCACCGGGATACTCTCACCAGTCAGGGCACTCTCGTTCACGGCGCTGCTGCCCTCCAGCACAATGCCGTCCACCGGGATGTTCTCGCCCGGGCGCACCACAAAGATGTCCTCCTTCTGCACCTGCTCAATGGGCACGGTCACCTCGGTGTCGTCCCGCAGCAGGGTAGCGGTCTTGGGGGCAAGCTTCATCAGGCTCTTGAGCGCATCGGTGGTCTTACCCTTGGAACGTGCTTCCAGCATCTTGCCTACGGTGATAAGGGTCAAAATCATGGCGGCAGACTCAAAATAGAACTCCATCATGTAGTGCATGACTAGTCCCTCGTTGCCGTGCAGCTGCGCATCGGTCATGGCAAACAGGGCGTAGGTGCTCCACACAAAGCTTGCCATCGAGCCCATAGCCACCAGTGTATCCATGTTGGGGGAGCGGTGCACCAGCCCCTTGAAGCCGTTGATGAAAAACTTTTGGTTGATCACCATCACAATGCCCGCCAGCAGCAGCTGCACCAGCCCCATGGCGATGTGGTTGCCGTCAAACCAGCGGGGCAGCGGCCAGCCCCACATCATGTGCCCCATGGAAAAGTACATCAGCACCAGCAAAAAGCCCAGCGAGGCTATGAGCCGCCGCTTCAGCTTGGGTGTTTCGTGGTCGGCCAGCGCGTCCAGTTCTGCGGTGGTGCTGGCCGCTGCGGCGGCCTTTTTGGGGCTTGCACCGTAACCGGCCTGCTCCACGGCGCGGATAATGGCGGCATCCTCAGCGGTGCCCTCCACACCCATGGAGTTGGTCAGCAGGCTTACCGAACAGCCGGTGACGCCCGGCACGCTCTTTACGGCCTTTTCTACCCGGGCAGAGCAGGCCGCGCAGCTCATGCCGGTAACGTTGAATTGTTCCATTGTTATTTCTCCTTGTGGTCAGTCTGCCCGGCGGGGGGTCATTTCATCAGCTTGGGCAGCAGCCGGAGCAGTTCCTCCAGCTTTTCATCGCTGCCGGCACGCAGGTCATCCGCCACGCAGCTGCCAATGTGCTGTGCCAACAATTCCCGGGAAAAGCTGTTCAGTGCCGCATTGGCTGCGGCCACCTGTACCAGAATGTCCACACAGTAGGCGTCCTTCTCCAGCATCCCGCGGATGCCGCGCACCTGCCCTTCAATGCGGTTCAGCCGGTTGAGCAGAGCCTTGTATTCCTCCGGGCTGCGCTCCTTGTGGCGGCAGCAGCAGGGGACAGCAGCATTTGCCGCAGCGTCCGCTTCCGGCGCATCATCGCAGCAGCAACAGTGCTTTTTGGTCTCTTCCATATCGGAATCGCTCCCTTCATAAACCCCCATGGGGTATATTTTCTTGCAACAGCAGTATAGCACACAATATCCGACAATTCAAGTGGGAAATGAAAACTGTATGGCGCAACCGTAGGTCACTTTTAGAAAATTTTGCAAAATATGGTACAAAGGGGAGAATCTCTTCTCGTGAAAATGCGTTTGTCGCGGCCCGCAGGCCGCGACAAACGCGAAATATAAAATAGTTCTTCCTCTAAATATGGCCAAAGCGCACGCGGAGGCCATTCAAAACCGCTGCACATAAGAAAACGAGGGAAAGTCCGCAGACCTTCCCTCGTTGTAAACGCTTACTTTACTTCCAGAATGCGCGGTGCAAACAGGCTCCACATCTTGCCCCACCAGTACCAGTCGTGGGACACGTCACCGCCCCAGATCTCCAGATGTGCGGGCATTCCCTGATCCTTCAGCAGATCGGCCAGTGCCTGCGTGTCATCCAGTGCATCGCCCTCGTAGGCGCCCTGACCGGCACAGAGGATCAGGCTGTTCTCCTCGGCCTTGGCCAGCGCCGGCTTGTTGGCAATGCCGTTCTCCTGCAAATAGGCAAGGGGAGCGCAGCGCAGTACCATGTCGTCGCTGTCAGTGCCCCAGAAGCGGGTCAGGTCGTAGATACCGCCCATGCCTACAGCACCGGCAAACAGGGTAGGACGGCGCAGACGGCAGTGGACGGCGTGGTAAGCGCCCAAGTCCACACCGGCAGTCCAGATCCGGGTGCCCTTTTTGGCGTTGTTCAGGGTCAGAATGCGGGGAGCGAGTTCTGCAGTCAGGTAAACGAAATACTTCTCCTGCAGTTCGGCACGGCGACGCTGGGGCAGATCACCGTTCAAAAGGCCCTCGCCGTCCACAGCATCCGCGCAGAACAGCTGCACCTTGCCCTCGTTCAGCAGCTGGGCAATGGCATCGGGCATTCCGTTGTTCTCCCAGTCATAAAAACGGCCGCCGCGGGCGGGCAGTGCCAGCACCGGCACACCGGCATGGCCGTACACCTTAAACTCCATCTCACGGCCAAGAACCGTGCTCCACTCTTTGTAATAGGTACCCTGGATCATAAATCAAGCACTCCTTATTTTATCATTCACCGGCCCGGGCACAGTCGTTGCGCACCGATGCCGGATTTGGAAGCTATAATCAGACAAACTGGTTGCGCTGCGGGTCGTAATCGTAGCCCACAGCGTGCAGCTTTGCGCACAGACCGGCCTTGTCGGCCTCCAGATCCTCGCACAGCGCATCGAGATCCTTATACTGATCCCGCAGTTTCAGGTTCACCACGCTCAGCAGCATGATGGGATCAACAGGCAAAGACATTTTATTCCTCTCCTTGCGGCAAATAAAAAAGCCGGCCACTCGACAAAGTGACCGGCCACATACACCAAATTAGACAGCGCGGGTAACTTTGCCAGCGCGCAGGCAACGGGAGCATGCGTAGACATACTTGGGAGAGCCCTCCACGACCGCCTTGACACGACGGACATTCGGCTTCCAGGTACGGTTGGAACGGCGATGAGAGTGAGAGACCTTGATACCAAAGGTAACACCCTTGCCGCAGCATTCACACTTAGCCATGGTAATTGCACCTCCTACAGTGAAGTATGGAATCAAAATAATCAGCTTGACTATTTTACCAGAGATGCGAAGAAAAAGCAAGTCTTTTTTTTAATTTTCTGTAGCTTTTTGCATTCCCGGCGCAGTGGGGCTTGTGCAGGGCACAAAAAAATAGTATTATAAAAGAAGAAATTCGTTTTGACAGGAGATTTACATGACCGCACAGGCAACCTATTATATCATCCGCGCACTGGTGGCGCTGGTGGCCATCCCGTTCCATGAGGCTGGCCATGCGCTGGCAGCATGGCTGCTGGGCGATGCCACCGCCAAACGCGAGGGACGTCTTTCGCTGAATCCCTTTGCACACTTTGACCTGCTTGGCACACTGTGCATGGTGTTTGCAGGCGTGGGCTGGGCAAAGCCTGTGTCCACCAACCCCCGTAACTTCAAAAATCCCAAGTGGGGTATGGCGCTTACGGCGCTGGCGGGCCCTGTGGCAAACCTTGTGCTGGCTTACCTCGGCATGGTGGCATGGAAGGTGATGTACTACTGGGCACCGGTCAATAATGCTACCATTTATATTGCCATGTTCCTGCGGTATCTGGTGCTGATGAACGTGAGCCTTGCGGTGTTCAACCTCATTCCGGTGCCGCCGCTGGACGGCAGCCGCATTCTGCTGGTGGTGCTGCCGCAGCGCATCTACTTTGGCCTGATGCGGTATGAAAAATATATCATGATCGTCATGCTGGCAGCGGTTTGGGGCGGCTTTCTGGATACGCCGCTCTACTACCTGAATAACGTAGTGTGGTCGCTTTTGGGCGCAGGCACCGGGTATATCGATAAGATCGCCTACGCCGTTTATGCCAGCAGCCTTGGGGCGGTGATCTGAGTGGCAGAGGAACTGACCTTCCATCTGGAAGATTTTGACGGCCCGCTGGAATTATTGTTGGCGCTGGTGGCCAAACATAAAATGGACTTGCATAATATCCCTATTTTGCAGCTCATCGACCAGTACACCCGCACCGTGGAGCAAGCCGACCCCAATCCCGAGACTGCCAGCGCCTTCATTGAGATGGCGGCGCATCTGGTGGAGATGAAAAGCTTTCTGCTGCTGCCCCGCAGCGAAGAGGGCGAGCGCATGAAGCAGGAACTCACCGGTCAACTCATCGAGTACGACCAGTGCCGCCGCATGGCGGCTCTGCTGCGCGCAAAAGGGGAGGCTGCCCCGGTGTTCGTGCGCCGTCCCATGGAAGTGGAGTGGGATAACACCTACGCATTGCACCACGCCCCGCAGATCTTGGCAGACTACTGGCAGGCGCTGGCAGGCCGCACCAAGACCCGCCGCGTGCCCACCCAGCAGCAGTTTGAGCCGCTGGTCACCGCGCCCATGGTATCGGTCACCAGCCGGGTGGTGTACATCCTGCGCCGGATGCTGGGCGGCACCGTGGCAAAGATGGAGCAGCTGTTTTCCCGCAGCCAGAGCCGCAGCACCAATGTAGCCACCTTTCTGGCACTGCTGGAACTGGTGCGCGGCGGACGCATCGCGCTGGATGACCGGGGAGAACTGACCATGCGCCGCACCCGCCCGGAACGCAATAAGGAGAACCCATGAACCAGAAACAAACTCTTGCCGCCGTGGAGGCTATGCTTTTTGCCTGCGGCGACCCCATAGGTGCCGATAAGCTGGCACAGGCGGTGCAGCTGCCCCAGTCCAGCGTGGATGCCGCATTGGAGACCCTGCACACCCGCTATCAGCGGGAGGACAGCGGCCTGTGTCTGCTGCATCTGAATACCCGGTGGCAGCTGGCCACCAAGACCCAGTGGGCAGACTGTGTGCGCCGCGTGCTGGACAGCCGCCGTGCCGTGCCGCTTGGCCCTGCGGCCATGGAGACCTTGACCGTTATCGCCTATAATCAGCCGGTGTCCCGCGCCTTTATTGAGCAGGTGCGCGGCGTGGATTCCTCCTCCAGCGTGTCCGGTCTGCTGGAAAAGGGGCTCATCGAGGAAGCCGGACGTCTGGATCTACCGGGTCGCCCGGTCAGCTTCCGCACCACCGATACCTTTTTGCGTGTGTTCGGTCTGTCCAGTCTGGCAGACCTGCCGCCGGTGCATAGCGACGCACCGGCAGATGATCCGACCGAAAGTGAGGGTTGACCCATGGGCATGGTTCTTTCCGCAGTGGGCATTTGTCTGCTGCTCATCCTCAAGGTGGTGGGCATCCTGCTGTTGATTTTGTTGGCGCTGGCGGCGCTGTTGCTGCTGTGCCCCTTCTGCGCGGATGTCTGCTGGGAAAACGATACGCTTACCGTAAAGGCCGGGGCACTGGGCATCACTTTTCCGGTGTTCCAATACCCAAAGCCGGAACCGCCCGCCCAGCCGGAGGAGCCCAAAGGCTTTACTGGCAGGCTGAAAGCAAAATTCCGCGCATGGCGTGCAGAGCATAAGCGCAAAAAGGATGAAAAAAAGGCTGCGCAGCCCGCAAAGCCTAAAGCTGAAAAGCCGCCTCGTCAAAAAGCAAAGATCACGCTGGATGCGCTCTGCACCATGCTGCGGGGCGTGGGGACGCTGCTGCGGGCGGTGTTTGGCGCCATCCGCTTTACAAAGATCTCGGTCTGCCTTGGCGTGCGCGGTGCAGACCCCGCCGCAGCTGCCCGCAGCTACGGCAAACTGCAAGCATGGCTGTACCCGACCCTTGGCGTGCTGGACCACTTTTTCTTTCTGGAATTTGACCAGCTGCGCGTTTTGCCGGACTTCGGCAGTGCCCAGCCTACTGTGCAGGACAGGGTATCCTTCCGGGTCAGCGCACAGGCGCTGTTCATCGTTATCGCCGCTGCGCGGGTGTTGTACGAGTTCTGGCGTAAAAAAGTATTGGACATTTTTATTTGAAGATGATACACTAAATCTATCTCAGAATGCTTTCCGGTGGGCGAACGTCTGCACGGATGAATAAAGGAGAGTTGTTTTATGGCAGAGCATCCTATTCAGGGTCTGATGAACGTTACGATGGAGAAAATTCACCAGATGGTGGACTCCAACACCATTATCGGCAAGCCCATCACCACCGAGGATGGCATCACCATCCTGCCGGTGTCCAAGGTGAGCTTCGGCTTCGCCTCTGGCGGTACCGATTTTAACGGCAAGAACGCTGCCAACAAGGACCTGTTCGGCGGCGGCTCCGGCGCGGGCGTCAACATCCAGCCGGTGGCATTTCTGGTCATCAAGGATGGCTGTGTGCGCACCATCCAGCTGTCGGATAGTTCCAACAGCATCGACCGCGCCCTGACCATGCTGCCCGAACTGGTGGAAAAGCTTACCACTCTGGTCAAAAAGGACGCCAAGGCACCCGCAGAGGAGCCCAAGGCAGAGTAACCCTTTACACAAATCAAGCCGCAGCCGCAGACCCTTTGGTCTGCGGTTTATATAGCCGCGCACCGTGCCCCGCAAAAGCAGGGGAACGGTGCGCGTTTTGAGCGCCGTGAGGCGCACAAGGAGTAATATTATGGCAGAAGAACGTATTCAGAAGATCATGGCCGAGCAGGGTCTGTGCTCCCGCCGCGCCGCCGAGCAGATCATTGCCGAGGGCCGCGTCAAGGTGAACGGCCACCCGGTCAAGGTGGGCGACAAAATGGACCCCAACCGTGACGTGCTCCATGTGGATGACGAGCGCATCTACATCCAGAAGAACCAGCAGCTGTATTATCTGGCTCTGTACAAGCCCCGCGGCTATGTGACCACCGCCAGCGATGAGCTGGGCCGCAAGACCGTGATGGACTTGGTCAGCGACATCCCCGCCCGCCTGTACCCGGTGGGCCGCTTGGATAAGGACAGCGAAGGTCTGCTGCTGATGACCAACGATGGCGCCTTTGCACAGGCCGTCACCCATCCGTCCGGCGGCATCTCCAAGTTGTACCGTGTTACCGTGCAGCCCCGCGCCGACGAGGCCACCATCCTCAAGCTGAGCAGCGGCGTTGTGCTGGATGACGGCACCAAGACCATGCCCTGTGCCATCAACGTGGTCACCGATGAGCCCGGCCGCACCGTGATGGAAATGACCCTGAAGGAGGGCAAGAACCGCGAGATCCGCCGAATGTGCGAGAGCGTGGGTCTTGAGGTGGTGCGCCTGAAGCGCAACGCAGAAGGCGTGGTCAAGCTGGGAATGCTCAAGCCCGGCACCTACCGCGAGTTGACCAAGGCCGAGGTGAACGGTCTGCGCGCCGCAGCGGTCAAGGGCCGTGCACAGACCCGCTCTGCTGTGCAGCAGTCCAAGGCCGCCGAGCGCCGTCCCCGCGGCCCTGTGGGTAAAAACGCACCCCGGAAACAGAAGTAAGGAGCTATCGTAGTATTATGGAACGAGAAACTCTGAAATCCCGTCTGGGCTTTATTTTGCTTTCCGCAGGCTGTGCCATCGGCATCGGCAACGTGTGGAAGTTCCCGTATATCGCCGGTCAGGGCGGCGGCGGTGCCTTTGTGCTGTTTTACCTGATCTTTCTGGTCATTCTGGGTCTGCCCATCATGACCATGGAGTTTGCCGTGGGACGCGCCTCCCGCAAAAGCCCGGTACGCGCCTATCAGGCGCTGGAAAAGCCGGGGCAGAAGTGGCATATCCACGGCTATTTCACCCTTATCGGCTGCTACCTGCTGATGATGTTCTACACCACCGTGGCAGGCTGGATGCTACACTATTTCTATATGACTGCCGCCGGAAAGCTGGCGGGGCTCAACGCTGAGCAGGTGGCCGGTAAGTTTACCGAGATGCTGGCCAGCCCTGCCATCATGACCTTCTGGATGGTATTCGTGGTGGTAGTGGGCATTCTGGTGTGTGCCAAGGGGCTGCAAGGCGGTCTGGAGCGTGTGACCAAGGGCATGATGATCGCCCTGCTCCTCATTATGGTGGTGCTGGCGGTCAACAGCCTGTTCATGCCCGGGGCAAAGGAGGGCCTTTCCTTCTTCCTTGTGCCGGACTTTGCCCGGATGCAGGAGGTGGGCGTGGTCAACACGCTGGTCTCCGCTATGAATCAAGCCTTCTTCACCCTGAGCCTTGGCATCGGCGCCATGTCTATCTTCGGCAGCTATATTGGCAAGGAGCACTCCCTGCTGGGTGAGTCTGTCCGCATTGTGGTGCTGGATACCTTTGTAGCCATCACCGCCGGTCTGATCATCTTCCCGGCCTGCTTTACCTACCATGTGGATCAGACCAGCGGCCCCAGCCTCATCTTTATCACCCTGCCCAACATCTTTGCCAATATGTCCATGGGTCGGCTGTGGGGTAGCCTGTTCTTTTTGTTCATGGCCTTTGCCGCCATGTCCACCGTGCTGGCAGTGTTCGAGAATATCATCTGCTGCGGCATGGAACTGACCGGCTGCAGCCGCAAAAAGTCCAGTCTGGTGAATCTTGTACTCATCATCCTGCTGTCTATGCCCTGCGTGCTGGGCTATAACCTGTGGGCATGGGATGGCTTTGCAGTGTTCGGCGGCGCTGTGCTGGATGTAGAGGATTTTCTGGTCAGCAACCTGTTCCTGCCGCTGGGCAGCTTGGTGTATCTGCTGTTCTGCGTTACCCGTTACGGCTGGGGCTGGCAGAACTACAAAAAAGAGGTCAACACTGGCAAGGGACTCAAGGTGCAGGACTGGATGCGCGGCTACCTGACCTATGTGCTGCCGCTCATCGTGGTGTTCATCTTTGCGTTTGGCCTCTACGACAAATTCCTTGCATAAGAGATCACGGCGTCTGCGCTGTCTTTGATTGACGAACGGGCAGAACAAGTGTAATATAAAAGCATATAGGGTGCTTCTCCCGGCGGGGGGACACTGCTATATGCTTTTTTGCATTCAAAAAGGAGGAAACACCCCCATGCACATTCTGGTCTGTGACGATGATGCGGCCTTTGCTGCGCAGATGGACGAGTACATCTCGGAATGGTTCCGCGCCCGGGAAATTCAGGTGCAGAGTACCGTCTGCACCAGCGGCGAGCAGCTGCTTGCCACCCCGGAGCTGGAGCACTACCAGCTGGCGTTTCTGGATGTGGACCTGAAAACCACCGACGGCATTGCGCTGGGGCGCAGGCTGCGGCAGATCGCCCCGGATATCGTGCTGGTGTATATCTCGGCGTATCTGGAGTTTGCGCCGCAGGGCTACACGGTCAATGCCTATCGCTATCTGCTCAAGCGGGATATTGCCGCCCAGTTGCCCAGCTGTCTGGAGGATATCTTTTCCGGCATGACCGACCCCCGAAAAACGCTGGAGGTGCACCACAACCGTACCACCAGTGAGATCCCGCTGGATCAGATCTATTATCTGGAAAGCGATCTGCGGCAGATCAACGTCTACGGCGATATCCCGCACCAGCCCATCTGCACCTTTTACGGCAAGATCGCTGATCTGCCCGCCATGCTGTACGAAAACGGTTTTTTGCAGGTGGGGCGCAGCGATGTGGTCAATTTGCAATATGTGCGTTCCATCCGCAACTATAAGGTAGAACTGTGTAGCGGGGTAGAACTGAACGCAAGCCGACAGGATTTTCCGGCTATCCGCAGCGCATGGCTGGAATGGAAGGGGCAGTTCGGCAATGAATGAAGAATTCTGGCGCTGGTATGTGTACGGCCACTGGGTCTGCCTGACCCAATGGGTCGGTTTTATCATGGTGGAATATGCTTACCTTGGCAAGGGTAGGGTAAAGCACCCGCTGGTGTGGTCCTGCGTTATAACCATGCTCACGATGACCTTCTCGGTCGTGCGCAACTATGGCTTTTTTACACCGATGGCAGTGGTTTTCACGCTTCTTTTTCTGTTCGTCACTGTTATGCTGTTTGGCGGTACACCGGGGCAAAAGCTTATTACCTGTCTGATCAACGGTACCATGTGCCTGCTGGTCGAAAACAGTGTGCGGTATGTCATATCGTGGATACTGAAGTGTGAACTGCAGCAGGTCATCCAGCGCGCAGACTGTCTGATCATCATGGCAGTCACAAATCTGGTAGTCAGCGCGGGCGTTTCCTTCTTTATGGGAAAGTGGCGCCGGCATAATGCGCTGGAGCCCTTGCAGGCGCTGACCATGAGCTTTTTTCCGGGCGTGGTCGTGGTGCTGAACATTCTGCTCATGCTCACGGATAACAACAAAAGGGCCACCATGGCAACAATGGGTATGACGGTGGGGCTTACGGTGGCTGTTATAGTACATCTCGGCATCGTGGCGATGTTCAACGATCAGGTTATGCAGCGACGCAGCCTGCATTTTCAGGCGGAACTGGAGCAGCAGCGGGCTTCGGCTCTGCTGGATTCCTACACCGCTCAGCGCCGTCTGACCCACGAGTTCACGAACCACATCAGTGCGCTGCGTGCTTTGCTGGAGCAGGGAGATGTGGCCGGTGCACAGGACTATATTGCCGGTGTGGATAAGGCCGTGGCGGCCAGCACCACTATTATGGATACGCACAACCCGCTGCTGGACTCCATCCTGACCCGTAAGTACGAGGAGGCTGCCCGGCAGGGCGTAAGCGTGTATTTTGACCTGTGCGACCTGCGGGAGTTTCCCTTAAGCGGGGTAGATATGGTCACCGTATTGGCAAATCTGCTGGATAATGCCATCTATGCCGCAGCGCAGACGTACCCGCCGGAGGTATATGTGCGGGTGCGCAAAACGGAGGAGGAATATCTGCTCTCGGTGCGCAACCGGGTGCAGCGGGACGTGGAACTGCCGCTGGACGGCCAGCTGCCCCGCACCACCCGCAAGGAGCCCGGCCACGGTATGGGGCTTTCCAACGTGCGGGATGTTCTGCTGCGCCACGGTGCGGAGTATACCCTGAGTTGCCGGGACAACTGGTTCCGCTTTACCTGTGCGGTGCCTACCGACAATTCATGACATCCGTACCGTCAGAATATGACAATTTTTATGCAACAGAAGTGTAACTCTGCTATACTGAACCCAGTGAAGGAAGCCTTCCGTACGGACAGGGTCATGTTGCGGTGGGAGGGAAATCCCCTCTTTTTAAAAGCCTTGTTGCGGGACGGAAAAGCAGTCTGCGGTGCGTGTAAGTAGGACTGTATCCCTTTGCCTTCCGGGCTGTGCAGGGATGCACAGTATCTTGCTGACGGAACTTTCTGCGGCGGGCCTTTTGGGGGTTGCAGCCGATAAAGTTACTCGATGCGTCGCAATTCCGGTTTTGTTTGCTGTATGGGAATGGCGTAGGCAGACCGGAGTCTCGTGCGCTGCAAAGAGTTCCGTCAGTTTTCTTCTGCACAAAAAAGGACTGCTATACATGGCTTTTTCCAGTATAGCAGTCCTTTTTATATTTGAATCGTGAAAATGGAATATCGGAACGCCCATGGACGTTCCGATATTCAAAGTTTAAAAACTTATTCCGGCTTTACCTGCAACTCCTGCTCGCAGTAGATGCAGCGGTACTTGCCGTTGGAACTCAACTCAAAGATCTGGTCGCACTCCTCTTCAATACTGGAGATGCAGCGGGGGTTCTTGCATCGCACAATGTTCACCAGACGCTTGGGGGGCTTGGGCTGCTCCTTGCGGACAGCCTTGCCATTTTCAATAATGGTCACGCTGATGTTCGGGTCCAGATAGGCCAGCACATCCAGGTTCAGCCACGAAGCATCGCCCTCTACCTTGATGATGTCCTTGCGGCCGCTTTCCGTTTTTTTGCTGCGGGCGTTCTGGATCAGCGCCACGCTGGCAGTGCGGTTGCCCGCAATGCCCAGCAGATCCATCAGACCAACGGCAGTACCTGCCTTGATGTGGTCGATGACAATACCGTTCTGAATCTCGTCAATATTCAACATATCAGTTCTCCTCCTTCGGTGCCTTGGGGTCTGCAAGCCCCAGCAGGGTCATAATCAGTGCCATGCGGACGTAAACGCCGTTCTGCACCTGTTCAAAATAGGCGGCGCGCGGGTCATCGTCCACATCCAGCGCAATCTCGTTCACGCGGGGCAGGGGGTGCAACACCGCCATGGTGGGCTTGGCCTGAGACATCTTTTCGCGGGTCAGCACATAGCTGTTCTTCAGGCGGATGTAGTCCTCCTCGTTGAAGAAACGCTCCTTCTGCACGCGGGTCATATACAGGATGTCCAACTCCGACATGGATTCCTCCAGACTGCGGGTCTCCTTGTAGGGGATGCCGTTGGCCTCCAGCACGTCGTTGATGATATAATCCGGTACACGCAACTCCTCCGGGCTGATCAGCACAAAGCGGACGTTCTTGCAGCGCGCCATGGTCTTGAGCAGGGAGTGGACGGTACGACCGAACTTCAGATCGCCGCACAGACCAATGGTCAGATCATCCAGCCTGCCCATGCGGCGGCGGATGGTCATCAGGTCGGTCAGGGTCTGGGTGGGGTGCTGGTGACCGCCGTCACCGGCGTTGATCACCGGAATGCGGGAGTAGCGGGAGGCACGCAGCGGTGCGCCCTCCTTGGGGTGGCGCATGGCAACGATGTCGGCATAGCAGGACACCACCCGGATGGTGTCGGCCACGCTCTCGCCCTTGGTGGCGCTGGACACGTTCTCGCTGGGAAAGCCCAGCACATGGCCGCCCAAGTTCAGCATAGCCGCCTCAAAGGACAGCCGGGTGCGGGTGGAGGGCTCGTAGAACAAGGTGGCCAGCTTTTTGTGGTTGGCCACTTCCTGATAGGCAGCGGGGTCGGCACAGATACGGTCGGCAAGATCAAGCAGCTGTGTGATCTCCTGCTGGGTGAGATCCAAAGGATCGATCAGATGACGCATGGACAGTATACCTCCGTTTAAAGTAGTTTGCGTAAGATGGAAAAATCAAAAAAGTTCGTGTAGTAACTCAGCGAGCGCATCACCGGCTTGCACAAACGATTGAAACATACCTCGTCCAGCAGCAGCATGGCCTCGCCCGGGGCAAGCCGCATGGCTGCGCGGATGGCCTCGTCGCCGCAGCTGGCTTTCAGGTGCGCCACGTTGGAGGAGATCTGCTGGTGGCACTCCTGCTCCAGGATCTCAAAGATGTCGCCGGTCAGGTCGATGCGGGTGTAGTCCCGGTTGCCAAACAGGCTGCGGGGCAGGTAGTCGATGGAGTAGATCACCGGGGTGGTGTCGGCAAGGATGCGCTTTTTGATGCAGATCACCTCATCACCGACTTCCAGCGCCAGCGAATGCGCCATCTCCTCGCCTGCACGAAGAAGCATCACCTGAATGCCGTCTGCATGGGGGTAGCTGCCAAAGCTGCGGATCAGCGGGTAGTACTCCAGCTTCTGGTCCAAGCGGCTGCGCAGCCCCAGCACAGCACGGTTCACCACCGTGCCAATGCCGCGCACCCGCTCCACATAACCGGCGCGCTCCATCTCGCTCAGCGCGTCACGGATCACAGTGCGGCTTACCCCCAACTCGGTGGCAAGGTCTACCTCGGCAGGCAGGCGGTCGGCTTGGGCATAGCGTCCGTTGGTCAGTTCTTCCAGCAGACTTGCAACAACGCGGTCGCTGATCACAGCGCCGCCCAAGCGGCTGGACGATGCCAGTGCGGGATCTTTCATGGATGGTTCCTCCGTTTCCGGGCGGCAGCGCCGCCCCGAACTTCATACAAACGGGCTGAGAGGATTCCTCCACAGCCCCTTCTTTCTTATTATAGCATAATTTGACATTTAGAAAAGCGTCATTTATACTGGAATCTGCTGAAAAGTACGATTTTATTTTGGAGGGCATAGTACAGATGGACTATTTTCTGCAAAAAGTAGGCGGCAAGCCCGCCCGGCAGGCTGTTACCCTGCGGCGCTGCACCCCCGCCGAGGCTCCGGCGGTGTTCGCGCTGCAAAACGAAGTGCGCGCTGCCATGCCGCACCCGGAGCAGTTCGTGCCAGATACGCTGGAAAACATTACCGGATATCTGCACACCGGGGTGTGCATCGGCGCATGGCAGCAGGGGCGGCTGGGTGCGTACCTCATCCTGCGCCTGTGCGGGCAGAGCAGTGAGAACTATGCCGCCTTTCTGGATGTGCCGCAAAGCCAGTGGCAGCACTGGGCCAACGCAGACAGCGCGGTAGTGCACCCGGACTGGAGGGGCAACGGCCTGCAGCGCGCTATGCTGGAGGCGGCTCTGCCGCTGCTTCCGCCGCAGATCACCCATCTGGGCGCCACCGTCAGCCCGGATAACAGCTACAGTCTGCGCAACGCACAGGCCGGCGGCTTCGTCATCCGCTGCCGCCGGGAGATGTACGGCGGCTACGACCGCTATCTGCTGGAAAAGCAACTGTAACTCCCGGTAGTTTTTATGTACAACTATTTTGAAATGTGTTATACTATACGGTATGAATAACAGCGAAGGAAACAGGTGAAACCATGGCAGCATCTCTCGGGCAGGAATTCTGCACCCTGCGTGATACTTACATTGAAAAGCAATTCGGCCGCCTGAACGATATGCAGCGGCAGGCTGTGTTTACCACGGACGGCCCGCTGCTCATCCTTGCCGGTGCCGGCAGCGGCAAGACCACCGTGCTGGTCAACCGCATCGCCAACCTCATCCGGTTCGGCTCGGCGCATGGCTCCAAGGAAACGCCCCGCCCGGTGACCGAGGAGGACGTCAAGGCCCTGCGCACCGCCATTATGACCGGTACAGACACCCCCAGCTGGTTGGACGGGATGCTGCGCTGCAACGCGGTGCGCAGCTGGAACGTGATGGCCATTACCTTTACCAATAAAGCGGCAGGGGAACTGAAGGAACGCCTGCGCCGGATGCTGGGCAGCGAGGAAGGAGACGAGGTGTTCGCCTCCACCTTCCACTCGGCCTGTGTGCGCATCCTGCGCCGCTGGGCGGAGGAGATCGGCTACCCCCGCAGCTTTACCATCTATGATACCGATGATGCCCAGCGTGTAATGAAAAACGTATATAAAGAACTGAGCATCGATGATAAATTCCTGCCCATCAAGGCCGCCATCAACCAGATGAGCCGCTGGAAGGATCAGCTGGTCAGCCCGGAGCAGGCGCTTGCAGACCACGCCAGAGACGTGAAGAGCACCCAGACCGCCCGCATCTACGCAGCCTACGAGAAAAAGCTGAAGGAGGCCGGTGCGTTCGATTTTGACGACCTCATCTACCAGACCGTGCAGCTGCTGGCTGAACACCCGGACGTGCGGGAGTTCTACCAGAATAAGTACCGCTATCTGCTGGTGGACGAGTATCAGGACACCAGCGTGGCACAGTTCTGTCTGGTCAGCCTGCTCACTGGGCCAGAGCGCAACATCTGCGTGGTAGGCGATGATGACCAGAGCATCTACCGCTTCCGCGGCGCTACCATTGAAAATATCCTCAACTTTGAAAAACTCTATCCCGGCACCAAGACCATCCGTCTGGAGCAGAACTACCGCTCCACCTCCAATATCCTCAATGCTGCCAACTGCGTCATCCAGCATAATACCGAGCGCAAGGGCAAGACCTTGTGGACGGACAACGGCGAGGGCGATAAGGTGCAGGTGTATACCGCCGAGAACGAGCAGGATGAGGCCAGCCATATCGCGGACGTTATCGGTCAGCACCTGAAAGCGGGCGGTCATCTGGCAGACCACGCCATCCTCTACCGCATGAACGCCCAGTCGGCTCCCATCGAAAGCTACTTCACCCGCGCGGGTATCCCGCATAAGATCGTAGGCGGACAGCGCTTCAACGACCGCAAGGAGGTCAAGGACATCCACTCCTATATGTCCATCGTGGCCAACCCCCGGGACGATGTGCGGCTGCGCCGCATTATCAACGAGCCCGCCCGCAAGATCGGTGCTACCACCGTGGATGTCATTGCAGACCTTGCTGGGCAGCAGGGGGTCAGTATGCTGGATGTCATCGGTCATGCCGACCAGTACGCCAAGCTCTCCCGCGCGGTCATGCCGTTGCTCAAGTTCTGGCAGATCTACCAGCGCCTGCAGGATTCTCTTGCCACCCGTACGCTGGACGAGTTCGCCGCCGATGTCATTGAACTGACCGGCTACAAGGCCATGCTGGAGGCAGACGCCGCCAAGGGGCACGAGGATGCCGCCGACCGGCTGCAGAACCTTGGTCAGCTGGTGAACAATGTCAAAAACTACTGCGACCAGCACGGCGAGGAAGCCACGCTGGAGGGCTATCTGGAGGATATCGCCCTCATCAGTGATATCGACAGCTATAACGAGAGCAGCGATCAGGTGGTGCTGATGACCATCCACTCTGCCAAGGGCTTGGAGTTTCCCTATGTGTTCCTCATCGGCATGGAGGAGGGCGTTTTCCCCAGCGAGATGAGCAAATACTCCGAAGCAGATCTGGAAGAGGAACGCCGTCTTGCATACGTTGGCATCACCCGCGCCAAAAAGGAACTGTACATCTCCAACAGCGTCACCCGGATGTTGTACGGCCGCACCCAGCGCAACGAGCCCAGCCGCTTTCTGCGGGAGATCGAGCCGGAATATATCGAGGAGACCCGCAGCCCTGTATTGGAACAGAGTTCCCGTATGGGCGGCTGGGGCTCTGGTTATAGCGATACCGTGCCCGGCGGGGCATCCGGCTACTCCGGTCCCTCCGGTTATAGCCGCAGCAGCTACGGCGGCGGTTATGGCTCGGGCTACAGTTCAGGCAGCCGCAGCGGCTACCTGAACCGGGAATATAACGCCGGTGAAGGCCGTGGCTTCGGCTCCTCTTACGGCGGAAGAAGCACATCTTCCTCTGGCTTTGGCAGTCACTATGGCAATAGCTCTACCCAGCCATCCACCAGAAGCAGTGGATTTGGCTCTGCATATTCCGGCGGGAATACGACAAAAAACAATGTAAAGCAAACTGCCTTTACAGTTAATTCTGCCGTAAAACCGACGGCTTCCGGCGCAAAGCACTATGAGCCGGGTGACATCGTGGAGCACAAAGTGTTTGGCCGCGGCACGGTGCTGAAAGTAAAGCCCGCTGCCGGGGATCAGATCGTAGAGATCAACTTTGAAAAAGTGGGCATCAAGAAGACGATGGCCAACTTTGCGCCCCTGACCAAGATTACGGAGGAAGAATGACCCTATGATGACTGTTCGTTTGATCGCCCACACCCCGGAACCGGAAAAGGTGGTGGCGGCTGCCGCAAAGCTTTGCTACTCCGACGCCCACATCACCGATCTTCTGGATGGGCTGGACGAGGAAAAAACCGCAAAATTCCTGACCATGCTCAGCGACCTTGGCCATGCAAGCCCCATCGAGCACGCCAGCTTTACCTTTGGTATCGAGGGGGTCAGCCGCACTCTGCTTGCCCAGATCACCCGGCACCGCATCGCGTCCTTCAGCGTGCAGAGCCAGCGCTATGTGCGTCTGGATGATTTTCGCTATGTGACGCCTCCGGAGATCGAGGCTATCCCGGAAGCAAAGGCCGCCTTCCTTGCCAGCATGGAGGAGGATGCCCGGCGCTACCTCGACCTTGCCCATAAGCTGGAGGAAGGGCACACCGCCCGCCTGATGGCTGAGGGAATGCCGGAAAAACAGGCGCGCGCCAAGGCCTCCAAGCAGGCCAACGAGGACGCCCGCTTTGTGTTGCCCAACGCCTGCGAGACCAAAATGGTGGTCACCATGAACGCCCGCAGCCTGATGAACTTCTTCCAGCTGCGTTGCTGCAACCGCGCCCAGTGGGAGATCCGGGAACTGGCCGAAAAAATGTTTGCGCTGGTGTACCCGGTGGCACCCCATATCTTTGCCAAGGCCGGCCCTGCCTGCCTGTGCGGCCCTTGCCCAGAGGGCAAGATGTGCTGCGGTAAGACCGTCGAGGTGCGTGCAAGATATGCCGACATCAAGGAAGGTGTTGCCGTATGAGCAAGGGCAAATTGATCGTACTGGAAGGGCTGGACGGCAGCGGCAAGGCCACACAGGCAAAGCTGCTGGCGGAGCATCTCGCCGCGCAGGGCGTGCCGGTGCAAAAGATCACCTTTCCGGATTATGCCAGCGATTCCAGCGCGCTGGTCAAGATGTATCTGTCCGGGCAGTTCGGCCAGCACCCGGACGATGTAAACGCCTACGCGGCCTCCAGCTTTTATGCGGTGGACCGCTACGCCAGCTATAAAACCAGCTGGGGCAGCTTTTACGAGCAGGGCGGCGTGATCATCGCCGACCGGTACACCACCTCCAACGCGGTGCACCAGTGCTCGAAGCTCTCGCAGGAACAGTGGGAGGAATATCTGCACTGGCTGTTCGATTACGAGTTCCGGCTGCTGGGTCTGCCCGCACCGGACAGGGTCATCTACTTGCAGGTAGACCCGGCGGTCAGTCAGCGGCTGATGACCCAGCGCTACCACGGCGACGAGAGCAAAAAGGACGTGCACGAGAAAGATACCGCCTATCTGGCACGCAGCCGCGCCGCTGCCGAGTTCTGCGCCCGGCATCTTGGCTGGGATACTGTGCACTGTACCAGCGGGGACGCCATGCGCAGCATTGAAGAGATCCAGCAAGAGGTGCAGCAGCTTGCCCGGAAAACACTGGGCTGAACGATAAAATATGATAAGAGGGGGCATCCTGAACGATGTATCGTCTGATGCAGCCGTCCGACGAGGCGGCAGTGCTGGCTTTGTGGCAGAGCCAGCATCATGATACCGAAGATTTTGCAAAAATGGTACTGGAACGCTTTGCCGGTATGCAGAACATTTATGTGGCCGACGAAAACGACACCATCGTGGCGGCTGCGCTGGCTGTGCCGGTCACCCTGCAGGGGCGCACGGGCAATTACCTGTGCCTGTGCGGCGAGGGCAGCCTGCTGCTGGCGGGTCTGCTGGATACCCTGTGCGCCCAGCAAAAGCTGCGGGGCGCAGGCTTCACGGTTGCAGTCCCGGCAGATGCAGCACAGGCCGCTCTGCTGCAGGATAAAGGCTTTGCACAAGCCTTTGCCCTGCGCTGTCTGCCCCGTGAGGTGAGCCGCAACCTGTGGAGCCAAGCGGAGTTTGATACGGTGACGGCCAAAAAACTGTGCGAGTTGCGGGAGCAGTTCTGGAAGGACACCGTGCAGCTGAGCCCGGAGCGCATGGCGGTGGTGCTGCAGGAACTGTACGCCCGGGGTGCTACCATCGTGTCCAACGAGCATGGCTACGGCATCTACTTCCGCAAGGAGGATACCCTGTATTTTGTGGAGATGATGGCCGACAGCGACCGCGCCGCCGAGATCCTGATGGAAGCCGCCCGCGAGAAGGAAGTCATCGTGGAAAAGGCGGTCATCACGGTAGGCGCTGCTCAGCCGCTGTTTCTGGGCGAGGGCACTCGGCAGGAATACGGCATGATCCGCTTTGACGCAGAGCCTTTTGACGTGAGCGAAAGCTATCTGCGTCTGATGCTGGAAAACTGAAAAAAGGAAGGTGCGTATGGCACACAACGATACACACGCAGCCCGCAAAAAGGGCGGCGCAGGCAAAATTCTGCTGGTAGTGCTTCTGCTGCTTCTTCTGGCAGCGGTGCGCTTTGCCTATAATGAGATCCACGGTAACGGCACACCTGGCAGCACAGAGGTGACCGTAAGCATCCCGCAGGGCAGCGGCGTGGCGGCTATTGCCAACAAGCTGAAGGAAGCGGGCGTCATCCGCTCTGCCTATCTGTTCCGCTGGTATGTGGGGGAAAAGGGCGCTGCCGCAAAGCTGCAGTACGGCGATTTTGAACTGACCACCGGCAGTTCCTACGATGCACTCATCAGTACTCTTTCCCAGTATGCCAAAGCAGAAACAGTGCGGGTGACCGTCCCGGAGGGAACCACGGCCATTGCCATCGCCCAGAAGATGGAAGCCGCCGGTCTGTGCACCGCCGAGGAGTTTTTGAAGGAAGCCAACGAGGGCGATTTCAGCGCTTATACCTTCTGGCAGTATGTCCCGGAGGATAAGGATGCCCCGAACCGCTTTATGAAGTGCGAGGGCTATCTTTTCCCGGAGACCTACGATTTTTTGAAGGGCGATACGGTACACAACTATGTGGCTACCTTCTACGCCCAGTTCGATGCACAATTTACCAAGGAAATGTACGCAGCGCTCAAAAAGCAGGACATGACCCTGCCGGAGCTTGTCACCCTTGCCTCCTTTGTGCAGGAGGAAGCGGGCAACAGTCAGGACTCCAACGTGGCGCAGGTGTTCCGCAACCGTCTGGCAGAGGGCTCGCCCTACCCCCGGCTGCAAAGCAACACCTCCAGCCATATCCAGAGCGACGCCGACAATAACTATCTCTGGAACTGGGTCGCGCCCTACTACGGCGGCTGGGATGATATCCCGGAAAATATCCTTGCAGCCTACGACACCTATAGCTGCACCGGCCTGCCCGCAGGCCCTATCTCGAACCCTGGACTTGCCGCCATCAAGGCGGCACTGGAGCCGCAGCCCGACGAGGAAGCCAAGGACGCTTACTTCTTTGTAACCGACCTCAAGGGCAATTACTACTACGCCCACACGCTGGCAGAGCACAATGCCAACTGCAAAACTGCCGCAGCTGTGAACAAAAGCCTGAAAAACTGAGGAAAGGCCGCTGCACAAAAAAAGGTGCAGCGGCCCCTTTCCGGTCAGAAAACTGTGATACATAAGAGAGGAACCTACAAATGCTACAGATCCCGGAACTGCTTGCCCCGGCGGGCGATGCGGAACGTCTGCGTTATGCCATCAACTACGGTGCCGATGCCGTTTACTGCGGCCTGCCGGAGTTTGGTATGCGCTCTGCCCCGGCCAATTTTACCCCGGAGCAGCTGACGGAAAGCGTCATCTACGCCCATGCCCGCGGCCGCAAGGTCTACCTGACCATGAACACCCTGCCTACCAACGAGGAGGCCGACCGCCTGCCGGAGGCCATCAAGGAAGCTGCCAAAGCCGGTGTGGATGCCTTTATCGTGGCAGACCTCGGTGTGCTGGACGCCTGCAAGACCTTTGCCCCGGACATTGATGTGCATCTTTCCACCCAGACCGGCATCACTAACTGGGCAGCTGCCCGCGCCGCCTACAAAATGGGTGCAAAGCGCGTGGTACTGGCGCGGGAGATGACCTTGCAGGATATTGCCATCCTGCGCGATAAGACTCCGCCGGAGCTTGAAATTGAAGCCTTTGTGCACGGTGCAATGTGCATGAGCGTGTCCGGCCGGTGCCTGCTGTCCAACTATATGGCCGGGCGTGACGCCAACCGCGGCCAGTGCGCCCAGCCCTGCCGCTGGAAGTACTACCTGAGCGAGGAGACCCGCCCCGGCCAACTGTACGAGATCGGTGAAAACGAGAACGGCAGCTACATCCTTAACGCCAACGATATGTGCACCGCACCCTTCATTGATCTGATCTGCAAGGCGGGCGTGGACAGCCTGAAGATCGAAGGCCGTGCCAAGACCTTCTACTATGTTGCCAGCGTCACCGCCGCCTACCGCAAGGCGCTGGATGCCTATCTGGCCGACCCGGCAAACGATAACTTTGAACTGCCGCCGGAGGTGTACGAGGAACTTACCCGCACCAGCCACCGGCACTACTCGCCGGGCTTCTATTTTGGCCGCGAGCAGGCCAAGCAGGCTACCGACAGCGCCACCTACATCCGCGAGTGGGAGTTCGTGGGTACGGTGGACAGCTGGGAAAACGGCATTGCCCACTGCCAGCAGCGCGGCAAATGGAGCCTTGGGGACACGCTGGAGGCGCTGTGCCCGGACGGACGCAGCATCCCGCTTACCCCGGAATGGATCGAAAACGAAGCAGGGGAGCGGGTGGAAAGCACCCCGCACGCCATGGAAAAATATACCATGCCCACCCCGGAGCTGCCGCCCATGAGCCTGCTGCGCCGGAAAACGGTGTAACAGCGTGACAAAAAGGAAGGAAAACGCCGTGAAGTACAATAACACTTCTGGCCGCTACGCCCTTCTGGACGAGCTGCGCGGACTGGATTTAGTTAGCATGATGCTCTATCACGGCTGCTGGGATCTGGTCAATCTGTTCGGCATTCCGGCCGACTGGTATTATGGTCTGCCCGGGCATCTGTGGCAGCAGAGCATCTGTTGGGTATTTATTCTGTTGTCCGGCTTCTGTGTGCAGCTGGGGCATCATACCTTGCGCCGGGGCGCACAGGTGTTTGGGGCAGGG
>OIXY01000109.1_pt1 | contig 23096 bp, 23 predicted proteins | sample 1588051 | NCBI WGS metagenome assembly OIXY01 (sample SAMN03283247) | human gut metagenome | biome: human-associated habitat; material: feces | host: Homo sapiens | place: Peru | collected 2012 | reverse complement strand
AAGCCAGATTGTAGATGTAGCTCTTGATCTCGTTGGTGATGTGGGGGATGATCTGCACGGTCTGGCCCAGGTATGCACCCTGACGCTCTTTGTTCAGCACGTTCCAGTACACCTTGCCGGTGGTCAGGTTGGAGTATTTGTTCAGGTTTTCATCGATAAAGCGCTCGTAATGGCCCAGATCCAGATCGGTCTCGGTGCCGTCATCGGTCACGAACACCTCGCCGTGCTGCAGCGGGCTCATGGTGCCCGGGTCCACGTTCACATAGGGGTCCAGCTTCTGGCTGGCCACCTTCAGGCCGCGGCACTTCAAAAGCCGGCCCAGAGATGCAGCGGTAATGCCCTTGCCCAGACCGGAGACCACGCCGCCGGTCACAAAAATAAATTTTGCCATAAAAATATACCTTCCTCTTTCGTAAAATAAAACTCTCTCATAAAAGGCCCGCTCCCGGCGCACCCCTTTTCCTGCGGGCGCGGGGCAAAGCCCTGCTTATTAGTCGCTTCTGTCAGCGTACTCCTCCAGCACCTCCTGCGCCACCTCGGCGCGGTCGCGGCGGGTGTCCATGGCCTGTTTTTCAAGGTAGCGGTGCGCCTCGGCCTCGGTCATGTGGGCGTGCTCTACCAGACAGCACTTTGCCCGGCTGACCAGCCGCAGCTGTCCGATCTTGTCCTGCAGGCGGGCGTTCTCCTGCCGCAGACGCTGCAAACGATGGTTGCCCGCAGCTGCCATGTGCATGGCCTGTAAAAACAACGGGGTGGTGAAGGGCTTGCTCAGCAGCAGCACCCCCTGCTCGTTCAGGGGAGCGAGCAGCTGCTCGGCCTGTGCCGCCTTTACCAGAAAGACCACACCGGCATCGGTCTGCTCCACAGCGGTGATGCACAACTCGTGCCCGAACTCATCGGGCAGGGGAGCGTTGACCACGATCAACTCAAAATCAGATTCCGACATTCTGCGCCGTGCTTCGGCTCCGCTGGGAATGATCACCGGGCGGCTGTAGCCTATCTCGGACAGCCGCGCGGCAATATACTCGTTGGAGTTGGTACCGGCGCTTACGATCAGTGCGCGTCCCATTTTCCGCACTCCTTTCTCCTGCGCAGGCAGGGATCAGATGGCGTTAAAATAGTAGACGCGCTCGTGCTCGGCCCGGTCAGGCGCACTCCGCAATGCGGCGCAGCGCTTGAGCTCCTCCGAGAAATAGCGTTTAGAAAGCCCCTCCGGCAGCACCTTGCGCAAGAACTCGCTCTCCTCGGCTACCTGTACCGCCTCCTCCAGGGTGGCGGGCAGGGTCTCAAGGCCCAGGCCCTTGGCCTCGGCGGCATCGAACAGGTTGCGGTTCACCGGCGGGGGCAGCACCATGCGCTGCTCAATGCCGTCCAGTCCGGCGGCAAGGATCAGGCTAATGGCCAGATACGGGTTGCAGGCGGGGTCCGGGCTGCGCAGCTCCATGCGGCAGCTGTCGCCCTTGACCATGGGAATGCGCACCAGCTGGCTGCGGTTCTGGCGGCTCCAGCTGACATAGCGGGGCGCTTCGTCACAGCCAAAGCGCTGGTAGCTGTTGGGCAGGGGATTGGTGAACACGGTCAGCTCCCGGCTGTGTGCCAGCACACCGGCCATAAAGCTGCCTGCTACGCTGTCCGGGGCAATATCGCCCTCAAACAGGTTTTTGCCGTCCATGTAAAGTGAGAGGTTGATGTGCAGCCCGCTGCCGGCCTGCTGGGGCAGGGGTTTGGGCAGAAAGCTGGCGTGCAGGCCGTTGCGCATGGCAATGGCACGGACGATCTGCTTAAAGGTCATCACGTTGTCGGCGGTTTTCAGCGGCCCGGCGTAGCGGCAGTCGATCTCGTTCTGGCCGTTGCCGCTCTCGTGGTGGTTCTCGCCCGCATCCAGCGGCGCTACGTCAAAATATCCGCCGAAGTCGATGGGAATGCAGGTGGGACGGCCACGGTCGTCCTTTTCAAACAGATAAAACTCGCACTCGGTACCCACGTTGCAGGTAAGCCCCAGCTTTTTGAATCTGCGGTTTACATCCCGCAAAAAGCCGCGGCAGTTGCCGCTAAAGGCTGCGCCGTCCGGTTTTTCCACATCGCAGAAGAACTGCATCACCCGCCCCTCGGTGGGACGCCACGGCAGGATGGTCACGGTAGAAAGATCCGGCCGCAGCACAAGGTCGCTTTCCTCAACGTGCATAAAGCCTGCAATGGAACTGCCGTCAAAGCACACACCCTCTTCCAGCGCCTTGGACAGGTTGCTGGCCAGCACGGCAATGTTCTTCTGGGTGCCAAAGATATCGCAGAAGGCAAAGCGCACAAATTTAACGTTGTTGTCCTCCACAAAATCCAGAATATCCTGTTGGGTGGAATAGCTCATAAATAACCCCCTTACAAAAACTGTATTTCAAATAAAACGCCCAAAGGCCTGCCCTCAAAAAGGGAGCAGGTCTTTGGGCTGGTGTAAGAAATAGGAAAAGGAGAATGGCTAATTGATCCGACAGCCGGCGGATGCTTATTTTTTTACGCTGGTATGAGAAGATCAGACGTAGTAAAGCATCTTGCTATAGCTGGGCAGAGGCCAGTAATCCTCGCCGCAGATGGTCTCGGCATCGTCGGCAGCGGCGCGCAGGGCGTCCATCACCGGGAGAACGTTATCGTGGAAGGCAACGGCCTTCTCGCTCTCGGTGGGCAGTGCCTTGGCGGCATTCACGGCATCCTGCAGGGTGTCGATGGCATCGCTCATGGCATCGGCGTCAGAAGAAAGCTTTTCCAAAGTCTTGGTCTCACTGCGCACGCTGATGTGCTCGCTGACAGCCAGCTTGGAGGCGGCGGTATTGGCAACCTCGCTCATGTAGGCGTTGATGGCGGGCAGCAGCTGCTTGCGGGCCATCTCCAGCATGGTCAGAGCCTCGATGTTGATGATCTTGGAGTAGTGCTCCATCTCGACCTCGTAGCGGCTCTCCATCTCCACCTTGGTCAGCACGCCGAACTCCTCCATCAGCTGGATGTTCTTGGGCTCGACCAGTGCGGGCAAAGCAGCGGGAGTGTTCTTCTTGTTGGGCAGGCCGCGCTTGGCTGCCTCGGCCTCCCACTCGGCGGTGTAGCCGTTGCCGTTGAAGATGACGCGGCGGTGGTCGCGGATGGTGCGCTTGACCAGAGCGATGGCAGCGCTGGTAAAGTCCTCAGCGCCCTCCAGCTCGTCAGCATAGCCCTTCAGTTCCTTGGCGACAGCAGTGTTCAGGATGGTGTTGCAGTCGCTCAGGTTCTCGGCAGAGCCGGGCATACGGAACTCGAACTTGTTGCCGGTGAAGGCGAAAGGAGAGGTGCGGTTGCGGTCGGTGGTGTCCTTGCTGAACTTGGGCAGAACGTCCACGCCCAGATCCATCTTCATCTTGACGGGGCCAGCATAGGGAGAATCGGATGCGATCGCATCGATGACAGCTTCCAGTTCCTCGCCCACGAAGATGGAGATGATAGCCGGAGGTGCCTCGTTGGCGCCCAGACGGTGATCGTTGCCCGGGGTAGCTACAGAGGTGCGCAGCAGGTCAGCGTACTCATCCACAGCCTTGATGACAGCGGCCAGGAAGATCAGGAACTGCAGGTTCTCCATGGGGGTGTCGCCGGGATCCAGCAGGTTCTCGTGGGTGGTGCTCATGGACCAGTTGTTGTGCTTGCCGCTGCCGTTCACGCCTTCAAAGGGCTTCTCGTGCTGCAGGCAGACCAGACCATACTTGGGTGCGATCTTGCGCATCATTTCCATGGTCAGCAGGTTGTGGTCGATGGCTACGTTGGTGGTATCGAAGATGGGAGCAAGTTCGTGCTGGCAGGGAGCGACTTCGTTGTGCTTGGTCTTGGCGGGCACGCCAAGCTTCCACAGTTCCTCGTCCAGTTCCTTCATGAACGCAGAAACCTCGGGACGGATGACGCCGAAGTAGTGCTCCTCCAGTTCCTGACCCTTGGCAGAGGGAGCGCCGAACAGGGTGCGGCCAGTGAGGATCAGATCCTGACGAGCCTCGTAGTCCTCCTTCTTGACAAGGAAGTACTCCTGCTCGGGGCCGACGGTGGTGGAAACGTAATCCACATCCTTGCCGAACAGCTTCAGGATGCGGACGGCCTGACCGGACAGTGCGTTCATGGAACGCAGCAGAGGAGTCTTTTTATCCAGAGCCTCGCCGGTGTAGCTGACGAATGCAGTGGGGATGCACAGCACGTCATCCTTCACAAAGGCGTAGCTGGTGGGGTCCCATGCGGTGTAGCCGCGTGCCTCGCAGGTAGCGCGCAGACCGCCGGAAGGGAAGGAGGAAGCGTCGGGCTCGCCGCGTACCAGCTCCTTGCCGGAGAACTCCATGATGGCGGTGCCATCGCCCACGGGGCTGACGAAGCCATCATGCTTCTCGCTGGTGATGCCGGTCAGGGGCTGGAACCAGTGGGTGTAATGGGTAGCACCCAGTTCCATGGCCCAGCGCTTCATCACGCTGGCGACAACGTTTGCCACCTCGATATCCAGCGGAGCACCCTTGTGCAGGGTGTTCTTCAGGCTCTTGTAGGTAGCGCTGGGCAGGCGCTCCTTCATAACGTGTTCGTTAAAGACCTTGCTGCCGTAGATCTCCATAACATTTGCTGCCATAAATCCTACTCCTTACTTGATCTTACTTTTTTCGCCTTGGGTCTGCCGCAATGCAGGGACCTAAAGCGTGCTTACATCTTAACAAAAACGGCGCTGCGAGTCAGGAGGTGACCCACAGCGCCGTTGCTGTCTATGGCTAAGATTATAGTCTTTGCGGGCAAAAAAGGCAATTGACAAAACTGACGATTCTGCACAAACACGATCCCGGATTTTTGGAACAACCGCGATTGGTATGACTTTTACACCGGAAAAGTCCCGTTCAGGACGGCTTTCTCCGGCTGAAAGGTGCGCAGCGCGCGGCAATTGTTCTTATTGTAAAAATGTCAGATGACCTGAAACAGGAAAAACTTGAGGTAGTTCGTCTCCGGCACGCCCCACAGAATGGGGTGATCCGGTGCCTGCTGCTTTACCTCGATCTGCCGCAGCTGCCGGTGAGCGTCCTTGGCGGCGGCGCGCAGCATCTTGATGAACAACTCCTCAGTGGCAAAGTGGGAGCAGCTGGCAGTGGCCAGATACCCGCCCCGGGGCAGCAGCTTCATGGCGCGGTAGTTGATCTCCTTGTAGCCGCGCATGGCATTTTCCACCGTGCGGCGCGCCTTGGTAAAGGCCGGGGGGTCCAGAATAATAAAGTCGTAGGGGCAGCCCTCTTTTTCCAGCCGGGGCAGTAGGGCAAAGGTGTCCTCGCAGAGGAAATCCATGTTGTCGAGGCCGTTGCGGTCGGCGTTGCGCTTTGCCATGGCAATGGCTTCGGCGCTGATGTCGGCGGCGGTCACACGGGCAGCCCCGCCCTTGGCAGCGTTCAGGGCAAAGCTGCCGGTGTGGGTAAAGCAGTCCAGCACGGTGTGCCCGGCGGCAAGGCGTGCCACAGCCCGGCGGTTGTATTTCTGGTCAAGGAAAAATCCGGTCTTTTGGCCGTTTTCAAAGTCCACATGGTAGTACACGCCGTTTTCGCAGATCTCGGTCTGGGTGGTTTCCGGGTGGCTCTCGCCGGGCAGGGTAAACCAGCCCTTGTTTTGCTCCAGCCCCTCCTTGGCACGCAGGGTTTCATCGTTGCGCTCGTAGATGCCGTCAATGGTCTGTCCGTCTGCCCGCAGTACTTCGGCGAGCAGCGGGAAAAGTACCGGCTTCAGCTTTTCCATACCCACGCTCAGGGTCTGGGTGACCAGAACATTGTTGAACCGGTCTACCGTCAGGCCGGGGAACTGGTCGGCCTCGCCAAAGATGAACCGGCAGGCAGAAAGGTCGGCAGGCTCCAGCACGGTCTTGCGGTAAGCCCATGCGTACTCCACCCGGCGGCGCCAGAAGGCGGCGTCAAAAGTATCGTTGGCGTTGCGGGAAACAAGCCGCACCCGGATCTTGCTTTGCAGCGAGAGAAAGCCGGTGCCGAGATAGGCGCCCTTGGGGCTGACTACATCCACCAGCGTGCCGTTTTCCGGCTCGGTGCCGGGGGCTTCCAGAATATCGTTCTCGTACACCCATGGATGCCCGCCCACCAAAAGACCTTCGGCGTGTTTGTTGACTTTATATACAGGATAAGTGCGTTCGCTTTTCATAAAATGCTCCTTCAGATCAGAATGCGCAAAATGATGCTTGTTCTGCTCTTTATCATAACATAAAAATATGGTAGAATAAATACAAAATTTTGCGGAAGGAAGAAAACGCTATGGAGATCGAACGCAAATGGATGGTGACCGGCTGGCCGGAGGGACTGCCCCTTGAGGAGGAGTTCACCATGCGGCAGGGCTATATCAGCGTGCAGCCCACAGTGCGCATCCGGGAGGAGGCACTGACCGGCGGCAGCACCGACTATATCCTCTGCTTCAAGTCCGCAGGGGGCTTGGCACGGGAGGAGATCGAGCGCAGCATCGACAAAGACCTGTTTGTGCAGCTGGAAGAGAAGATCATCGGTAAGCCTCTGATCAAAAAGGTGCGCCGGAGCTACCGTTTGCCGGACGGTGCGGTGCTGGAGGTGAACCATGTAGACGAGGGCTTGCCCACGGCGTTCTGGTACGCTGAGGTGGAGTACCCCACGGTGGAAGCCGCGCTCAGCTGGCAGCCTGCGGCCTGCGGCCTTGCGGCATATCTCAACGATGAAGTAACGAACCAGCCCGGCCAGAGCATGGGCGCATACTGGGCGCAAACCAGAGGGTAACGCCAACAATACTGTGAAGGGAATGACTGCTTACGAAAAAGATCAAGCTGAAGCTGGAACTCCAGTATAACTCGCCGGTGATCCTTACCTTTTTTCTGCTGTCCATGCTGGTGCTGCTGGCAGACGGCTGGACGAACGGCTGGAGCACCATGAACCTGTTCTGCGTGTACCGCTCCTCGTGGCGGGACCCGCTGGGCTACATCCGGCTGTTCGGCCATGTGCTGGGCCATGCAAACTGGGAGCATTTTCTCAACAATATGCTGCTGCTGTTGGTGGTTGGCCCGCCCATGGAGGAAAAATACGGCAGCATCCCGCTGCTCAAGGGCATTTTGTTCACCGCGCTGGTCACCGGCGTGCTGCAATGTATCCTGTTCCCCCACACAGGGCTGCTGGGTGCGTCCGGCATCGTGTTCATGCTGATCATGCTGTCCTCGCTGGCGGGCTTCTCCGGCGGCATCCCAGTCACCATGCTGCTGGTAGCGGCGCTGTACTTCGGCCAGCAGGTGTATGATATCATCTTTGTGCACGATGACGTGGCAAACTTTATGCACATCGTGGGCGGCTTGTGCGGTACCGCCTTCGGCTATTACTGTGCCCTCCATCGCCGCCCGGCGCGCAGCCGCAGATAAAAGAGAAAAATCATAGATGAAAACGGGATACCGGAGCGTCCACAGACGCTCCGGTATCCCGTTTATACAAGAAAGAAAAATAATGAGTGCGACAAACTGGAACTTGTCGGGGCAAAGCCCCTCCATCTTGCTACGCAAGACCGTTCTGTCGCTTAAAAGCCCCACTGGGGCTTTCATTGTTCTGCTTCGCTCCACAAACGCGAATTTTCAAATTAGTCTTTGCAAATAACCTTTGAACCTTCACCATCAATTACAATTCCCTGACGGTTGTTAATTGGGCATAGATTCAAATCCGAAAACTCAGTCATTATTTTCTCGGTAACTTTCTTAAATGGTGCTGTAAGATAATGCGGAAGAACATAGAAATCAATCAAATCAAGCCCTGCATCATCTTCTTGTGAGTAGTCCTCCGGCTTTTCATCCATTTGCTCGATATATTGGATGCTTGGAGCGCATATAATTGCGCCTGCCGATTCACCGATCATCAGTTTTCCCTTTTCCAATTCCTTCTTCAACAGCTCATCCGTTCCCGTTTTACGGAGCTGGTCCATAAGGAAGAAAGAATTTCCACCAGTAAAATATATCACATCCGCATCTTCAAAAACAGACTGTATCGTTGAATAAGCCTCCGTTGAAATATCAATTTCAGTTACGATTGCTCCCAACTTTTTGAATAATTTTCGAGCCGAGCCGACATAACCGGTGTAGCCTTCACGCAGCGAAGCTGTTGGAATAAATGCGACTTTTTTATTTTCAATTTCTTCCTTTATCAGACTTCCTACACTTGAAAAGTGCGAACATAAAAACAGTTTCATCAATATTCTCCTTTATATATAAATTCCGATTTGTTGAACTAAGCCGAGTATACCATACCAGCCAATGAAAGAATACCCCTCTAGGGGAGAATTGGCTGAAAAAAGCGTTCAAAGTGCGCCGCAGAGCACTTCAAACGCGAACCATAAAAATATTATTTCCATCCCCGGTCGGTGGGGTCCAGCATCCCGGCGGCGGAATACACCAGCGCGTTGCAGATGGCAGCGGCAACATTGCTGCCGCCCTTGCGCCCCATGGCAACGATGGCGGGCACACTGTGGGCGGTGCACACCTCAAACAGCCGCTCCTTGCTTTCCACCACGTTCACAAAGCCCACCGGTACGCCAATGACCAGCGCAGGGCGTAGCCCGGCGGCTTCGATCAGGTCGGCAATGGTCAATAGCGCCGTGGGTGCGTTGCCCACCGCAAGAATGGCACCGGGGTGTTCGGCGGCGGCTCTTTGCATGGACGCCACCGCCCGGGTGGTGCCGTTTTCCTTTGCCAGTGCGGCCACTTCCGGGTCGGCCATGTAGCATAGCGCCGTGCCGCCCAGCCGCGCAAGCCCCGGCTTTGTAATGCCGGAAAGCGCCATGTTGGTGTCGGTAACGATGGGCGCAGCGGCTTGCAGCGCCGCCACCCCCGCCGCCACTGCGCCGGGGGTAAAGCGCAGGTTGCGGGCGTAGTCAAAATCGGCAGTGGTGTGGATCACCCGCTTGACCACAGCGGCAGTCTCCGGCGGCGGGGTCAGGCCCATTGCGTCCAGTTCTGCGGTGATGATAGAAAGGCTCGTCCGCTCGATATCGGCGGGCAGATGATGCTGCGGGGTCATACGGTGTTCCTCCCTTCCAGTCCCATGGCGGCGTACAGGGCGTTCATGTCCAGCGCCCGGCGCACGCCGTCGGCCAGCAGGTCAAACTGTTGCTGGCGGTATTCTGCCATGGTGAGCAGCGGTGCACTGGCAGGGGAGATGCCCTTGCGGCTGCACAGCAGCTGCACCAGCTTTTCGGTCAGCTCTCCGGTATCGAACAGGCCGTGCAGATAAGTGCCCGCCACGTTGTCCCGTACGCAGCCCTCGGCGCTGCCGTCTGCAAGGCGGCAGAAGGGCACGCCCTGCACGGCAGTGCGCCCGGTATGGATCTGGTAGCCGGTCAGCGCTGCACCCGCCAGCTGCGGCGCGGTGACGGTGGCGGTATCCTGTGTGCGGTGCTTTGCGTCCGTAAATACGGTCTGGGTGGGCAGCAGCCCCAGCCCGCGCACGGTCTGGCTGCGTCCGCTCTCAGTGCCCTCGGGGTCGGCAAGGGTCTCGCCCAGCATCTGGTAACCGCCGCACACGCCCAGCACCGGCGTGCCGGAGGCTGCCAGCTTTTGTACCGCACTTTCCAGCCCGCACTGCCGCAGCCAGAGCAGGTCGTCTATGGTATTCTTAGTGCCCGGCAGAATGACCACATCCGGTATGCCCAGCTGCCGGGGGCTTTGCACATACCGCACGCTCAGCAGCGGGTGCTGCTCCAGCGGCATAAAATCGGTAAAATTGGAGATATGCGGCAGCCGCAGAATGGCAGCATCCAGCGGCTTGACAGCACTGCTGCTTTCCAGCCGGGAGGAGAGGGAGTCCTCGTCCTCGATATCCACCCGCAGGTAGGGCACAACGCCCAGCACCGGCAGATGGGTCTTTTCCTCCAGCATGGTAAGGCCGGGCTTCAGGATGGCGGCATCGCCCCGGAACTTGTTGATGACCAGTCCCTTGATGCGTGCCCGCTCGGCGGGCTCCAGCAGTTCTACCGTGCCGTACAGCTGCGCAAACACGCCGCCCCGGTCGATATCTCCCGCCAGCAGCACCGGTGCATCCACCAGCTTTGCCAGCCCCATGTTGACGATATCGTCCGCTTTTAAGTTTATCTCTGCCGGGCTGCCTGCGCCCTCAATAACGATGATGTCCACCTCTTTGGACAGACTGTCGTAGGCGGCTAAAATGTCCGGGATCAGGCTCTTTTTCAGCTTGAAGTAGGCGGCAGCGGGCATCTGTCCGCGCACCTCGCCGTTCACGATGACCTGACTGCCCACATCGCTGCTGGGCTTGAGTAGAATGGGGTTCATGCGCACATCCGGTTCTATGCCGGCAGCCTGTGCCTGTACTACCTGTGCGCGGCCCATTTCCAGCCCGTCCCGGGTGACAAAGCTGTTCAGCGCCATGTTCTGGCTTTTAAAAGGGGCTACCCGGTAGCCGTCCTGTGCAAAAATACGGCACAGCGCGGTGCACAGCAGGCTTTTGCCCGCCCCGCTCATCGTGCCCTGTACCATGATACATTTTGCCCGGCTCATGCAAGCACCTCCTGTAAAGCTTTTAAAAGCTGCTGGTTTTCCGGCGCGGTGCGCACGGCGGTGCGGTACCAGCTGCCGTCCAGCCCGGGGTAGTTGCCGCAGCTGCGCAGCACGATGCCGCGCTGCCGCAACGCATCGCCCAGTGTTTCCGGCGCTTGGAACAGCAGATAATTCGCACTGCCATCCAGCACCCGCAGTCCCAGTGCGCGCAAACCGTCCCGCACAACAGGACGCTGCTGCGCGATAAGCGCCTGCACCCGGGCAACATAAGCAGTCTCGTCCAGCGCCGCCAGCCCCGCCGCCTGTGCAAGGCTTGAAACTGCCCACGGCTGTCCGGCGGCCTGCATTTTCTCCAGCAGAGCGGTGTTGCTGCACAGGCAGTAGCCCAGCCGCACCCCGGCCATGCCGTACAACTTTGTAAAGGCTTTCAGAAGGATAAGGCAGGGGCTTGCCAGCAGCTTTTTGGCAGACAGCGCTTCGTTTTCCGGTAAAAAGTCCAGAAAGCACTCGTCCACCACCAGCAGCGCACCGCAAGCCTCGCAACGGCGCAGCAGCGCCTCCACCAGCGCTAGCGGCGTCAGCTGCCCGGTGGGGTTATTGGGCCGGCAGAGGAATACCATGTCGGTGTCCTCGTCCACAGCGGAAACAAACGCTTCCGTTACCGCAAAATCTTCGTCCTCGCGCAGGAAATGCCGCCGGACGGTGCAGCCTGCCGTTTCCAGCGCGGCGGCATACTCCGCAAAGGTAGGGGCGGGCAGCAGCGCGGTGCGGGGCTTTGCCGCCCACACCAGCCGGAAGATGAGATCTGCCGCGCCGTTGCCGCAAAGGATATGCTCTGCGGGCACGGTTTCGTGCACTGCCAGCTTTGCCCGCAGAGCGCGGCAGAGGGGGTCGGGGTAGCGGTCTGCGGTAGCAAGCGCGGCGGTAATAGCTTTTGCCACCCCCTCCGGCAGTCCCAGCGGGCTGACATTTGCTGAAAGGTCCAGCGCGTCCTGTCCGTACTGCGCCCGGTAACCGACCCAGTCGCCGCCATGTACCAGCTGCATCATAAAATACCTCGTATCAATAGCCCAAGCGCCAGCGCCAGCAGACTTTCGACGTACATCATGCGGTCCGCACGGCAGATATCCTCCGGCTCAATGGGACGCACGGCATCGCCGATGGTGGGCTTTTTGTAGTATTCACCAAAATAATAGGCGGGCCCGGCCAGCTGCACGTTCAGTGCACCGGCGCAGGCGCTTTCGGTCTGGGCGCTGTTGGGGCTGGCGTGGTTGCGCCTGTCCCGCCGCCAGATGCGCCACGCACTGCGGGCATCGTTGCCGGTCAGGGCGGCAGAGGCCACCCACAGCAAAGCGGCAATGCGGCTGGGCAGGTAGTTTGCAACATCGTCCAGTTTTGCCGCTGCACGGCCCAAATAGAGATACTGTGTGTTTTTGTAGCCCACCATGCTGTCCATGGTGTTGATGGCTTTATAGGTAAGCGCCAGCGGTGCGCCGCCCAGCAGCATATAAAACAGCGGTGCGATCACCCCGTCGCTGGCGTTTTCGGCAACCGTTTCCACAGCGGCTTTAGTCACGCCTTCGGCGGTCAGCGCCTGTGTGTCCCGCCCCACGATGCGGCTCACGGCAGTGCGGGCAGCGGGCAGGTCGGGCTTTATCAGTTCCCGGTAAACGTTCATGCTTTCCTGTACAAGCCCCTTTGCCGCCAGTGCCTGTCCGCACCAGAACATCTGCACTGCCAGCCCCAGCAGCGGGTGCAGGGCGGCGGCGCCCATGCAGACAAGGCTTGTGAGCGCAAAGGTACCCACCGGCAGACAAAAGGCTAAAATGCGCCCGCCCAAAAGTTCACCCTCCGGCGTTTTGGACAGATGGGCGCGCAACCCTTTTTCCAACGCAGAGATGGCTTTGCCCATATACACTACCGGGTGTGGCAGCCACGCTGGGTCGCCGAAAATGGCGTCCAGCACAAAGCCGCCCAGTACCGCGTAGCCGATCATTCCTGCGCCTCCTTTGTGTACTGCACGGTCTTTAAAAGATGCAGTACCCGTTTTGCCGTCCAGTCCTTGGCGTCCAGCACAAAGCCGCCGGCATTGGGGGCGCACCATTCGTAGTAATCCTTGTGGGGCAGGGCATAGCGCTCCATCGCGGCCATCTGGGTGCCACCGTGGGCTAAAATGACCAGCATCTCCTCGCCGTCCGCAAGGCTTTTGTCCACCAGTGCGGAAAAGGCCGCGCAGATGCGCTTACAAAACGCAGCCTTGGTCTCGCCGTCCGGGCAGGGGCTTTCGCAGTTGGCAGCTACCCATGCAAGATAGTCCGGGTCGTGCTCCATCTCAATATAGTTCCTTCCCTCAAAGCTGCCAAAGCACATCTCCTTCAGCCCGTCTGTTTCTACGAGCTTTGCGCCCGGGAACAGCACCTCGGCGGTCTGCCGGGTACGGCAAAGAGGAGTGATGTACACGGTCTTGGGGGAGATGTCCGCCCGGCACAGCATAGCGCGCCCGGCGGCAGAAAGCGGGATATCCCGCTGCCCCTGATAACGCTTTTCGGCGTTGTATTCGGTCAGGCCGTGGCGCAATAAATAGATCAGCATTCCGGCAATTCTCCTTTCAAAACGGTGGGGATGCCGCAAAACATCTGCACCACGCACTTAGCGCGCGCCGCCAGCATACAGGCCAGCCGCCCGGCATTTTCCCGCGCGGCACGCTCTGCGGGGTCTATGGGCACCACACCGCCGCCCACCTCGGTGGACAGCACGATGTCATAAGCGGATAATTTGTCCGCGAGTTTCTCAAGTTCAGTGTTGTTCCTGCACCCGGCGGCAAGCTGCTGCGCATCCGCGATGCAGCGGCCGGGCAGGGTGCGGGCGAAGGTACGCTTGCCGCTGTAAAGCGGCCCGGTGATCAGGATCATAACAGCCCTCCCCATTGGCAGGCGCACAGCGCCGCCAGCATCCACAGCTCAGTCTTTTGCAAAAACCACCCGGCAAGATCTCCGGTAATGCCGCCCAGCTGCTGCACGGCTACATGGTGATACCACAAAAACAGCAAAATTGCAACTGCTGCCAGTGCCCCGCCGCCTAAAGCCAGCAGCGCAGCGCAAAGCAGAACTGCCAGCACTGCCAGTACATTGCGCACAGCGGTGCGGTCGGCAGCAGAGGCAAAGGTGTGGGCAAGGCCAGTGTTCTTGGCCATGGGAAAGGCCGCCACCGCAAGGCCGGAAAGCGCTCGCTCCAAAACCAGCGCCAGCGTCCACAGCGCGCCCACCCGGGGCGTGAACTGCACGCAGGCGGCAAGGCAGAGATAAGCTGCAAAATAGCTGCACAGCCGGATGACCGCAAAGGCACCGCAGTGCGGATCTTTTAAAATTTCCAGCTTCTTTTCCCGGTCGCCGTAGCTGGCAAGGGCGTCACAGGTGTCGGCATAGCCGTCCAGATGGATGCCGCCGGTCACCCACACCGGCACAAGGCAGAACCCAGCCGCACGCACCGGGGCAGGCAGGGGCAGCACCCCGCACACGCACCACAGCGCCCCGCATAAAAGCCCCACCAGCGGGAAGGCGCACAGCGCGTACCGCATATTCTTTTCGTTCCACGCAAACTGCGGCACCGGCACCGCCGAAAACATGGCAAAGGCCACCGCAATGGTCTGCAAAACGATCATTTTTCCACTCCTTTATAATAGACAGGGATGCCGCACACCACCCGCACCACGGCGTCTGCCCGGGCGGCAAGGGCGTTGTTTACCCGCGCCAGCGCCAGCAGATAGCGGTCTGTATCCCCGGCATAGTCTGCGCCGCCGCTGAACACCTCGTTGGAAACAACGATCAAATTCTCGCACTGCGCGGCAAGGGCGTCCAGCCCCTGCAAAATGCGATCGGCGGCGTCATCGCCCGCACCGGCGGGGTCGTACAACTCGTTGGCGGTCAGGTTGCCCAAATCCTCCAGCAGCGCCGTGCCCCTGCAGGGCAGACGCACCGTCTCTAAATGCAGCGGGCACTCAAGGGTCTCAAACTGCTTTGCGGCCCGCATTTTGCGGTGCTTTTCCACCCGGGCGGCACACTCGGCATCCCACACCTGCATGGTGGCCAGATAATACCGCGGCAAAGCACTGCGCAGCACAAGCGTTTCGGCGTATTCACTTTTGCCGCTGGCAGCGCCGCCCAGCACCAGCGTCAGCATTGGGGCGTATACGGCGCAATGCCGCCCTCCGCAAAGGAATAGCACCCCTCGTACACCGCCAGCGCCATGTCCCACAGCGGGATGCTGGCTACCGCGCCCGTGCCTTCGCCCAGATGCAGTCCGGCGGTGAGCAGGGGCGTTTTGCCCAGCGTGTCCAGCACCAGCCGGGCGGCAGGCTCGGTGGAGCAGTGGCTGGCAAACACGGCCTTTGCCGCGCCCGGGCACAGCCGCACGGCGCATAGCGCCGCCACCCCGCTGATGAAGCCATCCATCAGCACGGGCACACCCGCCAGCGCCCCGCCCAGAAACATCCCGCACAGCCCGGCGATATCAAAGCCGCCCAGCTTGCTCAGTACATCCAAGGCGTCAGCGGGGTCGGGGGCATTGCAGGCAATGCCCCGCCGGATGGCATCCACCTTGCGGGCAAGTCCTGCATCGGAAAGCCCCGCGCCGCGCCCGGTCATGGTCTGCACCGGCTGTGCCAGCAGCACGGCGGCTACAGCGCTGGAGGTGGTGGTGTTGCCAATGCCCCGGCCAATGGCCTCCACCGCCTCGGCGCGGGTCATGGCAGGGCCTTTGGTAAAGTCCGCAGTCCCGGCGGCAACGCGGCAGTCCCGCACACCGGGCACCGGTGTGCCGGCGATGCCCATATCCACCGGCAGCACATCGCAGTGCGCCGCCTGCGCCATCCGGCAGACGCTGGTGCGCCGCGCGGCAAGGTTTTCGGCCACGGTGCGGGTCACGCTCTGGTCGGTCTGGCTTACGCCCTGCGCCACCACGCCGTTGTCCGCGCAGAGCACCGCCACCGCCCGGCGGGAAAAATCAAACTGCGCCGTGCCGGTCAGTGCGGCGGCATCCTCCAGCATCGTCTCCAGCGCGCCCAGCCCGCCCAAGGGCTTGGCAAGGCTTGCCCAATGGGCATGGGCGGCGGCGCGGGCGGTTTCGTCCGGCGGGGTGATGGCAGCAAGCAGCTGCATCAGTTCAGCTTCGGTCATTTTCGTCATCCTTTGTGTTTTAAAAAGTGCTGCGCCGCCTGTACAAAGCGGCGGGGCAGGGCAGTGCCCGCCCAGTAAAGATGCGGGAAACCGGCGTACAAATGCGCGTTTGCAAAGCCGCATTCCCACTGCCTTTTTTCGGTTTTGCGTACAGAAAAGTCTGCACCGTTCTCAGTGGAATCCCAGTGGTGGAATTCGTGGATGGGCAGCGCTTCTCCGGCGCGGAAAAGCATACTGTCGGCCTTTGCCGTCATAGCGGCATAGCCAAAGCGCACCAGCCGCCCGGCGTTGTGCCCGCTGCCCGGCAGTACACCTGCCATAGGGTAAACCTTGCCGTTCGTGCCCTCCAGCGCTTGCCCTAAGTACAGAAAACCGCCGCACTCGGCAGCGGTGGGCAGACCCATCTGAACAGCCTCCCGGATAGCAGCACGCAGGGCGCGGTTCTCGCTCAGCTGCCGGGCGTACAGTTCCGGGTAGCCCCCGGGCAGGTATAGCCCGCCGATATTTTCCGGCAGGGCGGCGTCCCGCAGCGGGCTGAAAAACACAAGTTCCGCACCCGCGTCTCGTAAGGCGTCCAGCGTTTCGGCGTAGGCAAAGCAGAAGGCTTCATCCCGCGCCACGGCAATCCGTGCGGCGGGTGTGCACGGTGCGGCAAGCGGCGGCGCAGCCGGGGCGGGGCGGTCGGTCAGCGCTGCCAGCTGTGCCCAGTCCAGCACAAGGGCATCGGCCAGTTGCCCCAGCTTCTGCTGCAAGTCGGAAATTTCCCCGGCAGTTTTCAGCCCGAGGTGGCGGCTCTCGATGGCGCACCCCGGCAGATGGGGCAGATACCCCACCACCGGCAGCCCGGTCTCGGCTTCCAGCATCGGACGCAGCGTTTTGTATAAGGACTCAGAGCAATCGTTGAGCAGAATGCCCACGATATGGCTGGGCGTGCGGAACTGCAAAAGCCCCTGCAGCTCGGCGGCAAGGGTGATGCCTGCCCCTTTGGGCTGCACCACCAGCAGCACCGGCAGTGCCAGCGTGTCGGCCAACTCCCATGCGCTTGCGCGGGTGGTCAGCCCCTGCCCATCGTAAAAGCCCATAGCGCCCTCGCACACGGCAGCGCCGTGCCCGGCGGCATAGCGGGCGTAAAGTGCGCGCACCGTGTCCGGGGCAGAGAGGTAGAGGTCTAAATTGTGGCTTTCCACCCCCAGCGCGCTGCGGTGAAACATAGGGTCGATGTAATCCGGCCCGCACTTGAAGGCGCAGGGGTCAGCCCCGCGCCGCTGCAAGGCGGTGAGTACTGCACAGGTAACGGTGGTTTTGCCGCTGCCGGAGCGCGGTGCGGCGATGAGAAACTGCATCATGTCCGTGCCCCCGTAATGAGAAACACCGGGTTGTTGGCCATCAGCAGGTGCAGACTGCCCGCCGGTTTTGTGCGGCTGACGGCGATCTGTGTTACCTCGGCGGCAAGGCCGTGGGCGGTCAGGGCAGCCACGGCGGCGCTGAGCGTTTCCAGCGCAATGGCGGCGATGCACAGCCGCGCGGATGGATTTTTGTGCAGCACAGCGTCTATAACGGCGTCCATATTACCCTTTGTGCCGCCGATGAATACAGCATCCGGGGCGGGCAGCGCGTCCAAAACCTCGGGCGCTTTGCCCTCAATCAGGGTCAGGTTATAAGCGGCAAATTTCTCCCGGTTTTGCTGGATGAGTGCACAGGCCACCGGATCACATTCCACGGCGTACACCTGTCCGGCAGGGGCGGCAAGCGCCAACTCTATGCTCACACTGCCGGTGCCCGCGCCCACGTCCCACAGGGTATCCGTGGGGGTGACAGCCAGCTTTGCCAGCGCGGCGGCGCGCACCTCCTGCTTGGTCATGGGTACAGCGCCCCGGATAAAGGCATCGTCCGGCAGGCCGGGGGTGCGGCGGGGCGGCAGGGCTTCCCGCTCGATGAGCAATACGCTCAGCGGTGCAAAGCTTTGCTCTGCCAGTTCCCGGGCAAGGCCAAAACGGATGGCTTCTGCCGGAGTGCCAAGGTTTTCACCCACAAGGGCATGGGCAGCGCCCAGCCCGGCAGCGGTCAGCTTGGCACACAGAGAGGCAGGGGTGTCTCCGCCGCCGGTAAGAAAAAACACCTGTGGATGCGCCAAAACTTCGGATACAGGGTCGCAGGCGCGGCCATGCGCCGATGCCAGCTTCCAGTCCTGCCAAGGGCGTCCCACTGCTGCGGCTAAAAGCTGCACGCTGGAAAGCCCGGACAGCACCCGGACAGAGTATCCCATAGCCCGCAGCAGGGGCAGCAGCTTTGTCGCGCCGGAGTAAAACCCGGTGTCGCCGCTATACAAAATAGCGGTGTCCGCATCCGGCTGCGCAGCAAGACACGCGAGGATCTCCTCGGGTTTATACACGGCCTTGCGGTCAACAGTGCACCCCATCGGTAAATGCTCTAGCAGGCGCTTTGCCCCAAGGATGAGCCCCGCGCCTTGCAGTGCGGCCAGCCCTTGCGCGGTCAGGCTTTCCGGGCAGCAGGAGCCCATTCCAATCAGAGAGATCATACCAGAACCTCCTTGCAGCGTGCCAGAATTTGTGCGGCAGTTTGTCCGTTTTCATCCGGGCGGCGCACCACGATCAGCTGCGCACCGGTGTCCTGCGCAGCCTGTGCCTTTTCGGCAAAGCCACCCACGGCACCGCCGTCCTTTGTGACAAGATACCGGATGGAAAATTGCTTCATCAAGGCGCAGTTCAGCGCATAACTGAAAGGCCCCTGCATGGCAATGATGTTTCTGTGCGGGATACCGGCGGCCTCGCAGGCGGCAATGCCCTCCCGCGTGGGCAGCACCCGGGGGAACAGCCGCTCCGGGCTAAGCGGCGCAAAGGCGGCAAGTTCTTTTGCACCGGTGGCCAGCAGTACATTGCCGCTGCACCCGGCCAGAAACGCAGCCGCGTGGGCGGCGGTGGCAAACACCATGCTCCCGGCGGGCAGCGGGCTTTCTGCCCGCAGCAGCCGGTGGTACTCCACCCCGGCAGCGGTACACGCGGCCCGGATGTTTTTGGTGGCGTCCACCGCATAGGGGTGGGTGGCGTCCACGCACAGGGCAGCGCCCTGCAAAAGAGCAGTCATTTCCTCAGGGGTCAGCCGTCCGCAGTGCACAGTAATGCCGTCTGCTTCGCCCTGCTCCTCCGCACCCAGCGGGGTGGCTACGCTGACCAGCACCTGTGCGCCCAGTGCCGCCAGCTGCCGGGAGAACACCCGTCCCTCGGTAGTGCCGCTGAAAACCACTGCCTTCATTTGCGGTACCCCCGTGGGGTGACCATTTTACCGCCCAGCTGCTTTGTGGCGGCGTTGCCGATGTACACGGTGGTGAACATATCTACCGCGGTATTTTCCAGCTGCGCAAGAGTCAGGACGCGGGCAGTCTGCCCCTCCCGGCCGATGTTGCGCACCAGACCGCAGACGGTATCGGCGTTCTTGCCGTTTTCCAGCAGGATGCGCACCGCCTTTGCAAGATAGTCCGGCCTGCCCTTGGAGGAGGGATTGTACAGCGCAACGCAGAAATCCCCCATAGCGGCACAAGCCAGCCGCTTCTCGATGACCTCCCACGGGGTCAACCGGTCGGAAAGGGAAATGACGCAGAAATCGTGCGCCAGCGGTGCGCCCAGCACTGCCCCGCCGCTGAGGGCGGCGGTCAGTCCGGGCACGATGTCCACGGCAACGTCCGGGTAGTCCGGGGCAAGCTCCAGCAGGGGACTTGCCATACCGTACACCCCGGCATCGCCGGAGCAGACCAGCGCCACCCGCTTGCCGGTGTGTGCCTTTTCCAGTGCCCAGCGGCAGCGGTCGATTTCCTGCGTCATGCCGGTGGCATAGTATTCCTCGCAGGGAAATTCATCGCGGATGAGGTCAAGATAGACCTTATACCCGCAGATGGCGTCAACGCTTTCCAGCGTGTTTGCAGCCTGCTGGGTCATATAAAAAGGCTCGCCGGGGCCAAGCCCCACGACATAGACTATCTTCTCGGGACGGTCAATATCCATCACGTCAAGCATTCTGCCACCTCCAGTCCGGGGCAAAGGGCCTGCACGCCAGCGCAAAGGTCACGCCGCTGCAGGCAAATTTCGGGTAAAACAGGCTGCCGCCTGCGTCCAGCACTGCCGCCCGCTCACAGACATTGTCCACCCCGGTCACGCTTTGTACAAAAGGGGAGGGGGTGAACTGCCCGGGTGCACTGCGCAGCTGGGCGGCAGAGTAAAACCGCACCGGCCAGCCGTGCGCCTGACAGAAGGCCAGCAAGCCCGGCTCATCCTGCTTCAGGTCGATGCTTGCAGCGGCGGTAACTGCCTGCACAGAAAGGCCGTGCCGGGCACAGAAGGCGGCAAAGGCGGCTTCCAGCGCTTCAGCGCTTGTGCCCCGCTTGCAGCCGATGCCCAGCACCCCGATGCGCGGCACAAGATGCAGCGCCTGCCCGGTGGGGCAAAGGGTGAGTGCAAAGTCGGCTTTTTCCGGGGGATCAGCGGGAAATAACCCTGCGGGCGCAGTGCCCGTTACCGGGATATCTGCCCAGTAATGTACCGGCTGCCCAGCCAGTAATTTGCCGCTGACCAGCTTGATGCGTTCCGGCTCCAGCACCATGCAGTTTTGGTGCTTTGCCCACTCGTCCACCGCAAAAATGCCGTGGACATCGGTGGCAGTGGTAATCACCGGCACCGCACCGCATATAGCGGCAATGGCACGCGCCAGATCGTTTGCGCCGCCCAGATGCCCGGACAGAATGGGTACGGCAAACCGCCCGCATTCATCCACCACCACCACAGCCGGGTCGGTGGTCTTGCTTTTGCAGTGGGGCGCGATAGCCCGCACCGCAATGCCCGCAGCCCCTACAAATATCAGCGCATCCGAATGCACAAACTGCGCGCTTGTCCATTCTGCAAGGGAAGCGCCATCCTGCCCGCACCGGGCAACGCTGCCGGGCAGGGCAGCGGCCAGACGCTTTGCCAGCGCAAGGCCGGTATCCGTAAAGGCAAGGTAGGCGCGGGTCATACCGGTTCTCCTTTGCGGAACTCGGTGGTAAAGGCGGGGTCGTATAGCTTGCTGCGCTCGTATTGTGTGCCGAGAAAATCTCCTACAACGATAAGCGCCGTCTTGGTAATGCCCGCTGTACGGGTGCTTTCGGCTAAAGATCCGACTGTGCACCGAATGATTTTTTCTTCCGGCCAGCTGGCCTTGTACACCACGGCGGCGGGGGTGCCCGGTTTGTACGCACCCTGCAAAAGCGCCGTCTGCACCTTATCGATCAGCCCGATGGACAGAAAGATCACCATGGTCGCGCCATGTGCGGCAAGGCTTGCCAGCCTTTCCCGCTCCGGCACGGGGGTGCGCCCCTCCATGCGGGTGATAATGACCGTTTGGCTGACCGTGGGCAGGGTGTACTCGGCGTTCAGCGCAGCGGCAGCGCCGCAAAAGCTGGAAACACCGGGGGTATCATCGTAATAAATGCCGTCTGCATCCAGCGCATCCATCTGCTCCCGGATAGCACCGTACAGGCAGGGGTCGCCGGTGTGCAGACGCACGGTGGTTGACCCGGCGGCTTCCATCCGGCGCATCACGTCCAGCACCTGCTCCAGCGTCATCTCGGCGCTGTTGTAGATGGTGCAGCCCGGCTTTGCCAGCCCCAGCAGCGCCGGGTTGACCAGACTGCCCGCATAAATAATGCAGTCTGCGGCCTGTAAAAATGCTGCGCCGCGCTGGGTGATCAGATCCGGTGCGCCGGGCCCGGCGCCCACAAAATGTACCATGTGCATTACTCCTTCCATTCGTCTAACAGGCGGGTGGCAGTTACGGTCTGTCCCAGCGGGCCGTGCTGGTTTGAAAACAGCACCGCGCCCACCCGGAATGCCCCGCCCGCGCGGCGGTCAAGATGCAGCTGGATGGCGGCAAGCAGGCTTTGCAGCACCGGCTCCCGCAGCCCGGCAGTGTCCAGGATCTCCAGACAGGCATCCGTGGTGGCGGCATTGTACAGTGCGGTGCACACTTCCCGGTTAGCACCGCACAGGGCGGCGTGGGTGCAGAACAACTCCGTGCGGCAGTCTGCCATGTGGGAGTGGGTGTTCATAATGCCGCCCGCCAGCTTGCACAGCTTGCCGATGTGCCCCACCAGCAGCACCTCGTCAAAATGTGCCGCTGCTGCCATATCCAGCGTATCTCCGATAAAGTTTGAGGTCTTGACCACCGGGATGGCAGCAAATTGCGGGTAAGCTTCGTGCAGATAGTCCAGCCCGTAGTTGCCCGGAGCAAGAATGAGCCGCCGGTGGTCTTTTGCCCGCAGCGCCGCCTGATTCATCTCCAGCTGGATGGTGTCCAGAATGGCCTGCTGGCTCATAGGCTCTACGATACCGCTGGTGCCCAGCACCGACAGCCCGCCCTCCACCCCGATATGGGGGTTGAAGGTGCGCCGGGCAACCTCTTCGCCGCCGGGAATTGAAATGGTCACGGCAAAGCCGCCGGAGTAACAGGCTGTTTCCGCCTCCCGGCGCAGCGCCTCGGTGATCATCTGCCGGGGCACATGATTGATGGCGGCTTGCCCGACCGGCTGGTCCAGCCCGGGCTTTGTCACCCGGCCTACTCCCGCGCCGCCGGTAATGCGTACCTCGGGTGGCGGTCACCGGCAGACCGGTGGTCACGTCCACGTCATCGCCGCCGTCCTTTTCAATGGCGCATTCCGCGCCCTCGGCAGCAGCGCGGCAGAACAGGGGAGCTACCTCCACCACGATGCCCTTGGGCGTGCGCAGAGCAACGGTTTCCGGCGCAATGCCGGTCAGCAGCAACCGGGCAGCCCCGGCTGCTGCCAGCGCCGCACAGGTGCCGGTGGTGTAGCCGCAGCGCAGCAGCTTCTGCCCGCTGCGCACATAGTGCTCAAATTGAGGCTTTTCCGGCTTCGGTGGGTCAAAAACAGCACTGTACTGTTCTTCCGTAAGGCCGTAGAGCGCCTTGATGTTTTCCCGGGCAAAGGCCTGTGCCGGGGGCATGGGCGCAGAAACGCCATGTGGCGAAACGCAGACCACCGCGTCCGCGATCTTCTGCGCCATATCCAACTCGTGCAGGGTCACGATGACCGCAAGCTGCTGCTCATGCGCCAGTTTTTGCAAAATGGTCAGCAGCTCGATCTTTCCCTTTACGTCCAAAAAGGATGTGGGCTCGTCCAGCAAAAGCACCTGCGGCTGCTGACAGACCGCCCGCGCCAGCAGAATGCGCTGCCGCTGCCCATCGCTGACGCAGTTAAAGTCCCGGTCAGCCAGATGCGCCGCGCCCACCAGCTCCAGCGCATTCTGCACCTGTTTTTTGTCCTCGGCGGAAAGGATGCCCAGCCGCCCGGTGTAGGGGATGCGCCCCGCCGCCGCAAATTCAAAGCA
>OIXY01000108.1_pt1 | contig 23121 bp, 13 predicted proteins | sample 1588051 | NCBI WGS metagenome assembly OIXY01 (sample SAMN03283247) | human gut metagenome | biome: human-associated habitat; material: feces | host: Homo sapiens | place: Peru | collected 2012 | reverse complement strand
GTAGCACAACAGGTTTTGGTTCTGTTTGTGGTGGTTCGAATCCGCCTAGGACAACTTAAACGGAGACTCGAAAGAGCCTCCGTTTTGTTTTTATTGCTACAAGCTTACTTGAGCAATCCTGATAAAGGAAAAATTGTGGTGGTTCGAATCCGCCTAGAACAACTTAAACGGAGACTCGAAAGAGTCTCCGTTTTTGTTTTGTAGCAAAAAAATCTACCATATCTCCCAGCAAGCGTGTAACGCATTGTCGATTAGCGGTTTGAAGGCTGGCAGATAGCTATTTTATCTGCCAGCCATCTACCAGCCTCTAACCCATCTACCAGCCTCTACATCCATCTGCCAGCCGTCTCACCTATTACCCACCCATCATATCATTTTGAATGCGGCAGAGCTAACCAAACACGCTCTCTAATGACAATAAAAAAGGGAGACCTTCCCAGGCCTCCCTTTCCAACTTGATTTTCTACTAAATTTTACCAAAATGATTTATATGCAATATTAATTAGTATATTGCCTTGTTTAGAATTCGTCGTCTTTGAACGGATTGTCTTTGTCCTCCTCTGTCACGCCGAAACCATCGTTCTTGTCTCCTGAAGGAGTCCAACCAGACACTTCCATGATGCTTGTCGGCTCCATGTTGATGATTTCGATGGAAGGAGCTATATATTTCTTTTTCATAATTGTCGTTTTTTTACTTGATAACCACTTTCTTGTTGTTGACGATGTAGACGCCCTTCGGCAGGTTGTCGGTGTTGCTGCTGTTCATGCGCATGCCGCTTACGTTGTATACAGCGTTTGCGTTCTTTGTAGTCTCCTCAATCATCTTGATGCCGGTAGACGTACCGTCATTCTGCTCAACACGCATCTGCAGAGTCTCACCCGACGGAGTAGTCTCGCGCAGCCATGTGCGGTAGCTCTTAATGTTTTTATGCTCTACAGCCGTGTGAACCATGTCTCCAGAGCGATGCAGTATGTATGAGTCGGCAGGAACGACAGTAGGGTTCTTGTACGAACCGTAGTGCGTCATACCGTTTGTGTATTGTGTGTCCTCGTGCTGCAGCGTTGCAGTCTGGTCGTCGTATGCGATACCGGTCACGGTATATACAAGACCGTCGATGTACTTTGTCTTTTCGCCGCCTACATTATATGTTCTGTTTACAGCTGTCGGCGCCTTTGTCGGCTTGATGATGTACGGCACGTTCTTTTCGATATGAAGATTATCCTCATTCTGCATCTCGAAGTATATCCACTTGTCCTGCAGACGGTTGAATCTTGCAATCTTAGCATCTGTGCCGAATGCCGCCTTCACCTGGTCGGCATCCATATCAACCGGCAGAATGAGCGAGTTCCACTGGTTAGTATTGAATGTGCGGTGGAACACCATTGTTGCCTTGGTGAGGTTGCGTTTGTCGTCGAGTGTTTCGTCCTCATCGAGCACGAGGAACTCCTCAGGGCAGTCGGTTGATGTGCCGTCCTCGTTAATGTTGCTTGTGAGAGCGATGCCGCCAATCTGCAAGGTGTTTGCCGCCTTTACCGGATTAACCTGCTCAATCTTCAGCTTGTTGAAAGGCTCTTTTGTTACGAGCGAAACGTAGCCCTTGCCTCCAGTTCCTATTACATCAGCGCCGAGCACCTTCCAGTCGGTCAGTTCCTCCTGCTGTTTATCGTCGAGATATGTTGTAACCTTGAGCACCTTTATAAGGTCTACGCCCAGTCCGAGTGTGAGCTGGTTGGTTGCCAATACAATCTTCTGTCCCTGCTTGTTCTGTTCTGCTGCTGCAGCCCTCGTTACATTGTTCTGCTGCTTGTTTACGATCTTGCCGATGTTCACAGTTACGGCAGCATAATTTGCATCCGCACCGAGCGGGAACGTCATGTATGTGTTCATGTCGTTGTCGATGAGGTTGCTAATATTGGTCAAGCCGCTGCCTATCGAAACGATATTTACAAAGTTTGTATTTGCGAGGTCTATAGAGGCGTCGGTATTGTCTACAGACACAACCTCTGCACCGTAAAGAGCGTTGTTTGCAGCGTTCTCCATTGTCTCGTCGCTCACATAAGCATAGTAGACGTTGAGCTTATCGAGGTCTGCGCCGAGCAGTCCGCTGCTGTAGAGTACTATTTCGTCGAAGTCAGTGCCAGCCGGCACGTCGATGCTCAAGCGTCCCTTCTCTGTCTTTTCAGAACCGATGAGACCAGCCGAGATACCGTTCCAATGGGTTGTTGCGTCGCCATATACCTTCTTGCCATTCTTCAGGAGCTGTATGTTGTACAGCTCAAGAGCTTTAGCAGAGAGTCCGGTTGCCGTAGAAGAAACTACGAAGCCCACCTTCATTGCGTGGTCTGTAGCGACGTTCTTTGCAAGATTAGAGCCGTCTACCGACTTTACGCCGACGATGCCCGTATTGTTTGCGATTTTGACGCCTGGCTTGGTTGAGACGAAGTCTGTCAGGTCAGATGTGAGAATTGCGTTAGCATTCTCAGTGCCACCGAATATCTGAATCAGCGAACCGCCCTTCTTGTCGCTCAGAGCGTACTTGTCAGCTTCGTTCTTGTTGTTCACAAGCAGCGTTACGCCGTGCTCTGCAGAGTTGTAGTAGGGTGCGTAGTGTATTGTTGTAGTCTCGGTGCAACCGTCGTCGGCTGTAGCCATGAACGTATAGTCGCCCGGAACGTAGATGTTTTCCACCTTGCCAGTCTGTGCGTCAAGCCAGATGTTAGAGTCGTCAGGCTGCGAAACGATGCTCCATGTGATGTTGCTCACCTTGTTGTTGTGCTGCAGCTGATACTCGTTCTCGCATCCGCATACGTTGTGGCTTGCTGTAGCCTCGATAGGGCAGTGGTGGGTAGCCAAATCGGGAGCCATGCGCACAAAGGCGTAGTACACGTTTGTTATACCCAATTTTACATCCAAACCGCCGAAGAACAATTCAGCCTTTGAGAACGGCTTTGTTGACTTTATCACCACTTCGGCTTCTTTCTTTCCAGAGATAACACCAAGCGAAAGGACATCTACGCTTACGGTGAAGCTTTCTGTTTTTTTATTCTTCTTAATAATTAAGCCTTCCTTATCCTTGCTGTATAAAGTGATCGTTGTATTCTTACCAATGCCGAGGCTTGCCAAATCTGCTACATTGTATTTGAAACCAATCTCAGTGCCAGCAGGGAATACCTCCTGACCATCAGACGGTATAGCTTCTACATCCACTGCTATCGGAATCGCAGAAACAGCTGCAGGAACATGGTTGGAAAGGTCTGCATCTACAAGATTCTCTTTTGCGTTCAGCGTGATTTTTCCACGGTTATAATCCTTTGCATACTTCGCGATGCCGTTCTCCGCATTATTGGTGATAGTATACTCGCTTGTCTTGCCTACGAAAGCATACTTAATCTTGATAGTCTTAAGAACCTCCAAATCAACACCGAACTGAACGAGCTTAATTTCGTTGAACTCGCCCGGAGCAGTTGCTACGTACGACTTGTTCATCATGCCTTTGGCGGTAGGGATAGAAACAAGAGACAGATTGAGTCCGGTGATATTATTGCCCTGACTGATGGTCTGAAGGTCGCCAACGGGTACGCCGTCCTTAAGGAACTGTATCTTGTAGAACCCAGCTAAATCGAGTTTCAACACACTGGCGTCGCCATCACAGAATGTAAAGCCAGCCTCTGTGCCAGCTGCGTAATAGTTCTTTTGGTCAATAATGCTGACAATCGGACTTCCTGCTACTACAGCTTCTACGGCTGAAGAGAATGAAACATAGTCGTCGAGGTCGTCGTTGCACAAGTTCTGAAGACTTTTCAAACCTGAAGCAACCGACACACCAGCGCCGACGCTGTTCACGGTGCAGCCCGGACCTACGAGGGCTCTACGATTTTTAAGATAATTAGTAGCTGAAGGGTCTGTATCCTGATATACAGTCTTTACTTTAGTACCCCTCCCATTCGAGTTTACAGCCACTGCAGGCGATGCCAACAAGAGGGCAGCTGCAATGACACACATTTTTAATGTCAATGACTTAAGATACTTCATAATTATGTTAGAATTACTAAAAATTGCATTTATTCTGAAAAATCTTTTTACTGAAAATCGTTGTCCTAAAATCTTTTTATCTGGGTAAAATCTTTTTCTGGGTGCAAAATTATCAAGCTTTTCCGAGCAACTGCGCGCTTGGTAGCCGTATGGTAGTCTTTAGGTAGATTTTTATAATGGCAAGAAGCGTATCTGTCGAACAATCAGCTGTTTGTGCTGTTCGTAAAAAGACCAATAGTAGACATTAAATACAATAGTACTAAAAATTTTCTCTATATTATTATTTAAAATAAGAAGAAATTACATAACTTTGTAGCAGTTAATTCCCCAATACTGAAAAAAAAGCTATGAAACTATTATTTTTAGTGATAACTTTTTGCGCGCAAGCCTTTGGAGTAGTTAAAAATTCCCCCCCCCGTACTAAAACAAACTCTCTGTTTGCACGCTGACAACGATGAGCTGTACGAACGTTTGGATTCTGTAATAGCTCATCGTACGGATTATTATGTCCAGAAGGATAAGAAGATAGAGCAGATAAAACTTGGCTCCGCATACGTCACCGACAAGAAAGCCAAGTTGCAGATGTACGAGCGACTGGTGAACGAATACTCTCCGTACATCTACGACTCGGCTATGGTGTACACGCAGAAGGGTATCAACCTGACAAGGCAGACCAACGATTCGAATTGTTACAAGAAGTTTCAGATTATAAAGGCGCGTCTGCTCGTCTCACGCGGCTTCTACATAGAGGCGAAGGAGATACTCGACAATATCGAGGTGCCGCCAACCGACCGTCGACTCAACTACCTTTACAACTGTGCACAATGCGCGCTCTACTTCAATCTGAAACTCTCGATCCACGACACCGAGTACGGTCCGCGCTACGACCGGCTCTTCCATAAGTATATGGACAACGCTCTGCTGTATAGTCAGCAGAAAGACGCGCAGTATTACTATATGAAGGGTGTGCAGCTCGCCCATTCCAACGGCGGCGTCAAGGATATAGAGGCGTGCCTGAGCAAAGCCATGTCGCAGTTGAAGCCCGACAGTTGGCTGTACGGCAAGTCGGCATTCATTCTGGCGAAGGTCTACGGCAGACACCATCAGCCGGAGCTGCAGGAGCGCTACCTGCTCCTGGCAGCCATCAGCGACGTGATGTCGGCAACCAACGAGAACATGGCGTTGCAGGAGGTGGCTCTGAGGCTATACAAGCACGATGTGCGCAAAGCACAGCGGTATATCAACGTCTCACTGAACGACGCTAACGTGTTCAGCAGCCGACCACGACGCATAGATCTTTACTCCAACCTGCACACCATACTCTCTGCCTACAACCATGCGCTGGAAAACGCAGGCAAGTGGCACATCGTACTTATGTTATCCATTATAGTGCTGTTGGTGGTGATAGTTGTAGAGACGATGCGCATCAAACGTAAAAACAACTTGATGCAGCAGAACGAGAAAAACCTGACGGCTCAGACCGAACAGCTAAGCGCCACCAACAGCAAGCAGAAGGAGGCAAACGACGAACTTGAGAAATTGAACGACGAGCTTGAGCAGACCAACACCAAGCGCGAGTATATGGCGAAAGCCTACATAAGTCTGTGCTATCTGTATATAGAGAAGCTGGAGAGTCAGCGCAAGATGGTGATACGCAAGATAAAGGCCAACCAGCAGAAGGAGTTGCTGAGCATTCTCTCCTCGTCGAAGCGCACCGCCGAGGAGAACCAGACCTTCTTCTCGCAGTTCGACAGCATCTTTCTCTCGTTCTATCCCACGTTCGTCGAGGAGCTGAACACGCTGCTCACGCCCGAGGCGCAGGTAGAGCTGAAGGAGAACAACGAGCTGACACCCAGCCTGCGTGTGGCTGCGCTGATAAGGCTCGGCATCACGGAGAGTTCGATGATAGCCGGCATACTGTCCTACTCGCCGCAGACCATATACAACTATCGTTCGGCGCTGAAGAACGGTGCCATAGACAAGGATAGCTTTGAGGAAAATCTGCTGCGGTTGTGCGCAGTATATTAACAATGTCGCACCCTCTGCGGCAGTGTAAACAGAACTATGTGTCACGGATCTGTTTACACTACCTAAGCTTTTATCACCGTTACCCGAACGCAATCCGATCGGATTCCGTCCGCCGTCTGATTGGATTCCGTTCGCCGTCTGATTGGATTGCGTCCGGGTGACGATGACTTTTCGTGAGGTTTATGTAGAAAGGCTTTATTTAGGGGGTGCACTTGTCTCAAGTGCACCGACCAAGCTACAGGTCTTATCTTTCCGCTATGCACTGCTGACTTTCAGTTTCCGTCGTAGCTATTCTGTTTTATCTCGGTTGGTTCAGTTTTATCTTGGTTGGTGCTGTTTTAGCTTGGTTGGTGCAGTTTTAGCTTGGTTGGTGCACTTGAGACAAGTGCACCCCCTAAGAAGTGCACCCCCTAAAGAAAGCTCCAATAAAGCTAAAGCTATACTCAGCTGCGCCCCGTCACTATCTTCTTTATCTCGAACAGTTTGTTGAGCGCTTCTACCGGCGTGAGGTTGTTGATGTCGAGACCGATAATCTCGTCGCGAATCTGGCAGAGCACGGGGTCGTCGAGCTGGAAGAGCGAGAGCTGCATGCCGTTGCTGTTCTGCTGACCGACAATCTTGTGAGACTCTACGCCCACACTGGCGTTGTCGGCTTCGAGCTGCTTCAGGATGTGCTCGGCACGCTTCACGACCGAGCGCGGCATACCCGCTATTTCAGCCACATGAATACCGAACGAGTGCTCCGATCCGCCGCGCATCAGCTTGCGCAGGAAGATAACCTTGCCGTCAAGCTCCTTCACCGACACGTTGTAGTTCTTTATGCGCTTGAAGTTCTTCTCCATCTCGTTCAGCTCGTGATAGTGAGTGGCGAAGAGCGTGCGTGCCTGCGCCTTCGGGTTCTGGTGAAGATACTCCACGATAGCCCAGGCGATGGAGATGCCGTCGTAGGTAGACGTGCCGCGGCCCAGCTCGTCGAAGAGCACGAGCGAACGCGGCGTCACGTTGTTAAGGATATTAGACGCTTCGGTCATCTCGACCATGAAGGTCGACTCGCCGAGCGATATGTTGTCAGACGCTCCGACACGGGTGAATATCTTGTCGACGACACCCACATGAGCCGAGTCGGCAGGCACGAAGCAGCCCATCTGCGCCATGAGCGTGATGAGCGCCGTCTGGCGCAGCAGCGCCGACTTACCAGCCATGTTCGGACCGGTGATTATCATTATCTGCTGCTGCTCGGTGTCGAGCTCGATGTCGTTGGGCACGTACTCCTCGCCAAGCGGCAGCTGCGTCTCGATGACGGGGTGGCGTCCGGCGCGTATCTCGAGCACGTTGTCGTCCTCAACCACCGGGCGCACGTAGCGGTGCTCCTCGGCAGTCTTTGCGAACGAGAGCAGACAGTCGAGACGCGCCACGATGTTGGCGTCGGCCTGAATCTGCGGTATGTACGCCTGCATATCGGTGACAAGCTCGGTGAAGAGACGGGTCTCGAGCACCAGAATCTGCTCGTCGGCACCCATAATCTTCTGCTCGTACTGCTTCAGTTCCTCGGTGATGTAGCGCTCGGCGTTGGCAAGCGTCTGCTTGCGTATCCACTCCTGCGGCACCTGGTCCTTATACGTGTTGCGCACCTCAAGATAGTAGCCGAACACGTTGTTGTAGCCCACCTTCAGCGACTGTATGCCGGTCTTCTGCGCCTCCTCCTCCTGAATCTTCAGCAGATAGTCGCGACCGCCGCGCGAGATGGAGCGCAGCTCGTCAAGCTCAGGCGAGAAGCCAGCAGCAATCACGCCGCCCTTAGCCACAAGCTGCGGCGGATCCTGCTGCAGTTCGCGGTCGATGCGCTCGTACAGCGCCTCGCAGAGGTTAATCTGGTCGCCGATGGAATGTATCTCGGCGTTGTCGTTGGTGAGGCACGCCGCCTTTATAGGCTTCAGCGCGCCGAGAGCGTACTTCAGCTGCACCACCTCTCTGGGCGACACTCTGCCCACAGCCACCTTCGATATGATGCGCTCTATGTCGCCTATGCGGTGCAGATGCTCGTCGACGGTCTGTCGGAAGTCGGGTTTGCGGAAGAACGTGTCCACCACGTCGAGGCGCTTGTTGATAGAAGCCACGTCGCGCAGCGGGAATATCGTCCAGCGGCGCAGCAGACGTCCGCCCATCGGCGTGCAGGTGCGGTCGATGACGGAGAGCAACGACACGCCGTCGTCCTGCATCGACTGCAGCAGCTCCAGCGAGTGGATGGTGAAGCGGTCGAGACGCACATAGCGGTCGGCGTCGATGCGAGCGAGCGACGTGATGTGGCCAATCTGCGTGTGCTGCGTCATCTCAAGATACTGCAGGATGGCTCCAGCCGCCGTCACGCCCAGGTGCAGATGGTCTACGCCGAAGCCCTTCAGCGTTGTGGTGCCGAAGTGGGAGAGCAGTTTCTGTCTTGAACTCTGCTCGGTAAGCATCCAGTCGTCGAGCTCGAACACGCACCACTTCGAGCCGAAGCGCTCCTCAAACTCGCGCTTCAGCTGTCGGTCGTAGAGCACCTCTTTAGGCTGTATGCTGCTCAGAAGTTTCTCAACGTAGTCGAACGTGCCCTCACCCGTGAGGAACTCGCCCGTAGAGATGTCGAGAAATGCCACGCCGCACGCCGTCTTAGCCATGCACACCGCCGCCAGGAAGTTGTTCTCCTTGTAGTTGAGCACGGTGTCGTCCATAGCCACGCCCGGCGTAACCAGCTCGGTTATGCCACGCTTCACGAGCGTCTTCGTGAGCTTCGGGTCCTCCAGCTGGTCGCATATCGCCACACGCTTTCCGGCACGTATCAGCTTGGGCAGATAAGTGTCGAGAGCGTGGTACGGAAAGCCTGCCATCTCGCACGCCGCAGCGCTCGGGTTCTTGCCGTTGGAGCGTCGCGTCAGCGTTATGCCGAGTATCTTCGACGCCTCTACAGCGTCGTCGGCGTATGTCTCGTAGAAGTCGCCGCAGCGGAACAGCAACAATGCGTCTGGGTGTTCTTTCTTAAACGTATAGAACTGTCGCATCATCGGCGTAAGTCCGTCGTCGTTCTTTTTCTGAGCCATGTGTTCTGAGTTTTTTTATTTGTTTATCTTATTGTTATTATTAAAGTTTTAGAACATGAGCGCGAAGTTCACGCCCGCCTCTTTGCCGCTATAGAACGGAGCACCGAAAGCCACGGCTTTCTTCACGCCGCGCTTGTGCTCCTTGAAGAACTTCGGATAGAGCCAGTAGGCGAACTTCGTGGAGAGCATGCCCACAGCCGCACCAGCCACGACATCGTTCACCCAGTGGCGGTTGTTGTGGATGCGCAGATAAGCCACGCCGGCTGCCAGCGCATAGCCCGTATAGCCTATCCACGGCTTCGAAGCGCGATACTCCTGCCAGAGAAACTCGGCGCACATGAACGAGATGGCGCTGTGACCAGACGGGAAGGCGTCGTCGTCGGTGCCGTCAGGACGATGCTCCTTGAACGCCAGCTTTGCGGCTTTCGTCACGGCAACCATCGTAACAGCCGACATGCCGAGCATTATGGTGCGGTCGAGAAAGCTGTGCTGCGCCTTCACGCCGCAGACATCCAAGGCGTAGACCGCTGCTGCGGGCGCAAACCGCAGATAGTCGTCTACGCTCACCTTCTTGCTTTTCTCGTCAGAGAGCTTCTCCTGCGACCACTTGCGAAACTGCTTGCCCCACGCTGTCTTCACGCAGAGGGCGCCGCCAACGGCAGCCACGCCGGGCACAATCCATTCGGCAGGGCGCACACGGTGGGTAGGGTCGTTGTATTCGGTAACGGTGACATACTCGCGGCGCGGCATTATCTCAGCCGTTGTGGGGACTGTGCCCACGCTGAATATAGTGTCGGCGTCGCAACCCGATGCCACAGCCTCTGTGTCGGGCGGCAGAATAGCGGCAGAATCGCATTCTATAACCACGTCTTGCGCCTGCACAGCAGACGGAGTGAGCATAGCGAAGCAGACCAATAAGAGGTAGAAAAATCTCGAAAGAGTTGTGTTGTGTATCATAAGAGATTAAAATTTACACATTAATTTATATGCCTATAAGATGCAAAGGTACTGAAAAATAGCTTAAAAGTGAGTCATAATTTTATTTATTTGGATTTTTCTATGTACTTTTGTCGTATATGAAACAGAGGATATCACTACTTATTATATTCATCTTCTGCCATCTTGCGCTGATGGCGCAGGCAGGTTTGGATGTTTCCGGCGAGACCGACGGCGGCGACGGCACCGATTTGCCTGCCTTCGTGCCGCTCGTGAAGGTGGGCAAGGCTCTGTACGAGGGCGACAGCATACAGTATGTAGAGCTGAATCCGCTCGCGGTCTACCCGCAACTGGTTTTCAAGAACGACAAGCAGCGCCAGGCTTACAACCGCCTTGTGGCTAACGTGAAGAAGGTGCTGCCGATAGCGAAGGAGGTGAACCACATCATCATCGAGACGTACGACTTCCTGCAGACGCTGCCCAACAAGAAGGCGAAGGACGAGCATCTGAAGCGTGTGGAACGAGACATCAGAGCCGAGTACACGCCGCGAATGAAGAAACTCACATACTCGCAGGGCAAACTGCTCATCAAACTGGTCTACCGCGAGTGCGACTCGTCGTCGTATCAGCTGGTGCAGGCGTTCCTCGGTCCGATACGTGCGGGCTTCTACCAGGCGTTCGCGGCGCTCTTCGGCGCTTCGCTCATGAAGAAGTACGACCCGAACGGCGTAGACCGATACACGGAGCGAATAGTAAGACAAGTGGAAGCAGGACAAATCTGAGTAATTATTAATTTTTAATTTTTAATTATTAATTGGTGGGGAGTTTTTGAATGTTGAATTACAAATCTCACCATCTCACCACCTCACCATCTCACCACCTCACCACACCACACACACCATTAACAACATTATAATTTATGAAGAAGAACAAAGGATTGATCATCACCATCGTGGTGATAGTGTTAGTAGCTCTTTGGGGCATATTATCGTATAACGGACTTGTCGGAATGGACGAGAACGTAAGCAACCAGTGGGCTAACGTAGAGACGCAGTATCAGCGTCGCAGCGACCTTATCCCTAACCTCGTGAACACCGTGAAGGGATACGCTAAGCACGAGAGTCAGACTCTTGAGGCGGTTATGGCGGCACGCTCGCAGGCTACGCAGGTGAAGATAGACCCGTCTAACTGCACTCCGCAGCAGCTTGCGGCTTATCAGAAGGCGCAGGGCGACGTGACGACGGCGCTCGGCAAACTGCTTGCCATCACCGAGAACTATCCCGACCTGAAGGCTAACCAGAACTTCCTCGAACTGCAGTCGCAGCTCGAAGGCACGGAGAACCGCATCAACGTGGCTCGTAAGGACTTCAACGACTCTGCAAAGGAGTATAACACATCGCTCCGCCGCTTCCCACGCAACATCATCGCTTCGATGTTCGGCTTCGAGAAGCGCAACTACTTCGAGGCTGAGGCTGGTGCAGAGAAGGCTCCGAAGGTGGAGTTTTAGGTTTTAATAGTTGACGAGTTGACAAGGAGATTACATCTTTTTAAGTTGACGAGTTGACAAGTCAACATGTAAACGGGTTAATAATAATATGAAAATAACACGAGTCATAAGCCTACTGATTCTCTCTCTCGTCGCAACGCTGACGTTTGCGGTGGGCGAGGCGAAGCAATACACGCTGCAGGACGTGCCCAACGTGCGTCTGAGCGACGTGCGCCAGTACGTTTCCGACCCGTCGCACATTCTCTCCGCCCCGGCACGCGACTCTATCAACGCCGTGCTCGGACGGCTCGAAGCCAGCACGGGCATCGAGACGGCTGTGGTGATGCTGCCCAGCATTGGCGAGGCAGACATCTTCAACTTCGGTCACGAGCTGTTCCGCCAGTGGGGCATAGGCAAGAAGAAGAGCGACAACGGACTGCTCATCCTCTTCGTCGCCGACCAGCGCAAGGTGCGCTTCACCGTGGGCTACGGCTTGGAGGGCACCATGACCGACGCCATGTCGAAGCGCATACAGATGCAGCGCATGGTGCCGCGCTTCAAGGCGGGCGACTGGGACGGCGGCATGGTTGACGGCGTGAGGGCTGCGGCGCAGGTGCTCGACGGCACGATGAAGCCCGAACCTGCTGACGACGACGGCATGCTTGGGGCGCTTATCGCGGTGGCGGTGATGGTGGGCTTGGCAATCTTCTTCATCGCACTGCTCGGCGAGAAGCAGCGCTGCCCGAAGTGCCGCCACAAGGGCGTGAAGTGCGTGGCTCGCCAGACGCTCCGACTCACTAACGGACGCCGCGTGCGCCGCTCTACATTCATCTGTCCCCACTGCGGACATACCTTCACTCGCGACGAGAACATCGACGACTCGGGCAACGCCGCCGCCTTCATAACCGGCGCAATGCTCGGCGGCATGGGACGCCGCGGAGGTGGCTACGGCGGAGGCAGCTTCGGCGGAAACTTCGGTGGCGGCTCGACGGGAGGCGGCGGCGCAACGTCGGGATGGTAATGAGTTTTGAATTTTGAGTTTTGAGTTTTGAATTGTCGGCTGCGCCGATTAAGAATTATTCAATTTTGAATTATGAATTCGCGACTCTCAACACAACAACTCAAAACTCAAAATTCAAAATTCAAAATGCGCGAAGCGCACAATTCAAAATTCAAAACTCAAAATTCAAAACTCCTATATGAAAATAACAATCATCAACGGACCGAACCTCAACATGCTTGGCACACGCGAGCCGAGCATCTACGGCAACACCTCTTTCGAACAGTATCTCAACCAGCTCTGCCGTCAGTATCCAGATGTGGATATCGACTACTATCAGAGCAACATCGAGGGCGTGCTCATCGACAAGCTGCAGGAAGCAGGCTTCGAGTCGGACGGCATCATCCTCAACGCCGGCGCATACACCCACACCTCAGTGGCGCTGCTCGACTGCATCCGCTCCATAAGCGCACCGGTCATCGAAGTGCACATCAGCAACGTGCATAAGCGCGAGGAGTTCCGCCACAAGTCGATGATGGCAGCGGCGTGCCTCGGCGTGATAAGCGGCTTCGGCATGAACTCCTACCGACTGGCTCTCGAAGCGCTGCTCGACTGGACAGCAGAGCGCGACCCGATGAAGGAAGAGTAGGAGGCTACGGCATTCCTACAGTTAAATATTTAGTTCTGACACACCAACATAGCAGACAACAACGAAAAAATGACAGAAGAACTCGACAAATACGTACGCGAACACACCTCTACCGAGGGCGACTATCTCTATCGCCTCTATCGTGCCACAAACATCCACACCATACACGGACGCATGGCGTCGGGACACCTCCAGGGCCGACTGCTGAAGATGCTCGTCGAGATGGTGCAGCCGCAGAACGTGCTCGAAGTGGGTACGTTCTCGGGCTACAGCGCCCTCTGCCTCGCCGAGGGTCTGCCCGAAGACGCGCATCTCTACACGTTCGAGATAAACGACGAGATGGAAGACTTCACCCGCCCGTGGATAGAAGGCTCGCCCTACGCCGACAAGATAAGCTTCATCATCGGCGACGCCAACGAGAAGGCGCCCGAGCTGGGCGTGACGTTCGACATGGCGTTCGTCGACGGCGACAAGCGCACGTATGTGGAGACATACGAGATGGTGCTCGCGCTGCTGCGACCCGGCGGATTCATACTCGCCGACAACACGCTCTGGGACGGACACGTCACCGACCCAGCCTACGACCACGACCAGCAGACGCTTGGCATACGCCGCTTCAACGACTATGTGGCTGCCGACGAACGCGTGGAGCAGCTCATACTGCCAATGCGCGACGGACTGACGCTGATTCGCAAGAAATAGCGCATCTGCTTGGCTGATATTTGCGTGTTTTAAAAGTAAAAAAGTAAAAAGCTAATGCCGTAGCCTCCTACTATTTGCATCGTTATCTATTAAAAACCGTGTGATTAATATTTATTAACGCAGTTTGTTAATCTTAAATCCCATAATACCACTACTTTTGTAAGCAGAGAGTAATAAATCATTAACAAAAAGTAAGTTGCGTATGGAATTATTTACACGACAAGCAGCAGTTGCATTGTTCTTCGGATTGTTTGCAACATCCACACAAGCAAAGGAATTCTCCTATCTTGAAACCTTCGACGATGACGCCACGTTCAGCGCAGGCGGCGCATTGCCCGACGGATGGCTCGGCGACGCCTCAGCCGTTCCCGTTAAGCGCTACGAGGGATCGTATCTCGGATCGGGCAACCACTCCGGTTCGTACGTGCTCGGCACGATGGCATCATCGAGCATGGGACGCGACAGCTGGGTATACACCCGCAAGCTGACGCTGAAGGCAGGCGTAGCATACACCGTGAGCTACTGGCTGCACATGCCGGGCGGCGTGGCTCCTGCTGCCTACAACAATAACGTGGCGCTCTACGTGGGCACCGACCAGACACGCGAGGCTGCAACAACGCTCGTAGGCGAGACCGGCAAGACCGTCCTCAGCGAGTGGACACAGCAGACATACACCTTCACCCCCGAAGCCGACGGCGAATATGCTTTCGCGATAAACATAACCAGTCAGCTCTACAACTCGGGCTACGTAGCACTCGACGACTTTGAGGTTACGGGCGACGAGCCGGGCGGCAGCACCGTTGACCCCGGCGACCCCGACAAGGTGGTTTGCGAACTGCCCTACTCGCAGTCGTTCGACAACGAGAATAAGGACTACGACGGCACCACATACGTGCCTAAGGGATGGCTCGCAACGGGTACGTCTACCTTTATAACTGCCAACACTGACGACCTCAAGGCTGCCGACGGCTCCTACTATCTCATAGCACCCGAGAGCCGCGTGCAGCGCGACGACCGCATCTATACGCCTTACTTCCACATGCAGGCAGGCGTAGAATACACCGCGTCGTTCTACCTCTACATGCCGGGCAACCTCGACTACGGACACGCCAGCGACTTCAGCTTCACCGTAGGCGACGAGCAGGACTCCGAGTTCCATACCGCGCTGCTTACGCTCCCGCGCTACACCAACGAGGCATGGACAAAGCACACCGTGAAGTACACGCCTAAGGAAGACGGTGACTACTGCTTCTCGTTCGCACTCGGCGGCGAGGACACATACGCAGGCGAAGCGTGCATCGACCTCTTCACCGTTACATCGCCCGAGGCTAAGGCTAAGCCGAGAGCCGTGTTCTCGTTCAACGGTTATTTCGACCTTATGAACAGCAAGCTCATCACCTTCGAAGGCTCTAAGGTGCAGATGGTGAACCAGAGCACCGACGCCGACACTTATCTTTGGGAGGTACCGGGCGCGCAGCCCGAGACTTCTACCGAGCCTAACCCGACATTCATGTTCCCGCAGGACGGCGACTACAACGTGAAGCTCACCGTAACCAACGAGCGCGGTGAAAGCTCTACATCCGAGAAGGTGAGCGTAGAGCTTGTAAGAGGCGAGAAAGCACAGCTGCCGATAGGCGTTTCTAACCCCAACGAAGACCAGCTCTGGACACGCAGCAAGGTGCCCTCGTTCGCTACAGCATCGTGCGACTGGGTGACGGGCGCTAACCATTACTACAAGCACTTCGCTGAGCGCTTCGACCTTCCGGCAGGAAACGAGTACGCCGTGACGAGCGTCACGCTCTATCTCTGCTACTACAACCTGGCAAGCCGCCACTATAACGAGCAGGCTAACGAGCCCGTTAGCATCGTGCTCTACGGCGAGAAGGACGGCAAGCCCGACACTTCGAAGGAGTTCGGACGTTACACCTCTACAATGAAGGGACTCTTCGGCACACTCGGACTCTCTGAGGCTGAGATGCGCGGCATACAGTTCGACAAGCCTATCGTTGCCGACGGACCGTTCTACGTTGCCTTCGAATTCTCTGACGGACTCTGGTTCGACGAGCCTGATGCTAACCTCTCACGCACAGAAGTTGGCTTCGGCGGATTCACTCACCGCAGTAAGGTTACAACACTCTACGTTCAGCCTACAGCCGTTCCCGAGACATCTACCTTTGTTCCCGACGGTTCTTACTGTCCGGTTGACGCTCTCGACGCCGAGTACAAGGGCGTAGGCCTCAACCTCGTGGCATGGGCAAACGTGAAGGGTTCTGAGACATCAGTAGCTCTCACCTCTGACGGCTCCGTAGCCTTCGACGCTCGTCTCGACGGCGACCTTCTCACCGTTAGCGGCACACACGCCGGCGAGACTGTTCTCGTAAGCGATGTCGCAGGCAAGACTGTAGCCACAGCGAAGGCTTCTGCTGAAAGCACAGCGCTCAGCCTGAGCAACGTTCCTGCCGGCCTCTACATCGTGAAGACCGACCTCGGAGCAAGAAAGTTCGTGAAGAAATAAAAAAACTCTTTTATCCTTAGCAGGGGTGCATGCCCCCGCTAAGGATTTTTCTTAAAACCTATCATAAGTCTTTAGCAATCAGACATTGTAGTCTGTTTATTTTTTTTAGGAGATTTATTGAAAATATCTATTTCTTTTATTGGAAATATTTGTGATTCTTTTACTCTTGTGTACCAATATAATCTATTAATTAAAATGATAGCGTATGAGAAAAAGTCTATTTTCTGCATTCCTTTTGTTGTGTACTACAGCATTCGGTCAAGGGCAATTGGGTAAATATCCGAAGCCGAATGAAGGTAGGGCTAATGCAAAGCAAATCACAACGGTAAAAACCATGTCAGACTCTCCATTCTACGGAGAAAGAAAATTCAAAGTCGCCAACGACAACCGACCTGCTTTCATCAAATCGGTTGGTGACAACAGCAATCTCTACGGCAATCTTGTATTCTCAGAGACAATGACCGCAGAAAGTCAGTATGGTATCTATAGCTTCCAGGCAATGCCATCCACAACCGTCAGTCCAGTGAAGACAGATGCTGGATTTAAGTCGAAGGCAGCTGTATATGCAAACGGCAAATACTACACCTTCTACATGGAAGAAGCATGGGGATGGGTGATGTATGCGGCATGCAGCATATATAATCCGGAAACATGGGAAGTGGAAAAGGTTCTGGAGCCTTCCACTGAGTGGGAGAACTATGTAAATTCGTCGGCTGTAACCTACGACGAGCAGACAAAGAAGATATATGCCGTGACAAGCGAGAACTACGGTGGTCCGTATATCCTTAGTACAATGAATGAAGAGGACGGCAACTTCAAGAAGGTTGCAGACCTGGAGCGTTCGTACCTCACACTGGCTGCTTCTCCTAACGGTGTTCTATACGGTATCTCCGACTTCGGTATGCTCTACAAGATAGACAAGACCACCGGCGCTTCAACACTCATCGGCGACACGAAGCAGAGACCGAAGTTCTCGCAGTCGATGACATTTGACCCGAATTCAGGACTGCTCTATTGGGGCTTTATGAACGATGACAGTTCTGCACTCTTTCAGGTGAACACTACAACTGCCACGGCATACAAGATCTGCGACATGCCGAATCACGAAGAGTTTATCGGACTGTACGTGAAGAAGGCTGAAATTGCAGATAAGGCTCCGATGCCCGTAACAGAACTGTCATTCCAGCCCAATGTAAACGGTGGCACCGTTGGCATTATCCAATGCAAGGCTCCAACAAAGGCTGCCGATGGCACTGCCCTCAACGGGCAGGTGAAGGTGAAGATTTGCTCAGGCGACGAGATACTGACGGAACAGACCGTGGCTCCAGGTGCTACAGTGAAGAAAGGAAACGTGTCTTTCGACGCCAACAAGCTCTACTCGCTCTTCGCGAACGCATCTAATGAAGCAGGACAGAGCAGTAAGGTCACAACTACCGTGTTCATCGGTAAGGACGTAGCAACATCACCGTCAAACGTGAATCTTACACTCAACAACAAGGTGGCAACCCTCACTTGGGATGCACCTACGGTGGGTTTAAACGACGGATATATCAATCTTGACGAAGTAACCTACAATGTGACGAGACTCATGGGCGATTCTTCTTCTACTGTCGTTGCCAAGAATATTAAGAATACGACCTTCAAGGAAACACTGCCGAACACTACTGGAAAATACAGCTATACAGTGACTGCATACAGCAACGGCACTGAAGGCGGAAGCGCCACATCGAACGACGTGCTTTCTATAGGCGCGTGCGAACTGCCTTACTCGGAGAATTTTAGTGACGGAGATATGTGCAAGCAGCTCTACACTATTGTAGATGTGGACAACGACGGAGAGAACAACCATGCCACATGGTTCTGGAAAGAAGACGAGAAACTCATGCAGTATTGTTCGAACGGCAAGAACAAGGGAAACGACTGGCTCTTCACACCGGCAATACACCTCGACGGAAAGCACATGTACAAGCTCAAGTTTGACGTCAATATGGGCGCGGCCTCGAACCTCAAGGTGACTGTTGGCAAGACAGCAACACCCGATGGGCAGACCGAAATAATCGATCTCAACGGGGTCTACGACACATGGCAGACAACACACGATACCACATTCACAGTGGAAGAGGACGGCAACTACTATATCGGTTTCCTCAACTACAGTGATGCAAGCAGCTCTTACCTCAATCTTTTCAACGTTAATATAGAGCAGGGCATAGAGTCGGACGTGCCGGAGGCTGTAAGCGAATTTGTCGTAGCGGCAGACCAGAACGGCGCCAACGCTGTCAATCTGCATTTCAAGGCTCCTGAAAAGTTGCTCAACGGAAAGGCTATCAGTGGCAGCATGAACATTCACATATACACAGTGAAAACGCTGGAGAGCGAGGATGGCGATGAGGAGAACACCGTGACCGAAGACATCGAGATAAAGAAACTCACCCTCGATGCAGGACAGCCTATATCATTTAAGGACGTAAAAGCAGTGAACGGCAATAATACCTACAAGGTTGTAGCAGAATACAATGGCAAGATGGGTATTGACGTGAGCAAGTCAGTATGGGCAGGATTTGACATTTCTGAACCAGTGAAAAATCTCAAGATCAAAACTGTTGACGGAAACATGCACGTGAAGCTCACATGGGAAGCTCCTGAAAAGGGCGAAAACGGCGGATACTTCAATATTAACGATATCTCATACACTATATGGCGCAGTTTAAGCAAGAATGACTTCACGCCTATTGCCACCAACATCAAGGACCTCACCTACACCGACACAAGCATAGAGGAGGAGGTGAAGGATATGCAGGAAGTGTACTATTATGCTGTGACAGCCGACAACAAGGCCGGTAGAAGCAAGGGCGCTACACAGTTCATTGGTGTCGGCAAGCCATACACGTTCCCCGTTGACGAATCGTTCTCGAACGGCCGTCTCAACCTTAATCCTTGGTCGTACAAGAACGTGCAGGGCTCTCTCGGATGGGAAACCATGCGATCTGACGACGGTGACGGCTCGCCGCAGGACAACGACCGCGGATTCGTAAAGTTTACAAACAAGTGGGGAGAAAGTTGTGTTGACAGCCGACTCATCACTCCGGCTGTGTCTATGGAAGGCACTACAAAGCCTACTTTCAGCTTCTACATGTTCCATTGGGAAGCGAACTCTGTCGCATCTGACAACAAGCAGACAAAGCTTATGATTGAGGTAGCGCCGGACGGTGGCGACTTCGAAGAGCCTATAGACACATTCACGGCTGCAAACGATAAATACGGATGGGTAGAACACCGCGTATCACTCGAAAAATACAAGAACTGCAAATACATCCTGGTGGCCTTAAGAGGATACACCAACAACGATTGGATGTACTATTATGTGGACAATATTCACTTTGACGAACAGAAGGACAATGACCTGGCTGTGACAGCTTTCTCTGGACCGGAGAATGCAAACATCAACGACGACTGCGCTTTCTCTGTGACGTACTCGAACAGAGGAACCAAGAGTGCAAAGGACTACACCATAGTGCTGAAGCAGAACAGTGAGGTTGTCAGCACCATTGATGGCGATGAGATAAAACCAGGCGAGACCAAGACATTGGAACTTCATGCCAACGTTAATGCACCAACAGCAGGAAAGTCTGTAGAGTTCATGGCTGAGGTGGTATATGATAAGGATGAGAATGTCGACAATAACTCTTCTGCTTATATATACACTGACGTGAAGGCTTCAAGCTTTCCTTGTGTAACCAATTTGAAAGCAAAGAAGGAGGGTAACGATGCGAACCTCACATGGACGGCTCCAGTCTTGCCTAAAACCGATGAGGCAACGGTAGACAGAATGGAAGACTACGATTCGTTTGCAATATCTGACTTCGGCGAATGGATTACTTATGACGGCGATAAGCTCGGCAGCGGCAAACTCAGCTACCTCCCGTACTTCGACTATCAAAACGATAACAAGGCATTCCAGGTATGGTGTCCGAAAGAACTCGATCTTGACGAGGAGTCGGCCTCTAACCTCATGCCCTACAGCGGAGACAAGTGCCTCATAGCATGGTATGCAAACATTAGTATGGATGGCGCACAGCCGTACAACGACGACTATCTTATCTCTCCGGCAATAAAGGGAGGCACCGAAGTGTCGTTCTATCTGAAGAAGGTAGACAAGAACATCTCGGGAGAGACATACGAAATCATGTACTCTACAACAACGCAGGATCCGTCAGCCTTCAATGTGCTCAAAGCCGACGAGGCTCCAAGCGAATGGCAGCAGGTCAAGGTCACAATGCCTGCAGATGCAAAATACTTTGCCATCCACTATACTGGAATACTCAAAGATGGTATTATGGTAGATGATATCAGTTATGTATCTGTGCTCTATGCTCTGTCTGTCGATGGATTTAATGTGTTCTGCAATGGCAAGAAGATAAACGGGGAAACTGTTAAATCGGCAAACTTTACCGACAAGAACATTGGCGAAGAGTGTCGTGGCTACCAGGTATCCGTAGTATATAATCTTGGAGAGTCAAATGCATCTGATAAAGTATATGTAGGTAACACATCTGGTATCGAGGACATAACCGAACTTAAGAGTGACAGTTATACAATATACTCTATTGATGGCAAACTCATTGGTAGAAATCTGAAGAGAATGCCAGCCCTCCACTCTGGTTCATACATCATCAATAATAAAAAGGTTGTTATCCGCAGATAGTAAATGCGCATATTATTGCTGTCTGGTGAAACTTTTGCAAGCAACATAAATTAGGGCTGACACTTCTCACGAGGTGTCAGCCCTTTTGGTTATCTTTGTTTTTGCAATAAAAGACAAATTATTTTCACTTCAAATGTTGGATGAACCTTACTGTTCGGTAAAAGCGGACAGCAATATTTGTATCTATATGTGCCATAGCCGTAGCGGAGGTCTCCGGCCTCCGCAGCAAGCAACAATACGTATTACTATCCGACTTGGTGCAGAGTGTGTACATTCTATGATTATACAATCGGACGGCGGACGCAATCTGATCGGACGGCGAACGCAATCCGATTGGACGGCGAACGCCGGCGAGACTGTTCTCGTAAGCGATGTCGCAGGCAAGACCGTAGCCACAGCGAAGGCTTCCGCAGAAAGCACAGCGCTCAGTCTGAGCAACGTTCCTGCCGGCCTCTACATCGTGAAGACCGACCTCGGAGCAAGAAAGTTCGTGAAGAAATAAAACTCTGACTATCACCCGTTTCATTGCTGACAATATACAGCAAAGCAATGATTAAATACAGTTTTAAACAAGGTTGTTTTAAACAACCTTGTTTAAAACGAATAAATTGTGTAAATTTGCATTATCTAACCGTTAATGCAAATTTTTTTTATGGCAAATAAATTCGAATCTCCCTTTGTCTTTGGCGTACGTGTAGAAGGCGACACTTTCACCGATCGCCGTATAGAGACCGACCGTCTTAAAGCCAATTTCACTTACGGAGTGAACACCATACTTATTTCTCCGCGTCGTATGGGTAAGACTTCGCTTGTCGACCGCGTGTGCTCGCTTGTTGGTAGCGATGATATTCGTATTGCGCGTATAGATGCTTTTGGTACACGTTCGGAAGCCGACTTCATAAATGCGTTTGCCACAGCTGTTGTACGTGCTACTTCCTCCAAATGGGAGGAATGGATGGAGAACGCCAAGGTGTTTCTTAGCCGTTTTGTTCCTAAGATTAGTTTCGGCATGGATCCTTACAATGATTTCTCTGTATCGCTTGAGTACAATGCCAGCAACAACACAACCGAGGAGGTGTTGCGTCTGCCGGAGCTGATAGCACAGGAGAAGGGTTATAGAATAGTGGTGTGCATAGACGAGTTCCAGCAAATAGGAGAATACCCCGATTCGCTGACATTCCAGAAAAAGTTGCGTGGCGTATGGCAGTTGCAGTCGCATGTAAGCTATTGCTTGTATGGCAGCAAGAAACACATGATGGAGCGAATGTTCCAAAACAGCAGTTATCCTTTCTATCGCTTTGGCGACTTGTTCTATCTGGGCAAGATAAGCGAGGCCGATTGGACAGAGTTTATATGCCAGCGTTTTGAGGTTACTGGCAAGCATATCCCAGAGCAACTGGCGCAGTCGATATGCCGTGTCACAGACCGCTACTCTTCTTATGTGCAACAGCTCGCATGGCTTGTGTGGCTTCATACTGATGATACAGCGACTGAGACCGACCTGCAGAATGCTATAGACCGACTTCTTGATGCTTGTGAGCCGCTCTTTATACAACAGACAGAAGATATGTCTTCATATCAAATGAACTTCCTTCATGCCATTGCCAATGGCGTTAACACGGGATTCACGCAATCTGCTGTTCTAAAGAAATACCAACTCGGAACTGCTGCCAACATCACCCGACTGAAGAAGTCGCTTACTGAAAAGGATATTATTACAACTGTTGCTCCAAAAACTCTGGCAATAAGCGATCCTATACTACAAATGTGGTTAAAGCGGAGGGTGTGGAGAGAACAATAACGCACAAAAAAAGGCATGGCTCAATAAAAGCCATGCCTTTTTTTGTATTACTATCCGACTTGATGCTGAGTGTGTGCATTCTATGATTATCTTATCGGACGGCGAACGCAACCCGATTGGACGGCGAACGCAACCCGATTGGACGGCGAACGCAATCCGATTGGACGGCGAACGCAATCCGATTGGACG
>OIXY01000107.1_pt1 | contig 23312 bp, 18 predicted proteins | sample 1588051 | NCBI WGS metagenome assembly OIXY01 (sample SAMN03283247) | human gut metagenome | biome: human-associated habitat; material: feces | host: Homo sapiens | place: Peru | collected 2012 | reverse complement strand
CCTACTACGGTGTGGAGGACCACAACGCCATAGGCTTCTACCGCCGCTCGTTCAGCGTGCCCGAATCGTGGGACGGCAAGCGTCTCTTCGTTCACTTCGACGGCGTGTACAGCGCTGCCGTGGTATGGGTGAACGGCAAGTACGTAGGCTACTCGCAGGACTCCAACACCGATGCCGAGTTCGACATCACCGACTTCGCCAAGGTGGGCGACAACCAGCTTTCGGTGCGCGTCTACCGCTGGTGCGACGGCTCTTATCTCGAAGGTCAGGACATGTGGCACCTCTCGGGCATTCACCGCGACGTCTATCTCGTGGCTACTCCGAAGGTGTTCGTAGCCGACCATTATATCACAGCACCCAACCTCAGCGAGGACGCTACAAGCGGCACGCTGAAGGTGGCGCTGAAGGTGGACAACCGCGACGGCGTGGAGGCTGCGAAGAAGTTCCTCGTCGAACTGCTCGACCATGAAGGCAAGACCGTCGGCTCGGCTACTGCCGAATACAACGGCACGGAGACCAAGACCGTGGACGCTACTATCAGCCAGCTCAGCGGTCTGCACGCATGGAGCGCCGAAGACCCGTATCTCTACAGCGTTGTTGTTAAGCAGCAGACTGCCGACGGTGCCGACGAGATGGTGTTCTCTACGAAGTACGGCTTCCGCAACATCAAGCAGAACGGCAACCTCGTGTACATCAACGGCAAGCGCGTGTTCTTCAAGGGTGTGAACACTCAGGACGCTCACCCCGAATACGGACGCGCCATCGACATGGAGACTATGCTGCGCGACGTGGAGATGATGAAGCAGGCTAACGTGAACACCGTGCGCACCTCGCACTATCCGCGCCAGCCGAAGATGTACGCCATGTTCGACGCTTACGGTCTGTACACTATGGACGAGGCTAACGTGGAGTGCCACTTCAACCAGGGCCTCGCCTCTAACTCTACATGGCGCACAGCCATCGACGACCGCGAGGTGCGCATGGTGATGCGCGACCGCAACCACCCGAGCGTTATCTTCTGGTCGCTCGGCAACGAGTCGGGCGGCGCAAGCAACTTCTCGTCAAGCGTCAGCAAAATTCGCCAGCTCGACGACCGCCTCATCCACTATGAGGGCAACATGAGCTACTCCGACCTCGGCTCTTCGATGTATCCTACAGTGAGCAGCGTGAGCGGCAGCAGCAACGGATATGCAGGCAAGCCTTACTTCATCTGCGAGTATGCACACGCAATGGGTCAGGCTGTGGGCAACCTGCAGGAGTACTGGGACGTTATCGAGGCAAGCAACGGCATCCTCGGCGGCTGCATCTGGGACTGGGTTGACCAGAGCTTCTACGACCCTGCACGACTCGTGAAGGGCGAACGCAAGAGCGAGAACGGCTTCAACTACTGGGTTTCGGGCTACGACTACAACTCTACCGGCGGCGTGGGCGTTGGCTTCCAAGGCAACTTCGTGAACAACGGACTCATCACGCCCGACCGCGCATGGACGGGCAAGCTCACTGAGGTGAAGCGCGTATATCAGAACGCTGCGTTCACTGATTTCTACGACGGCAAGCTCACGCTGAAGAATAAGAACTCGTTTGTCAGTCTCGATGGCTACGACCTCGTTTACCAGGTGCTGCGCGACGGACGCGTCGTTGAAGAGGGCACGGCAGACATGCCTGCCATCGCTGCTGGCAAGGAGGCTAAGGTTGCGATACCGTACACCACAAACGTCGGCGACGATGCCGAGTATCTGCTCAACGTATCGCTGCGCCTGAAGGAGGCTACGATGTGGGCTGAAGAGGGCTACGCCGTGGCAGAACAGCAGTTCGAGATTGGCAAGCGCCCGGCTCTCGCCGCTCACAACGCCGACATGAACAGCTGCTCGGCACTCACCGTAGAGGGTCAGACCGTGAAGGGCAAGACAGCCGACGGCGAGTTTGCTATCAGCTTCAACAAGGGCAAGATGCAGACATGGACATACAACGGCAAGGCGCTCATCGCCGAGGGCCCCGACTTCAATAGCTACCGCAAGGTGGACAACGACCGCAACTTCCGCCCGACGTTCAGCAACTCTGCCAGCGTCAGCGTGACGGGCGCACTCGCCAAGAGCGGCGACAACGCAACGATGTCTGTTAAGGGCAGAGCCAACGCCTGCCAGTACACCATCGACTATACGTTCTATCCCGACGGCGTGGTCGACATGAAGGTGACGTTCTCGCCGAGCGCTTCGCTCGCACGCATGGGTCTCGGCATGCAGTTCGCTGCAGGCTTCGAAGACGTAGAATACTACGCACGCGGTCCGTGGTCTAACTACGCCGACCGCAAGACCGGCTCTATGATCGGACGCTATCAGACCACCGTCGACGACATGGTAGACGAGATGCTGCACCCGCAGACCTACGGCGACCACCAGGATATGCGCTCGCTCACGCTGCGCAACAACAGCGTGCCCGGTCAGCCGCTCTCGCTGAACATCGAGGCAGAGGGTCAGGCAGCCTTCTCGCTCGGCCACTACGACGAGACCCTCTGGTGTACATGGGGCGACTCGATGTGGAACTCGAAGCTCCACTGGTACGACCTCACACGCGATCCGCAGATATACGCCCACTTCGACTACGCACAGCGCGGTCTGGGCAACAACTCTTGCGGCGGCGATGGCTGCCTCTCGCAGTACGAGGTGCCGTCACGAGGCAACTACTCTTACACCCTGCGCTTCACACCTGGCAAATAAACATTCAGGCAAATAACCCTTAGGAGGCTACGGCATTCTTGTCGTAGCCTTTTTTTGTAGCGGAGGTCTCCGGCCTCCGCAGCAGGCAGCGTTGTTGCTAACATAAGACATAGTGCGGCTGAGGTCTCCGCAGAAAGCTGCGTTAGACTTGGTGCGGCGGAGGCCGGAGACCTCCGCTACTAACCTCCATTTACGATTTCAAACAAAAACAGCCATAAAACTTACACTTCAAAACCATAACAAACCGAATGAAAAACAATTTTTTGATGTGTTCGAACACATAACATTTGACATATATCAATAAAACCATAACTTTCGTGACATTTACATTAAAAACATTTGTCATCTTCAGAATTGTGCGTACCTTTGCATTGTCAAAAGGTTAATAGATTGTTTAGGTTAGTAGTAATAGATTTAGGTTTTTAGTTATTAGGTTTAAGGTAAATTGTTTAACAGGTAACTATGAAGGCTCGTGAGAATCTTCATTAATTACGAAAAAGGATTTTTAGTTAAACATAGGTTTACGGCGCTGCTCGATGAGAGTAGCGCCGTAATTCTTTTATATACCTAAGAGTAGCGCCGTAATTCTTTTAGTTACCTCAATCTGGGCATACGATTACAGCAGCGATGTAACACCATTACACCACTGCGGTAACACCATTACACCACTACGGTAACACCCGTTTTGCACCGCGGTAATCGTCCTACCACGGGAGCAATTCATTCCAATTATCCCATTTGGAGTATTTATTTGTTAATAATACTAATAAAAGCAAGCAGATATAATACTTTTCGGAAAAAATTATTACCTTTGTTGTAGTTTTGAACCCAAACGAATGAGAACACCCAGTATAAAGTTGATAATTTTTTTTAAAATCATATTTTGGTAAAATTTAGTTATTTAGGAGAGCATTTCAAGTGATTGAAATGCTCTTCGCTTTTTATAGGCTGGAGGATATTCGTCTGCGGCTGGGAGACAAACTGGGAGATAGCCCTCTGCAGCTGGGAGATAGCCTGGGAGATAAAGCCGTTTTTCAGAAATCTACCAGCCGATATTGTTCACGTTTACCACTAATACTCAGCGAGTTGCGAAGATAAGAATCGGCGGCTGGAAGATATGGTAGATTTTTTCGCAAAACAATTTTTTATTATTACAATCCGGTAAAACTAATAATGTGGTTATAAACGGGTATACACAAAAAAACGACTAAGCGTTGAAACCAACTCTTAGTCGTCTACAGTACCCAGACCCAGTACATAACCTATGAAATAAAGGAAAATAAGCACAATAAAAAGCATTAGAAACCAATGGTTTACAGCTTTTGTATTTGCCCTTGTTTGCATAAAAGTGTACTTGTTTTGTTATTTAGTACACTTTTAGTACACCTTGTATGGAGTTATTTTTGTATCTTTGCAGCACCAAAAGAAAACAAAAGCAATAAAAAAGTATGGCAAAGTTAGACAACAAGAGCAAAGACAACCCCAGATTAGAGCAGCGTTTAATGGCTGATGGGCAAATAAGCCTGTATCTGGAGTTTTATTTAGGCAGGGAAAGTGTGCCTGTTTTGGATGAGGACGGAGAGCCTGTTTTGTATGAGAGTGGCAAGATGAAAGGCAAGCCAAAATACAAAGTAACCCACAACAGACGTAAACAGAACCTCAATTTGTATTTGGTAGCAAACCCCAAAACCCCAATAGACAGAACCCATAACAAAGAGGTTTTGCTGTTGGCTAAGAAAATTAGGATGGAGGAGGAACAAAAGTTGCTGGAAAATAAGGATGGCTACAGGCTTAAGAAAGACCGCCAGATTAACTTTTTATCTTACTTCCAAACCTATATAGATGGCTACACAAAGAAAGATGTAAGGATGATTAAAATTGCCTTGCAGCGTTTTGTGGATTTCTTAAACGACACCCCAGAGTATAGCAAGTTTGCCAAGAACATAAAGCCAGAGCAGCTTGATAAGGATATGATGGTAGAGTTTACAGAGTACCTGCAAAGCAGAAGCTATGGGGAGGGAGCTAAAAGTATATACCAGCGTTTCAAAAAGGTGGTAAAGTATGCCGTTGAGCACGATGTTATATCTAAAAACCCTTGCACAGGGGTTGTTATTAAGATAGATAGTAACATTTTGAGAAAGGACACGCTATCTTTGGAGGAGGAGCAAAAGTTGATAGCAACACACTATACAGGGGAGAACCCAAACGTTAGAAAAGCGTTTATTTTGTGCCTGTATTGTGGCTTAAGATTTTGTGATGTCAAAGACCTTACATTTGCAAACGTTGATTACTCCAATAAGTTGCTTAAGTTTGAGCAGAACAAAACAAAAGGACATTCAGCCAATAGTGGTGTAGTTATACCATTAACAGACAACCTGCTAAAGCTGATAGGAGAGCCGACAGCAGAGCAGACAAAGGAGAGTTTAATATTTCCACTACCAAGTTATGAAAGTTGCTCTAAATCGCTAAGACGATGGGTAAAAAGAGCAGGTATTGATAAGCATATAAGTTGGCATTGTGCAAGACATAGTTTTGCCACAAACATACTAACAAATGGGGCAAATATTAAGACGGTTGCAAGCTTATTAGGACATAGTGGCTTAAAGCATACAGAGAAATATATTAGAGCCGTTGACAAGCTGAAAGAGGAGGCAATTTGCAGCCTGCCAGATATTAACTTTTAACGTACAAGCTTATGACAACAAGAGAGTTTATTGTTAGGCTTGCAAATGGTGAGTTTAGCAAAAATGACATTTTGCAATATGCTGCCAGCGTGCCAGATGTTAGCGACCTATATTGGGAGTTATGGTTTTCTATGTATGCCGTGCCAGAGGGTTTTACAAAGCCAATAGTAGAGGAATACAATAAGTATATAACGAATGCTATGCAAATACTTGTAACTAAATATGGGTATGACGATTTAGTACAACCAGAGGCAAAGAAGAATATACAGCCCAAGCAAACAAAGCCCAAGAGGGGCAGACCAGTAAAACCGCTTGCAGATGTTATGCTAAATGACAATACAGGGGAGAAGTTAAAGAAGCTGCATACTTTGATAGATGGCAAGAAAGGCAAAAGCCTTGCTCTAATTATTATGGTTTGTGTAAAACAGGGCTATATGACAAAACCAACGTACCAGCAGTTAGCAAATGAGTTTGGAGATATAGGGAGCAGGCAGGCTTACACCAATTATAGCGATGAAAACCGATTTACAGCAAGTGAAATAGGGGGAGCGGTTAAGGCTGTTAAAAAGGTAATGCAAGAGTAATGCAAATGCACTCCAAATGTAATGCAAATGCACATTGTTTAACCCAGTTAAGTAGCAGTTAATTGCCTATATTATGTAGGGTAATTAACTGCTATTTTTGTTTGTATCATTTGAACGCTTTTTCTTTGTTATTTTGCACTTGTTACTTAAAGGCAGGTGATTGCAAGCCCTGCTGGATGGTTGCAGGGGTAAATAAGGGGTATGCTTGCAAATACTCCAAAAGCCCAAACCAAAAGAGCATACAAATGACAACAGAATTAAAGCAGGTAGCCGACCAGATAACGGCAAACACTATCTTTTGCACAAAGGAAGTCTTAACAGCCGATGAGGCTGCAAAGTATATGGGTGTGCATTCTAAATCATACCTGTATAAGCTAACTTGCAAACAGGAGATACCACATTATAAGCCTATGGGCAAGATGTGTTATTTTAACCGCCAAGAGCTGGAAGCGTGGTTGCAGAGAAACAGAGTTGCAACAGATGAGGAGATAAGCCAGAAAGCCAACGACTATTGTATGAGGAAAGGAGGCTTAAAATGAACACTCCAAATATACGCTATTATGCTAAGATGGTTAATACCACACAGAAAGGCAAGAAAACACCCAGATACACAATAGTAGCCAGAGCAGGATATTTCCCAGCTTTGGAAAGCCTTACAGGCAGGGATGGGCAAATATCTATGAACTTGATGGAGAAACTAAAGGAGGGGGCAAACGTTCCTTCAATGAGGTTGCAAGCCAAAAACAGCCTCAACTTCACAGGGCTTAAAGATTACTTTATAGATGGGAAATTGAGTGGCTTTGCCTATGGCTATCCACTTGATAAAGAAACGTATAGCAAAGATAACAAGCCAAACCCTTTCTATGAATACAGAAACGATGGCTATTTATTTGTTATACACCAAGATAGCAACGACCCAACAAACCTAATTCCAACCTGTATTGAGTTAATAGTGTTGGAGGGTGCAAAGGTTTTGACTTCTGCATATTGCCAGCAGCTTGCTATGGGTGGTTTTAATGAGGTTATTAAGGCTTTGAGGGAGCAAGCCAGACTGTAGCTCTTATACTAAGCTGTAGTTTTATACCAAAAATAGGTAATGTTTATAATGTATGATAAAGTTAAACTCTGGATAGATAGGTACTATATGGGTGAGCAGTTTTATATGTTAGCAAACTATCTGGATAAGGCACAACAGCAAACCGACCTCAATACTGGAGAGGTTAAGACCTTTGGCAGTTTGGAGGGGTTAAAAGTTACTATATTGATGGGTGGCGTGTCTATTGTAGGCAGTTTGCCAAAGTTCCTGTATAATAGCAACGTTTACTCTATGAGCAGGGAGGCAACAGCCCAAGCAATAGAGAAACTTTCTGATAGCTTGCATATAGATGCAGCAGTAGCAGCCGTTACAGAGCTGGAGTTTGGCACAAACTTTCAGATGAAACACCCAGTACCAAACTATCTAAGCAAGTTAGGCAGTATGCCAAGATTGCAAAGGTATCATTTTGACCCCTCCACACTATATTACAAAGGCAAAGGCAAGCAGCAGCCCAAAGTATTTGCTTTGTATGATAAAATAGCGGATGCAAAGGCAAAGGGAATGAGTTTGCCAGAGGACTTAAAGCCAGCAAACCTATTGAGGTATGAAATGAGGCTTAAAGGCAGGTTAGCAAAGCAGTTGAGCGTGTGCCAGCTAACAGCCTCAACACTTACAGAAGTAGACTTTTATGATATGATGGTAGAACGCTATAAAGATAGTTACTTTTCAATATCTAAACAAACCCAGATAAAAACAAATGCTATGTGTGAGATTAAGACAGTAACAGATGCCTTTAATGTGTTTGTTGCTCGTTTGTTGAGTAAAACAGACCCAGACCAGATAAGCGGTTTTCTGGATGAGTTAAAGGAGGGTGAAGTATTTGAGGATTGCAAGTATTACAGCAGGCTTAAGAAGAAGCTGGAAACGATAGCCACAAAAGCAGATATTGTGGTATCTGATGAGCTAATAAAAGAGCTTGATGAAGATATAAAAAATTGTGGTGATTGTTTAAGGTAGCTATATGTAATGTATTACCAAAAAGTGGTAAAATACAACCAGCTTACAACCTCCATACAACCCAGATACAACTATCTGGAGGCTCTGCACAACCATTGTACAACCAGAGCAGCCAGATAGCTTGTTGAGGCTATGCCAAAGCGTGATGGCTGTACACGCTTGCAGAGTTTATTAGGCAAAGATGCACACAAATAAGTTGCACAATCAATAAAAAGTATTACCTTTGCACTTGTTGTATTAACTTTGCAACAATCTTTTGGTGTGGTGTGGGTGTAGGTGTACACTTGCACCATTTTTTTATGGGGTAAAAACAGCCCTTAAATAGCAAGTGTTTGGCAATAAGTACACTTTTAGTACACCTTAAAAAGCAAAAAACGCTTGCAAGCTATTGACTTACAAGCGTTTAAGAATTAAATTAAGTACCCAGACCCGGGCTCGAACCGGGATGGGTTGCCCCACTGGTGTTTGAGACCAGCGCGTCTACCGATTCCGCCATCTGGGCATTGGCGTTTTGCGAGTGCAAAGGTACGCTTTTTATTTCGTTCCGCAAAACTTTTGAAGCAAAAGTTTTGCGGAAGCGGTTGTTTTTAAGAGCCTTTTTACTTTTAATAGTTTTCTGCCTTCAGCTCGAAGTACGCCTGCGGGTGCTTGCAAACCGGGCAGAGTTCCGGAGCCTGCTTGCCTACAACGATGTGACCGCAGTTGCGGCACTGCCAGATGCAATCGCCGTCGCGAGAGAACACTACGCCGTCCTCGATATTCTTCAAGAGCTTGCGATAGCGCTCCTCGTGGTGCTTCTCGATAGCACCAACGCCACGCATAGCGGCAGCAATCTCTGCGAAGCCTTCCTCGTCAGCCTCCTTAGCCATGCGATCGTACATGTCGGTCCACTCGAAGTTCTCGCCAGCAGCAGCGTCCTTCAGGTTCTCTACGGTGTCCTTGATGGCACCACCCTGCAGATACTTGAACCACATCTTTGCGTGCTCCTTCTCGTTCTGTGCTGTCTCCTCGAAGAGAGCTGCAATCTGCTCATAACCCTCCTTGCGAGCCTTTGATGCATAGTATGTGTACTTGTTGCGTGCCTGCGACTCACCTGCGAATGCCTCCTGCAGGTTGCGCTCTGTCTTTGTTCCTTTAAGTTCCTTCATAATGATTATTCTTTAAGCCATTTTTACTTTGTTAATGCAAAGATACAGATAAAGTTTGAAACTGCAAAGGATTGTTTGTAATTTTTACAAACTAATTTCTTTTATAACCTCCGCAACCTCCTTTGCACAGCGTTCGTCGTTGAACATTCGCTCAGCAAGTTCGCGTCCGCGACAGCCCATCTTGCGTGCTTCTTCGGGGTGAGAGGCTATGTATTCGACGGCTCTCTGCCACCCCTCGACGTCGCCATATTCAACGGAGATGCCGCAGCCAAGACTATCGAAGTCGACCGGTATCTGCGGATTGCGACTGCAGATGATGGGCAGACCGAGAGCGAGCGCTTCCACAACAGTGGTGAGTCCGGCGGTGTAGCGTGTGCGGTGGCAGCAGATGACAACACAGTCGGCTTTCGCCACTTCGCGAGCTATCTCGTAAGGCAGCAGTCCGCATATCTTCACCACGTCGATGTTATCGGCGGGCTTGCAGCGCTCCACGGCTTCGAGGTTGGGGTTGGGCACGTTCGGGTTCGGATTTATGCCTATATATAATATAAGGTGGCGACCGGTGCGGTTGAACGCTTCGATGAGCGTGGGCTGGTCGCGCTGCTCCTTGCCAGTGGCGATGAAGTCGAGTTGAGAGTTGAGAGTTGAGAGTTGAGAGTCGTTTGGGTGAGAGGGTGAGACTTGCTCCGCTTTGAGTTCCGCCTTTATCTTATCATAAAAGGCGAGGTCGGCACCCCAATGCCCTACGACGAGCTTGCGCGGATCGGCTTTCGGCGCCTTCAGCGAGTCGTCGACGAGTTTCGGCGAGAAGAATATCAGGCGGTCGAAACCTTTGTAGAAGAAGCGACCGAGCAGTTCGCGCAGACGGCTCTTCGACTTCACTATGGGCTGGTGGTGCCACACGACGATGGGCTTGCGGAACAAGCCGAGTGCGCGCAGCAACACAACGAGTTCGAGACCTTTGTAGTGGGTGGCGTAGATGGCGTCGAAACGCTCGCGGCAGGTGAGCACACGCCACGCCGTATAGAGCGCAGTCTTCAGTCGGGAGAGTTCGTGCTTCGGCGAGCGGTGATACACCACGTCGACGCCGTTGTCGGCAAGGTGGCACGCTCCGTAGAGGAAATGCGACGGGAACTCGCCCTCCGCCATGCGACGGAGGCAATACTGTATGTTCTGCGTATGGTAGAAATAAACCTTCATAATATGTATGGAGCTGTAACGTGGAAGAGCGCCGGATGTCAACGGTAGGTCTTGCCAACGAGGTAGCGATAGTTGTATATCTGCATGAACGGATGGAGCACGGCGCGCAGAAACGCAACGGGGTCGATCTCGTGGGTGTAGAAGATGCGGTGGCGATAGCGCACGTACATTCGCAGCAGACCGAAGAACGCCTTCAGTCCTCTACCCGTCTCGTAGTTGAGCAAGCGCAAGCCGTCGTGGAAGAGGGCGTTGTCGGTGATGGGAAGAACGGTGCCTTTGCTTGACGGAGAAAGCTCCGAATCACGAAGAACTGCTTCAGAAACCGAGAAGGCAGTGTTCGACTTGCGCTCTACCCAAAGCAGGAAGTCGCGGCGAGCGGCGAAGTGGGCGTTCATCCAGGGCTTCACCTTCGAATAGTTGCGCACGCCGTACCACACCATGTAGGCTGCATTGTCGGCAGACCGCACACGATGGGTGTCGACACCGACGTATGTGGCAGCCTCGGCATAGCGGCGCTGGCGCACAAGCACCTTATCGAGCAGCACGATGCTGTCGAGAGCCGCCGCAGCAGTGGCTGTCATCACGTCGTAGCATGTGCGGCGGTATATCTCGGGACACTCCTCATCGGTAGGTATCACATCGAGCAACTCGCGACGCAGCATCTGGCAGTGGCCCATCATCGAGGCATAGAACAAACGAATGAGGTTGCAGTTGGGTCGGCGACTGTCGTAACGCACCTCAGCACCGGTCTCGGTGAACGGCACGGAGCGGCAGACACACATCATGTTCTGACCGATAGCGGCGCTTTGCTCCTCGAGCTTCGTAGGCAGCCAGATGTCGTCCTGATCGCAAACGGCGATGAGGTCGGCTGTGGCGCGGCGCATGGCTGAGAAGAAGTTGCGGTTGATGCCCTGCTGCTGCGCGTTCTGATAGACACGCATCTGCACTCCGTGGGGCGCACAGCGGGCATAGTCGGCGAGCATCTCCATGGTGTTGTCGGTAGAACAGTCGTCCTGCACTATTATCTCCTTCGGCGGCTGGGTTTGCGCAAAGAGCGAGTCGAGCTGCTCTGCAAGGTGTCGACTCGCTCCGTTGTATGTACACATCACAACCGCTACGGTTTGTGTCTGCTTCATTTCGTATAAAATAATTATGTTAGCAAGAGTGTTGCGGATAGCTTTATGCCTCAACACTACTTCTTGACTTCTGCCTCCTCAATCAAGTCGGGCAGAATGAATACGGCGTGAACCTTCTGCTTCTCCTTCGGCGGAACCTGCATATAATTGCGGTAGAGGTCGCTCAGATAAGCGTCGGGGTCGGCTGGCGCAGCGAAGCGCTTGCCTTCGAACTCTATCGTGGAAAGCGGGAACACGCAGTCGCGGCGGTGCATGATGCCGTAGCCGTTGTTGATAAGCACGTTCGAAATGTAGGTGTCGCACTTGCGCAAGGCGAAGGCTGCAGCCCACACCGACTTGCAGAAGAGATACTTCGCACCGAAGTAGAACAGTTCGAACGTAGCACGCCACGAGTACTGATGCGAGTGGTGCAATATGGAGTAGCACTTCGACATAGCCTTGCCGTAACGCTTGCAGAAGCTGCGCGACACGTTAGGGTAAGGAATGAACGGGAAGATATCTACGAAGAGTCCCTTCGAGTAGTCAAGCGAGAAGTCCTCATTGCCCTCAACGTAGAACGAGTTGAGGTCGCGCACCTTCATAATCGGCTCTCTGGTGTTCTCGGTCTCGGGCGTTTGCAGCACGAGTCCGCTGCGCAGCTCCTTAGGAGCAATCTCAGCGAAGCGGCGCGAGTCGTCGAGCGTCATTGCGATGTCGATATCGTCGTCCCACGGAATGAAGCCTCCGTGACGCACGGCGCCGAGCAGAGTGCCTCCGTCGAGCCAGTACTTGATGTTGTGCTTGCGACAGATGCGGTCTATCTCCTCAAGAATGGAGAGTTGCTTGAGCTGCGCACGACGGAGGTGGCGCTGTTTGAATTCGGTTATATAATCCATTTATAATTGTTTCGTTGAAGAACAGCAAGCCGAGAAGCCGACACGTCAACTCGTCGGCTTGCCTTGTTACTTGCCAGCCGCAGGTCGGCGCACGTCAATCACCTGACCCGTGCAGTCGGTGAGCAGGGTGCGCAGCGTAGCCTCAGCCACACGCTCCGGCATGAGCAGCGTCTCGTCCGGCTCGATGCCGAAGTTCTGCTGGCGCATCGGAGTCTTGGTGCGCTCAGGGTTGATGCAGTTGATGCTGATGCCGTCGGCATCCCACTCCTGCGCAACTGCCTGCACAAAGTTGACGATGGCAGCCTTTGTAGACGAGTAGATGCTGTAGAAAGCGCGACCGCGGGTGTACGAGCTGGATGTGAAGAAGATGAGCTTGCCGCGTGTGCGCTGCAGGTAAGGACGAGCACGCAGAGCCACGTTCACCGTGCCCATATAGTTGGTCTGCACAGCCTTCAGTATGGTGTCGTACTCCATCGAAGCGAGCGGTTCGCGGTTGAGCACGCCGGCGGTGTTGATAACATAGTCGATATGTCCTTCCTTCTGCTCCACAGCAGCAAGAGCCTCAGCCACCTGGTTGTCGTCGCCGACATCGGTATGCGTTGCGCCGCGCGAGAACGAATGGACATGAGCGCCGCTCTGCTCGAGCATCTCCACGATGTTCTTGCCGATGCCGTAGCTTCCGCCGAACACCACAGCCACTTTTCCGCAGAACGACTCAGCGCCGATCTGCACGTCGTTGGGCTCGGTGCTCTTCAGCTGGAACAGCTTGTCCATCATGTATGTGTCCTCGCGATATGTGAGCTTCATGTTGCTCTCCTCGCCACGCACCACGAAGATAGGCTCTTCGGGCAGATAGGTGCGCACCACGCCGCAGTCGTCGGTAGTGCGGAAGTTGGGATCCTTGAGCGCTTTCTCGTAAGCCTCGGTAATGAGCTGGCGGTCGAACGCCTGCGGAGTCTGTCCGCGACGCAGACGAGAGCGGTCGGGGATGTTAGTGATGAAGTCGCCGTCCACCTCAATGATCGTATCGGCAGAAGGCACGGCTACGTTCACGGCGCGGTGGGTGTCGAGCGCCTTCACGACGTCATCGATGATGCGCTGGCTGACGAGCGGACGTACGGCGTCATGGAAGATGAGGTTGGCGTCCTCGTTCTGATAGGCGGTGATGGCAGAGAGCGACGAGTAGTAGCGCTCGGCTCCGCCCTTCAGTATCTTCTTCACCTTGCGCCACTTGTTGCGCAGCACGATATTCTCGAAGTCGGCAACGAGCGCCGGATTAGACACAATGGCTATCTCATCGATGTGCTGGTTGCGCTCGAACACGTCGATGGTGTGCTCCACGACCATCTTGCCTGCCACCTTAAAGAACTGTTTCGGTGTGGACATACCAAGGCGTGAGCCTACTCCACCAGCGAGTATAATGGCAATGTTTCTCTTCATAGCTGAATTGCGGGGGTTGTTGTGTTACAGTTTCTTGAACTCGGTGTAGATCTTGTCGGCTATCTCGCGGAACTCCTCTTCCGAGAGCTTCAGCTTCGGGTTAGAGAAGAGCATGTCCTTCTCCGACTGCATCGGGATGAGATGGATATGAGCGTGTGGCACTTCGAGTCCGAGCACTGCCTCGCCTACCTTGATGCATGGGAAAGCGCGCTTGATGGCTACAGCCACCTTCTTTGCAAACACCTGATACTGGGCAATCTCGTCGTCCTCCATGTCGAAGATGTAGTCCACTTCGCGGCGCGGAATGACGAGTGTGTGGCCCTTCACCAACGGGTTGACATCGAGGAAAGCGTAGAACTGTTCGCTCTCAGCACACTTATAGCTGGGAATCTCGCCTGCGGCGATTTTAGAGAAAATATCCATAACAATAGGTTTTAAAAGTTTTATTTCTACAAAATTAGTGAAAAAAACGGACAAGCACACGCATTCGCACATATTTTTATATACGCAAAAGCCAGAAACCTCAGACTCCAGGTCTGCGGTTTCTGGCTTCGAACGTATTTTGAGCGCCCAATGAGGCGATTTTTCCAATATCTGATGCGGTGCTACCACACCCTCTTTTATTCGAAAGAGATGCTATCGATGCGCAGGTGGATAGTGCCGCGCGGAATCTTGATCTCCACTTCGTCGCCCACCTTCTTGTTGAGCAGGCCCTGAGCGATAGGTGTAGAGATAGAGATCTTGCCCTCACGCAGGTTAGCCTCGCTCTCGCTCACGATGGTGTAGGACATCTTTGCTTTGTTGGCGAGGTTAGTCATCACCACCTTCGACAGAATCTGCACAGTATCTGTGCTAAGACGCGATGTGTCGATAATCTTCGCCTCGGCGATAGCAACCTTCAGACGGTTTATCTTCTCTTCGAGATGAGCCTGAGCCTCCTTAGCGGCGTCATACTCAGCATTCTCGCTCAAATCGCCCTTGTCGCGAGCCTCAGCAATAGCTGCAGAAGCCTTCGGACGCTCTACTGATTCGAGCTGTTTCAAATCGGCAACGAGCTTGTCGTAGCCTTCTTGTGACATGTAAGCCATGATTTCTTTGTTTGTTTTATTAATGTTTTTTCTTTACTATAACAAAAAAACAAGAATCCCGACACTGTTCCTGCTGCCGGAATTCTCATTCATCTGTCTTTATCTATTGTTTTTCAATATGCTACCGTTTCTGCTACGACATGAGCAAAGCAGACCTTGATAGCCTTTGCGAAGTCTCACCCAGACTTGCCCGACGCCATGCTCTGCCCTCCGTGTTTAACAAAAATGGTTTGATTGTTTTTGCAAAGTTAGGCATTTAAATCCATATAAACAAGTGTTTCAGCGGAATTTATTTCCCCACTCCGTTGCCGGACAACCTACTGCACACCTCTTAATATAAGTAAAAATATTTGTAGGTTCGGCGAGTTTTGCTTAAATTTGTCGGAAAAAGAAACTACTTGTATGACTATTATTCCAGCAACACCAGCACACGCAGCCGACATCGCTCAGCTCATAATGACGGCGATGACGGAAGATTGCTGCCAGTATCTGGCAGGCAAGGAGCACACGCTCGACGATTTCTATCACATGATGCTCGACCTCGTTCTGATGGACGACTCGCAGTACAGTTGGCGCAACACCTTCGTGGCTGTTGACGAGGAGGCTACGGAGGGCAACGTGGAGTACGCACCGGTAGCCGGAGCCATCGTGGGCTACAACGGAGCCGACCTTCACCGCCTGCGCCGCCGCTTCCAGGAAGAAGCGCTGAAGCAGCTCCAGATGGACTACTCGCAGATGGACGACGAAACCGAAGCGGGCGAGTTCTATCTCGACTCGCTGGCTATCTATCCCGAATATCGTCGCCGCGGCATAGCACGCCAACTGCTGAAACGTGCCACCGAGCACGCCGCAAGCCTCAATCTGCCTGCAGCGCTGCTCGTCGATAAGGGCAATCCCAACGCCGAGCGTCTATATCGCTCAGTGGGCTTCGAGTATTGCAACGACGCCATGTGGGGCGGACACGAGATGCGCCACCTGCGCTGTCCTATCGCTTAGAACACAAGCAGGCCCAGCACACCACAACACAGCATAACCAGTATCGGGTTGGTCTTGCGGTAGCGTGTCAGGAAGAACGTTACGGCAAAGAGCGCAACGCTGATACCGAAACCTATCGGCTCGTCTTTCGGCGAGCCGAAGTTGTCTTTGGTCATAAGCAGCAACGATGCGGCTGCTATCAAGCCTATAATGGCAGGGCGCAGACCGGCGAACACGCTCTTCACCGCCTTCGAGTCGCGGTGGGTCATGAGGTAGCGCGATATGAGTATCATGATGATGAACGGCAGCCAGATGATGGAGAGCGACGCCAGCACAGAGCCTATCATCGCCATCCACTCGGGATAGCCCTGATTGAGCACCGCCGTATAGCCTACGTATGTAGCGGCGTTGATGCCGATCGGACCCGGCGTCGACTGACTGATGGCAACGATGTCCGTAAACTCAGAGTTGGTGAGCCACGCATTCTTCACCACCGTCTCGTTGTGTATGAGCGACAGCATGGCGTAGCCGCCACCGAAGTTGAACGTGCCAATCTTCGTGAATATTATGAACAGTTTTAAGAAAATCATTTTTCGAGTTTTGAGTTCAACATTCCATAAAGATATCCTGCCAAGCCGGCAGCTATGATGATATATATCGGCGACACGCCCAGCAGCCATATCAGCGCCGCACACGCCACCGGTATCCACGCCGTGCGCCATGTTATGTTCGCCGTCTTCGCCATCTTGAAACACGGCGCGGCGATGAGCGCCACCACAGCCGGACGCACTCCGCGGAAGAACTTTGCAACATACTCGTTGTCCTTGAAGTTCTGGAAGAACATCGCTATCACCATTATCGCTATAATCGATGGCAACGCAATGCCCAATGCTCCAACTATGCCGCCCCACACACCGCGCAACTTGTAGCCGATGTGGCTCGCCATGTCGATGGCGAAGATGCCGGGCGTGGTCTGCGCCACAACCATTATGTCCATGAACTCCTGACGGTCCATCCACTGGTGCTTGTCTACAAACTCACGCTCCATAATCGGAATCATGGCGTAGCCGCCGCCCAACGTGAAGGCGCCAATCTTATTGCATGTAAGAAAAAACTCTAATAACATCTGGATATATAAAATTAAAAAAAATCCATCACAGCTGTGCTGCAATGGACCAACTATTTACTAATTCCTATTTTTCTCAATTTTGTTTGGACTCTGCGTTTCCGCTTCATCCGGCGTGGGATGAGAAAGACTGCTACTTGTTGTCTTCTCCCCACATTCCTATTGCAGCTGTAGCTGCAAATAGGCTCATCATTACCGTCATCAACATAACTTTTCTACTTAATTAACCATTTAACTACCAAACTATGTACCTTCTATCAACAATACTAACCTAATAACTTACTTACCTTTTCAACCTAATACCTTTACCAAAGTTACCCTTTACTTTTCACCTTTTCTAATACCTTCTGTGTTGTTATCCTAACCTTTTACCTTACTAATACCTTAGTCATCCTAATCTTTTACCTTCTTGTTGTCCTGAATCTTCTTTACCTTTAAGACTTTCCTATCGAATTATCCTTTCAATACCTTTTACCTAATGTTGTTAGTCAATCGGTTGCCTCACGGTTCCCTTGTTTTGACGATGCAAAGTTACAATTGTTTGCGTACACAAACAAGTGTTTACACTCTTTTTTCGCTTAAAAACGCCTATTTTTGACCTACGTCAACCCTTAATGTGTTCGCACACACCTGCAAACGATTGCAACTTGCCCAACACTTCCCCACCCCGTACGCCGCTTCTCTATACATTATTAAAGCGCCCTGCAAATGCTTTCACACTTGCAGGGCGTTCAACTTTAATAGTGAGTTCCTTAGTTGTCTAAAGGTTAGAAATCATTGTCACTATAATCTCCATCACCTTCTTCTACGACGCCGAATCCATTCTTTTCGTCACCGTCGGGAGTCCAACCACGGTTACTTTGAGGGCTTCCAACCATTATCTGTAAAGACTCCATTTCGATAACGCTAATCTCCGGAGCTACGTATTTCTTCTTTTTCATAATGCAGTTATAATATTATTTCTTTACCACTACCTTGTTGTTAACAACATACACACCCTTCGGCAACTTATCGATATTATTGGTGTTCATGCGCACACCGCCAAGGTTGTAGATGCCGATGTTTGTATTCTGCTTATATTCCTCAATCACGTGGATGCCAGTTGTACCATCCAAGCCGTTGCCATCAAGCGAGAACATCAACATTCTGCCAGAAGGTGCATCTTCCTTAAGCCAGCAGCGGTAAGCCTTCACCGTGTGTTCCTTGTTGGTGTGAACAAGGTTGCCCTTGCTGAACATATAAGAATTCTTTGACACCGCAGTCGGATTGCTGTACGAACCAGTGTAGGTCATGCCTATTCCATTTACAGTGTGTTCCAGTTCGGATGTCTGATCATCATAGTTGATGCCATCGACTACATATACAGGACCGTCGAGAATCTCCGTAACACCACCATCGCTTTTGTATGAATAGTTGTTGAGCGGCTCCTTTGTAGGATATATTATATAAGGTGTATTATTCTCCAGCACTACGCCTTTAGCGGTTACGTTTACTGTAGAGAACTTTATCCAGTTGTTCTCCAAACGGTCGAACTTTGCCATCTGTACTTCATCGCCGAAAGCTTGCTTAACCTGAGCTGCTGTCATGTCAACGGGGAGGATAATTGAATTCCAACCTTTTGCGCCGTCATTGCTCTTGGTGAATGTACGGCGGAGCAGCATCCTGGCATTTTTGTATGACTTCTTCACGTCGAGAGTCTTGCGCTCATCAAGAACCAGAAGGTCGTCTCCATTGAGTGTACCATCATCGTTCATGTCGGTACGCAGAGCGAAACCTTTAATCTGAAGATTATTAAGAGCAGAGAGCGCCTTAACCGGTGTGATACGGACCTGATCGAACGACTTGGTTGGATTAAGCACAGCATAGCTGTCGCCCTTACTGCCAATAACATCAGCACCAAGAACCTTCCAGTTTGTCAGTTCTTCCTGCTTTTCATCATCAAGATAGGTGGTCAACTTAAGACCTTCGCCAAGACTTACACCCAATCCTAAAGCCAGTTTTCGGGTAACCATAACGAGCTGCTGTCCCTTATCTATAACTTTACCCATATTGACAGAGATAGTCGCACCACCTAAGTTTGCTCCCAACGGGAGAGTCAAGTATGTATCCATTGAGTCGTCAATCAAATTGCTCAACTCGTCGTAGCCATTGCCAATGTTGGCAACAGAGAACATCTTAGTGTTAGCAAAGTCGATTGATGCATTGGTGTTATTTGTAGACACCACCTGCGCACCATATATCGGATTGGTAGTAGCATTGTCTGCCTCAGCATCGGCTACATACGCATAGTAGATATTGAGCTGTGAGAGGTCGGCAGAAAGAACGCCTGTGCTATAAAGTACAATCTCATCAAACACACAGCCCGCAGGCACTTCAACGTTCAGACACATTTTACGTGTTTCCTCTTTACCGATAAGTCCGGCTGAGATGGCATCCCAATGGGTTGTTACACCTTCAGTCACTTCCTTGCCTTTATTGTAGAGTTTGATGTTGTAGAGCTTAAGCACATTGGCATCGAGTCCGGTAGCCTTGGCAGATACCACAAAACCTACCTTCATCTTGCCATTGAAAGCTCTTGCATTACCATTCAAACCATCAGCAAAGTTAGAGCCATCAGCAGTCTTGATGCCAACGAGACCCTTGTTGGCAGCCACTTCAACGCCTGGCTGACGATAGGTGAAATCGTTGAGTGAAGTTGTAAGTATGGCAGTTCTATTCTTCATTCCATCAAAAATCTGTATCAAACCACCGCCAAACTTATCGCTCAACACGTATTTAGGCTCCTCACCCTCCTTATTGACAAGGATATTCACTCCGTGTTCCTCCGCAACATATTTGGGAGCATAGTTGAGGGTTGTCTCTTCATAGCAACCATCCGCAGCTGTCGCACGGAAAACATACTTGCCGGGAAGAGACAAATTGCTTACCAAGCCTGATGTGAGAACCACTTCAACATCAGCGGCACCCTCCGGATAGCTCTGGACGGTCCATGTCACATCAACATCCTTGTTGTGCTGCAACTGGAACTGATTGACACTTCCAGACACATCGCGACTTGATGTGGCATTGATTGGACAATGATGGGAAGCTGCATCGGGAGCCATGCGCACAAAGGCGTAGTTGACGGATGTACCACCAACTTGTATTCCTATGCCTTTGAAGAAAATCTTTGCTGCTGAGAAGGCTGCAGGAGCTCTCATAACGACTTCACCATCCTTGGTATCCTCAATCAGTCCAAGACCCAGGAGTTTATTAGAGATGTCATACTTGCCTATTTCATTATTCTCTTTGTTGAAAAGTGTGAGTTCAACGCCAGAGCCTACCGAAAGATTGGCGAGATTAAATCCATTGAACTTGAATCCCACTTCTGTTCCCTTAGGGAATGCTTCCTTGCCATCACTCGGTTTGGCAACAACAGTAACAGGAGTTGATACTGGAACTACTGCTCCTACAACAGCAGCATAGCCATTGTCAAGTTTCTCATCAATCACATCACCACGTGACACCTCACCAAATGTGTGAGTTGGCTTTTGGCCTTGCGCATCCAAAGTAAACGTCTTTCTACCCTGCTCTTCAGCGTATTTAGAAATACCATTCTCCTTGTTTTTGGTAATAGTATACTCACGAGCCTTGCCTACAAATGCATACTTGATATTTATAGCAGAGAGCACTTTGGCATCAACTCCACACTGAACGAGCTTAATTTCATCGAAATCACCGGGAGCTGTAGCCATGTACAATTTGTTTACCTGATCTGAACCAGGGAATGTAAGCAACGACAAGCCAAGTCCAGTGACAGACTTACCAGTAGAGATCTTCTGGAGTTCGCCAACCGTTTCTCCGTCCTTAAGAAACTGTATTTTGTAGAACTTTGCTAAATCGAGAGCAAGGATGCTTGCATCTGATTTTGCACAAATAACAAAACCAGCCTCTGTACCACCAGCATAATAATGCTGATTGTCCTTTACGCTGATAATAGGATTTCCTACAACTGTAACATTTGCAAGCGCCGGAATCGTAGCATAATCATCCAAATCATCATTGCAAAGGTTCTGAAGATTAGCTGTTCCTGAAACCACCTGAACACCATCACCAATGCTATTGATTGTACATCCCGGTCCTACGAGAGCACGACGGTTATTAAAATAATTCTCCTTGTTAGGGTCTGAATCTTGCCAAACCTTCTTCTCTATTTTGCCTCCGCCATCTATGGTTGCTGCAACCATTGGCAGAGCAAAGAGTAAGAGAGTTGCGACAAAACAAATTTTCCTGAAAAATTTCATTGACATCATTAAAGTTCTTTTATTTTATCGTATTATACGTATTATTATTTCAATCAAAACGTTTCTTCTAAATTCGGAATTTGTACCTCCCGAAATTTGCGGTGCAAAGGTATATACATTCTGGAGGTTAAAGTGCATCGTGTAAGTTTCCAGTAAGTACGAGTAATATAAGAAATTCACAACTACCAGATAAACAGCAACTTACGCAATGGGGAGGGGTAAAGGAAAGTAAGAATCGAAAAAAAACGATTAAAAAAAAGTAGAAAGTTCATATAATATTTCTAATAAAAAATCTGTAAATTTGTATATAAAAAGATACGATCTAAAGATTTAAAGACCTATGAGGATATTGATATTGACCATAACTATCAGTCTGTCGCTCATTAATGCTCGCGCAGACAATAACAAACTTTACGAAAGATTAGACTCAGTAATAGCCCATAGTGCGGATTATGATGTCATAAAAGAAAAAAGGCTAAAAGACATTAAGTTCGGAGCTAAATTCGTGATTGCTGCAACAGACAAGCTACGCATATATGAACAGTTGGCAAACGAGTATAGCCCATACATTTACGACTCGGCAATGGTGTATGTTCAAAGGGGAATAAGCCTTGCCAAACAGACTGGCAATTCTGATTATTGCAACCGATTCCTGATTACAAAGGCAAGTCTGCTGATTGAACGAGGCTTCTATATTGAGGCGAAGGAAAATCTAGACAAAATCGAGATATCACAATCCGATCCAAAGCAAAATTTCCTTTTCTACTGCGCCCAGAGTTCACTTTATTACAATCTGAATGCCTATTGTCAGAAAATGGAGTTCAGCAAACATTATAACGAACTGTTCAAGAAATATATTGGCAAGGCACTATACTACTGTCCGAAGAATAGCGCATTGTATTATTACATGAAGGGTATAAATCTCTTTTTCTCAGGCAGGAGTATCAATGAGATTAGCGCTTCATTGAATAAGGCAATGCAAATGATCGGACCGGAAAACCGCATGTACGGCAGGGCGGCATACGCTCTGTCAAAGGCTTACGGCAAGAATAAGCAATTGGAGCAACAAGAGCGTTATCTGCTGCTTGCTGCCATTAGCGATGTAATGTCGGCTAACAATGAGAGTCTGGCATTGCAGGATGTTGCTCTGTTGCTTTATAAAAACAAAAATGATCTTGACAAAGCCCGGAAATATATCAATCAAACATTGAAAGACGCACATGCATATAATAGTCGTCTGCAACAGGTAGAGCTGTATACCAACCTGCATGTAATATTATCAGCTTACAATGAAAAGCTCCAAAAGGAAGCCATCTGGAAAAACGTGACGATAATATGTATACTTATGCTGTTGGTTGTCATTGCAGCAGCAGTGGTGTACGTCAATCGGAAAAACCATTTATTGAAACTGACGGAGAAGGGACTGAAAGCCTTGGCTGAAGAGTTGAGCGCTACCAACAAACAACAGCTAAAGGACAACAAAGCACTTCAAGACTCAAACGATGAACTGACAAGCTCTAACAAAGCGTTTCAGGACTCAAATGACAAACTGACGAGCTCAAACAAAGCTCTTCAGGACTCTAACGATGAACTTAAAGGCTCAAACAAAGCTCTTCGGGACTCTAACGACGAACTGACGAGTTCAAACAAAGCACTTCAAGACTCTAACGATGAACTTAAGGGCTCAAACAAAGCGCTTCAGGACTCTAACGATGAACTGACGAGTTCAAACAAAGCGCTTCAAGACTCTAACGATGAACTTAAAGGCTCAAACAAAGCACTTCAAGACACTAATGACGAACTGACGAGTTCAAACAAAGCGCTTCAGGACTCTAACGATGAACTTAAAGGCTCAAACAAAGCGCTTCGGGACTCAAATGACGAACTGACGAGTTCAAACAAAGCTCTTCGGGACTCTAACGATGAACTTAAAGGCTCAAACAAAGCGCTTCGGGACTCTAACGATGAACTTAAAGGCTCAAACAAAGCGCTTCAGGACTCTA
>OIXY01000106.1_pt1 | contig 23319 bp, 17 predicted proteins | sample 1588051 | NCBI WGS metagenome assembly OIXY01 (sample SAMN03283247) | human gut metagenome | biome: human-associated habitat; material: feces | host: Homo sapiens | place: Peru | collected 2012 | reverse complement strand
GCGACCAGTTCCTGAGTATCATCATGAATGCATCTATCTACAAGGATGAGTATGCAGAACGAGGTTACCGACCTGAACTCTTAAGCCGAAGTACAGAGGATAGTGCTACCGTGACAAGCGTACTGGTTCCATGGACTGCATGTGGTATGACGCAAAGTACGGTTCTTGGAATCCCAACACTGATCTATCTCCCCTTCTGTTTCTTCAATATCATCAGTCCTTTGATGAGTTGTCTGGTTGCCATTTTAGGTTTCGTACCCAAACCACAACCCAAGGAAAGCAAAGCATCTGTAGCGGAAGAGTCTGATATCCATTAAATATATAGGAGATTCATATATATATAGGAGACTCATAAAAATAAAAAAAGATTCAAAAGGAAACCAAACAAAAGAAGCAAGACCACCTTCATACCAAGTCCGTATCCTCTCCGTACCAAGACTTAGCCTTTGCAGAGTGGGGAAGTCTCCACTACCACTATTTTATGATACAAATCTGTAGAAGGGGCGTTTTTCTTTGTTCTAAATGTCCATGACTCCTTTCCATTCCATCCCTCAATATTTGTTGTTGGGTCTATACATATCCTCCTGAGTGAAGCCCCAGCTTTGTCCAAAAAGCAAGGCAATCAGCCATTGACTTATATTAAACAGAAAAGAGGCTCACCAGGAACTCCTGACAAACCTCTTTTTCTATGATTTTTGTGATTCCGTTGGGGTTCGAACCCAAGACCCACAGCTTAGAAGGCTGTTGCTCTAATCCAACTGAGCTACGGAACCATCAATTAATCATTTGCAATTTCTAAACTTGCGGGTGCAAAGGTACAACTTTTTATTGAAACAGCCAAATATTTTTGCAAATATTTGGCTGTTTATGCTTATTTAGAAGCAAATAACCCCGTCTGAAAGGAAAACAGCGGGATATTTACTGCCAATCTGCCCCTGATAACCAGCACGCAAGATTTACTTGCCGAGCAACTCGTCAAGCAATGTATAGAATGCAGGATCCTCGCCTACGATGGTCTTCACAATCTTACCCTCTGGCGAAAGAACAATCTTGGTAGGGAAACCCTGAATGGCATACTTGTCACAAATATTCTCGGCACCATTACGTGGATTGTAAACATGCTTCCATGGCAACTCGTGCTTCTTCACAGCATCCTTCCACTTCTGCTCAGTATCATTGCAATCGATACCTACTATCTCAAACTTGCCAGCATACTTGGTATAGTACTCCTTCATCTGAGGCATACCCTTGATGCACCAACCGCACCATGAACCCCAGAAATCGAGAACTACATACTTGCCACGCAAACTGGAAAGGGTGAAGTCGTTGCCCTCAATATCCTTCAAGGTGAAATCAGGAGCCTCAACACCGGCTGCCTGTACTTTCTTTGCCTTCTCCTCTGCCTCCATCTGAGCCTTTGCCTGATCCAACATTGGCTGATAGAATGCCTTCATACGACCATTGCGAACTGACTCTGAAAGCATATTGACAACCTTCTGCATGACGTCATACTCCTGGAACTGAGGAACGAGTGCTGCAGTAGCCTCCTCGTTGGCATGCTGGGAAATGTAATTCATTACCTTCTCATTGCGTGTCTTCTCGAGTTCAATAGCCTTCTCCTGATATTCCTTGCGGAGAGCATTCTGATCACCACCGTTCTTCATGCGGTCCTCGATAGACTTGCGCAACTCTGTGAAAGGCTTCTCTGCCTCTTCCAACATCAGATCCAATGAATGATACTGCTTGTAGAAATTGCTACCAGAGATATCGTAACGGGTGAGAATATCACCTACGAGCTCTGCTTTCTCACCTGGTACTGCTACGATGCGAGCCATCTTGTACTCTGTGTTGCGGAATGTACCTGGAGTTGCGAAAATGATAGACATTGGCTTGTCCAAAGTGGTTGTATAAGTGAACTTATCCTTCTTTACCAAGACTGTATCGTTCTTCACACCTCTGTTCTTAAAGACTATCACGGTGTCACCAAAGTTCTTCAAGTTGGCCTTCAATGTGAAAGTGCCACTCTGTGCCATCGCTGCAGTTGCAGAAAGCAAAAGAGCTGCACTCAAAATCAAATTCTTTTTCATTTTGTTGTTATTTTGTTATTTACTAATTTTAATCTTATACACGTCATTCTCAGGCTTCATATACGGTTGTATCCTCGATACCTGCCTCGGCAAGCGCTTCCTTGCGTTCTACGCATGTGCCGCATTTTCCGCAATGGATTTCGCCGCCCTTGTAGCAGCTCCAGGTTTCAGCATAGTCGATTCCCAACTTCTTGCCGATACGAGCAATATCAGCCTTGGTGATATTGGTATAAGGAGCACTCACCTGCACATCTACGAAAGTACCTGCCTGCGCCGCCTTGTCGATGGCATCAATGAACTCAGGACGACAGTCGGGATAAATCGTATGATCTCCTCCATGATTGGCTATAAGCACCTTCTTCAGCTGATTGCTCTCTGCAATGCCGATGGCGATGCTCAGCATGATGCCATTACGGAAAGGAACCACCGTGGATTTCATATTGTCATCAGCATAATGCCCTTCTGGGATAGCATCGGCTCCTTCAAGGAGACTGCTCTTAAAATACTGGTGCATAAAGCCCAAATCGATAGTAATATGCTTGATACCAAGACGCTCGCAATGCATTTTGGCAAAGGGAATCTCACGCTCATTATGATTGGAACCATAATTGAAACTGATGCCCAAAGCAATTTCGTCCTTCTTGTCGTAGAGCAGCGTGATACTGTCCATACCACCGCTCACAATAATCACTGAATCTTTCATTTCCTCTATATATTTTTACTTTCTTACCTTTTTACTTTTTTACCTTTTTACTTTTCAAAAAGCCTCTATCCGAACAGGCATCTCAGCGCCTCTTCCACCTTTCTGACCGGGTGAATCTCTATCTTGTATTTCGAATGATCAAATCCCGAATAATTGTATTTAGGGATGATGATGTGCTGAAAACCGAGCTTCTCAGCCTCAGCTATTCGCTGTTCGATACGGCTTACGGGGCGCACTTCTCCGCTCAGACCTACCTCGCCACACATACACCAGCCAGCCTCTATGGCTGTATCCACATTACTGCTCAAGACAGCGGCTATCACGCTCAAATCCATCGCCAAGTCAGTGACTCTCAGTCCTCCTGCTATATTCAGGAACACGTCCTTCTGCATTAACTTGAATCCCACACGCTTTTCCAATACAGCCAAAAGCATGTTAAGTCGGCGCTGGTCGAAACCCGTAGCTGAGCGCTGGGGAGTTCCATAGGCGGCAGTGGAAACCAAGGCTTGAGTCTCGACCAGGAATGGGCGCACTCCCTCGATGGCACTGCTAATGGCCACTCCCGAAAGTCCGTCGTGATCCTCAGTCAAGAGGAGTTCTGACGGATTACTGACCTGACGGAGTCCTCCCTGCTGCATCTCATAGATTCCCAATTCCGAAGTACTTCCAAATCGGTTTTTGATACTACGGAGGATGCGATACATATAATGCTGGTCGCCCTCAAACTGGATGACGGTATCCACGATATGTTCCAGTATCTTAGGTCCTGCAAGCGTTCCCTCTTTATTAATATGTCCTATCAGGATAACAGGAATGCCACTGGTTTTGGCAAATCGTAACAAAGCTGCAGCACACTCTCTGACCTGCGAGACACTGCCCGGACTGCTATCCACATCCTCTGTTGCGATGGTCTGGATGGAATCGATGACTACGATTTCCGGAGCCACCTGCTGGATATGGGAGAAGATCTTCTCTAAGGAAGTTTCACAAAGGATAGAGATATGGTCGAGATTCACATCCGTTCCATCGGGTGTGATCGAAGAAGCCAACCTGTCGGCTCTCAACTTGATCTGATGCGCACTCTCCTCTCCGCTCACATAGAGCACCTTCTTTTCAGGGATATTGAGAATGGTCTGCAGTGTGAGCGTACTCTTACCGATACCCGGTTCACCACCCAACAAAGTGATACTGCCCTGCACCATTCCCCCACCGAGCACACGGTTCAGTTCCTCATCATGCATATCAATACGGGGTTCATCGTGGGCAGAGATATCACGAAGCTTCATGGGTTGGGCTGCGCCATCCGAAGCACGCACACCGCCAAACATAGTAGCTGCGCCACCATGTCTCATCGTCATGCCCGCATTTCGGGCAGCCTGGGTTCCCGTTTCTCCTGCGATTCGGATTTCCTTAAAAGTATTCCATTGTCCACAACTCGGACATTTACCAATCCACTTGGCTGATTCTTGTCCGCAATTGCTGCAAACGTATGCTATCTTGTCTTTTGCCATAATCTGTATGCTATCTAAACCTTAGATGACGTACAAAAGTACGCTAAATCAATGAAACGAGATTAACAATTAAGAAACATTAAAAAACATTTTGTTATTTAAAATATTTATCGTACCTTTGCAAGCGATATTTTTGGATAACAAAAAAATACAATATAATTTTTTAACAAGGTAATGAAAGCAATAGCAATCAAGTCAAGCTTGTTTTCTTGTCTGAAGACATACAACAAGAAAACATTCATGTCTGACCTCATGGCAGGAATCATCGTGGGAATCGTAGCCCTGCCTCTGGCCATCGCATTCGGTATTGCCTCAGGCCCGCCATTGTGGCAGGTCTTATCATCTCCGTCTTTGGCGGTAGTAAAGTGCAGATTGGTGGTCCTACGGGAGCCTTCATCGTCATCATCTATGGCATCATCCAGAAGTATGGCATGGAGGGACTGACCATCGCCACATTGATGGCGGGTCTCTTCCTGGTACTCTTCGGACTGCTCCGACTCGGCACCATCATCAAGTACATTCCTTACCCGATCGTAGTGGGATTTACCAGTGGTATCGCTGTTACCATCTTCACCACACAGATCAAGGATCTCTTTGGCTTGACCTTAGCCAGCAATCCTTCTGACTTTATCGAGAAATGGGGCGTTTATTTCCAGAGTTTCGATACCATCGACCCTTGGTGTGCCCTCATCGGTGTGGTGAGCGTGATTGTCATTGCCATCACTCCTCGTTTCAGCAAGAAGATTCCGGGTTCGCTCATCGCCATTATCCTGATGACGATAGTAGCGCTCATCCTGAAACAATATGCCGGTGTGACAAGCATCGAGACCATCGGAGACCGTTTCTCTATCAGCAACGAACTGCCTGCTGCACAGGTGCCAGAAATCAACTGGGAAACCATCAAGAGCCTGGTATCTCCTGCCATCACCATCGCTATTCTCGGTGCCATCGAGAGTCTGCTTTCTGCTACCGTAGCAGATGGTGTAATCAGCGACCACCACGATTCCAATACAGAGTTGGTGGCACAGGGATTGGCCAATATCGCCTCTCCTCTCTTCGGCGGTATTCCAGCTACAGGTGCCATCGCCCGTACGATGACCAATATTAATAATGGTGGTAAGACTCCTGTGGCTGGTATCATCCATGCCATCGTCTTACTGTTCATCTTCCTCTTCCTGATGCCATTAGCTAAGTTTATCCCTATGGCTTGTCTGGCTGGTGTATTGGTAGTTGTTTCTTATGGTATGTCTGGCTGGCGTTCATTCTTAGCACTGATGAAGAATCCTAAGAGCGATGTTACTGTGCTCCTGATTACTTTCTTCCTCACCATCATCTTCGACCTTACCGTAGCTATCGAGGTGGGACTGATTATCGCCTGTCTGCTCTTCATGAAACGTATGTCTGAGACGACCGACGTAAAGGCTATTACCGACGATGAGATTGACCTCAACAAGGAGTTTGACTTCCTTTCTACCAACCTGGAGCACTATACCATTCCTAAGGGTGTGGAGGTATATGAGATCAATGGTCCTTTCTTCTTCGGAGCCGGCAATAAATTTGAGGAAGTGATGGCTGCATTTGGTGATCGCCCACTGGTACGCGTCATCCGTATGCGCAAGGTTCCTTTCGTAGATTCTACAGGTATTCACAACCTCACCAACCTCTGCGAAATGAGTCAGAAGGAAAACATCCAGATCGTTCTCTCCGGTGTTTGCGAGAAAGTAAACTTCCAGTTGGAGCATGCTGGTTTCTACAATATGCTCAGTAAGGAGAATATCACCGACCATATTAGCAAGGCGCTCAAACGAGCTGAGGAAATCATCGCACAGAATAAGTTGGAGCAAGCCAATTAAATATTGGATCAAGCCAACTAAAAAAATAAGAACAGCCGCTTCTCGAACACATGAGAAAGCGGCTGTTCAGCTTTTATAAAGCCATACCTAAATTATTTCTTATCGTCTTAAAGACTCGAAAGTTCAGTTATCTCCTAAAAAATTCTATTAAAAGAAACGTCCTGGAGGAGGACCCATTGGACGACCCATTCCATTAAATGGGCGACCACGGAAATCAGGACGTCCACCTGGTCCTTCCTCACGATTTCCCTTGCGTGCATCCTTGCCTCCGAAGAGATTCATGCGATATACTACGTGAAGCATCGCATAAGAGTTGATGGCATTGTATTCCGTATCCGTACGCGAAACGGATGAAATCGCTCTCGAGAAGGTACTCTGCTGGTGCAACAGATCGTAGAACTGAAGCATCACGGTGAGAGGCTTCCCCTTGAGGAATCCCTGTGAAAGTTGAGCATTCCACACAAACTCATCGGTATTCATCGATGCATCGGAATATCCGCGGCGACTGCTACAGGAGAGACTGGTATTCAAACTTGTGCCCCAAGGAGCGGTCAATGTCATCGAAGGTCCATAAGAGAACTGCCAGGTATCGAGGTTGCTGTTTGGCTGCAACTTGTTCTTGGCATGGTTGTAAGCCAATGTTCCATCGAGTGACAACTCCAACCAGTCATTTCGATAACTCAGAGAGAGACGCTCATTCCATGTGGTATTCTGGGTGGTATTCTTTTGGGAATCCTGCGACTTGTCGAGACTCAGATAACTCACATAGTGATTATAACCCAAATTCGTATCAGTATTGATATTCCATACACCAGCACTGTCGATAGAACAGTTGAACATAAAGGCTCCCATCACATTCCAGTTGCCATTGATATTCTCAGGTCGGCTGATTCTTCCACCAGTCGTCTCATCATAGGTCACCTTATTGCTGATGCTATTGCTGGTCGTAGAGAAGTTGATATAGGTCATCACACCCTTGTTGTGATTCTGAACAAAATTGTTGTAGAACAATCGGAAGTTCTGAGTGAACGATGGCTTTAAGCCAGGGTTACCCTTCGAGATGTTCAGCGGATCGCTGTTATCTGTGATATCAAGCAACTGAGAGATGCTTGGCTGTGAAGTCGTTCCTCGATAGTTGACACGCAGATTGCTCATCTTGGAGAATCGGTAACGGAAATCAAGGGTCGGACTGACGTTGATCACCGTGCGCACCGTATCTACATATTTGCCCTGATAATCCTGTATGAACTTGGAACGCTGAGGCTGGATCATCACACCGAAGTTCAGATTATACTTCTGACGGATGAAGCGCATCATCACCTGAATATCATGGGTATAGTTTCTATACTCTGAATAGCGGCTCAGTTTGTCATCTCGATAGTCACCCAGTCCGCCATCCAAACGACCGAGATAATTGCCCCACGCTCCGTATTCTGGATTGATTCCCTCAAAACTATATTTACTGAAATCGTAGGTACTGCGGTCACTCTTGGAATAGCTGTAAGTGAACTTATAACTGAACTGGAGGAAGGTGGCCTTCCAGAGCGGTTCGCTATAGGTGGCCTGTGCACTGTAACTGTAATCCTTGGAAGGAGTCAGATTATAGCGGTTGGTCTGATATGTGGAATCCAAGCCTGCTTCATTCTGTACCAGATAAAGATGGGCATTCTGCAGGGAGATGCTCTTACTGTCCTTATCGGTATATTTGGCATCCATACGGAGGGTTACGTTACGTCCTTTATTGTTGAGCTTACGATTCAACTGGAGCATACCACTAATATTGTTGTTCTTGGAATTGTTCAAGCTTACTGACCGCTGAGTGTTAACCACTGCATCATCCTCATTCATTTTTTCGATGGCCTCATCAGAAAGAGGATCATCGGAATATTGGTATGGATTCTGATTGTAGGATGCAGAAATACCCGTGCTGCGACTATCATTGGTAGTCCATGAGATAGAAGGACGGAAGAGAATGTTGGTCATTGTATCCGGCATCCACTCCAGACGGATATTACCATTCCAACTGTCACTGCGAGAGAAATTCTGGTTCAGACTGTTGGAGAAAGAGGAACTGCTTCCCATGAAGTTCTCACTGGAACGACGACTCCATACATCACCATCACTGTGATTCCAGCGAAGAGATGTATTAAATTTGAATTTATTCTTCTCCTCATAATTATAGTTGGCTGCCAGCATCTTGCTTGCATTCAATCCATTGCCACCACCAAAGCCACGTCTTGGCCCACCGCCACCGAAGCCACGGTCGCTGGTATTGTTTGCATTACCGAAAAGCATGAAGCGGTTATTACTGTTGAAATATCCACCCATACCTCTGGCACTATACCTATCTTTATTACCTATACCGAGGTCGATATTAGACATCAAGCCCTTGTTCATACCCTTCTTCACATTGAAGTCGAGCACGGTCTGTTCCTCACCATCATCAATACCCGTCACCTTCGAGAGATCACTTTTCTCATCGTAAGCCTTGATCTTATCAATAATACTGGTTGGCAGGTTCTTGAGGGCAGTCTTGGTATCTCCCGTCATGAACTCCTTGCCGTCAACGAGGATTTTCTTCACCTCTTTACCATTGATTTTGATGGTACCGTCATCGCTCACCTCAGCACCCGGCAGACGTTTTACGAGTTCTTCCACCACCGAACCTTCCGGTGTACGATAGGCAGCTGAGTTATATACGAAGGTATCCTCCTTGAGCGTTACTTTCTGAGCCATAGCAGTAACTACAGCACCTTTCAACATGATGGCATCAGCACCGACAACAACATTACCCAACGCCAGATTCTTGTCCTGTTCGATGACCACCCGCTTCACGGTAGGCTTATATCCTACACTCGTAATCTTCAGAAGATACTTGCCATTTTCAGGCGCATTCAGATGAAAAAGACCTTTCTCGTTGCTGATGGCACCCGTCACATAGGTACTATCGGTCTTGAGCAACTGGACGGTCACCTGCTCTATAGGATCCTTGGTATCCCGGTCGATAATCGCTCCGCTAACCAAACGTTCCTGAGCAAACGATGCTATTGAGACCAAAAGCAACAGCATCGTCAAAATTGATTTCTTCATTTCTAATAAATAATTTTTGATTTGCCTTTTTTGACGTACATAATTATACAAGGTTTAAACAAAAATACTATTTTTATGCCAAATATAGAGTAAACAATCAAAAAAATAGGATTTTTTGCCGTATAAGTCAGTTTTTTAACGTACCTTTGCAACATTATTAAAGGTTTTTGTTATGAATCAGAGAATTATCATATCTACTCATCTGGAGAGTGAGATTGCCAATGCACTCACTGAATGCGAGCACGACAAGATTTTTATCCTTGTCGATGAGGTGACGAAGGAAAAATGCCTTCCGGTCATCCAGGGATTCTTTACGCTGAAAAATGCACAGGTCATCAAGATAGGTGCTACAGACACCCATAAGGACCTGGAAACAATAGCACATGTATGGAAATCGCTCGGCGATGGCGGCGGTTCACGACACTCTTGCCTCATCAACCTTGGTGGCGGCATGGTAACTGACCTCGGCGGTTTTGCTGCTTCCACCTTCAAACGCGGCATCAATTTCATCAATATCCCTACTACCCTGCTTGCCATGGTGGATGCATCAGTTGGCGGTAAAACGGGTATCAACTTCAACGGACTGAAGAATGAGATAGGTGTATTCAACGATTCTAAGTTTGTCATCCTCGACACGGAATTCCTGCGCAGTCTGGATGCCGAGAACATCTGTTCTGGCTATGCAGAGATGTTGAAGCACGGACTCATCTCAACGGAGGATATGTGGAAGGAACTGATTACCTTCGATTTGGCAAATCCTGATTTAAAGCATCTGCAGCAAATGGTGGCTGACAGCGTGAAGGTAAAGGAACGCATCGTAGAAGAAGATCCTCATGAGCAGGGTATCCGCAAGGCACTGAACTTAGGACACACCTTCGGTCATGCCTTTGAGAGTTGGGCCTTGAAGCGCAAGCCTATCCTGCATGGTCATGCGGTTGCTTTCGGTATGATCTGCGAACTATATCTCAGTGCCACACATACAGGTTTCCCTACCGAAAAGATGAGACAGACCGTAAGTTTCATCAAGGAATACTACGGCACATTGCCTATCACCTGTGATGACTACGATGAACTGATAGAGTTGATGCACCACGATAAGAAAAACCAGAACGGCATCATCAACTTCACCCTCTTGGGAGGCATCGGTGACATCCGCATCAACCAGACGGCTACCATGGACGAAATCAAGGAAGCACTGGATTTCTTCAGAGAAGGATAGTCTTATGAAATGTTGGAGAGAATGTGTATCAGCAGAAGGAAGAATGAAGATACACAAACTCTTCAACATTTATATTTTAGACCTGTTCTATATTCAAATATGAGACCTTTTCATCATCATGTTAAACCTATATTTATATAATGTATATGAGAAAAATATTATTCTACCTATTTCTATTGACCGTTACAAGCATACAGGCAAATCCTGTAGATGACATCCTGGAACGCATTGACAAAGGCGCTTCACGCAAGTTTCAGACCATACTGGTAAAATCAGACAAAGACTTTTTTGAGATTGACCAGAAGTCTCATCCTTCCTCCAACAGCAGGAAAACTTCATCTCCTATCATCATCCGAGGCAACTCTTGGGTGAATATTGCCGTGGGTGTCAACTGGTATCTCAAACACTATGTCGGCATCCATATCTCCTGGAACAATATGACGGCTAAAATACCTGCCGTATTGCCACGAGTTGAGAAAAAGGAGCGCCATGAGACAGATCTCAAATTGCGCTATGATTTCAACTACTGCACCTTCTCCTACTCGATGGCTTTCTGGGACTGGAACCGTTGGCAGAAAGAAATCGACTGGATGGCTCTGCATGGCATCAACATGCCGCTTGCCATCGTAGGCGAAGAATGTGTATGGAGAAACATGCTCCTCAAGTTAGGCTATACAGAGGAAGAAGTCGGCAAATTCATTGCCGGTCCTGCTTTCCTGGCTTGGTGGGAAATGAACAACCTCGAGGGATGGGGCGGTCCGCTGCCACTCAACTGGTACAAGCAACAGGAAGTATTGCAGAAGAAGATATTGGCAAGAATGAAAGAGCTTGGTATGAAACCTGTCTTGCCGGGCTATTGCGGTATGATGCCTCATGACGCCAAAGAAAAGTTAGGACTCAACGTGACTGATGGTGGTCGCTGGAATGGTTATCAGCGCCCTGCCAACCTATCGCCTACGGATGCCCGATTTGCAGAAATCGCAGACCTATATTATAAGGAGCTCACCCATCTCTTCGGTAAGGCTTCCTATTACTCCATGGATCCTTTCCACGAAAGCAATGATGATGCTGCCATTGATTACGGAAAAGCAGGAAAGGTGCTGATGGATGCCATGAAGCGTGCCAATTCTGAGGCTGTGTGGGTGGTTCAGGGATGGACCGAGAATCCACGTCCACAGATGATAGAAAATCTGAAGGTTGGCGACCTCCTCATACTCGACCTCTTCTCTGAATGCCGCCCGATGTTCGGAAGTCCGAGTATCTGGAAACGGGAAGGTGGATACGGCAAGCATCAATGGCTCTTCTGTCTTCTGGAGAACTTTGGCGGAAACGTGGGTCTTCATGGAAGAATGGATCAGCTTCTCAACAACTTTTATCTCGGAACGGGGAAAACGGACACCCAAAAGCAAGAGAATTCTTCACTCATCACTAACTCTTCACTGAAGGGCTGGGGCTTTACGATGGAAGGTTCAGAAAACAACCCGGTGATGTTCGAACTGATGAGCGAACTGCCTTGGAGAGCGGAGAAGATGACCAAGGAAGAATGGATCCAGGAATACTGCTTTGCCAGATATGGCGTCCACGATGATACAATCGTGAAAGCCTGGACTTTGCTTGCAAAAAGCATCTACAACTGTCCGCTCGGCAACAACCAGCAAGGTCCCCATGAGAGCATCTTCTGCGGACGCCCATCATTAAACAATTTCCAGGTTTCCAGCTGGTCGAAAATGCACAACTACTATGATCCGGAAGACACCCGACAGGCTGCCATCCTCTTCGCACAAGTAGCTGATAAATACAAAGGAAACAACAACTATGAATATGATCTCGTGGATATCTGCCGACAGGCTCTCGCAGATCAGGGCAGAAAACAGTACCTGCAGACGATTGCCGACTACAATGCCTTTGCCCGTAAAGACTTTGACAAGAATGCAGACCGATTCCTGAAGATGATTCTCCTGCAGGACAAACTCTTAGGCACCCGTTCTGAATTCCGTCTGGGACATTGGACAGAACAGGCACGCAAAATCGGCAAGACTACGGCAGAGAAAGACCAATATGAATGGAATGCTCGTGTACAGATTACCACATGGGGAAACCGCACCTGTGCTGATAAGGGAGGGCTCCGAGACTATGCACACAAGGAATGGCAAGGTTTACTGAAAGACTTCTACTACAAGAGATGGAGTACCTATATGAAGGCATTAAAAGACCAGATGAAAGCCAGCACCCAAGTGGATTACGAAGCGTTAGGCGGTGGCAAGAATGCTAACAAGACTGCTGCCGAACTCTTCCAAATGGCATTGCCTGGCGGTCCGGTAATTGACTGGTATGCTATAGAGGAACCATGGACTCTGCAGCACAATACCTACAGTGATCAACCTGAAGGAGACTGTGTGGAAGTGGCGAAGGAAGTTATCAATTTTATCAGATAAGAACTATTAAGAACAAGATAAAACACCCAGAAAACTATGATCAGACTCAAATCTCTGGATATCATGCGAGGGCTCACAGTAGCCCTCATGATATTGGTCAATAATGGCGGTGAACAGAACTATCATATTCTGACGCATAGCAAGTGGAACGGCTTGACTCCCTGCGACCTGGTCTTTCCTTTCTTCCTCTTCATGATGGGTATGTCCACCTATCTGTCTTTGAGAAAGACGGAGTTTAAGCCCACGCTAATTATCTACAGAAAAATCGCAAAACGCACCATATTGCTTTTTCTTATCGGGCTCAGTATCAACTGGTTTGATATGATTTGTTCGGGTAATGGATTAGACTTTGCGCATCTGCGTATATGGGCAGTCTTACAGCGCATAGCCCTCTGTTATGGCATTGTATCCCTGTTGGCCATCCATATCAACCAACGGTATTTTGTCCATATCATCCTCGGCATCATCATAGTCTATATGGGCATCTTAGCTTTCGGCAACGGTTATGCCTACGATGCATCAGTCAACATCATCGCCCAGGCAGATCTCCATTTTTTCGGCTACGATCACCTCTATCATAAAAGTCCGGTAGATCCCGAAGGACTGCTGAGCACATTACCAGCCATCGCCCATACGATGATAGGTTTCCTCTGTTGCAAATACATCAGCATTGCAGGCCAGAATGTTCATTCCAAAATTAAGTTTTTGAAAATCAGTGGTCTTATCATGCTCATTCTGGGTTTCTTCCTTTCCTTGATTGGTTTCGGCATCAATAAGAGAATATGGAGTCCAAGCTATGTATTTGTGACCTGTGGTTTTGCTGCCTGGATCTTGAGTCTGCTCATCCAATGGATTGACAGGGGTGAAATCAGTGCAGAAGGAAAGATAGAAGCAAATGCGGAAGGAATGACGATAAAAACAAAGGAGAATCCGATAACAGTTCTGTTTCTGTCTTTCGGAATGAATCCACTTTTTCTTTATGTCCTGAGCGAGTTCCTTGCCATCGTTTTCGGAACATACGGCATCAAGGACGACCTGTTAGGTCTCATCAGGAATATCATTTCAGACGAGTATCTGGTTTCCCTCACCTATGCCCTGTTTTTTGTTGCCATTCATGCAGCGATGGGCATCTGGATGTACCAAAAGAAGATTTTCATTAAGCTATAATGCAAATGTTTGCACAAAAGGAAAAGAATGTATCATAGATTATAATAAGGTGTAAGACTTCTATTTAAAAAGATAGTCCTACACCTTTTATATATGCAGTTATTTTATGATTCCTGCAATATATCCTATTATTGAATCTGCTATATCCAAAGGTTTAGTATCATCAACATCAAAAGTTTGTCCATCCACAAAAATACATTTGAGTATTGTACCCGTATATTTCAATGTGCAGATCATATTTTCGTTATGCATGATAGCCAAAGATTTATGGCTCGCGACATTTGGTTGAATGGCAACATTTGTACGTAGCTTTTCAGCCAATAGTAATCTGATTTCTGCAAACTTCTGTAGCAAGCGAAAGAAATGGATAGCCTTGAACACTTCTGTGTAATTGGCAATCTCATTCTCAATAGGCTCGTATTTACATGCCTTGATAGAGAAGTCTATTGCCTTTTCCCTGTTTGTTTGGCTTTTCAATATGCTCTCACGGAATAGGCTGTTCTTCTGATAATAGCGAGCTGTCTTTTCGTATTTTGGCAGGACATTTTCAATGGCAGGGCGCAAAGCCTCGTATGTCTCGAAGTTGGTTCGTGCAAACTTGTCCATGAGGTGATAAAGAAACCAAATTTCGATGCAAGGGTGACTCTCGATGAAAATCACTCCTTGTTTCTTGTATTTCTCCTTTGCTTCTTGATAAATAGCGTATTGCGCTTTGTTCTTGACCAAGGTATCGGTGTCGATGACGAGAAATATCGCATCGGCACGTTCTTGTGGGTTCTTGCGAAGTTCCTTGTCTATGAGTTTCAAGTTCTGCTTATATGAGCTACGGCTGTTCTTGGGAATGTCCGGCTCCATAGAGAACTTGAAACGGTTGTTGGTGCGCAACCATTCAAAATAGTACCATTCCGTAAAACCTTCACAATAGATTTTAACGGTATATTCAAGCGGTCTCTGTTCCATGCTGACCTCCTTTCTTATTCGTCAATAAATATACTGCCCAACTGAGGCTTTGCTCCCAACTTACCAGCTCTATAAGCATTGAGGATGGATACTTCCTTATGAAGACCGAAATCCTTGGCACGATAAATCTCTGTCGCTCCCGATTCGTTTTTGCTGGCAAAATACACCATATCCCTGCGGATGAAATCCTCGTCAAGGAGCATAAGGCTATGGGTGGAGAATATCAATTGTGCTCGGTCTGAATTTACAAGGAATGTCTTGATGATGTGGGTGAACAAGTCGTAATGCAGCGAGTTCTCCAATTCATCACACAACAATGTCTGATTGTTCTTGATAAGTGTAAATAGCAATGCCGACAAACCGTACATACGGTTGGTACCTTCCGATTCCACCATATTAGAAAGACTTCCCGTATAGAAAGGAGTCTTGTGGGTGAAGAACAATTCTTCTGTAGATATGCTCTTGTCCTGAGGTTCCGAGATATGTAAGATTTTTGCTATCTTTCTGAACTTCTCCATTGCTTCCTCAGAAACCTCACCTTTTTCTTCCTTGATGTATATGTCGGAAATGTTGAAATCAGCCTTTTCAAGCATCTCGCAGATAAACTTCTTGCTGTCAGCATCCAATCTTACAACATCGTTAGCCAACTGTCCAAGATTATCATTCTTGCTGAGCAAAGGCATGAACTCACTTTCAAAATAATTGAAAACCTTGTCAAGTTCAACATTCTTTTCAACGTTTGCATTCTTATAGGTCGTGAGTACCGTAGCATTGGAAATACAATTTGACTCTATGAACAGTTTCTGTGTTGCAGACAACTTCAGCAACGGTCCGAAAGAAATTGAAGAGTTGCTCTTGTCCTCATTCCAAGTACGCTCATAAAAGAGTGCACGGCGGTTGTTGGGATAGAAGTATAGTTCTTCCTTATAAATCTTTTGGTTGTTCAAGATAACGGAATATTCATATCTGACATCACCAATATAGAAAATCAATTCAAATGATGAGTTTTGTTTTCGGCTATCCTCATCCATCATGAATGGTGTCAGGCCAGTGCCTGTACCAGGCTTCTTGGAACGACTTGCAACCAAATAAAAAATGAACCAAGCCAAAGCTTTGAGGATGTTGCTCTTGCCAGATGCGTTTGGTCCGTAAACAACACCCAATTTGGAAATGCGAACACCTTTTATTTTAACAACAGCGTAGTCTTCATACGTTTTGTCAGCAGAAGCCGTAAAATCCAGCGTCTGCTCTTCTCTTATAGAAAGGAAATTCTTTACTTTAAATTGTAATATCATATCTTTCGTGCTTAAATTCGTAATTCTTTTGCAAAAATACAAAGAAAAGATAAAATATGCAGTTTTTCAGTATTAAATTTAAGATTATTTTTCAGAAAATCAGATATAACGTAGAAATAAGCCTTTCAAGCATCGCAGATAAGGAAAAAATGGTTTCTTTTGATAAAATAGGCTTGTATGGTTCTCTTGAAATATTCTGGGTTAGGCCTCATCTATGCCATACTTTTGTTGCCCTCCATGCAGCTATGGGCATCTGGATGTACCGAAAAAAGATTTTTATTAAGCTATAATGCAAATGTTTGCACAAAAAAACAGAATATATCATAGATTATAATAATATTCTGAGCCCACTTTAAAAAGTAAGGCTTGTTTTAAAGTGGGCTCAGTAATTGAAAATTTGAAAAGCGAAACGTGAAAAATCCGTCACCCTTCATATTACAAGCGCAAACACCTGATACACAGACAATTCCAAGCACAATAACTTAAAACCACCCTTCATTGCCCTTCATCGCCCTTCATCTCAATCTAAAAACGCATTTAACCTAAAAAACTACTATGAAGGCTAAAAATAGTCGTCTATTAAGCCTAAGTGTGGTCGTCTATTAAGACCAAGAGAGTGTGTGCGTCATTACGGCATATTAGTCAATGGCCGCAAGATCAAATTCTGCGAAAATCCGTGAGTAATCCGATAAGCAAGATTGCATTCCGATTCATCCGCATAATCCGATAAAAAAAATGTATGCATTTTTCATAATTAGCCAAATTTCAAACAAAATGAACAACCCGTCAATCCAAGCTAAAATGGGCTAAAAACGACAAAAAGATGAAGGGTGATGAAGGGTTGGACTTTACCATTCTTCCTCAAATCTCTAATGTTTATCGGCATTCCAGGCGAAAAAATGAAGGGATGAAGGGTAAAATAGTATTCCGATTTTAAATTTTCTACGCTATAAAGATTTTTCTAAAATCTACCACCTCTATTTTTAAATAAAAACCACTACAAACATTTTCTATAATAAGGAACTAAGAGAACAGAATGCCAAGCAGATATTCTTAGTTTCGCCAAGTTTGCAAAGCACCAAAGGAAGGGCACTATTGTGCCAAGGTATGGGCACCATCGTGCTCGGGTAAGAGCACTTTTGTGCCCCCGAGAAGCACAATGGTGCACAAGTCAGACACCACCCGTAGATCCGAAGCCCAGATTTCTATCTTTCGGAGATACGAGTCGCAAACAAGTCATTTGTGCTTTGCAAACAAGCGATATACTACATTGAAATGACAGGCAAACGTATACTGAACTTTCGCATATCAGGAAGTTAAAGGAGTTAAGGAAGTTAAGAAGTGAGTCCACTTGAAAAAGTCAGAGCACTATCAATCTGAAGTAAACTAGTGAAAAGAAACCAAAAACAGGCTCTTAAAAGCTGTAAATCACATGCAGAATGGCAATTCTTAAGCTTTGTTGTTTTAAACTGTAAGCATTTTGAGGTACCTTTCTGTTTTGATGGCACTTTTTCAAGGTGACTCAATAATATTAATTTCAGCACTATACCAATAGTCCGTGGATAATATCTATAGTTGATGGCCGTTTTTCTTATTTACCTAATAATATCCACAGACTATAACTTTTTACCTCTAACATCAATACCATATAGCCACACCACCATGATGCGAGCACGTACCTCTTCTATTTTGACTAAAACTATACGTTCCATCATTACATAAAGCAGTTGCACCAGCAGGACGTCTACTACATCTTGTTGGAGATTGTATTCTATTTCCATAAGAGTTAGTATAATAGCGATTCCTATAAATGGCGTGTGACCTTGACAACGACTTACGCCTTCCATAAGATACTCTATTCTTAGATAAATAAGTTGCTTTAACATAACCAATATGACTTCCATATCTTACTGGTATCCATTTACAATCACAATCATCATCTATTGTCACAGGTGTACCTTTGGGAAGAACCGTTACAACACTATGATTTATACCAGGCCCCTCTCTTAAATTCAATGCTGTAGTAGTATACTTTGTTTGTCCAACAATAGAAACACAAGCTAACAACATTATCAAAAACAAATATAATCTTTTCATCTTCTATGATTTATACAAAAAAGTTGCACCATCAAAACAGAATAGTGCAACTTTTAATTTTAGATTTTCTTTAGCAAACTCCAAATTTCACGAATCCAAAGCACAAGTGAAGAACCAACAATGATGATTACCCAATCCTCAAACTTCAGACCTGTTACATTGAAGAAGTCTTGCAGCATTGGTATTTCAACCATAAGTACTTGTCCTCCAAAGATAACACCTACTATGAAAAGTAATCCCTGACAGCCCTTGAAATGAAGTGCACTCTTACCAGTTTCAAATGCACGAGCATTGAAGAGATAGAAGAAATGCGTCATCACAAACGTCGTAAAGAGAAGCGTTAACTCGTATGTACTTAATCCATCTCGTTCACCTAACTGGAAATTCAAGAAGAGTTCTCTCATCGACGTATAGTCACCATGCTCAAAGATGTAGAGCATTGCAACAAGTAAGAAGAAAAAGAACAATCCGACCCCAATTATATCCTTACGCATGGTAGGAGTGAGAATAGAAGCCCTTCGGTCACGTGGCTTATCTTCCATCACCTTACGTGAAGGCGGCAATGAGGCGAGAGCAATTGCAGCAAAAGTATCCATTATAAGGTTTATCCACAACATCTGCGTTACAGTAAGCGGAGACTCTGTACCCATAAAGGCGCCACAGAGTACCAACAAACAAGCCGTTACATTGACTGTAAGCTGGAAGAGCAGGAAGCGCTGAATATTCTTATAAAGGGAACGTCCCCACATAACAGCATTCGCAATAGTTGAAAAAGAGTTGTCTTTTATTGTCATATCACTGGCCTCTTTTGCAACAGCAGTACCATCACCCATTGACAGACCGACATCAGCAGCATTAAGAGCCGGAGCATCGTTAGTACCATCACCTGTGGCAGCAACTACCATTCCTTTCTACTTAAGCAACTTTACCAATCGTTCTTTATCGTTAGGACGCGCACGAGAGAGAATCTTCACATCTTCTACACGGTCAACCAATTGCTCATCAGACATAGCTGCGAATTCAACACCTGTAAGAATATTTTTCTCACCATCAGTATCATTCCAGAGACCAATCTGACGACCAATTTCCTTTGCTGTTCCAGAAGTATCGCCTGTAACTATCTTCACTTGAATACCAGCATCCAAACATTCCTTAATAGCAGCAGGAACTTCCTTACGTACAGGATCAGAAATTGCAAAAATACCAGCAAATGCAAGCCCTTCAATATTGAGTTTACCATCCTTAAATACTTCTTGATTTTCATCCAAAACTATGTATGCCAAACCAAGTGTACGCATAGCCTTATTCTGGTATTCCATAAGTTGCTTGCTATATGCCTGGTTCTGTTCATCTGACACATTGGAAAGACCAAGAAGAATCTCAGGAGCACCTTTCACATAAGCGACCTTCTTATTCAGCTCAACAGACTTAGCAACAGTAACCATGTATTTATTTTCCGTAGAGAAAGGCAAACGATCTATTACCTCTATTTTTTCGCGCAAAGCAATATAGTCAAAGCCCTTACTATTAAGCCATAAAAGTAACGCACACTCCGTAGGATTACCTACAGCCTTAATATTTTTAAGATCTGTAAAGTCCAAATTTGCCGTAGTGTTAATGGCTATCATTTCTGCCAAGAGATTATTAGAAATATCTTCCAAATGGGTACCGGCAACCTGCATTCTATTCTGCGTAAGTGTACCAGTTTTATCTGTACAAATCACAGACGTAGCACCCATCGTCTCACAAGAATGCATAGTACGAGGCAATGTATTCTCTTTCATCAGCTTTTGCATAGAGAAAGCAAGACTCAATGTTACAGACATCGGTAAACCTTCTGGCACTGCAACAACAATAAGAGTCACAGCAATCATAATAGTATTCAATACATATGTCACAAAGTTTATCCATCCTTCACCTGTAGAGAAGTCAGCATTACCCATATAGAAATATATACCAATACGACCAATAATTATTAATACAGCAAATACATAGCTTGTATATGTTATCAAATCTGCCAATTTGTCAAGCTCTTCACTCAATGGTGTTTTACCACCTTCTTCTACCTGGGCAGCCTCAAAAACTTTACCACTTTCCGTTGCATCTCCAACTTTAGTAACTTTAGCAACACAATATCCTTCAAGGATGATTGTACCCTTCATAATCTGATTAGAAGGATATGTGGCCTCCTTATCAAAACAAGTTTCATCTGTTGTCTTAGCACATTGCAATTCACCCGTAAGAGAAGACTCATTCACATTGAGATTCAAACTTTGCAAAAGTTCACAATCTGCAGGAATTTCTTCACCAGCCTCCAACAAAACAATATCACCTACCACAATGTCCTTACGTGGCACCTGGCATACATTATTGTTACGAATGACCTTAACCAGCGTATCATCATTAGCAACATTAAGGCTTTGAAATGTTTTCTCGTTTCTTCGCTCCAAAACAAAGGCTATACTTGTAGCTAATATCAATGCAACTATAATACCTATTGGTTCAAAAAAAGTTTTAAAGCCTGTACCTACCCAACAATACTCATAGATAGATATGCCCATAGAAAGGACAAACGCCATAATGAGAATTTTAAAGAGAGGGTCACCAAAACCTCCAAAGAATCCCACAATAAGGATTAAAACCGTAGCAAGAGCTATAATAGCTGGCATACTCCAAATGATAGGTCCCATGCCACCAACCAAAATACCTGCAACAACAGCGGAAAGCGCCACTAAAGAAAACATGGATATGGATATCCAGTGTGTACATGCTTCTTTGAGTGTATCCCAAATCGTTTCTTTCTCTGGAGGAGTCAAAACATTGACGCCATACCTTTGTCGGCTTTCGAGCACTTGGGCATCGGTTAAGCCTGTGTAATGAAGTTTTTGTTTCATATTTTCTACACTTATCTACAACATTAAACACAATTTGGACAGAAGGCATAATATTTACCATCTGTCCAAATCATCAATATTAATGTCTGTATCCATTACGATACATTTCATTCACACGTTTCTGAACAGCCTTATAATCAGAACCAAGTTTTGATTTTCTTTCCGCTCCATTACCATATACACCATCCCAAACTTGCATAGCTTTTTCTTCTACAGAACTATTAGAAGGCGTAACTGACGAAGTAGTGTGCTCTGTAGCTTCATCAGATGTGTCTGGTGTCTTAGGGATATTTACAGAACTCTCACCAATATTATTTTGCTTTTGTTCATCGTTTGATACTGTTGATTTCTTTACATTTGAAGTAGTATCTGGTTCTTCTTTTTCAGTCGAATCAGAAACCATCGTTGTGGTAGGTTCAGATTCTTTTTCTGGATTGGATCCACAACCTCGATAAGCAACAAATGCCAAGATTGCCAAAACAACAACTATAATACCAATCAACTTACCTCGACTATTCGATGTACCAGCATTTCCTCCTGCCGAATCTTCACCAACAGTATCTTCCAACTTAGCTGTAGGGGTATCAAGAGCTGGAATTTCCTCTTTTTCTATTTCGAAATGCCGCTCAACATGCTTTTCCATGTTAAAGTTACGAGCAGACTTTCTTTGTTTTTTATTATCAACCATAAAAGTTAAATATTAAACGTTAACTTGCATAGATGTCAATAAGGGTTTCTAAGCCACCAACATGTCCAACACCAACAGCCTCAAAATCCCAATCACCATCTTCGTTTACTATTAGTTTAGCTACAGACAAAGCCGTTTCTTCGGTGAAAGCCTCAGTAAGTTCATATCGACACAATTCTTCGTCATTTTCTGCATTGACGACACTGATAAACGCTCCATTCACATCTCCGAAAGTTTTGCCTTCATCGTGTATTGAAACGACAAAGACAATCTCACAAATATTTGGATCAACTTTATCTAAATCAACATCAATTTGCTCTCCAGAACCTCCATCACGATCATCGAAAGAACCTAAGACTGCGCCATCACCAGACATAGGTCTTGTTTCTGACATCCATTTTCGTTTGTTGCCATATACAGCACGATCAAAAGGTTTCTCTCTATTCTCTGAATTGTAATATACAAAACCAGCATCATCCAAGATAACCCCTTCATCACCACAAAGAAAAGTAGAAGCATCAAGGTCAGCATCTGATTTCCAATCCAAAACTACCTTTATCTTACTTAAACCTTCAGACTTCGCTATTTTAAAGCGTTCGCCCTTAGACAAATTGAATCTTCCCATAATCATATATTATTAGGATTTATACTATGCATAAATATCAATCAAAGTCTGCATACCGCCATCATGACCTTCGCCTACAGCTTCAAACTCCCATTCACCTTCATCATTGCAAACAAGTTTTGCAGCTTCAACAGCAGTCTCTGTAGAAAATTTTTCCTTAAGGTTGTACTTACACAACTCTTCACCTGTTTCTTCATTAGAAATCGTGATAGACGGCTCACGTACAGCACCAAATGTCACACCATCCTTATCTCCATGATAAATTGTAACACAGAAGATGATTTCCTGAACATTTGGACTAACCTTTGAAAGATCAACATGCATTGTCTCACCTGCCTCATCTCCTTCTTCATCATCACCAAGATCATCAGCAGAACCAAGAACAGAACCATCAGCAGATACAGGAACTGTTGCTGCTCTCCAATGAGCTTTGTTACCATGGATAGCCTTATTAAACAACTCTACTTCACCTGTTTCTGGATTTGCACGACGATTTGAATTGTAGAATACGAAGTCAGCATCATCCATAATCATACCATCAGCACCAACAAGAAAAGCAGACGCATCCAAGTCTGCTCCAGACTTCCAGTTTAAGTCTATCTGAACTTTCTCTAATCCCTCACTCTTGTTAAGCGCAAAACGCTCACCTTTCTCAATTTGAAATCTAGCCATAATCTTACGATTTTAATTGTTAA
>OIXY01000102.1_pt1 | contig 24285 bp, 25 predicted proteins | sample 1588051 | NCBI WGS metagenome assembly OIXY01 (sample SAMN03283247) | human gut metagenome | biome: human-associated habitat; material: feces | host: Homo sapiens | place: Peru | collected 2012 | reverse complement strand
GAGTATGCGATGCTCCTGGAACGAAAGAAAAGCTCCTATGCAGAGTACCGCAAGATCAAATCGGAAATGCAGGATTGGCTTGTGGCGCAGAAGATTGTGCAGAAAATCCTGAAAGAAGACGAACAGAAGAAAGAGCAGCTGCATGAGCAGGAAGAAGAAAATAAAGAGAATAGCAGATGATGGAATGTCCGGTGCAGTGAGGGCGTAATGCTCATGCTGCACCGGGCTTTTTTCTTCGTCAGGAACTGCCGTTAAAGCATTCGGAACGGATGCGTAGCCCGATGCCGCAGGCAGCGTTCTATGGGGATTGGGGAGTTTCCCCAACAAGCAGGGCTTTCGTGTCACGAAAGCCCTGCTTGCAGAAGAGTGATTCCAGAGGTGTGGTTCTAAATTGACTTTGTTCGCAATCAAGATTATAATATTATCAGAGAAATGACATAACAAAGGCCCACATTGAAAATGGGAGATAAAGACATGGAATATCTTTCGATTAGACAAATAGCAGAAAAATGGGGATTGTCAAAGAGAAGAATACAAGTATTATGTTCTAAAAATCGTATTCTAGGTGCGATGAAGGTGGATTCTTCATGGGTGATTCCAGCAGATGCGGAAAAGCCAGTAGATGCTCGTATACGAAGTGGTAAGTATATAAAAAAGGATATGGATTAGGCTGACTTCTAGGGAATGGTTTTGGATAGAATAGGTTACCTCGGAAAGTAAATTGAACTGGTGCGCAGTAAAGACGTTATGAATGTAATTATAGATAAATTTGGCAAAGATGGTCATGTACTGACAATGATATAAAACTTTCCGCGCTAGATTGAAACCTTTGCTGGTAAAGTCTTTATAGCTGGATTAGAGGAAGGGTTTTAATTAAATCTCCCAGAAATATTAAAAAGAGTACTCTAGAATGGTTCTCAATGCTGGGAAGTTGCTAGGACTATTTGAATATGGAAAATTTGAAAAACAAAACGTATTAAGAGCAGACGGAAACAGCGAACAATAATCCTTGTATTATGTGTTTGGCATTGATGATATCGAAGATGCTGATGAAGCTAAGCAATGATGGAGCTTGCAATTAAGAATAAAATTGGGCGATCACATTGTAATATGACCGCCCAGAGATTTTTCACTTATTGAGATGCTTGTTCGCTCTGTACACAAGACGACTGACTTGACCAGCAATCTGTTCTGCAGAGTTGGTGTCCGCTTTGATAGACTCGACAGTCAGTTTGTGACCAGCGATGATGCTGCGGATCTCCGAGAGCTCAATACTGTTCTGTTTGGCAACTTCGAAGATGATCTTGGCAAAGGTGATATCACAGCCCTCACGAATGATAGAGGCGGCCAAATCCCTCGGCTTGATGTTAAGGTGGGTAACGCCGAGACGGCACAGCACTTCGGCGGGACGCTTGCTGAGAAGGGCAACCTCACGAAGGATGGCATCCTTCTTCTCGGCCTGTTCCATTGCCTGCTTGGCCTTCAGCCTCATTTTCAACTCCTTAATAGTCTCATTTTCGAAGTGAAGACGCTCGGGATTGTATGTATCGTCGGCGATGATATCCTCGTAGGTGTATGCGTCCTCCGCCGAAATGCTGGCTCCCTCAATCGTGCTGTTAAGAGAGACAATCTTGAGATCATTGGGAGGAAGGTTCCTGAAACAGTCGTTTACCATGTTGTTGCAGATTGCATAACAGTAGTTCTTTTGCTTCTCGATCGGCTGGCGCAGGACAAGATCGAGCTTTTCGATGACTTTGATGATGCAGTCGGTTTCAAGCTCATCCCTGGTGGTCGTACCACGGGTTTCGAGTACATCAATCTTCCTGGAGTTACCGGGAAGAGTTTCGCCTTCGGTGTTCTTGCCGCTGGTCTTGGACAGAAGGGCAAAATGGCAGAAATCTTTCAGTGCGAACCAAAAGTCAGTGTAGAGAGGCTGATCAGACATAAGCGCGACTTTGGTGGTGATACCTTCCTTGTGGATGATGTTCAGGATGTTGACAAAAGTGGAGCAAATAGCCTTTTTCATGAGTGGAATCTCCCTTCAGGTTCTTTCTGAGGGAGGATTCATCATAACGAATGATTATTTGATGCATTCCTTACCCTCTGGAATAATGGTAAGATTCCATGGTCAGAAACCACTTTGATGAAAATAAGATGTTTGTAAGGAAATCGCTAACAAACGGGTTATGTAATAGCTTTGTAAGGTTCATGTAAGAATAATGCGAAAGGAGGAGTTAAAGTGGGTTTCTGGGTGTTTTTTTCAGATGATAGAGTTGAGTACTATGATTCTGACGCTTGTGCGCTCTACCTTTCGCCTGACCGGACAATTGAGATTGTCGATAATTCTAAAATTATATTTGATTTTATGATTGAACATCGTAATGTCGCAATATATCGCGATCAAATCATTGCCCAGATTGACGGTACTGGGGATAGCCAAAGCTATAACAACAAACGCGCTGACAGAGGTCCAGTTGATCAGGCGATAAGAGTTTTGAGGGTAAAGCTCGACAAGTATGCAAATTGCATCAGAACGGTTAGAGGTGTTGGTTATAAATATGTCGGCCCACCTAAGGAGGACAAGCATCTGCCAACATCACAGCCCAATACATCTCATTCGCCCTCATCTGGTGCTGAAGATGGAGCAAAAAAGGAAGCTGAGTGGCATCCCCCAATTGCCTCCCACAGTTATCAACATAGGGCAATGAATGACAGTCTTCACGAATCAGATGGGACTTCGATATCTTTTAGTATCGAGGCAGCAATTAAAAGAGCTCGCATAAGCATTAGTACATTTGAGGTTAGTCAAGGAAGGGCACCTGTAGGTGTTGCAGTTGAGCCATTAATAAGGGATATAATCGATGGCTTTCTTGATGATCTATACTCAGACATATTAGGTATCAGTGCAAGAGTATGGAAAGAATATGCTGTTGATCAAAAAGCACAAGCGATTCTGTTGGCCTATGTTCATGAATTGAACATCATTCGTGATTTGACATTTGACCGCTAATATTAGAAACTGATAGGAGGCAAGTGATAGATGGCTGAAAACTATAATCTTGAAAGCAAAGAACGCTTGTTTAAGGAGTTTTCCCATTTCTCTGTTGGGGAAAGAAATCCTGCCAAGATTTTTACCAACAGACAAAGAGGTAAATATGTAGGAGGCGTTCCCTTGGCTTACGATGCCGAGCGGAATCTGATTGCCATCGACTCGTCGGATACGCACACATTGGTATGGGGTTCCACCGGCTCACTTAAGACCCGTTGCGTAATCGAGCCCACAGTTAAAATAATTGGAAAATCCGGCGAAAGTATGATCATTAATGACCCGAAGGCGGAAATCCATAACCGTTGTGCAGCTGAACTTCAAGAGGAAGGATATAAGATTATTGTTATCAATATCCGTGATCCGGAGTTTGGCAACTCTTGGAATCCGCTTGCAATTCCTTACAGATTCTACCTTGGGGGAGATATTGATCGTGCTGCTGAATTTGCAAACGATGTTGCTCATAACCTTATGATGGAAGAAAACTCTACAAAGGATCCATTTTGGGATTATAGTGCATCGGATTGTCTGTTTGGCTTAATCCTGTGCTTGTTTAGATATGCTAAAGACCATAACTTAGATGAGTCTGCCGTTAATATGAGTAGCCTTATGAAATTACGGCAACAATTATTCAAAAACACTATCGGCGCTTCCCGCCCCCAGAGCACTCTGCTATGGAAATATGCTTCCGAAGACGAATTGATCGAGGCAAGCCTTAGTGGCTCTGTTTTTGCCCCAAATGATACGCGCAATTCAATTCTTTCAACATTCGACCAGAAGATGCGAACATTCACAATTCGTCCTTCTCTCCTTGATATGCTAGCGAATAACGACATTGATATTGGAGAAATAGGTGAGGGTAAATGCGCAGTATTCTTGATTATCCCTGATGAGAAGAGCACTTATAATAATCTTGTAAGTCTCTTTGTAAAGCAGGCATATGAGTACCTTATCTATAAAGCATCATCGAATGATGATCTCAAACTGAGCCACAGGGTTAACTTTGTGTTGGATGAGTTCTCTTCTCTTCCACCAATTTCTTCTATGTCGACTCTTATTTCAGCAGCTCGCTCTCGAGATATCCGTTTCATTCTTGCAGTCCAAGGTAAGCACCAGCTTATTAAAAGGTATGGTGATGAGGCGGAAACAATCAAAAGTAACTGCGTGAACTGGATCTTTCTCACGAGTCGCGAGTACGATCTATTGAAAGAAATTTCAGACCTTTGCGGTGAGCAAAGGAATCGAACTCCCAATATTTCTGTCTATGACCTGCAGCACTTCAGCAAAGAAAAGTGTGAGGCATTGGTGCTTTGCGGACGATTGAAGCCTGCGAAAATCAATCTCCTGGATATTGATAGGTTTGGCGATCGAGAATATACGGTTCTTGAATTTGTACATCTTCCTAGAAAAACCAGGCAAACGACAGACTTTGAGCTGTCGGATGAGATCAAGCAACGACTTGCTCCAGTGCTAAGTGACAATCCGTTTGATTTGAGTAGTACTCCTCCGGTTATTCCTTCCGCTCAGCAAAAACCGGCGCAAAGCGAGTCATCCATTGCCGTGCCGCAGGGTATCGAGACTTCTATTGCTGATGCGAAAAAGAAGAGCGTTAATGAAGAACCTCAGTTCAATCTTGAAGCAATTGGAATTCAAAACCAAGGCGATCTTGATGATATAATTCGTAAAATCGATAAAAAAATAGCTGAGCTTGAAGCGAAAGACTCTGCTTCAGGTTCAGACAGCGGCGATAAGAAGGAGTAAGAGGAGGTATATACGTGGCTAGGAAAGTCTCTATAACTGATCCAACAATAGAAGAGATCAGAGAAGAAAAGAAAAAAAGTACATCTGTGCTTTCCGTAAAACAGGCATCTACAATTTGCCAAGGGTATATCATTGAGATCAACCGTGCAGAAAGGTATAACGAGGACAATCCCATAGCTCGAGAATCTCTGTTTGAAACGGTACAGGAGCTTACTTCCCAACAGATGCAGGTTGGCAATTCCGATCAGTTTCATAATTTTGCAGCAGCCTTGGGCAGTAACGGGTTTGATGGTCTTGCTTGTGACGTCCTTGATTGCGGACTGGCTCGGTTTCCGATGAATGTCGATCTCCTTGCAGACTATCTAATTTATGGGATTGACTGTGAAAGATTAGATAAGTGCGCTACACACTTTGCTACACTTGAATCTATAGAACAGTCAGAGTGGACGTGGCGCTGCTTTGCATTTGGTATTGTCTATATGAACCGCCTTCGGGATAGTATCGCGACCACGCAAGAGGAGCGTAACAGCTATAAGAAAAAAGTTTCTGAATTAGCCCGAGCCTATAAAAAGCACCTGCCCTACGAAGAAGGCGGTTATAGAGAGTCGGCAAAGCTAATGTCAAAGAAACCGGAAACCATGCTTAAACTGCTTAACGATGCTTTGTCTAATAAACAGATAGGTTCTTGCCCAACATGTGCGTTTGAAAAAGCAGAAATACTGTTCAAGCAGAAAAGGTATGAGGAAGCCAACGAAGCTATCAACCGGAGTCTTGATGATTCTATTAACCAAACGCAAGGCGGTGTAAAGGAAAACTATCTTCTCTTTTTGAGAGGTCTGTGCGACTATGCCCTTTTGCTGCAGGGCATCCGTGATGGACAGCCAATTAAGGAAGAAACTGTTCTGGGAATTTACGCTGATTTTAATAAAGCTCTCCGTGAGTTGGATGAGAACTATAGAGAAAAGGTTAAAATCAGAACCCAAGACCTTGTTGATGATACTAAGGTACAAGTTCCTGATGATATGGAAAGGTTATTGGATCTGATAGAATAGTGTTTCAAACATTGGATTGAACGAGAGTGATTCTTTTCGTTATAGTATTCAACGCTTTGATCAATGGAGGATTGTCTGTCTGAATTAAAGAATAACCAAGGTGTAAGTGATGAATCTGGAAGTGAGTCACTTAAGTTGGCTGGAGAAACGAACCCGTTTGCATCGTTAAATAAGATGCTTGTGGAAAGCCCGGAATTAAAAAGCACTTTTGATTTTGTAATGAATATTCTAGGTGATGACGATGCGGACGAAGAGAGTACGGAAGTTGAGTACGTTGAAATTGATGGGCACGATTATATCATTGCTAAAAAGATCGAAATAGCTGGGAGCACCTATCTGTATCTCGTAAACGAAAATGACATTATGGATTATATGATTCAAAAGGTCATTGTTGAAGATGGAGCAGAGTATATCATTGGATTGAATTCCGAAAAAGAATTTGAGCTTGTCCAGGCGTATATCCAGCGTGATTTCTTGATGCAACTTAAAAGTAAACTCAAGAGTGACGGCGAGGACAAACCGGACAATCACTAACGAACATGGAAATTTACATGAAGAGTCCGTATATAGATACAAAAGAAACAACACAGGGGGGCTTGGTGTAATGCAGGACATTAAGACAATTCTTGAATTAATCAAGACGGATTCTTCTACTATGGGGTTTGAGAAAGACAGTCTTTTATTGGTGTCCCGTCTGCTGGATATTGCAGAATCTGATATCGTGTCGGAAACTTGTAGACAAGCCGTTGAGGCGATTGAACAGATTCGCAGCGCTAATGACGACACCCAAAGAATTGCATCTATGTTTTCAAGTAGGATTGTCGCACTTGGAATGGATGCGTATTCTGCTAAGAATTATGCTGCCGCTGAAGTTGCGTTTAAAATGATTGCAGAAAGTGGCAATACTTCTGCAAAAAACAATTACGCATATATGATTAGGCGACATGAAATTGCATTCCCGTCAAAACAAGATCATATTATTGCTTTAAGGTTGCTTCAAGAAGGCGTAAAAGAGGGTGATGCTTTTTCGTTGGTTAATACCGCACTGGTATTTGCATTGATGCTGGGTGATGATGAAAGTTGGCATTTGGCGGACTCAATCTTTGAAAGACTATCTGGCTTTGGCGGTATGATCGCCAGCTCATGGTGGGAAAACTTAGCTAAGGAGGGTGATAACGAAGGGTACCTTGTAATCTTCTTCCTTCTCCGGCATGGTAAAATTGACAATGATAACTTAGGTACCATACAAAGCATAGCAATGCGTTTGGCAAAAAGCATTGATGGATTCCCCAAATGGCTTGCAAAGGAATAAACCGCCAAATCACAAATCGGCGAATGCGTCGCAGAGCTCACGACAAGGACATTAGTGGCATCTGTTTCTACTGAAAAAAGCTCTATGGCCTGTTGAACGATGAAATCTGGTAATAGAATATTGTTGAAAGAGGACTTCAGATTCTACTGAGGCCCTCTTTTTTATTTGGAGATAAATGGATAGAGCACGTACTAAGAGACAAAGGAATAAATGGAATGAGTCTCGTCTATGTCGACAATCACGAAGAACTGAAGCGAAGACAAGATTCTATCCATCTTCTGCAGACTGGATGAGAAAACTAGACTCAACGGAGTTGCGTTGCTATTGATTTTATCAGTGATTGGGCCTCGGGCACTGCCGCTGTGTTGAACCTAAATATTTCTGGTTCAACCGTAAGTTCTTTAACAATCCATCCACCGCCTATGTCCACTTCGAAGACATGAGCGATGGTATATTTAGCGCTAAGGATGTCTGTAAAATCATCAATGGGGTAGATATTCCTTATAAGACGGATCGTTGATGAACAGAGCCAGTGTCGAAAAAGGACGATATATAATCTCATATCACGATCATAGAAATAAAAAAGAATTAAAAAGTGGAGAATTGCCAAATGCTCCCGTATACAGAGACAGAAAGCAAACGCAAACCCTAACCAACCAAAATACTAATATCGAAAGGATGTACGAAAATGAACAAGTACGAATTCAACGCAATCAACCTTATTGCAGAGACTTTTGAGAAGCATGGTGCTAAATTCGATGTTGTTAGTAACCATGGCAGCGAACAGCTGCTGGCAGGTTTTTCCGTTGACTGCGGTCCTAATGTGATTATGCGGTTTATCAGCCGCGACAACGACAACGATGTTGCAGTACGCATCTTCGGTCTGATTGCTAACACCCCTGCGGAGAAGAAAGCCCGTGTTATGGAAGCCTGCAATGTGCTCAATCACAAGATCCGTTACATGAAGTTCTATCTTGATATAGATGGTGACATCAATGTTGAGTATGACTTCCCCGTGCATAGCCCTGATAACGGTATTGGCGAGATGGCTTTCGAGATTTTCGTTCGCACAATGCAGATCCTCAACTCCGAGTACAGCATCTTCATGAAGGCACTCTACTCTGAGGAGGAACTTGATATCCAGGGTCACAGCAATACTGCCGAGCTGATGCAGTGGCTTCTGGAACTCCGTAAGATGATGGAAGCCCAGATGAATCACACTGGCTCTTCCGATGATGAAGATCCCGAGGGCGATTTCGATGATGTAGAACTGGATCTTGAGACGTCGAGTCCTTCTGACGACATCGCATGATGGGTTCGTAATCTCCTCCCACCCGAATGAGAGCTGGATGGTAACCGGCCGAAACTACAGCAGCAATCAATGCTGCTGTAGTCGTGGGAAGCCCCCAATACTAAACAAAGGAGATAAAAGCTATGACGAACTATCCCATTGATGGCGCACTTGCCGCCACCGAAGGTACCTTTGAACTTGATTTGCTTAACAAGGTGACAGGCACTACTTACGCTCAGGCTGCTGTGTACGGCACGAACACTCTCGGACAGGTTCTCCAGGAGTATGCGGTTGATATTGGCGTGAATCCAAATGACAGCAAAATTCTCTTTAAGAACAAGCGCACCGGGGCATCTACCAGCGATACCAATGAAACCGTCGAGGGGCTTGGCCTTCAGGAAGGCGATGTGCTGGCAATCAGCGACAACGCAGGCGTGGCTGCCGATGAGGAGGCCTTTGGAATCGATCTACTCAACAAGGTGACAGGCACTACTTACGCTCAGGCTGCTGTGTACGGCACGAACACTCTCGGACAGGTTCTCCAGGAGTATGCGGTTGACATTGGCGTGAATCCAAATGACAGCAAAATTCTCTTCGAGAACAAGCGCACTGGAGCATCTACCAGCGACACCAATGAAACGGTAGGAGGACTTGATCTGCAGGAGGGTGACGTTCTGGCAATCAGTGACAATGCCGGCGTAGCGTAAACGCAAGGGGGCTGACATGATGGTGACAATATGTATCCTTGTCGGCTTGGGTTTGGCTGCTTGCGGAATCATAATCGCATGTGTTACGAAAAAGGGGCGCAAAGAAAAATCAGTCAATGCACCCCCTCCGCTCCCGCCTCGGGTCAATGTGGGCATACCCTCACCAACAGTCAGCCATGCTCAAACCAGAACAAGCAGCTCTTCCGCTACAAGGGCGCTGCCTCCACGCCGTTCTTCCGCGTCGGCAATAGCTAATGCAACTCGAAGAACCTCGGAGACCGGCACCGGCCCCCGTGGAATCAAACCCACACAGTTCCCGTGTTGCCCCTTTGATAAGCAAAGGAATGTCCTCGGTGAACGGCAGGTAATCTTCTGGGACAGCGGAGAAAACTGTTACTACTGTTCCAGAGGTCATCGGTTTAAGAGCAACGGGAAGCTGCTATAACATCCAGAAAGGAAGGATGATCTAACATGAACAAAGTCGTTTATAACGCTTTGAAACTCTCGGAATATCGCCCTTTATTCCATGCATTGCGTGTACTGATTATCGGTGCCGGAGCGGTTGGGACGCATCTCATGGAGAAATTCGCCAAAATGGGCCTTTCTCCTGACGCGATGGACTTCGATTTCTTTACACTTGAGAACGCCGCGAAACACAGCTGTTTAGTTCGCACGCCGGAAGACGCCGGACGAAACAAGGCGGAATGCTCATCTGATCGGGTACAGCCGCTTTTGGATGACGGTTGCTCTTCCAATGGAATAGACGGTGACCTTTGTAAGCTCGGACCCGAAGCGTTTTCTGATTACGATTATGTAGTTGCGGCAGTCGATAATTTCGACGCCAAAGTTCTGTTGAATGAGTTGATTCGACAGCTCCCGGAAGAGAGGAGACCGATTCTCATCATGGATGGGACCCATGATGAGATGGCTCAGAGCGTGATCCTTGACAACACGGAGTTCTGCCTTCGCTGTCTGATTGATGAAAGCTGGATGAAGGACAGCAGCATCAGAACATCCTGCACGGGACCTCAGGTCAGGCAAATTGACGGTGTCAGTGAGATCGTTCGCACTTCAAACCTTGCCAGTTCCATGGCTGCTCATCTCAGTGCTGAACAGCTTAGGGCCAGTGTTAGCGGGGATGACGGTGTGATGAATCGCAGGCTGACCTATACAGCTTATCCCCATCTGGAATTGAGTTCCTCGCATCCTTTGCGGAAACGTAATTGTCCCGGATGCGCAATCCATCCGCCTGCAAGAATCGAGTGGCTTCATGGAAACATTACGAATGTCACTCTGAAGGATGCAATGGATCAGATTGCTGCTATCCTCGGTACGACGGATTTTGAGATGTCCGTTCATCGTCTGAATTACAGGAAGATCGTCCATGCCGGCTTTATTGTGGATGATGTGTGCCATTCGTGCGGGACCTCTATTAAGGTGATGAAACATGAGGGCCGTGTCTTTCTTGACGATCTTCTGTGCGATAAGTGTAGCGCCCAGGGGAAACGAGCTCATAACAGTGCGACCTTCTCTCATGGCGAGATCCTGCATGCTTTTGACCTCGGTTGCAGTGAAGAAATCCAGAAGATGACACTCTACGACTTGGGGTACCCGCTTGGCGCTCATATCGAGGTGATTCAGCGTAACGGAGCTCTTGACTTTTTGGATACCGAGAAGATCACTAGGACAGTCTTTGCACTCGATGAGGATCACCTGAAAATGCACGATATCCATAAGCTCTAAAAGGAGGTTCAACATGAGTTACTCAACCAACTATACCGATGAATACGGTCACACGAGAGAAGTCTCCATCACCGAAGAAGACTCTGCCGAGGCTTTGAAGAACGATTACCAGGAAATCGTCCGGAAATACAACCCCAAGTATGTGACAATCCAGAGGGTTCAGGCGAAAACCGGTGAGGCGATGCACCTCAAGGTGACGGTTAAGGCACCTTCGCATTACCTCACCGCAAACGAGAACTCTACGCCTAAAGCCTGTGAATCTATGACGGCGGATATCATTTGCTATCCCGGTTATCCGTTGAAATCCGTATCAGCCTCGTATGCCTCGGATCATTATCTTGCGAGTCCTAATGTTTTTCGTTCCGGGAACGCCTGCATTGACATCTGGATTCCCTTCACGAGTTCTCTGACTACGGTCGTGGACAAGCTCGTGCGCGATATGATTCACGATCCAGGTGTGACTCGATATGAAAGCATGGCAAACAGCAGCGTGGCACAGTGGCATAAGGATGGTGTTGCTGCCAAACGTTTCCCCACAATTCACCCCAAACTGCTTTATGCCCCTGAGCTGACGGTCCTTCCGCCTCGCAAGGTGACAGCCAAGCCTGTAACCGCACCTCCGCCCCTTCCCGGCAGACACCACTGAGAGGAGATGAAGTATCGTGACCAATTATACCCCGATGCCTACTAGGCGTCCTCCGCAGCCCAAAACTTATCCGGTATGCGGCCTTAAGAAAGCCATGGAGATCATCAAAAGCAAGTGCGGTGATGTGTATGTCAAGGAACGGCACGGCAAAGGACGCAACAAGGTTATCATCCTTCCTGAATCCGAACAGGAGCTTAACTCGATCATTTCATATGGGAGACGGTCCCCGATGAATGTCTATGAGCAGAAGCTCTACGGGATGGGGCATTTCCTGGTCGATGATGATGGTAACGTAATTACGATTATCAGCCATATCATCGAGATTCAGACTATGAATCGCAATCCGGTCGGAGCATCAAACCTTGGTCCTAACGGAGAATACAATCCGGGGCTCGATTTTCTGGAATACCATCGTGAGGAGTTTCTGAGAAATGAAGCAAAATTCAACACGGATGCCTTCGGCTACCAAGTTGATCCTTTCCTCAAGCTCTGCGGTCCTTCGGAGTTCGTTTTGGAAGGGCATACTCACCCCGATCTCGGTGTGTTTTACAGCGGAACCGACAAGGTGAGTGGCGCTGCACGCGCGGCATCGTCTCCCATCTGTATCTTCGTGTGCGACCCGATTCGGAAGAAGATGCTGGGCAGCATCGGGAAGGACTTTGCCGAGGCGGAAATCATTGTGTTTTCGCGTAGCACGACTCCTCAGGAGGATCTTAGCGAAGACAAACGTCTGACTCCTCCTACCGATGAAATCGTTCGTCTTGCCAGTCAGTGCCTTCGCACACGTGGTTATGCTGGAGATATTAGACTGCGCACTCGTATTGATGGTAGAGGCTGCTTGAAGATCAAGCTGGTGATTCCCAAGTGCAGAAGGGAGTGAATCATAATGGTGAAGATACCGGAGAAGCTGGGTTCTGAATACTATAGAGGGTTCCTCACTCCTCAGGGTCAGGCGTTCTATGACCGCATAAATGCCCAGCTTCTCCGGGGGGATTACTCAGGTAAGACGACATTCTCCATAAGTAATCTCGAAACATCTGCGTCTGATTGTTTTGCAGCGTACAAAGCGATCAGAGACGATCACCCGGAATTTTTCTATCTGGGATATCAGAGCGAATTCACCCGCAGAGGGCGGATCGGCACTCTAGAGTACCCAATCCTGTATGCCCCTGAAATCATTGATAGAATCCGGCAGCAGGTGCGGAAGAGTATTTATCGCACCGTTCGTGGAACTGCTCATCTGCAAATGATTGACCGCGAGATTCTCGTGTACGAACGTATTTCAAAGAAACTCGCATATTCCAATCATAGCGATGTTCGGGATCACAATATTGTGGGACCTGTGCTTCTTTCATCGGGCGTATGCGAAGGGCATAATGCATTGTTGCTGTTGTGCTTCAGGCGAATCGGCATCCCCTGTATCAAGGTTTATGGCAGAGCCAAAACGGACGGCTGGCATTGTTGGACGATTGCATGGATCAACGGGATTCCCGTCCACTGTGATGTCACCTGGGACGGAACTGAGGAAGGAATTGTACGCTTCGATTACCTGAACCTGTCGGATAATCAGATTTCAGGCGATCATTACGACTTCAAATGTGCCCGCGTTCCCGAATGCACATCGGAAGCACTGAGCTACTATAGCTGTCGTGGCCTGTGCGTTCATTCCTATAGCGATCTTAAGGCGCTGCTTAAAAAGGATTCGCAGAGAGGCATATCGCCGATATTGATCCACTTTAGTTACCGTCCCGCATCTGGAGATTGCCTGAAAGAAGCTCAAAGGGCCTTCTCGGAAGAACGGATAAGCGGAAATCACCGGCTCTATTATCATCCCACTCTGAAAAACCTGGCCGTGAAATAAATATCATAAGTACAAGGAGAGGAGACTATGTACCAATCAATCATCAGAGATCCGGGCGGAAACGGCTTAATCCGAATTCAGCCGGATGTATGCGGACAATACTCCGCAATTGTCAACGGGAGTATTCTGGTTGTCCCTCCGGGAACCACTGCGTTTGTTGCTATCAACGGTACGCTTTCACGTCCCTTTGGTCCCGGCAGATACGAAATCTTCACAGGCGTTGACCCTTTCTTTGTAAGGCTTCGCAACATCTTGACCCGTGGAGATACTGGAACCACCGTGTCTGTATTCTTTGTGTCGACGGAGAGGGCAAAGTTTGTCAAGCTCGGCACCGGAGAGTTCCCTTTCCGAGAGCATCGATTCCGTCTTACAATGAAGGCACTTGCATCCTGCAATCTTTCCTTCTCGCTCTCCGATCCTCTGAAGATTCTCACAAAAATTGTCGGAAGCTATAGCTCCGCGTTTTCGGATGAAGATATCGATCTGTGTATTGAACAGATGGTTCTCGCTCCCATTAGAGAAGCCATTTCCAGAGAGATCAGCAAGCTCGGTGTCACTGAGTTCAACTCCAGACTCTCTTACATCGGAAATATGGCGGTCACCACGATAAGGCCCGGTCTGTCTGAGTACGGTATCAAGCTGGAGCGGTTTAACCTTGTAGCCATCAATGTCCCCGATTCGGAGATTCAAAGACTCTATAGCCTGGAGCAGGAGTATGCCGGCGGGAAAACCAGAACCGATCTCGAACTGGATAACCTGCAAAGAGTATGGAACGGTAACGTCAATAACCGCACTCTTGGTGAAATGATGACGGGAATTTCTTCTCGAGGGCAGGCCCCTACTGATGGGGCTGCATGTAATTCCAACGGGAACGCTGGCGGAATGACTCCCATGATGATGCAGATGATGATGCTCTCACAGATGCTTCCGGCGCTGCGGGAACCGCTGACCGAAATGACTCGGCACACGGATATGTTTGGCGGTGCATCGTCTGACGCCCAGGGAAACACCTCATCTGCGGAATCGCCTCCGCCCATGCCTGATCGGTACAAGCGTTGCCCGTCGTGTAACGGAAACGTGATGCGTGGCAATAGCGTTTGCCCCATCTGCGGTTATAGATTTTAAGTGAAAGGAATGACGAAAATGGCACGCAAAAACTACGCTTTGATCCCCGTCCTTGCAGCCATCGTTTTGATTCCCCAGTTTCTTTTCTGGTGGCTTGCCCCTGCAGAGGCAACAGCACGTCTCGCAGTGTACATTGGCGGTACACTTCTCACTGTTGGAATCCCTGTGGCATACCTCGTAACGTACTGGAACAGCAACCTTCGCAAAGCAGCTGGACTCTCCGTCGTTTGTTGTATCCTTGAAACCGCTGTGATTGCTCTTTCCGCCTTGCTTTTGGGAATTGACGTCTCTGTAAGGTCGGCGGTTTTCGCTTTCATAATCACAGCTCTGGTTTGCCTGATTGCTTTGATCCCTTTGGTCAACACCGCGCTGCATCAACAGAGACAGGGCGTATATTCTGCTTCCATTCCTGTGGAACCGAGCAGCCAGCCGGTTCGTGAAGTTCAAGATCACAGCAATCGTGCAACCGGTATTCAGCCTCATAATCCTATTCCCGCGCGTATGCCGCACCAGACTATAGCCAGCAAACCTTTGCCTCCCAGAAATCGATAATCGTATCATACCATTAGAAAGGTGGTGATTCTATGGATCGCGTCTGTAGTCGCTGTGGCTGCTCCAGCTTTCACTACAATCGCAGCAGAATGAGAATGGAGTGCGACTCGTGTGGACACCCGGTTTATGATCCGCAGCAAGATCAGCAACTCATGCAGTATGACAGGACATATTCTCAAGCCATGAGTCACCTTGCTGCCGGCAACTGGGAACAGACTATCGTCCTTCTGAGACCGTTAATGAGCCAATACCCCACAGAGAAGAAACTGTATCTCGCTGTCCTACGGGCAGCAACTCAGGACTTCGGGGACATAGACATGGATAATGCTGCCAATAGAACCATCGCTTCTGAAGCGTGGGATAAACTGGTGAGGCTCAACGGCGTAACCAGTGAAATGATCAGATACGGCAGCCGGCGCTATGAGAAACACAGAGATGAACTCAATAAACAAAGGACAAGAATCCTCGTATGGATTTTTGCCGCTGCGTCCTGTTCTATCATCGCCGGAGTGCTTTTCGGCACGGAGCGCTATTTTATTGCTGTGCTTTGTACAGGTGGTCTGGCGAGCTGCCTGTACAAGGTGTTCAGCTCACGTCCCGTCAAGATGATCAATCAGCTTATGAGTGCCGTACCGAACTATCAACACAATCCGTTCATTTAGGAGGACTCATATGAAGAAGTTTTTTGATGGAGGAGAATACTTTGTCCTGACTTCATATCGCATCAAGGCAGTGCCGATTTCAGACGACAATGAAGTCGGATTAATGCTTTCAAAAACGATTTGCGAGGATGCTTGCTATCTATCCTCTGCGGGAAATGGGCAAACGGCAATTGAGATTCTCCGAATCGCGGGAAGAAAAGCAGGCAGCCGTATTAATCATTTGCTTACGCTCAGAACCCATGACAGTTCTGAACAGGATTGTGTTGTCCGTCAGGAAGCTCTCGAGAAAGGTATCCTTTTGCTTCTTCATCAGTCAGGTTTTATAGCAGAAGAAGTATCCTTTGAGAAATACAGAAAGCATATTTCCGAGGTGAATACAGACTCGGTCTGGGCATTAATGAAGCAGGATATACAAGAATACGGCGTACAGGAAACATATAAATCGCCGTCTGTGGTCGAAAGTGTTGACTGGAAGCGGATATACTCCGTTTTGGACGGCTCCGGCTGTGGTTTGTGTGTTCAGATTATTCCTACGCTGTTGTCTGATGACGAACATCGGCTGATTGCAAAAAACACTGCTCATTGTTCACAAGCAGTGGATGGCGTAGTGCCAAATATGCGTGACAGCCTCGCAGCGGCGTCGGCAGATCGATGGAAATACTATGCACAGAAAATCGCAAATCCTTTCGCCGAAGTAAACCTTATCGTTATAGGAACGGTAACCAGCGCCGCACTGGTTACCGCCAGAATAAAGCAGTCCGTTCACGGAACGGCCTTTCGGCCTATTGCTATTTCAGAGTATCAGAAGTATAGCATTTATAACCAACCTTGGAAAATCTCTCACGATCTTAAGAAATCGGATGCGGCAAGTCTATGCAAATGGACATCGGATGAGATTTCACAAATCTTTCAGCTGCCGATGCAAGGCAGCTACTTCATCGGCATCGATAGGAACGCATTCTCTTTGATGCCCGAAGTGGATCTCTTACCCGAACAACTGACTAACGGCGATAGAGAGGATCTGTATCTGGGACGATCCGTATATTCGTCGCAGAGGTTATTTGTTCCTCTTGAGCAACTGTTACTCCATACCGCCGTAATGGGAAAATCTGGTGTTGGAAAAACCACTCTCTTGAAGCAGCTGATAACGCAGTTTCAAAGTCGAGGTATTCCTGTTTTGATACTGGAACCTGTCAAACGTGAATATCGCGATTTGGTCGCCAGCATGAAAGACAGCATGGTCTTTACGGTGGAACGCCCGGTAGTTCCATTGCTTATCAACCCGTTTTATGTCCCAAAGGATGTGCCTCTCGGTGAATACAGAAGTAGTTTGTTGTCTGCCTTTAAGGCTGCTTTTTCTTTGCCCGATCCTTTGCCGGCGCTTTTTGAAAAGGCGATTACGGAGGCATATATTCTGAACGGCTGGACAGACATAAGTACGAGTGAAGACGGCAATGTCTCTATGTTTGACATGTCTGACTTTGTCCGAGTCTTTAAGCGTGTTATTTCCAGATCCAGTTACAGTAATGAGGTAAAAGGAAATATGATGTCCGGAGGCGCTTTCAGACTTCAAAGTCTGATTGAGAGGTGCCCTCGCACGTTTGATACGATACATTCTACGTCTGTGGAGGATCTTTTGAACGGATGCACAGTTCTCGAAATGGGAAGTCTTGAGTCAGAGCAAAAATCGTTAGTTTCAGCTTTGACTCTCATTAGTATACTGGCCTATTTGAAATCCACAAGACAAAGCGATCACCGGCTTAGAAATATCGTTTTGATTGACGAAGCTCACGCTTTGCTGGATCAGGGAGAGGGTGCAACACAAGAGGAAAAAGCTATGAACAGCACTATGACACAGTTAATGATCAACGTCATTACTGAGATTAGGGCATACGGAGTTGGCGTCATCTTCTCAGATCAATCCCCTTCGCGTGTTGGCGGGCGAATGCTCGATAATGTTGACAATATTATATCTTTCCGGCTAAGTGGCGAGGAGGCAGAAATGCTGAGAGAACATATCGGAGCGGATAACAACCTCTGTAATGCGCTTCCTCTTATGTACGCCGGTGAGTTCGTGCTTAAGAATCGTTTTCTTAGATCGGCTCTGCCAGCCAGAATGGATTACTCGCCCGACAAAGAACATCTGAAGCATGTTTCAGATGAGCAAATAGTCAAAATACACACAAAGTATTTGACTGCCCATGGCAAGGATTATTGCCCGTTCGCCTTCTGCGAAAAAGCAGGGTGTAACCATTGCTCAGTTGCTGTTCGGGAAGAAGCAAATATGCTTGCAGAACAGATATTTGCCGAGCGGCAGCTCAAACTGAGCACTCCGGAAGAGGTTGCCGCACACATTATCCGCATCCCGTCTGTTTTATCATTTCGTATTAATACTGAGAATGCGGCTATGTTCAGGAAAAAGTGCAGCTGCATAGCTGTACATCTCTTAAGAAAATGCTCTGTTGAGAACGGTATCTCATTTGGGGTGCAGACCGTCAAAAAGCTTTTGACAGATATGAATAATCACGGAAAGGAAGGAAACGGCAATGAATGAATTCAATGAAACATCAACGGAATTTCCTGGAACTGAGGGGATTGATCTGCCGGAGATGAGTGATTGGACTGATTTTGATCCCACAGGAACGGATGATATCATCATTGATGCGCCCGAAAGTATTTGTGATGGTGCTACTCCAGGCCTTTCGTTGACGTCAGCATTTGATGACAATGATATTCAATCCGAAGCAGAAAAAGCAGCAGATTATGCTCGCTCTTATGGGTTTGACAAAGCCGCTGATTACATAGAGCGGCATTACGATGGAGACGAATTCATCCCAGGCAACCCTATTCCAATAACGACCCGCAACATGGTTCTTGATGGCCTTGAATCTGAGAACGGCATTTCGTTTGAAAGACGAATAGCGGAACTTGCTGATGAGCTATCTGTCGAAGGGGTTTTTCCTGAATTTGAAAGCAAGCACCACGTTGAACTTGGAAGTGCTGCGAACGATATGAGCCTTCACCAGCAGTTCAGCGCCTGCAGAGAGAATTTTCAAGATCATATGTATGATAGTCCTGAAAAACTGAAGGACATAACTTTTGGCGCGATGGAAAGAATGGATTCCCCGCAGGGATATACGCCTAAGGGCTTCACATGGCAGCACAATCCTGAAACAGGTAGTTTTGACTTGGTATCACGAGATGATCATTCTGTCGGGCACACAGGCGGGAACGCCCTGTGGGGAAACTAGAAGGATGCTATTTACTTTGTCTGAAACTGAGAAGAGAGCAACCCGCTCTCTTCTTTTCTTTTGGAGATTTTTTGTAATCTTCCGTATCGATGGACGTAAGCAATAAAGAAAAAGTTGTGATGATGGAGATTTATCCGATGTTTCCGTATTCAGAGATAACAAGACAGAAAGGATGAGAGCCATGAAGAACTATGAAGGAATCATGTGTAGCGGGAACATTGATCTAAAAGGGTTGGTTGTTGAGAAATCTCTCAACTCTCTGATCGTAACGGCGGAGAAAAAATCTTTGTCCCGGATAAGAGAATTTTCCTTATGGGCCAGATGACTGAACAGGAATTCGGGTTCTTTATGAGTGCAAACAAGAATAAGGGAGGCACAATCGTATGAATTATCCCGTGAAGAAGGCCGTTAATTTCAACGGTCAGGAACAGATGATGACAGCGCAGGATTATGAGTTCGCTGCTCATCGTACTTTCTCCATTAGCAAAGTAATCGATGATGATGTGGCGGACGATGTTAACTCTATCCTCAGATGGCTGGCTAGTGAAAACCAGGAAGAAGACATCACTATTTACATCCAGAGTCCGGGTGGAGCTGTTTCTGCCGGGTTGAGCATCTACGACACCATAAAAGGTTTGAAGTGTGATGTTGTTACAGTAGCTTGTGGAATGACTGCAAGTATGGCGGCTTTTCTTCTGGCTGCGGCTGGGACGAAAGGAAAACGTTGGTGCCAACCTAATGCAGAGGTGCTGATTCATCAGCCTCTCGGAGGTGCAAGTGGGCAGGCAACTGATATCCGAATTCATGCTGAGCATATTCTCAGTACTCGTGCAAAGCTCAATCGTATTTTGGCTGAATGCACAGGACAATCCCCAGAGAAAATTGAGCGTGATACCGAGCGAGACAATATCATGAGTGCAGAAGAAGCTCTCAAATACGGCCTTGTGGACAGAATTGGCGATCCGATTTCCGAATGGTAAATGGAGGAACAACATGAAACATTATCACATTATTAAGCCCATCGGGCTTGACACTCCCTGTAAAGAGATCGAGAGCACGTGCAGCAATGCACATATGTATAAGAGATGTGGTCTTCGCCCGAAGCACTATATCATTCCGCTTGACTCAGGTTCCGGTAGGACGACTCTGGTCGAATATATGACCGACAAGTACAAGGAAGCAGGCATCCTGAGCTTCACCAGCGGTCTCGATGGCTATATCGAAATCGCATTTGATGGTTCTCTTCAGCAACTCAAGCAGGCATTTGCTACAATCGACTCTGCCGCTGTGTATACCAACGAGTACTGCAATATTATCGGAATGGACATCAGCGATATCTCTGCTCACCTCGGCGAGGCTCAGCTTATTGAGTTTATGAAGAATTGCAAGAGGGTGTGCGAGCATGCATGCGTTATCTTCTTTGTCCATACTACTCCTAACAGGAACGAGGAAAAGCTCCTGGAAAAGCTGTGCGAAACCATCGATAACATTGAGCGTCTCGAAGTCGAACCTTATACCAAGGAGAATATCTGCGCTTTGATTATCAAGACGGTTGAGGAACATGGTATCGAGATTAGGCATGAAAATGTATTCCGTGCCGTGCTGGCAGATATGGTTTCGGAATTCTGTATTGCAAGCGTTAAGGACGCAATTACCACGGCCGATGCGCTTGTCCGTTTCGCCAACTTCTCGGGCTTTACACCCACAGTTGACGAATGCAGTCTGAAAGCTATGATTACCAGTTGGCATAATGCTGCAGAGAGGAGCGAAGTCAAATGAGCCGAAGTGAGCGTTGGAATACCGTAAACGAAATCAAACGCAGGTTTCACGAAACTACGGACCCGGTAAACGGTGCCGGTCCAGTTGTTTATGTTGAAAACGGCAGGAAATATTCTGATGACAGTGAGTCGCACATTGCGGTGATTGGCCGTACCGGCAAGGGTAAAAGCCAATGCTGCAGCCTTCCGTATATGAGAGAGATCCTCAAAAAGGGGGAAAGCCTGATCATGCTCGACCCCAAAGGCGAAGGCTATAAAAAGAACGCCTGTTACATTCCTGAACACTATCAGGTCTTTTGCGTTGACTTCCGCAACCCTCGCAAGAGCCCTACCAAGTGGAACCCGCTGAGCACTCCGTATCGTCTCTTTTGCTCCAAAGATCTCGATGATAATGATATCGCAAGCTCCATGCTCAGTGAGTTTTGGAATGGAGTTTATCCCTATGACGGCCATTCCGACAAGTTTTGGACGGACTCCTCCGTGAATTACGCAAAAGGATTGACTTATGGGCTGTTTGAGACCGCCGGGAAAGAAACCATCAATCTTGATAGTGTTGCGGTTATGATGGAGCAATCCGAGATTCGCATTGGTGCCCTCAGTAATACCATACTGAAGGAGTTTTACGAGCAGTTACCTCTTGATTCTCTGGCCAAACGCAACCTCGCAACCTATGCTACCGCGCCCAACGAGACGAGGGCTTCTATTCACAGTGTGGCCGCCTCTGGTCTTGAAGTCTTTAGCCGTAGCAAAGGCCTTATGGAAATGCTCAGTGATGATACGCTGAACATTATGGATATCGATGTAAACCGTCCTTTTATTTTAACGGTAATTACCCCCGATGAAACCGATGTGTATGATGCTCTTTCCGGTCTGCTTATCTCTCAGATCTCGCAGCACCTTATCCGTGTTGCACAGGAGAAAGGCGGTCGTCTTCCGATTAGGGTGAACATCATCCTAGAGGAACTCGGCTCGGTCGGTAAGAGTATTCCATCTCTGCCCAATCTGATGGTAGCTAGCCGTAGCCGGAATATGAGACTGATGCTGATTCTTCAGAGTAATGCTCAGCTCGTTGATGTCTACGGTAAGAGTAAGGCTGAAACAATCAACTCCTGCATTGGCATTACAATCGGCTTTTCTACCAACAGCTGGGAAACCCTCACCGAGTGGGCTCAGCGTTGCGGTGAGAAGCAGATTGAGAATAGTGGTCATATCATCAAGGAACAGTTGATTACGGCATCGCAGCTGGCTGCAATGCCCACCGGAACTGCGCTGGTTATGGTGGACAGCCAGTATAAGTTCATCGCTCATCTTCCTTTCTATGATGAGATGTACGATAACTCCAAATGGAAGGCCCCTCGGTATAAGTCTACCGCAAGCGGGAGGGTGTTCAAATCTCTTGACTTTGAAGCTATGGTCAAAGGAATTAAGAAGAAGCAGATAAAGTCTACTTTTTCAGGCCTTTCTGCTGAACGGAAAGTATCTGAAGTGCCCATGGGTTTTCCTTTTTTTGAAGAAGCGCGGTCTGATGGCCCCATGGATATCGACAGACTAGTTTCGAGGCTTGATGCTAAAATTGCCGAACTAGAGGCTGAAGAAGAAGCAGAGCGGAAGAAGCAGGGTGCAGATAAGAAGCATCAGGTGATTATCACAGAGGGCCAAAGCAATCGAGCAAGACTCGCACGAGTACTCGCTGCTGCAACAGGAGAAAGCCTCGAGAAGGCAGCAAAAAGGCTGGCTCAGTTCCCAGTTGATATAGCTTTTAGCACCAGGAGCGAAGCTGTGAAATTTGCCAAGGATGTTACTAACGCCGGCGGAAAGGCAACAATTAAAACATCGTAAAGAGGTGATCCGTGATGTATCCGATCCTTAAAGAGGGCGTGTCTATCGGAACCTTCCAGTACAAAGGTTCCGATACCATCCATTATTACATTGAAAATGCTGATGGGAATGAATTTGAAATCAGCTACAGACTGTGGGATGCTCTCCTGAAAGCAGATGGTACTCGTCCTTTGAACCTGCCGGACAATGGACGCCGGATCCTTCCCAAACTGAAGCGACACGGACTGGTGCGGACTTCCAGATTTGTTCCGGATGACGGCCTCTTTAATCGTTTTATTTTATTTTCCATCGGTAATAGACTGCAAACCAAAGGGCTGATTTTCAGAGCACTAAACGCCGCTCTTCCTACAGTATCAATTCTCATATTTGCGATTGGCGTATATGTAACGACATTGGAAGGTGCAGAGAGTGGGTACAACGTCAGTTGGTGGCTTTATTATGGTCTCATAGTTTTATCTCTTGCACTTCATGAGTTGGGGCACCTTGTTGCGGGAGTGGCATATGGGTACAAAATCAGCGATATTGGAATTCTTCTTCTCGGTATTATTCCGGTCGGAGCATATGTAGCCCACGAGAATAAGGTAGATGTAACGAAAGCTGAGAAGATACAGTTTGCGTTGGCTGGGGTTGAAGCCAATCTCCTTATGGCTGGAATTTGTCTTCTCTTAGCGATTCAGTCTTATCAGTGGTCACTGACTCTGTTCTACGTCGCGAATGTTAATGTTATGCTTGCCTGTGTAAACCTGCTGCCGACATCGGGACTCGACGGTGAATCATCGTTGAGTGCAATGTGTGAAGTTGACAGCATCAGCGAGGTGGCAAGAAAATGGATCACCAACAAAAAACGCCGTCAAAAGCTCCTTCGTGCCGGTTTGTCAGGATACATTTGCTTCTGCGTTTTCTCCATTACGATGATTTCAAAGGTCATCCTTTGGCTACTTGTTGGGTTTGACATCGTATCGGTCTTCTTCAATTTCTTCTGAGAATTCATAAGAGTGAGGAGTGAGAGTAGTGGAAAGAAAACGTAGGCAGAACGGGATCGTGCAAAACAGAATTCCGTTCGAGCGATTTGTTCGCTTGTTCGCCATGATAGAAATAGCGTTTGTGTTTATTTATGCGAAACGCTTCGCAACATTCTCTGTATATGGGAACCGTATTTGGGTATTGGTGATTATTGTTGCCATCCTTGCCGTGGGCAGTCTTGTCCTTTCCTGGAAGACTGAAAGAAACTGGGTCAGCCTGATAATCGGAACCTCGATGCCCGTGCTGGCATACGAAGCAATTAGCATATGGAGATATTCATTGGCAATCCGAATCATGATTCTTGCTGGATGCTTCGTTTCGGTTGCCGTCGGGCTCATCTGGGTTGTAAAGAAAGTGAACCGGGCTAAGCGTATTCGCATCAGACGTGAAGTGTTTGTTATAAAAGCCGCCCGTGCATCTCGAGTTATCTGTTGCCTTGTGCTGTTAGGCGCTTATATTTGTGGAAAGGTCTTGATTGCCTCACACTATATAATCAGCTACAGTGATATCGCGTATGTGGTAAAGCCGAAGCTTGGTGAGCATCAGCCGAACAATCCGAAGTTGGTATATACGATGGATTTTCAAATGACACCGCATCAATTGCGTCACACTTATATCACGAACCTGATTTATGCT
>OIXY01000099.1_pt1 | contig 24328 bp, 16 predicted proteins | sample 1588051 | NCBI WGS metagenome assembly OIXY01 (sample SAMN03283247) | human gut metagenome | biome: human-associated habitat; material: feces | host: Homo sapiens | place: Peru | collected 2012 | reverse complement strand
TACAGTTTCACGACGGTGCCAGCCACTTCGAGCGTGTCGATATGGTCGCCCGTAGAGAAACTGTAGGTGTAGTTGCCCATCGGGTTGCCCTCGTTGTTGTCGGAGATGGCGTCAGAGAAGTCGACGGTGTACGTAGTGTTGGGCTTCAGCGAGTCCTTCAGCTCCACGCTGATCTTCTTGCCCGAAGCCTTTATCTCCGCCTGCTCGAGCTGCGGCGGCGACACCACCACCTTCTCCGACGCGTTGTCGAGCTTTATGAACTCGTCGAAGTAGATGTTCACCTTCTTCGCCTGCACGTTAGTGCTGCGGTCGGCAGGTGTCGAGCCTATCACATGCGGCGGCGTCTCGTCGTACCATCCTCCGTCGGGGCGTCCCATGCGGGCGCACGACGAGAGCAGCGCGATTACACCTATTATATATAGTATGTTTCTTAGTTTCAGCATTTGGCTTAACTTCTTGTTTTTATTACACCATCATAATCTCCTCAATGGTCTTGCGGTTGTTGGAGAGGCGCGGTATCTTGTGCTGTCCGCCCAGCTTGCCCTTAGAGCGCAGCCAGTCGTCGAACTGACCTTCGCGCGCAACGACAACCTCAAGCGGCTGCAGCGTGATGTCGTGGAAGCGCTTCGCCTCGTAGTCGGAGTTGATAGCCTGCAGCTGTCGGTCGAGGATGTCGGCAAACTCGCTGATGTTCTCAGGCTTCTTCGCAAACTCGATGAGCCACTGGTGGCGGCACTTCGCGTTGGCGTCCATGAACACCGGCGCCGCCGTGTACTCCTTCACCTCTGCGCCGGTCTGCTGGCAGGCATAGGCGAGGCCCTTCTCGGCGTTGTCCTGGATAAGCTCCTCGCCGAAAGCGTTGATGAAATACTTCGTTCTGCCCGTAATCACGAACTTGTACGGGCGCACCGACGTGAACTTCACCGTGTCGCCAATCATGTAGCGCCACAGACCGCACGACGTGCTGATAAGCATGGCGTAGTTCTTGCCAGTTTCCACGCCTTCGAGCGGTACGATGTTCGGGTTCTCAGAGTCGAACTCGTCCATAGGCAGGAACTCGTAGAACACGTCGTAGTCGAGCATCAGCAGCATCGACTTGTCTTCTGGGTCGTTCTGTATGCCGAAGAAGCCCTCCGAGGCGTTGTACGTCTCCATGTAGTGCATGCGGTCGCTCTTTATGATGTGCTCGTACTGCGAGCGGTATGGCGTGAACGCGATGCCGCCGTGGAAGAACACCTCCAGGTTGGGCCACACCTCGTCGAGGCGCTCCTTGCCCGACAGCTCGAGCACGCGCACCAACACACTGAGCATCCATGAGGGCACACCCGAGATGTTAGTCACGTTCTTGTTGAGACATTCGCGCGCTATGCGGTCGCGCTTCACCTCGAAGTCGCTCAGCAGTGCCGTCTGCTTCTTCGGCACACGCACGAGGTTCACGAGCGGGTTGATGTTCTCGATGAGAATGGCGCTGAGGTCGCCCACGAGCGAGCCAGCCACGTTGTAGTTGGGCGAGTGCGAACCGCCAAGAATCAATCCCTTGCCGTCGAACATGCGGCTCTTCGGGTTGTTCTGCAGGTAGAGCGCCACCACGTCGGTGCCGCCCTTGTAGTGTATGTTCTTCAGTCCTTCAGCCGACACGGGTATGAACTTGCTCTTGTCGTTCGTAGTGCCCGACGACTTGGCGTACCACTTCACCTTTCCCGGCCACAGCACGTCAGCCTCGCCGTGTCGCATACGGTCGATGTCGGCCTTCAGCTCCTCGTAGGTATTCACGGGCACGTTGCGCACGAAGTCGTCGTAGCCCTTTGTCGTAGCGAAAAGATGGTTTCTGCCGTACTCGGTGTTGGCGGCAGCGCGCAGGAGGTGCTGCAACACATTATGCTGCAGAGCCTCCGGCTCGTTGAAGTGTTGTTCCAGCTTATGCTGTCGGGGTGCGAATGCGTATCGTGCAATGCCAGTTAAACTCATTATTTTTCCTTTCTGTCTTCTTCTATAAATCTGAGCAGATGTTCCACTGCCTCACTCTCCGGTATCGCCTTCTCCACGCACATCTTCTGCTTGTAGAGCGAAATCTTTCCCGGTCCGGCGCCCACATAACCATAGTCGGCGTCAGCCATCTCGCCCGGTCCGTTCACGATGCAGCCCATGATGCCTATCTTCAGGCCCTTCATGTGCGCCGTAGCCGCCTTTATCTTTGCGATGGTAGAGCGCAGGTCGTAGAGCGTTCTGCCGCAACCAGGGCATGAGATGTATTCGGTCTTCGATGTGCGCAGACGAGCCGCCTGCAAAATGGCGAACGCCGTGTCCGTGAGGTCGCGCACCGCGATGTCGCCGTTGTTCATCAGCCATACGCCGTCGCAGAGGCCGTCAATCATCAGCGCGCCCATATCGGCTGCCGCCTCAAGCTGAAGGTCTGCCTTCTCGGCGCTGCTATGACTGTACATCTGAGCGAACACAACGGGGTTGAACAAGCCGTTCGACCACAACTCGTGAGTAAGCGCACGCTGCTCGCCGAGGCGGTTCTGCTGGTTCGACACAGCAACGACCACTACCTCTGGGTGTGCCTTCAGGCAAGCCATGTACTCCTCCGACGGAGCGCCGAGCTGCAGCACGAGGAACTTCACATCTGCCTTCACTCCGCCCACGAACGGCGTAGCGTTGTACGGGAAGATAGGGTAGGTGTTCGGCTCGCCGGTGTATGCGTTGAAGTCGACGATGTATTTCTGTCCGTCGCGGCGGTTCTTGGGCAGCTTGGCACCGCAGTAGATATAGTCGGGTGTCATATCGGGGTTGAACTCAACGCTCTCTGCGTCGTCGTTCTGTCCTAACGAAGCTATCACCACCGGCACATTCGAGCCGCCGATGTATCCCATAGCGCGAGTGGGGCGGCGCTCAGGGCGCACCCAAGAGAAGTCCTTCGCCTCGGTGCCTGGCACGAGAGTGTGTCCGGCACGCTTCGTGATATAGTCGACGAGGTGGCGCGCAACGGGTATCTCCGCCTCCGGCTCCTCGCTCAGACTCACGCGGATAGTGTCGCCGATGCCGTCGGCAAGCAGTGCGCCGATGCCCACCGCACTCTTGATGCGTCCGTCCTCGCCTTCGCCAGCCTCGGTGACGCCGAGGTGGAGCGGGTAGTGCATGTCGGCGTTGTCCATCTCGGTGATGAGCAGACGCACGGTGCGCACCATGATGACGGTGTTCGACGCCTTGATGCTTATCACTACGTTGTCGAACTGCTCCTTCTTGCAGATGCGCAGAAACTCCATGCAACTCTCGACGATGCCTTCCGGCGTGTCGCCGTAGCGCGACATGATGCGGTCGGAGAGCGAACCGTGGTTCACGCCGATGCGCACCGCGGTGTGGTGCTCGCGGCAGATGTTGAGGAAGGGCACGAAGCGGTCTTCCAGTTTCTTGAGTTCGTCGGCATACTCCGCGTCGGTATACTCAATCTTCTTGAACACGCGCGCCGGGTCTACGTAGTTGCCCGGGTTCACGCGCACCTTCTCTGCGTACAGCGCAGCCACGTCAGCCACATTGGCGTTGAAGTGAACGTCGGCAACGAGCGGTGTGGTGTAGCCGTCGGCACGCAGTTGTGCGTTAATGTTCTGCAGGTTCTCAGCCTCTCTGCGGCCCTGCGTAGTGAGTCGCACGAGTTCGCCGCCTGCTTTTATGATGCGCTCAGCCTGAGCCACGCACGCCTCCGTGTCGTTGGTGTTGGTTGTGGTCATCGACTGCACGCGTATCGGGGCGTCGCCGCCAAGCTGTATGTCGCCTACCTGAACGGGTGAGGCTTCGCGGCGGCGGTAGTTGAAGAGATCAATCATGATTTTTGATGTTGTTGTGTTGAGATGTTGAGGTGGTGAGAGATGTTGAGGTGGTGAGGTGGTGAGGTGTTGAGAGATGTTGTGAGATGTTGTGGTGTTGATGTGGTGAGTTGTTGAGAGATGTACTATTGTCACCACATCACCACCTCACCACAACAACATATCATCATCTCACCATCTCACCATCTCAACACTTATATTCAAACTTCACCTCAGCGAGCTCCTTGTTCGCCTTTTCTATCTTCTCTCCCAAGCCAGCCTTGTACTGAGCCATCTTTTCTGCGATGCCTTCGTCGCAGAGCGCAATCATCTCGCAAGCGAGGATTGCTGCGTTCATGGCTCCGTTCACGCCAACTGTTGCAACGGGTATTCCCGGGGGCATCTGTATGATAGAGAGCATGGCGTCGAGACCGTCGAGCATACCCTTGATAGGCACGCCGATGACGGGCAGAGTGGTGCTTGCCGCGATAACGCCGGGCAGAGCTGCTGCCATGCCTGCTGCGGCAATGATTACCTTAACGCCACGCGCCTTTGCGCCCTTAGCGAAACTTTCAACTGCGTCCGGTGTGCGATGAGCAGAGAGGGCGTTCACTTCAAACGGCACCTGCATGTCGTTCAAGAACTTGCATGCCTTTTCCATAACGGGCAGGTCTGATGTGCTGCCCATGATGATGCTAACTAATGGAGTCATAATATTTTATTTTATTGTTTAATATCTAAGCCTTTCTAAGCCTCTTTAAGCCTTTCTAAGCCTTTGCTAACTCAAAACTGAATAATTCACAATCGGCGAAGCCGACAACTCAAAATTCAAAACTCAAAACTCAAAATTCTTGAGCCTTTGCTAACTAAGCCCTCCCCGACGGGGAGGGTTGGGAGGGGCTACAGCCCCAGTATTATCACGAAGGCGATGAGCACGCCTATGCCGAAGCCCGCCGTCACTTGCGAAAGGGTGTGCTGGCGGAGTATTATGCGGCTGGTGCCGACGAGCCCTGAGAGCACGAGCGAGAAGCAAAGCCACGTGATGGGGTTGAACATGAAGATGAACGAGAAGGCGAGCAGAGCGCCCACCACGCCACCGATGGCTGCGGTGTGCGTCGATATCTTCCACCACACGTACACCACGCCACCGATGGCTGCGGTGTGCGTCGATATCTTCCACCACACGTTTATCAGAGCGCACACTATCTGTATCACGAGAGCCGCCATGAGTATGTTGCCCATGAAGTGCGGAATGTTATACAGTCGCATTACGTAGAAGCAGGCGTAGTAGCTCACTATCGAGAGCAGATAGGGCACCACGCGGCGCTCCTTGCGGCTGAGCTGTATGAGTGTCCAGCCGTGGTAGTTGCGGTAGAGCTTGATGAGCATTGTGGGCATGAGAATGGTGAAGAAGTAGACCATAGCGAGCACGCTCAGCTTGTACCCCCACGGCATCTGACTGAGATAACTGAACGTGAAGAGTACGGTCATCCCTACCAAAGACAGATAGAACGGGGTGAACACCGCGCTCAGGGCGCGGGCTGCGAGGATAATGTTCTTTTCTTTCATAATTAGTTCTTTCTCATTCTTGCCACCGGTATGCCCAGTTGCTCGCGATACTTCGCCACGGTGCGTCGTGCGATGGGGTAGCCGAGCTTCACGAGCGCCTCTCTGAGAGCGTCGTCGCTGAGCGGTTTCGCCTTGTCTTCCTTGCCGACGAGGTCTTTCAGCGCAATCTTTATCTTGCGTGTAGACATCTCCTCACCGTCTTCGTTGGTGTAGCCGTCGCTGAAGAAGAAGCGCAGCGGGTAAGTTCCCCAGTTGGTCTGCGCGTACTTCACGTTGCTGACGCGCGATATTGTGCTTATGTCGAGCCCCGTGCGGTCGGCGATGTTCTTCAGAATCATCGGTTTGAGGTCAGCCTCGTCGCCGTCCTGGAAGAACTTGCGTTGCCAGTCGATGATAGCCTGCATGGTGAGCGTGAGCGTGCGGTAGCGCTGCTTTATCGCTTCGATGTATCCCATTGCGCGCTCCACCTTCTGCTTTGCGTAGAGCAGCGCTTCCTTTTCGCGGCGCGACATCTTCTCCTTGTTGTTGCGGTAGGTCTCCATGAGTTCGCTGAACGAGGAAGAGACGCGCAGCTCCGGTATGTTTCCGTTGTTTATGTAGAACGACACGTTGCCGTTGTCGTCGGTGTCGATGATGAAGTCGGGCGTAATCTGCTGCACGTTTCTGCCCTCGGTCTCGCCGAGCGAAGCGCCCGGTTTGGGGTTGAGTCGGCGCAGCTCCTCCAGCACGCGCTGTCCGGTATGCTCGTCCACGCCCAGCAGCTGCGGAAGTTTCTCGAAGTGCTTCTTCGCGAAGTCGTTGAAGTGCTTCTTTACGACTGTCGTCATCAGCTGCTTCATTCTGTCGTCGGGTCGGCGTTCTATCTGCAGCAGCAGACACTCCTGCAGCGAGTGCGCTCCGATGCCAGCCGGGTCGAAGGTCTGCAGGATTCCTATTATGCGGTCGATGTCCTCTACGTCGCAGTAGACGCCCTGATAGATAGCCAGCTCGTCGCATATCGACTGGCTGTCCTTGCGCAGCAATCCGTCGCTGTCGAGCGATCCGATGATGTATTCCATTATCTTCTGGTCGTTCTCCGAGAGGTCTATCTCGCCCATCTGCTCCTTCAGCTTATCGTAGAACGAGCGCGTGTCGCCGTATACCATCTCCTCGTAGTCGGCAGAATCGGCTCCGTAGGCTCCGGTGTAAGCCGCCGTAGGCATGTCTTCGTCGGAACCGGTCATACGGTCGAGTGCATTGTTCAGCGCCGACTCGCGCTCCTCTCGCTCTGTGTGAGCGGCGAAGGCGTCCGCCTCGGTGTCCACCTCGTCCATGTCGCCACCGTTGCTTTCGCCGTTGCCGCCGTCGTTGTCTGAGGAGGAAGCGTATGCGGGGCTGTCGTTGCTGTCGTATGAGGTGTTCGAGTCGTAGATGTCGTCGTCTGCCTTCACGAGCGCAGGGTTGTCGTCGAGCTCCGCGTTCACGTTCTCTTCAAGCTCCGTGACGGGCATCTCGAGCATGTGCACCTGCAGCATCTGCTGTTGCGTCAGGCGCTGCAACTGCTGCTGCTTCTGTTCCTGGGTTTGTATTAGTTTCATATTCTTTTTAAGCCATTGCTGATTAAGCCGAACTAAGCCTCTTTAGGCCTTCTTAAGCCATTGCTAACTCAACACTCAACATTCTTCCGAGCCGTTCGGCTTAGGCGCAGCCTTTGAAGTATTCCTTTAGCCTCTCCACAGTAGTGGTCAGCACCTCGGGCGCTTCGTTGCTGTATCTCTGCCAAACCAGCTTCGCCTCGTCGTTGATGGGCGAGTGGGGCAGCGGTTCGCGTTTCAGAATGGGGTCGAATGTCTGGTATATCTTCAGCACATCTACCACCTCTTCGGGCTTCAAGCCCAACAGACGCGCCATATCCTGCACCTCCGGCGTCTCGCTCACCATAGTGTTCGTCATCAGCTGGAAGTAGAGGCTGAGGATGATGGTGAGCATCACCGGCGTCAGCTTCTGTTCGGTGTCGATAGGCAGATAGTCGTGCTCGAAGGGCAGCGTCATATCCATGCCGCTGTAGAAGGCGTTGCCGAAGCCGAACCCCGCCATCTGCCTGAGTCGCTTCACGTCGCGTGCCAGTCGGCGTGGGTTTTCGGCGTATGTGTCCCATAGACGTTGCAGCGAAGGCGTGGCGTGCTCTTCGAGCGCCACCATCTGCTCCTGCAGCGTCTTCGGCGGAATATGCAGCTCGAGCGCCAGATCTATCACGGGGCGCGAGTATTCCGACTTAACGCCCGCCGGACTCTTCTGGTAGAGCTGCACGATAAGCAGCCAGTAGTCGTCTGTCCAAAGAGGATGAATTGCCATATATTATATTAATAATGTATTGTTTAATGCTTGCAAAGTTACAGAAAGTCTTGCACATAAGGGCACGCCCGCCATACTTTTTTTGTGCAGGAGTAAAGAGTTGTTAAGGTGTTTTATGGTGCTCTGAGCGCTTTTCGGGGGCTGTTTCCAGTAAAATCGCAGTTTTTCTTGCAATTTTGCAGTATAAAAAGTCAGTTTGGTTGAATTTTTTAAAAATTTATTGCAAAACATTATCGAATTGCAATTTATTTTGTACTTTTGCGGTAGATAATTTTAAAACTTATAGACTATGAAGAAAACTTTACTCTCATTGGCAGCAATGTTGCTGCTCGCAGGTGGTGCTTCGGCACAGACAGCAAAGTCGGCTGCAGTTTATACTGACAAGGTAGACGCAACTCCGGTTAGCGTTGTAAAGAAGGCAAAGGCTCCTATGATGAAGGAGGGAGAATCTAAGTATGTGACTATTGGCTTCGAAGGTTCAGCAAATCCTGCTACAGTTTGGGGTCCGTACAATTGGACTTCAGCAAGTATGATTCTTTCTGCACAGAACAATGGTGATAACTTTGATTTCTCTGAATTGGCAGGTTACAAGATCGTAGGTCTTAACTTCGCTGTTGTAGGTTCTCTGGGTGAAGAAGCTGGTATTTTAGGTCTTATATTCCCAGATGAAAAAAGCGAGCCTGTGCAGTTGGGCGCAATGGTTGAAGAGGGTTCTTATGATATTTGTGATTTTAATCAGCAAACCGGTGAATTGGGCTTGGTATGGAATTCACTTCTTTTTGCAAATCAGTATGAAATCACTGGTAAAGAGGCAGCTTTCTACTATGGTTTCGGATACACACCGACTGGTGGCAACGGCAAGTCGTTGGACGACACTCCTTTCCTCTTGGGTAAGAGCTCAGATAAGGGCGTAGATGGTATGTGCTTGGTTTACGGTAAGCCGTCTGCAAGCGACAAGGAGGGTATGTGGACTCTGAACAAAAAGACGGCTACAGAAGGTATGTGTCCTTGCATGCAGCTCATTCTCGAGAAGCCGGACGGCGCAACAGTTATCCTCGGTCTGAATGGTTCTGACAAGCCGGTTGCTATGCAGTACTTCTCTCTCGACGGCAAGCAGCTCTCTGCTCCTCAGAAGGGCATCAACGTTGTTAAGATGAGCGACGGCACATCTAAGAAGGTGCTTGTTAAGTAAATATCGGAAAACACATATAAATGAAAATCCCAACAGAGGTTCGCCTCTGTTGGGATTTTTTTTTAAGGGGGTGCACTTGTCTCAAGTGCACCAACCGAGTAAGTGCTGCACCAACCGCGCAGAAATGCACCATTTACTTTGTTGGTGCAGCAGAGACTGCTGCACCCCCTGGAAGTGCACCAACCGCGCAAGCACTGCACCAACCGAGCTAACCATAAGAGGTTATGTTGAGGTGCGTGGGGGATGTGTCAAAACTCAATTAACGCGGGCTGAAAGCCCAACAACCACATAGCCCTGGGCTATGTGATTATTGGGCTTTCAGCCCGTTTACGACCATATTTTTAGTTTTACCGGACAGCAATATTTTGTAACCAATATTTTGTAACCAGCGGCGGAGGCCGGCGACCTCCGCTACGGGGGCGCTATGAGGCTACTTGAGGTATTCGGCGACCTCCGCTACGGGGGCGCTACGTGGTTACTTGAGGTATTCGGCGAGCTTCGCAACGGCGCGTGCTCGGTGCGAGATGCCGTTCTTGATGTCCATGCCGAGCTGTGCGAACGACTCCTCGTAGCCTTCGGGCACGAAGATAGGGTCGTAGCCGAAGCCCTCTGTGCCCTGCTTCTCGCGCGATATGGTGCCGCGCACGATGCCCTCGAAGAGCGTGTAGTCGGCAACGTCGCTGCGGCGTGCGAGAGCTATCACGGTGCGGAACTGCGCACGGCGGTCGTTGCTGTCGCCCAAGCGTGCGAGCAGCTTCTGCATGTTGGCTTCAGAGTTGTGGTCGGTGCCTTCGGCGTAGCGTGCCGAGTGGACGCCCGGTTCGCCTCCAAGCTCGGGCACTTCGAGTCCCGTGTCATCGGCGAAGCAGTCGTAGCCGTAGTTGTCTACTACGTAGCGCGCCTTCTGAATGGCGTTGCCCTCAAGCGTGTTGGCTGTTTCGGGTATGTCTGCGTGGCAGTTGATGTCTTCGAGCGAGAGCACGTGGAAGCGGTCGCCGAGTATGGCGCGTATCTCCGAGAGCTTGTGCTTGTTGTTGGTGGCGAAGACGATAGCCCCACCCCGTCCCTCCCCGTCGGGGAGGGTGTATGATTGCTGTGGATTGTTCATTGTTGTTTTTTTAATAAGCCTTTCTAAGCCTCTTTCTGGCTGCGTTTAAGCCTTTCTAAGCCTTCTTAGGCCTTCCTAAGCCTTTGCTGACTACTGACTAAGCCTTTCTAAGCCTTTGCTGACCAAGCCTCTTTAGCCTTCTTTAGCCCTCCCCGACGGGGAGGGTTGGGAGGGGCTCTTTACCTTAACCTTTATCTGGTCGAATCCCTCGCCGTAGACACCGATGACGCTGCTTTGCGACACGAAGGCGCGCGGGTCTATCATCTTGATGAGGCGGAAGATGAGCACCGACTCGCTCTTCTTGGCGAGCAGACATATCACCTTCATCTCCTTACCCGTATACCATCCGTGACCGTCGAGGATAGTGAGCGTGTGGTCGGTCTTCTTCGTTATGGCGCTTGCTATCTCCTGATACTTGTGCGAGAAAATCATGAACTGCACCGATTGCCGTTGCACGCTCATCACGTAGTCGAGCATGGTGCACTCGATGACCATCGTACACAGACCGAACACCACCATCTGACAGCGCTGCGGGAACGGACCGAAAGAGTCGATGGCGAGACAGCTGCCGATGATGACGAGGTCGACCATGATGAGACCCTTGCCGAGCGACACGTTATAGTGTTTGTTCACTACGGCAGCGATGATGTCGGTGCCACCCGTGCTGCCGTTGTTCAGGAACACTATCGCCAGTGACGTGCCCGTAAGCATACATCCGATGATGAGCGACATGAAGTCGTTGCCTTCGCCCATGAGTTTGTAGAAGGTGCCGTCGGGCATCTCCACTATCTTCTGCGCCAGGTCGAGCATCACGGTTATGGCTATCGTGGCATAGATGGTTTTGGCAAGGAACTTTATTCCAAGCTCCTTCAGAGCCGCCACGATGAGCACGGCGTTGATGATGAAAAATGTCCATTGAACTGGAAATTTAGTGGCATAGAACACGATGGCTCCGATACCGGCGATGCCTCCGGTTACAATTTCGTAGGGCAATAGGAACACGGTGAAACCGAAGGTGTAAAGCAATAAACCGAGGGTGATGTTGAAATAGTCCTTTGCTTCTTGCCAGATAATTTTGCGGTCGATGGTCATAGGATTTATATTTGTTATTTTATAACGACATTCACGATCTTCTTAGGTACGACAATCACCTTAACGACTTGTTTGCCGTCGAGATACTTCTTGCTCTGCTCGTCGGCGAGCACTGCAGCCTGAATCTCGTCGTTGGTAGCGTCGGCAGCAAACTTCTTCTGGAAGCGTGCCTTGCCGTTGAACGACACGGTGAGCTGCACCTCGCTCTCCACAAGATACTGTGGGTTGAACACGGGCCACTGTGCGTCGCATACGGTCGTGGTGTTGCCCAAGGCGTGCCACAGCTCCTCTGCGATGTGCGGAGCGAACGGCGCGATGAGCACCACGAGCTGCTCGAGCACCTGCTTTGAGCGGCACTTCTGCTGTGCCAGCTCGCCCACGGCAATCATGAACGCCGAGATAGAGGTGTTGTAAGAGAAGTGTTCGATGTCCTCAGTCACCTTCTTAATGAGCTTGTGCAGGCTCTTGAGGTTGTCGGCTGTAGGCTCAGCGTCTGCGGGCAGGAACTCGTCGGTGCGGTTCTCGTAGAACAGCGCCCAGAACTTCTTGAGGAAGCGGAAGCAGCCGTCGATGCCGTTGGTGTCCCAAGGCTTGCTTGCCTCCACCGGACCGAGGAACATCTCGTACAGACGCAGCGTGTCGGCGCCGTACTTCTCCACAATCATGTCGGGGTTCACAACGTTGAACATCGACTTCGACATCTTCTCTACAGCCCAGCCGCAGATGTACTTGCCGTCCTCGAGTACGAACTCGGCGTTGGCATACTCCGGACGCCATGCCTTGAACGCCTCGATGTCGAGCACGTCGGCGCTCACGATGTTCACGTCTACGTGTATCGGTGTGACGTCGTAGTCTTTGCGCAGGTTATATGACACGAATACGGGAGCAGCCTCTCCCCCCGCCCTCTCCGAGGAGAGGGAGCCGTTAGCTGTTGAGGCAACTCCGTTCTCCCCCTGGGGGGAGTTAGAGGGGGCTGTGCGGTTTATTCTATATACGAAGTTGGAGCGACCCTGAATCATGCCCTGGTTGACGAGTTTCTGGAACGGCTCCTCCTTGCACGACACGCCGAGGTCGAAGAGGAACTTGTTCCAGAAGCGCGAGTAGATGAGGTGGCCCGTAGCGTGCTCGCAGCCTCCTACGTAGAGGTCTACGTTCTGCCAGTAGTTGTCGGCGTCCTTGCCCACGAGGCATGTGTCGTTGTGCGGATCCATGTAGCGCAGGTAGTAAGCCGATGAGCCGGCGAAGCCCGGCATAGTGTTCAGCTCGAGCGGGAAGACGGTCTTGTTGTCCACGAGCGCCTTGTCTACCACCTGGCGCTTCTCCACGTCCCACGCCCACATCTTGGCGCGTCCCAATGGCGGCTCGCCGGTTTCTGTAGGCTTGTATGTCTCAATCTCGGGCAGCAGCAGCGGCAGGCAGTCCTCCGGCACCATCTGCGGCATACCGTCCTTGTAGTAAACCGGGAACGGCTCGCCCCAGTAGCGCTGACGCGAGAAGATAGCGTCGCGCAGACGATAGTTGACCTTCACGCGGCCCATGCCCTTCTCCGTCACGAACTGCTTTGTCTTTGCGATAGCCTCCTTAACACTAAGGCCGTTGAGTGAGAAGCCGTCCAATGTCTCCTTGCCTGCGGCAGGCGAGTTGCAGACGATGCCCTCCTTGGCGTCGAAGCTCTCCTCCGACACGTCGGCGCCCTCGATGAGCGGTGTGATAGGCAGGTTGAAGTGCTTGGCGAAGGCATAGTCGCGCGAGTCGTGCGCCGGAACAGCCATGATGGCTCCCGTGCCGTAGCCTGCAAGCACGTATTCTGAGATCCAGATAGGAATGTTCTCGCCGGTGAACGGGTTCACGGCATACGATCCGCTGAACACGCCCGTCACGTTGTGGTTAGCCATGCGGTCGAGCTCGGTGCGCTTCTTCACGTACGCCAGGTACTCGTCCACCTCAGCCTTATGCTCTGCGGTGGTGAGCTGCGCCACGAGTTCGCTCTCCGGCGCCAGCACCATGAACGTAACGCCGAAGATAGTGTCGGCGCGAGTGGTGAAGATAGTGAAGTCGAAGTCCTGACCAGCCACCTTGAACTGCATCTCCGTACCCTCACTTCTGCCTATCCAGTTCTTCTGTGTCTCCTTGATAGAGTCGCTCCAGTCGACAGTCTCCAGACCGTCGAGCAGGCGCTGCGAGTAAGCCGATGTGCGCAGACACCACTGCTGCATCTTCTTCTGCACGACGGGGAAGCCGCCGCGCTCGCTCACGCCGTTCACCACCTCGTCGTTGGCAAGCACCGTGCCCAGACCGGCGCACCAGTTCACCATCGTCTCGCCGAGGTAAGCTATGCGGTAGTTCATGAGCGTCTTCTGCTTCTCCACCTCGCTCATGGCGCGCCACTCTTCTGCCGTAAACTCCAGATGCTCGCTCTCGGCGACATCCAGACCCTCGGTGCCCTTCTCGTTGAAGTGCTCTACGAGCTTCTCAATCGGCTCTGCCTTCTGGCACGAGTTGCAGAAGAACGAGCCGAACATCTTCTCGAACGCCCACTGAGTCCAGTGGTAGTACTTCGGGTCGCAGGTGCGAATCTCGCGGTCCCAGTCGAACGAGAAGCCGATGTTGTCGAGCTGCTGACGATAGCGTGCGATGTTAGCCACGGTAGTCACCTCAGGGTGCTGACCGGTCTGAATAGCATACTGCTCAGCGGGCAGTCCGTAGGCGTCGTAGCCCATAGGGTTGAGCACGTTGAAGCCCTTCAAGCGCTTGTAGCGTGCGTAGATGTCCGATGCGATATAGCCAAGCGGATGGCCTACGTGCAGACCGGCTCCCGACGGGTAGGGGAACATGTTGAGTACGTAGAACTTCTCCTTTGCAGAGTCCTCAGTGGTGTGGTAAGTCTTGTCCTTCACCCACTGGCTCTGCCATCTCTTTTCTATTTCTCTGAAGTTGTATTCCATTGATTTTATACTGTTTTTATGCAAAGTTACGTCTTTTTCTTTATAAATAGGTGGGTTTGCATGTAAAAAAATATTGCGCGGTGACGATATGGCGTTCAGCTTGTATGATATTGGCAGTAAAAACCTCACGAAAAGTCATCGTCACCCGTACGGAATCCGATCGGACGGCGTACGGAATCCGATTGGACGGCGTACGGAATCCGATTGGACGGCGAACGGAATCCGATCGGACGGCGAACGGAAACTGATCGGACGGCGAACGCAAACGGTGGCACACTTAGGGGGTGCACTTGTCTCAAGTGCACCAACCGAGCAAGAAAGCCCGTCTTAGACCACATTATCAGTTTTACCGGACAGTAATAAAAAAAATCCGCAACACCTGCTGTGCAGGCATTGCGGATAAAGGATTATTTTATTGTGCTTCTATTATTAACATACTACTGCAAAAGGATGTTACTTGATGTCGTCGTAGGCATTCACTGCCTGCTCGAAACGCTCGTTGATCTGCTCGAACGAGTAGAGGCCGTCGGCGTTCTTCTGGAGACCCTTGAACGAGAGCGGGAAGACCTGCGGAGCATGGTCGAGGTCGAGCGGTGCGTTATGCTGCAGCTGGTCGGTGCTCTGGTATACGAGGTTGACGCCTACGTACTCCTTGCCCGTAGCCTTCTCGATCCACTTCTCGTAGACCACCTTGCTGCCTATCGGCGTCACCTTCTCGATAGAGTTGGGCAGGCTGTAGCGCTCAACACCGAGAGCCGCGTTGACGGACGCGATGTTAGAGTCGTGGCCGCAGAGGAACGTGAACTTGCGATTCTTCGAGTTAAGCTCGTCCTTCATGTACATCAGCAGCGGGTGAGCCACGTTTGCAGCCACGATAGGCGCTGTGAAGAGCACGTCGCCGTACACATCCTTCACCTTGGCTATAGAGGTCCAGTCGTCGCGTGTGAGTTTCTCGCCGAACGCCGCCTTGTCGGCGTCGGGCTCCTCGTAATACTGCAGGATGAAAGCGTCGGAAGCCGAGTTGAAGTTCTTCATTGTGCCCTTCATGCCAGGCTCCTTGCCCTTTACGAGCGTAATCTGCGTGTCGTCGTACTTCACGTCGCCCAACTCCTTGTAAGCCTCGCTCTGGGGATAGTCGAGCGTGCGCGATATGTTGCGGTAGCTCTCCTTCAGGCTCTTAGCCAAACCGACAAGACCAGCCTTTCCGCCAAGCGCGTTAATCTGCTCCATAGCCTTTGCCTTGAACGCATCGCTCACCTTTGTGAGCACGGGGTTGAAGACGGGGTCCATCGTAGAAGGCGTGTAGCGGTGGTTCACCTTAACGCCGCCTACCGGCATGAACGCCGTAGAGAAATAGGCAGCGGTGGCAATGCAGCGCTGCATGGAGTTGGCGTAGACGTTCACCTCGTCGACAGAAGGTACCTGATTCTCCTTGAACAGACCCTCGCTGACGGTCCACTTTCTGAAGAACTGGCCCATCTCGGTCTCAAGAACGCCGCCCTTCAGCGTCAGTTCGCTGGCAGCCGAACTCCAGTTGGTCCACTGGTGGGTAGTCATCTTGCTCAACGCAGATCCGTTGGTAGACAGCGGGCTGCGTATGTTGTGGCGCGAAAGCACAACCACCTCCTTCAACTGATACTTATCGTGGAACGCAGCCGAACGCTGCACCTGAGCAAAGACTGATGCAGGAAGGATAGCTGCAAGCAGAATATAAATAGCTATAAACTTTTTCATATCTCACGGGATGCTTTAATTGAACATGTTTTTTTTAGAACTTGAACTGGAGACGTGTCTCAATAACGCGGAAAGTGTTCTTGTTGAAGCCAGAGTAGTCGCTCTCGCCGGCACGTACGATATGACCGCTCACACGCCAGATCATATACTTGTTGATGTAGTAGTTCATGGTAAGAGCCCAGTCGCTGAGCTTGCCACCATGGAAACCAGCCTTCGCATCGTTCATGTCGGTGTAGTTGTAAGCCGCAACAAGCTCCCACGACTTCGGGGCAGGAGTGGCGATGCCGGCATCGTTCTTCACATACTCGTACTCGTTGTTGAGAAGGAAGCGCAGGTTGCCGTAAGCACCCCATGCATTGTAGCTCTTGGCGTCGCCCTTACGGTCTACGTTCATGAAGATGTACTGACCCTCAATGCCTACATGACCCTTGGCTGCCATAAGCTCGCCAGAGAACTTGAAGTCGCTCTTCGCATCGGTAATCTTAGCACCGATGGCGTTGATGCCCGCTACGCGTACCGGATAAGGCGCCTTGAACTCCATGTTAGAACGGTTTTCGGCTGCAAGCTCATAGTTCAAGCCGATGCCTACATGGAAGAGGTTGCCCTTCTCGATGAGCGGATGGTAGACCAAACGGGTGAGGAAGCCCGAACCCTGATAGCCCGTGTGGTTGGTCTGCTTCTTGAACGACTGGGCGTCGGTATATATAGAACCCGTACCCATGAACTTGTCGTCGCTATGCTCGTACATCAAACCAACAAGACGACCGCCCACACCGAACGCAGAGTGAGTCTCAGGCTCCTCCATAGAGACCTTGAAGCTCGAAGACGTAGCGCTCTGGTAGCCGAACTGATGAACGAAGTAACCACCACGCAAGAAGTTCTGCTTGTTGAAGTTGTACTGGATGAAGATATCCTTCGGAGATACCGAACCGCGGGCATAGCCGATATCGGCCTTGCCTTCCCACTTGCCGTACGAAACCTTCATGCCGATACGTATGTCGGGAACGTTCACACCGTCTACACACTGCTCGTCTACAGCCTTGTTGGAGCTGTTCAGGAAAGCAGCATCCATAAGGATACGGCCTGAAGGCTTGACGACGAGCTTATTCTCCTGCGCATTTGCAGCAGCCGCAAAACCCATGACGAGGGCTGCAGCCATTATATATTTTTTCATATTCGTTTTTTAGGATCTAATTGTCAGGCAAAATGGTTTGCCAGCCGTTCTTTTACTTCTTGTCCCACGGAGTGGCTACAAACTCGCTCTTCTTCACCTTGCCCTGCTTCACGAGCTTTGCAAACTCCTTCTTGGCAGCCTCAAGATACTTCTGGAACTCCTTGTTGGCGTGCAGACGAGCTACGACAGCCGAAGCCACAACGCGTGCGGCGTCAACATCGCTCTGCCAGTGATAGCCACAGATGACGCGGCTCTGACCCATCTCGAAACCACGCTTCAGTATCTCGTTCTGACGGTCGGGGTTGATCTCTGCGAGCACCAGCGCCTCAGCCCAGCCTATCGTGGTGTGACCAGACGGATACGAACCGTTTGTAGACAGCTCGCCCTCCTGCTTAGAGTTGCAGGTAGGCACGTTGTAGTATTTGAACGGGCGTATGCGGTTATAGTATTTTTTTGCGCTGCGTGTGGCAAGGTCGCCGGCATCCTCGCGCATCTTGTATACGAGCTTGTAGATAGCCGGAGTCTCCTCCTTGGTGATGCGTGTGCCGAAGGCGTCGGAGAAGTTCATAGCCACATCCTCTACGTTGGCGTCGGCAGCAGCCTGGTCGCCACGCGGAGTGTTGCGCTGCTTCAGACCCCAATAGTAGCGGGCCTCGTCGTTGAACCACTGAAGACTGCCAATCTCTGGTGGAGGAGGAAGAAGATCGAGCGAACTTGCCTGCTCTCCGTCCTTAAGGAAGAACAAGTCGGGATTTGTTCTGACATCTTTGATGTTTGTCTGCGCAAAGGCAGAAAAGCAGAACACTGCAAGAGCAGCCACTAAGAATTTTCTTTTCATCATAATGTTTTACGTTATTAAGTTTTATAAAAATTGTCGCTTTCAATAGATCGCTTGCTTGAATAGGTCGCTTGCGAATTTTGATGCTGCAAAGTTATAGATGAAAAGCAAAAAAAAAAGTTGCATTCGATGATTACAACGTTTCATCGAAATGCAACTTTTTACAAATGTCTGTCTGTAAGACGTTTAGAAGAATGTGGTGTTTGCGAAGTTATTCTATCAGTCTTAATATGTATGACGCTAAGGAAGCCGGATGGCGCTCCACGTACTGCCTTATTTCGTCTTCCGAAGGCTTAATCTTGTTCTTCAGCAGTCGGCTAATAACCGGATTAAGGTTGCCAACAACGCGAAGCATGCCCGGAACAGCGGTGCGCTTCACCTTAGCGTCGGCGATGAGAAGCATGAGCACCTTTGCCTGCTGGTTGTCGAAGCCGTTGAACTTAAGGATGCTGTTCACAAGACGCGGGTCGGTGTCGCTCATGCAAGCATAGATGTCGGCAATGAGCAGGCTGATGTTGTGAGTAGCCTCGTCGGAACGCGTCGCTATCTCGCACTCAAGACGCTTCTCGTCTACCTGCACTACCCGTTCCTCGTTCTCGCTGATAGCCGTGCGACGTATGAAGGTGTATCTATCCATCTCTTTCTGCAGTCGGCGGCGTAGCACGACCTGCTCAATGCGGCGGTCGGTATGCTTGAGCTGGCGCAGCAACGTCAGACGGTCTTGCTGCTGCATGTCGGAGGTGACGCTGTCGAGCTGCATCCTTACAGCCTCCACGACATGGTCGTTGGCGTCGAGCGCGTCGAGCAGTTTCGAGCGCGAAGCGAAATAGGCGCGGAGCGTCTGGAGCGCATCGTCGAGGAATAGGCGGTTGTATCTGCGGCGTATCTCCTGCAACTTGCCGTCAAGACTCTCCATAGGATCGGTTGTGAGAAGCTGCTTGTATTCGTCAATCTCTGTAAGAATGCCGTCCGACAGACCCTTTATAATAATGACATCGCGAAGCTGGAACATATAGCCGCTAAGCTCCTTCTGCACCTTCTCATAGGCGGAGAGCCACTGCTCGTTGGCGAGAGCCTGGCTGCGGAGCACTTCAATATCGCCGTTGCTTAGGGCACGTTGGCTGTTGTCGGCGAGAAGTTTGCTGTCCGCAATCTCGAGCGAAGCCAGACGTTCGCGCTGCTGGTCTATCTTCTTGAGGAGCATGAACACATTGCTTCTGTTCATGCGCATGAGAGTGTCGGAGATGGCGGCAATCTTCTCGTTGTTGGCTTTCCAGCTATGGTGCTTGCCCAATCCAATCTCGGCTATATCCTTGTATAAAGCAAGAATCGCGCTCTTGTAGTCGTCGGAGAACAGATTGCTTACCGACTCGATGCCGGCAAGTCGCTTCTTCAGTTCCTCCTTGCGCACCCTGATAGTGCGTGTGGCAAGATAACGGTAGAAGCGGTAGCCGACAAAAATGGCAGACACGATGAGCAGCAGGCACACGATGGTGACAACCATTCTTCTGCGGGTGACGGAGCTGTTCGTAATCTTCACCCATTGGGCTTGGTTTTCCTTGCCCGCCGTGAACGTAAGCACGCCCAGCTCGCAACCTAAATATACCTTGTCGTCTTTCACCACAGATGCCTTACGCTCAAAACTGATGTCTTGATAGTAGTAGCCGGCAAGAACGAGGCTGTCGGCTTTCTTCACATACTTACGGATGCCGAACTCGGGCAAGGTGTATACGACGCTGTCGCCGATAGCGAACATGTCGCTCTCAGCCTTGGCGTCAATAGCTTTGCCGCCGTCCTTTATCAGCAGTGAGTTGCCGGCAAGCACAATCATCTGCGGCGGAAACTCCTTGGTGATAGCCATGCTGCGTATGTTCTCCATGCCGCCGGTTCCGGCAATCGGCTTGTATCTGCCGTTGCTACCGTAGAATATGCCGTGGTTGAGCGTGGTGAGATAGAGGTTGTTGTCTTTAGACTGCTGGTAGAACTTGGTGATGTACTTGTCGTTGAACGATGGTATGGTGTCAATATGCCTGCTTTCGGGCTCAATCTCTATAAGTCCGTCCTGTATGCCGAGATACAACTTTGGCTTGTTGTCTATGGTCATAAGTCCCAGGGAAGTGATTTTCGACTGTGAGTCGTAAACCATCTGGCTGTGCGAAAGCAGAATATTGCGTATGAAGTAGGAAGTAAGGCTGACTTGCTTCAAGTCGTGGTTGCTGGTAACATAATACAAACATCCGTTGTAGATACGCGAGTCGACAATAGGCGCCTCGCGGATAAAGTCGAAAATCTTGTAGGCTTTATCCGAACCGTTGGGCTGAAGGAATATCTCGTTATGCGCGTTTATATAATAAATGTCGCCATTCTCGTCTGTTGCAGCCGACATGATGGCAGCATTGTCATTGAACACGCTTTGGTGTACAGGAACCTTCCAAACGGCGTTTTCGGTAGCTATGCACACATGGTCGTTCTTCTTAGCCGAAACGATAACGTTGTTGCATGACATCGGAATGTTGCGGCGGAGAGAAATAGTGTAGAACTTTTCCAAATCGCGCGTTAGAACAGCCGTGCTGTTATCAAGAAAACAGTAGGCTCCGCCAACATAATAAAAAAGATTGGCATGAAACTTAAGATCTACCTCGCGCTTCAGCGAACCGTCCTTATGCTCGATGTAGAACTTGTTGCCAGCAAGGATATTGGTCTCGCCATCAATCACGCTGACGAAGTTGATGCGTTCGCCCTTATGAGAGACACGGGTCTTCATGGATGCGACGTCTATATGCAGCAGACCGTTCTGTGTAGCCACAAGAACCTGGTTGGCGGCAGAACGGCAGATGGTCTTGGTAACAAATGGGTCGCCGGAGTGATAATTGCCGCCATTCGGATAGATAGGCTTCAAAGCCGAATCGGCATTTCTAAGATTGAGCGTGTACACACCCTGACTGGTGGCAGCAAGAAGCAGCCCGTTTTCTTCCATAATGTCGTAAACGGAATAATGCTGACCCTTCTTAGGAATGGTATATTCGGCAAGGCATCTGGCGCTATTGCCGGCTATCTCCCATTTGGAAAGACCGGCATTGCGTATTGCTATCCAACAGATACGCTTATCGCCGTCGCACTGCTGGGTGTACACCTTGTAGATTCGGTTGCTACCCACCTGGTACTGGCGTCTATCGCTGTTGTTCGAGAAGATAATCTCTCCAAACTCGGTGCCTACCCACACGACAGAGTCTCCCTCGGCAGATATTGATGAAAGACAATTGTTAAGATAATATTCTGATTCGTTCAGGGAGGGTTCTTTCTTCTCATTGCACGACACCAGGAGCGAGGCGGTCAGTATAGTGAGAATGAAAGAGAATAGATTTCTCATAGTTTTTATACTTGCATAGTGTGGAGCTTGAGCATGGACTGTGTCTGTACGGTAATCTGTATATTGCCGTACAGACACAGTCCATGCTCCATATTCTATATTTAATATTAATGTAGTATGTTTCTGCAAAAACACCTTTATAGATGCTATAACTTTCTGTTTGCTTCGAGCGCTCTTAGCCAGTTGCCGCCCCATATCTTCGCCATATCTTCTTCCGAATAACGGCGGCGCAGCAGCTCTTTTGTGAAGTTTATCAGTTCGGAGGCGTCGGCAAGTCCGGGCACGCCACCGTCGCCGTCGAAGTCGGTGCCAAGTCCCACATGGTCGATGCCCATTACGTTGATGGCATGTTCGAGGTGGAGCATTGCGTCGTTGATGCAAGCTTTGCCGTCGGTGCGCAGGAAGCCGTTGTAGAGTGTTATCTGGCATACTCCGTCTTTTGCGGCGAGGGCTCGCATTTGGTCGTCGGTGAGGTTGCGCGGCACGTCGCATAACGCCTTGCTGTTGCTGTGCGAGCATACTATTGGCTTCGCCGATATCTCCAGCGCATCGTAGAACGACTTCTCGCCGGCATGACTCATGTCCACCATCACTCCCAAGCGGTTCATCTCGCGTATCACCTCAGCGCCGAACGCCGATACGCCGCCGTGAGTATTGAGAGTGCGGCGTGCCGAGTCGCATATCTGATTGTCGCCATTGTGACAAAGAGTGATGTATACTATGCCGCGGTCGGCAAAGTGCTTCACGTTACGCAAGTCGTTCTCTATCGCAAGACCGTTCTCTATACCAATCATCAGCGATTTTACTCCATTGCGCTTGTTGCGCAGCAAGTCCTCACGGCTTCGCGCCAAGGCGATGTACCGCGAGTCGCTGAGCACAATCTCGTCAATCTTGTCGAAGATAAGGTCGGCGTAAGCTTTCGGTGTGTCGACGGGGAATGGTGCTACGTCGGCGAAAGTTTCCTCCGGCTTAGGCTGCGGCAGATATGCCACCATCGTCACGGCGTCTGTCCTGCCTTCGTTCATTTTGTGCAGGTCGTAGAGCACTTTTGGGTCGCGATGGTCGAAGCACACGCCTTGCGGGAAGAACATCGGCGTGTCGCAGTGTGAATCGATCGTGAGGTTGCGCTGGTGGAACAGTTTTGCGCGTCGCAGCACATCGCCTTCCTCCACAAGCCACTTGAAGAGCGGTAGTCCGTCATCACCGAGCCACTCCGGATGCCATTGCACTCCGAGCACAGCCTTATGTTCGCTACTCTCTATAGCCTCAACCACGCCGTCAAGCGCCCGTGCAGTTATCTTGAAGCGTTCGCCCGGCGCAGCCACAGCCTGATGGTGGAACGAGTTGACGAACATTTTCTCCTTATTATATATATTATAGAGCACGCTGCCTTTCTCTATTTCCACGGTGTGCGTCGGTTCCGAACGGTCTGCATCCTGTGAGTGTCGGTAGTTTGTCGGATCGTGCGAGATGTCCTGGTGTACCCGTCCGCCGAGCGCCATAGCAAGTGTCTGCACGCCGCGGCAGATGCCCAGCATCGGAATCTGCCGGTCGAACGCCAGTCGGGTTATGAGCAGTTCGGGCAGGTCGCGCACGTTGTTGATGTTATGCAGTGCAGGCGAAGGCTCCTCATCAGCCCACAGCGGATTGAAGTCGCCGCCGCCTGTGAGCAGCAGAGCGTCGATAGTTTCGAGCGTATCGAGCAGTACGTTGCGGTCTGCCACTGGCGGAATGAGCACGGGCGTGCCTCCTGCCTTTATAATCTGACGGTAGTAGCGGTCGCGCACTGTAGCGTCGACGCCCTCGTAGTTTGTTGTTATGCCTATAATGGGTCGCTGGCTGGTCTTCGGCTTGTTGTCGTAGAAGTCGGCGAGATGCTTGTTCAGGTTAAATGATTCCATACTTATAAAAATATTCCCACAGAGTTCACAGAACACATAGAATCTCAGACGTTCAGCTCCTTTGCAGAAGTATAGTCTGTTCTGTGTGTTATGTAATCTCTGTGGGAGACGTTTGTTTATTCAGTACGCAACGCGGCGCTTAGTCTTCATTCTTGTCCTCAAGGTGTACCGGAATCTCGCGCTTGATGCTCTGGTCGAGCGATATGAGTGTCTCTGTAGACACCACGCCCGGAATCATCTGCATCTTGTTGTTGAGCAGGTCCATGAGCTGTTCGTTGTCGCAAGCATACACCTTAAGCAGCATTGTGTACGGACCGGTTGTGTAGTGGCACTCCACGATTTCGGGTATGTCTACCAACTGCTTCACCACGTCCTTATACATGCTGCCGCGCTCGAGGTTCAAGCCTACGTATGTGCATGTGCTGTAGCCTACACTCTTCGGGTTCACCTCAAAGCCGCTACCAACGATTACGCCACCCTGAATGAGATGCTGAACGCGCTGGTGGATTGCGGCGCGTGATACGCCACACTCAGCAGCTACATCCTTGAATGGGATGCGTGCGTTCTTAGAGAGAATACTAAGTATCTTTCTGTCTAGATTGTCAATTTTGTCCATCTTCTATAATGAAATTTTGTCTATGATTACAATTTGTCAGCAAAATTATACATTTTACTTGAGACAATCAACAAATAGACCTTTCTTTTTTAGTTTTTTAGTACAAAACGACACGAAAGACTCTCATTTTTGTTATTTCCCCCTTCAAAACTACTGCGATATGATATGCAGGTCTCTCTGCGGGAACGGTATCTCGATGTTGTGCTCGTTGAGTGTGTTGTATATCGCCTCCTTCACCTGACCGGTCTTGCTGAACTTGTAGTCGACAAGCACCCAATAAGTTACGAAGAGATTCACCGAGTTGTCACCGAAGTCGTCGAACACCACGCTTACCGGGCGCGTCAGGTCTATCACGTCTCTGCCGTCGGGCGCTTTCTCCTCCAGATTGTTCACTGCCTTTATGAGCATCTGTCTCACTTCCTCCACGTTCGAGCCGTACGCCACGCCCACCGGCACCTTCACCCATTCGTATGAGTGGTTGCGAGTGATGTTCTTGAAGTTCTTGCTGAATAGCGAACTGTTGAGGAAGGCTATCACGCATCCGTCGCCGGTGATGATCTGCGTACTCTGATACGTTATGCTGTCCACCTTTCCGCGTATGCCGTCACATTCTATGTAGTCGCCTACGCGCACACGTCCGGTCATTAGTGAT
>OIXY01000098.1_pt1 | contig 24488 bp, 17 predicted proteins | sample 1588051 | NCBI WGS metagenome assembly OIXY01 (sample SAMN03283247) | human gut metagenome | biome: human-associated habitat; material: feces | host: Homo sapiens | place: Peru | collected 2012 | reverse complement strand
CGTCCGCGCTCGTTGTCGAGAGCCTCTTCGCCACGCTTTGCCACGTTCTTGATGTTAGCCTTGAAGTCGTTCAGACGGCGGCGCTTTGTAGAGATGTTCAGCTCCTTGTAGATGCGGTCGAGCACTTCGTGATAAGCCTCGTAGAGCTTGTCCTTCTCCTTGTAGGGCACGTGTCCCACCTTGTTGTATTCCTCTGTGAGCGCCTGCACCTTCTCCTTGGTTGCCTCAGCAGCATTCTCTGCGAGCGCCTTAAGCTGCTCGATGATGCCCTTCTTTTTCTCGAGGTTAGCGTGCTCCTCGTTGCGCTGTCCTGCGCCGGCTGCGTTGCGAGCCTCGAAGAACTTGTTGCATGCGCCGAGGAACTCCTGCCAGAGCTGGTCGCCGAGCTTCTTCGGAACCATGCCTACGGTCTTCCATTCCTTCTGCAGCGCGATGAGCTTGTCGCTTGTAGCCTTCCAGTCGGTGCTGTCGGCAAGCGCCTGCGCCTTCTCTACGAGCGCCTTCTTCTTCTCGATGTTCTCAGAGAATGTGACCTTGAGCGCCTTGAAGTATTCGGCCTTGCGTCCGAAGAAGTCGTCACAGGCAGCGCGGAAACGCTCGAATATCTTCACGTTCATCTTCTGCGGAGCGAAGCCGATAGTCTTCCACTCGTTCTGAATGTCTATAATCTCCTTAGAGCGCTTCTCCCAGTCGGCAGCGCCCTTGTTCTCAGCCTTGCCGAGCTCCTCTACCTTCTCGCAGAGAGCGGTCTTGCGAGCCAGATTCTCCTCCTCCTTAGCGCGAAGGTCCTCGAAGTGCTGCTGGTGGCGCTTGTTGATTACGGTAGACGCAGCCTTGAAGCGTGCCCATACCTCCTCGCGCAGTTCCTTTGCGACCGGACCTATCTCGCGATACTGCTGGTGCAGCTCCTGCAACTGGTGGAACGCGCTGATGACGTCCTCCTCGTCGGCGAGCTTCTCTGCAGCCTCGCAGAGCTTGGTCTTCATCTCGAGGTTCTTCTTGAAGTCGTATTCGCGAGCCTCAGAGTTGAGCTTGAGCAGGTCGTAGAACTGCTCTACATATAACTGATAGTTGCGCCAAAGCTCGTTAGCCTTGTCAGCCGGCACGTTCTTGATGTCCTTCCACTGCTGCTGCAGCTCCTTGAACTCGTTGTACGACTTGCCTGCCTCGTCGGGCGATGTAGCCATGGCCTTTATTTTCTCAATGATTTCGAGTTTCTTCTCCAGGTTGGCCTGCTTTTCGGCCTCCTGCTGCTGCATGATTTGCGCGCGTTTCTCGCGTATTACAGCCATTTGAGCCTTGAAAGTCTCCTCGTCCTGGTCGGGTACCACCTGATAGGTTTCAGGGTTTCCGCCGCCGTCGATGTATTCCTTCAGGCGTGCTTCACGCTCTGCGATGTGGAGTTTGTAGAATACCGTCTTCAAAAGGTCGATTTCGTCCTTGACAGGAGCCTCGTCGCTTGCGGCGATTTCCTTAAGGCGTTCAACAACTTCTTGTTTGGTTTTGTAGACTTTAGTGTTCTCTACTGGCTGAACGTCGGCAGCTGTCTGCTCTACGTTCTGCTCTTCTTGTGCACCTTGCAACAGGGCGTTTTCTTGAGAGTCCATCATTTAACTGTTTTAAGTTTATGATAAGGGTAATTCACACGAATGTGGCGCGGAGCCAACATCCTCACATTATTTATTATAGACTGCAAACTTAAATAAAATATTTTGAATAGCGACAAAAAACGCAATTTATTTTTGCATTTTGCTTTAAAGCAGTCGCTTATGGCGCAGTATAATCCATGAAAGTGCGGAGATAATAACCGATATGATTATCGCCACGATGAAGCCGAAGCGGTAGTCTTCGAGTCCGTTTATGAGGTTCATGCCGAAGAACGAGGAGATGAGCGTCGGCAACATCATGATGATAGACACGGAGGTGAGCGTACGCATCACGGTGTTCATGTTGTTGTTGATGATAGACGAGTAGGTGTCCATCGTCGACTCGAGAATGTCCGAGTAGATATTGGTCGTTTCGCGAGCCTGCGACATCTCGATGTTTACGTCCTCTATGAGGTCGGCGTCCAACTCGTCCACTTGCAGCTTGAACTTCAGCTTCGCGAGCAAGGTTTCGTTGCCGCGGATAGAGGTGACGAAGTAGGTGAGCGAGTCCTGCAGACGCGAGAGAGCGATAAGCGATTCGTTGTTCACGTTATGGTCGAGATTGTGCTTCGCCTTCTCGATGAGCGTGTTTATCTGCTTCAGACGCTTCAGATACCACACGGCAGAAGAAAGGAAAAGGCGGAATGTCATGTCAACATAGTCGGTGAATCCCTCGCCGCGCTTCTGGTGATAAGACACGAAGTCGATCATCATGTTCGTCTCGTAGTAGCATACGGTGATGGTGACGTCGCGCTTGTGAATGATGCCGAGCGGCACGGTGGTGTACGGCGTGCGCGAGCGTATCTCCTTCACGTACGGAATACGGAGGATGATAAGCATCCAGCCATCATCGTACTCGTAACGCGCACGTTCGTCGGTATCGCTGATGTCGGAAAGGAAATAATCGGGTATGTTGAACTTGTCTTCCAGCAATTGCTGGTCTTCTTCTGTTGGACATGTAACTTGTATCCAGCAGTTCGGCTGCCACTCTTCAATTTGTTTGAGGGTAGAATTGGTGTTCCAGTATGTTCTCATAAAAGCTGTCTCCTTGGGTTAAACAATGCTTGGGAGACCGCATTGTGAGAGCGTCCTCCTGCATTACAAATTCTGGTTTTCCGCGTGATAGTCGTCCATATATTTGTTACACTTTGATTTAACGCTTGCAAAGTTAAGTATTTTTTGCCGAATAAGCCTTATTCGTTTTTGTGTTTTTTGTGCAAAAGGATGCAAAAAATAATAGCTCCTTTCGTTTTTTATTCGTACTTTTGTCAAACAGGTTAAGAAAATGTTTAAAAACCATTGCCGCTTCCTGGTTGATGCGGCGCTAAAACAAATAACGAACTATGAAGAAACTATTAATCATGTTGAGTCTGTTCTGCGCATGCACGATGCAGGCTCAGGAGCAGAAGCACTCTACATTCTATTATCAGCGTGCCACTCTCTTCGAGGTGTTGCCTACGAGCAAGAGCGACATCATCTTCCTCGGCAATAGCATCACCAACGGCGGCGAGTGGGCGGAGCTGTTGGGCAATCCGCACGCCAAGAATCGTGGCATCAGCGGCGATACCACCCAGGGCGTGCTCGACCGTCTGAGCACCATCACGAAGGGTAAGCCCTCGAAGATATTCCTGCTCATCGGTACCAACGACCTTTCGCGCGGCAAGAGCGTTGACGAGGTGGCGAAGAACGTGGAGAAGATTGTGGAGCGCGTGAAGCGCGAGTCGCCCAAGACGAAGCTCTACGTGCAGAGCGTGTTCCCAGTGAACCCTAAGTTCAACAAGTTCTTGGGTCACATGAACCGCCAGAAGGACATCGCTGCGCTCAACGCGAAGATAAAGGCGGTAGCCGCACGCCACGGCGTTACTTACATTGACGTGTACAAGTCGCTCGTCATACCTTCTACTGATGTGATGAACCCAGAGTACACCAACGACGGACTGCACCTGCTCGGCAAGGGATACCTGAAGTGGGTTGAGGTGCTGAAGCCGTATCTCAAGTAGCCTCCTATATATAGATAGTATGAAACATAAAAAGTTATTCGTCACCATTGGCGCCACCTTTGCGCTCTTCCTTGCCATAATCACGGCTGCCTCGTTCTACCTCGTCGACTACGCCCTTGTGAGCGTTCAGCGCGACCGCGACTCGGATATGTCGAAGATAGAGAAGCGCTTCCCCGAGGTGAAGCCGTGGCTCGACAGTCTGCAAGCCGCCGGCGCCCTGCGCGACACGTTCGTCGTGATGCCGCAGACCGGCAAGCGCGCCCACGCCCTCTACGTGCGTTCGCCGCGTGCAGAGGGACGCACCGCTGTGCTCGTGCATGGCTACGGCGACAAAGCTACAAGCATGCTGCCAATAGCGCGCATCTACAACCGCCAGATGAACGCCAACGTGCTGTTGCCCGACCTCTATGCGCACGGGCAGAGTGACGGCGAGGCGATACAGATGGGATGGAAAGACCGTCTCGACGTGCTCCACTGGATAAGCCTTGCGCCAGAGATGTTCGGCACGACTGCCGACTCGCTGCGCCTTGTGGTTCACGGCATATCGATGGGCGCTGCCACGACGATGTGCGTCAGCGGTGAGCAGACGCCTCGGTACGTGAAGTGCTTTGTGGAGGACTGTGGCTATACGAGCGTGTGGGACGAGTTCTCGAACGAGATTTCGGCGCGCTTCTCGCTGCCCGACTTCCCGTTGATGTACACGGCGTCGTGGGTCGTAAAGGCGAAGTACGGCTGGGGCTTCAACGAGGCGTCGCCGCTGAAGCAGGTGGCGAAGTGCCCGAAGCCGATGCTCTTCATTCATGGCGACAACGACACGTTCGTGCCTACATGGATGGTCTATCCGCTCTATGAGGCGAAGCCGCAGCCCAAGGCGCTCTGGATAGCGCACGGCAGCAAGCACGCCGATGCGTATGCCGACTATAAAGAGGAGTACGCGCGCAGGGTGGTGGGCTTCGTGGAGAAGTACCTTTAATTGGTTTTGGCACGGTTTTTGCCGAGACGATATTTGCAGTTTTAAACCGCTCATAACTCGCGAAAAATCAAAAACAAAATCCTTTGTGCATTTTTCGCGAGTTTTGAGCGTGCAGTTGTAAGCGTTTGGCTTACAAAGCGTTGTGGTGATAATTGCGAAAGTGTGCAATTTTAGCTTAGGAGAAATCAAGCTTTTCGATAGACTTTACCTGGTAAAAGCATAGGTTTTACCGTGTAAAGTCTATCGAATTACAGGGTAAAGTGATAGGAAATACAATGCAAAACCTATCGTTTTACATCGAAAAGTCTCAATTTTTATGATTTTAGAGTGAAGAACAGCAGCGAAAACGCTCGTTTTGCGGTTTTCAAATCTCTGGAATGAGTTTTTTCGCGGGAGTTTGCTTGTACTATATTTGCATGATTAGTAGCGGAGGTCTCCGGCCTCCGCAGCACAAAAATGCATTTTTTTTATAGTCTTAGTAGCGGAGGTCTCCGGCCTCCGCAGCACCAATAACGGCTTTTTTATTGTCAACGTAGCTTGCTGCGGAGGCCGGAGACCTCCGCTACTTTTTACCTTTTTACTTTTAAGACCATTTCCTTCGCTGTGCGCTCCGACGGACTGTCCTCGCCAATCTTCCGCCACACCTCCTCGTAGCCCTCGAGCATCTCTCTGCGCGCTGCGCCGTCGGGTAGCAGACGCTTGAGCTGTTCGGCGATGTTTGCCTCCGAGAACGTGTTGGCCACCAGCTCCGGCACCACCTCGCGGTCGGCGATGAGGTTCACCAGCGACACATACTTTACCTTCAGCACGAGACGTCGCAAGAAGCCCACCAGCTTAGGCAGCGCCGTATTGTAGCATACCACTTGCGGCACGCGGAAGAGCGCCGTCTCGAGCGTCGCCGTGCCGCTCGTCACGAGCGCCGTGTCGGCATGTGAGAGCAGAGCGTAGGTCTCGCCGCGCACCACGTGCATGCCGCTTCCGCCGATGAATGCGTCGTAGAACTCGGCGTCGATGCCCGGCGCCGCAGCAAGCACTAACTGATAGCCACCGAATCTGCGCGCCGCAGCAATCATCTGCGGTAGGTTGCCCGCAATCTCCTGCTTGCGGCTTCCGGCGAGCAGCGCTATTATGGGACGCTCGTCGAGCCCATGCTCACGACGGAACTCCTCGCCCGATACGTTGTACGCTGCGCGGAACTGGCGCACCTCCTCTGCCGTCGGGTTGCCCACGTAATGAATAGGGTAGTGGTGCTTCTGCTCGAAGAACGGCACCTCGAACGGCAGTATCGAGAACAGCTCGTCGACGTTGCGCTTTATCTCCTTGATGCGATACTCCTTCCACGCCCATATCTTCGGCGAGATATAGTAGTAGACCGGTATCTTGGTATGCTCGTGTACGTACTTCGCAATCTTGAGGTTGAAGCCCGGATAGTCGACAAGAATCACGGCGTCGGGCTGCCACTCCACGATGTCGCGCTTGCAGAACGCCATGTTGCGCAGAATAGTGCGCAGGTGGAGCAATACGGCGATGATGCCCATGTACGCCAGTTCGCGGTAGTGGCGCACGCGTGTGCCTCCGACTGCCGACATCATGTCGCCGCCGAAGAAACGAAACTCAGCTTTAGGGTCTTCTTTGAGCAGAGCCGTCATAAGATGCGAGGCGTGCAGGTCGCCCGATGCCTCGCCAACTATTAAGTAGTATTTCATGTTCTTTATAAGTGACGTTTAAGCCTAACTAAGCCTTTCTAAGCCTTTTTAAGCCTTTCTAAGCCTTTTTAAGCCTTTCTAAGCCTTTTTAAGCCTTTCTAAGTCTTCTAAGTCTTTCTAAGTTTTCTAAGCCTTTGCTAACTAAGCCCTCCCCGATGGGGAGGGTTGGGAGGGGCTCAAAACTCTTCCTTCCAACTTCGCAGCAAGTCGTAGTCCGTAACGTCGATGCGCGTCGGCGTGATAGAGACATATCCGTGCGTGAGCGCCCAGTTGTCGGTGTCTTCCTGCTCCGGCTCGTCGTTGCGGTAGGCGCCTGTCATCCAGTAGTAGTCGTAGCCGTGCGGGTGGCGCATCTTTGCACACTCGTTGTACCACGTGCCCATAGCCATACGGCACATCTTCACGCCCTTGAACTCCTTTAGCTTCGGGAAGTTCACGTTCAGGCACACGCCCTTGGGCAGACCCTCGGCGAGCACCTTCTGCACAAACTGGCGCACGTACGGGCGCAGCGGTTCGAAGTCGGCATCCGACGCGAAGTCACAGAGAGAGAAGCCGATAGATGGTATGTACTTCATACAGCCCTCGATAGTCACGCCCATCGTGCCGCTGTAGTGAACGTTCACCGAGGCGTTGTCGCCGTGGTTGATGCCGCCCAGAATCATGTCGGGCAGACGGTCGGCGCACAACTCCTGCAGCGCCAGCTTAACGCAGTCGACCGGCGTGCCGTTGCACGACCACATCTGCATGCCTTCCTCGTCGCGGCGCAGCTTCAAGCGCAGCGGAACCGTGGCAGAGAACGCCGTAGCGAAGCCAGAACGAGCCGATTCTGGAGCACAAACTATGATGTCGGCAATGTCGCGCAGCATGTCGATAAGCGAGTTTATACCCTTGGCATGGTAGCCGTCGTCGTTCGAAATAAGTATTAATGGCTTTTTAGTATTCATAATTTTAGTTTTATTTCAACTGCAAATGTACGAAAAAAGGTTTAAACGAGCCTATTCTCATATAAAATATGTACCTTTGCCAAATAATTTTGACTTCAAATGGGAAAGATAATAGCATTGGCCAACCAAAAAGGTGGCGTAGGCAAGACGACAACAACGATAAACTTGGCAGCATCGCTCGCTACATTCGAGAAAACGGTGCTCGTGGTGGATGCAGACCCGCAGGCGAACGCGTCGAGCGGACTGGGCGTAGACATCAAGGAGATTGACTGCTCGCTCTATGAGTGCATCATCGACCACGCCGACGTGCACGACGCAGTCTACACCACCGACATCAACGGACTCGACGTCATTCCCAGCCATATCGACCTCGTGGGAGCAGAGATAGAGATGCTCAACCTGAAGAACCGCGAGCGCGTAATAAAGAACATGCTCGACCAGATACGCGACGACTACGACTACATACTCATCGACTGCAGCCCGTCGCTCGGACTCATCACCGTGAACGCACTCACCGCTGCCGACTCGGTGGTGATACCCGTGCAGTGCGAATACTTTGCGCTCGAAGGCATCACGAAACTCCTCAACACCATCAAGATAATAAAGAGCAAGCTAAATCCGGCATTGGAGATAGAAGGCTTCCTGCTCACCATGTACGATAGCCGCCTGCGACTCGCCAACCAGATATACGATGAGGTGAAGCGCCACTTCCAGGAACTTGTGTTCAAGACTGTCATACAACGCAACGTGAAGCTCAGCGAGAGTCCCAGCCACGGACTCCCCGTGATTCTTTACGACGCCGACTCGGCTGGGTCGAAGAACCACTTGGCACTCGCCAAGGAGATTATCAACAAGAACGAAAAAAGAGTAAACAAACAAGACGATGGCAGTACACAAGAAATATAACCGAAGCGTGCTCGGACGCGGACTCGACGAGATTGAAGGCGGACGCGGACTCGATGCGCTCATCGACACCGGAGGAGTGCGCACGCAGGGCACATCAACCATAAACGAAATACCGCTCAACCAGATAGAGGCTAACCCTAACCAGCCACGACGCGACTTCGATCCCGATGCGCTGCAGGAACTGGCAAACAGCATCAGCGAGATTGGCATCATTCAGCCCATAACGCTCAGACAGATAAGCGACGAACGCTTCCAAATCATTGCGGGCGAACGCCGCTGGCGCGCATCGCAGATGGCTGGTCTCACAGCCATTCCGGCATACATACGCACCATTGCCGACGAGAACATCATGGAGATGGCGCTTGTCGAAAACATTCAGCGCGAAGACCTCAACGCCATTGAGATTGCGCTCGCATACGAACACCTGCTCGACGCCGACGGCATGACGCAGGAGAAGGTGTCGGAGCGCGTAGGAAAGAGTCGCACAGCCATAGCCAACTATCTCCGTCTGTTGCGTTTGCCAGCTCAGGTGCAGATAGCCCTGCAGAAAAAGGAGATAGACATGGGACACGCTCGTGCTCTACTCGCTATCGACTCGCCCTCGCTGCAGATAAAACTCTTCAACGAAGTGCTCAAGAACGGCTACTCCGTGCGCAAGGTTGAGGAAATGGCGCAGATGCTCAAGAACGGCGAAGACGTGAACAGCGGAACAAAGAAGATTGTGGCAAAGGCGAAGCTCCCAGAGGAGTACAACGCCCTGCGCAGCCACCTCTCGGAGTTTCTGCAGACAAAGGTGCAGCTCACATGCTCGCCCAAAGGCAAGGGAAAGATAACAATACCTTTCGCAAACGAAGAAGAACTGGAGCATATCATGGCTGTGTTCGACAAGATGAAGTAAGAACCTGCAACAGCTTGCAGACAAAACATAAACAAGAAACAATAGTGAAACAGAACATTACATATATATTAAAGACATTGGCGCTTGCTGCGATTCTGCTCTCGTTTGCTACGACGGCGAAGGCGCAGACCGCAGCTGATAGTATGGATGTTTCGTTCACATCTATAAAGGCAGACAGCGTAGCCGACAACGCACTCTCGCCTATAAAGGCAGACAGCGTTTACAAGGTGAAGCGCGACTGGAGCACATGGCGCCCCAATCCGAAGCGTGCCATGTGGCTCGCCATCGTTTTGCCCGGCGCCGGACAAATCTATAACCGCAAGTATTGGAAGTTGCCGATTGTGTATGGCGGATTCGTGGGTTGCATCTATGCCATGCGTTGGAACAATCAGATGTACACCGACTACTCGCAGGCTTATCTCGACTTGATGGACGACGACCCGAACACGCAGAGCTATAACCAGTTCCTGCATCTCGGAGCGAAAATCGACGAGTCGAACATACAACGCTATCAGACGCTCTTCAAAAAGCGCAAAGACAAGTTCCGCCGCTGGCGCGACCTTAGCTTCTTCTGCCTGGTGGGTGTCTACGCACTCTCAATCGTTGACGCATACGTCGACGCGTCGCTCTCAGAGTTCGATATCTCGAAGGATTTGAGTCTTAAGCTGGAGCCGACCATCATCAACGACAACCGCCAACGGAACCCTTTCAAGGCTAACAGCTTGGGATTGAGTTGCAGCCTGAATTTCTAAAGACAAACAAAAGATTATGAAGAAATCATTGATAATTATAGCCGCAGCGTTTTTCGGCTTTGCAAGTCAGGCTCTCGCGCAGAGCGAGAATAATGACGACGAAATAATAGTAACCGACGCCCAGGGCAAGCAGGAAGTGATTGACCTGCCTGAGGCACTTACTCACGATTATGACAGTCTGCTCAACAACTACAACAGCAAGACTTATCTCCACATGAGCTTCGACTGCAACATGCCTGATGTGAATCCGGTTTACAGCGCAGAAGTGTACAAAGAGCGTCTGAGCCGCATCCCGACCATCATCGAGTTGCCCTACAACGACGTCGTTCAGAAGTTCATAGATCGCTACAGCGGACGTCTGCGCCGCTCGGTGAGCGTGATGCTCGGCGCACAGAACTTCTATATGCCTATCTTCGAGGAGGCTCTCGAGTCGTATGGCTTGCCTCTCGAATTGAAGTATCTGCCGGTCATTGAGTCGGCGCTTAATCCTAACGCCGTTTCGCGCGTCGGAGCCACCGGTCTTTGGCAGTTCATGCTCACCACCGGCAAGAAGTACGGACTCGAAGTGAACTCGCTTGTTGACGAACGTCGCGACCCTGTTCGCGCTTCGTACGCAGCAGCCCACTATCTGCGCGATCTCTATAAGATCTTCGGCGATTGGAATCTCGTTATCGCAGCCTACAACTGCGGTCCGGAGGCCATCAACCGCGCTATCCACCGCTCAAACGGCGAGAAAGACTACTGGCGCATCTATCCTTATCTGCCGAAAGAAACACGTGGCTACGTGCCGGCGTTTATCGCCGCCAACTATATAATGAACTACTATTGCGAGCACAATATCTGTCCGATGCGTGCAGACCTGCCCGTAAAGACCGACACTGTGGTCGTAAACCGCGACGTACACTTCGAGCAGGTGGCTCAGGTGCTCGGTATGGATGTCGACCAGATAAAGCAGCTCAACCCGCAGTATCGCCATAGCGTTGTGAACGGTAGCACAAAACCGTCTGCAATTCGCTTGCCGCTGGCTATGGTGGGCAACTTCATCGACAACGAAGACTCTATCTACGCCTACAAACCCGACGAACTGCTCACAAAGCGCCTGGAAGTGGAAGTAAACACAGACGCTCCGGTAGTGTCGCGCCACTCTTCAAGCAGAAGCGGCAGACACAGCAAGGCGTCGCGCAAAAAGTCGCGCCGCGAACGCAGTAAGAACGTAACGATTCGCCAGGGCGACACGCTCTCTGAGATAGCACGCCGCAACGGCACCACCGTTAGAAAACTGAAAAAGCTTAACAAGATTAGCGGAAGCAACATACGTGCAGGCAAGAAGATTCGCATCAAGTAAGACTGGTGCGAATCTCTGCACCCTGCCGCATACACATATACCTTATTAATATATAGGAGACCTGAATCATGGACGACCAGAATCTGAAAGACAAGCAGCGAGAGTCTGCTGATGACCAAATGATAGAACAAGCCTTCAAGGAAGTACTCGATATATATGTGGCATCGCGTCACCGAAAGAAGGTTGATATTATAACCAAGGCGTTCAACTTCGCACGACAGGCACACAAAGGTGTGCGCCGATTGTCGGGCGAACCATACATCATGCACCCTATTGCGGTGGCACGCATCGCAGTGGAGGAGATGGGACTCGGGTCGACGAGCATCTGCGCCGCACTCCTGCACGATGTTGTCGAGGATACCGACTATACCGTTGAGGATATCACGAATATCTTCGGCGAGAAGATTGCGCAGATTGTGGACGGACTGACCAAGATTTCTGGTGGTATCTTTGGCGACAAGGCGTCGGCGCAGGCAGAGAACTTCAAGAAGTTGCTGCTCACGATGAGCGATGATATCCGTGTCATACTCATCAAAATTTGTGACCGCCTGCACAACATGCGCACTCTGCAGTCGCAGCCAGCTAATAAGCAGTATAAGATTGCCGGTGAGACGCTCTACATCTACGCACCACTCGCAAACCGCTTGGGTTTGAACAAGATAAAAACTGAACTCGAAGACCTCTCGTTCCGCTACGAGCATCCAGAAGAGTACGACTATATCAAGGGAAAACTTGCCGACACGCAGGCGCAGCGCGACATGCTTTTCGAGAACTTCACTGCTCCTATACGTGAAGCTCTCGACAAGATGGGCATAAAGTACGAATTGAAGGCGCGCGTGAAGAGTCCTTATTCCATTTGGAACAAGATGCAGAACAAGCACGTCACGTTCGACGAAATCTACGACATTCTTGCTGTGCGCATCATCTATACGCCGAAGGAACGCTCAGAGGAAATCAACGAGTGCTTCAAGATATACGTCGCAATCAACCGCATATACAAGTCGCACCCCGACCGTCTGCGCGACTGGGTGAACCACCCGAAGGCAAACGGCTATCAGGCTTTGCACGTGACGCTGATGTCGAAGCAGGGCAAGTGGATAGAGGTGCAGATACGTTCCGACCATATGGACGAAGTGGCTGAGCAGGGCTTTGCCGCTCACTGGAAGTACAAGGAGAAGGGACTGGAGTCGAGCGTGGAGACCGTTGATGAAGATTCGGAACTCAACAACTGGCTGTCTACTATCAAGGAGATTCTCGACGACCCGCAGCCCGACGCAATGGACTTCCTCGATACCATCAAGCTCAACCTCTTCGCAAGCGAGATATTCGTGTTCACGCCGAAGGGCGAAATCAAGACTATGCCGGCGCAATGTACGGCGCTCGACTTCGCTTTCCAGATACACACATTCCTCGGTTCGCACTGTATCGGCGCTAAGGTGAACCACAAACTGGTGCCGCTGAGCCACAAGTTGCAGAGCGGCGACCAGGTGGAGATACTCTCGTCGAAGTCGCAGCACGTGCAGGCTTCGTGGATAAACTTCGTTTTCACGGCGAAGGCAAAGCAGAAGATTATGGCGATACTGCGCCGCGACAACCGCGAACTGCAGAAGCGAGGCGAGCAGATACTCGACGACTGGCTGCGCAAGAACGAACTGGAGATGACTACGCAGGTGCTCAATAAACTCTGCGAACTGCACGAGGCTAAGAAGCACGAGGATCTGTTCCTTATGCTTGGCAAACGCTCCGTCCTGCTCGGGGACAAAGACCTCGACGAGCTGCGTGAGCGCAAGGCAGAGCAGGGCGGATGGCGCAAGTTTGTGCCATTCCTTAAGAAGGACAACAGCAAGGACGACAAGAAGTCGAATCTATTCATAGTGGGTGAGGGCTTTAATAAGAAGAAACCGGTGATCATCAACGAGGAGAACATCTCGCAATACATCTTCCCGACCTGCTGCCACGCCATCCCTGGCGACGACATCATGGGATACATCGACAACAAGAATCGCATCGAGATTCACCGCCGCGACTGCGATGTGGCTTCGCGACTGAAGGCGAGCTTCGGCAATCGTATCCTCGACGCAAAGTGGGACATGCACAAGGTGATGTTCTTCGATGCGACGATAGAGTTGCGCGGCATCGACCGCAAGGGGATGCTGCACGACATCTCGGAGGTTATCTCCGACAAGCTCGACGTCAATATGCACCGCATTACCATCTCGAGTGAGGAGGGCATCTTCGACGGCACCATCGAGATTCGCGTTCACGACCGCAGCGAAGTGAGTGTCATCATGGATGAACTCAAAAAGATTGAGGACCTCAAGGAGGTGCTTCAGATACTATAACAAAAAAATCCGCAATGCTTGTTTTTCAGCATTGCGGATTTCTTATTTTTACTTATGTGGGTTTTGTGCGTAACACAGTTCAGTTTACACTACCTTGCGCAATAGCGACTCCTTATTAATGTAGGCTTTGCGCAATTTCGTTAATTTCTTCTGCCGTAAGTCCCGTGTATCTTTGTATTTTCTCAGTAGAGTCACCGTCGCTTAGCATGAGTTTTGCAAACTCAATGTTCTTTAGGTGTTCTGCCTCTGCTTTTCCTTTCTCTATTCCCTGTGCCATTCCCTGCGCCATTCCTTCTTCTAATCCCTGCTTTCGTCCGTCTTCCAATCCGGTCTTTATAGCGTATTTGTAAGTGGCGTAGGCGTCGCGCATGATTCTGATGCTATCCTCGTATTTGTCCATGTCTTTTTTGCTGAGAGTTCTAAGGTCAGAAATCTCAGCCAACTTTTTAAACACAGCGTTTTTAGCCAGGAATGGCATTCTTTCAAATGTATTCATATTCTTTAAAACAAATATCCAGCGTTCAAAATCGGTTTCACACTCCGTCTCTGTTTTCTCGAAGAACGGCAGCATCAGATACACCATGCGTATCTTGTCGGACACCATCTTTCCGTTGTCTTTATCGGCGAGTATCATGTCCGTTCTGAACTTGCCAAATGGTAGCAACGGGTCGATGAAGTTCATGAAGCATATTGTGTAGACGGGTCGTATATCATAGTCCCATTCTCCTTTTATGCCTTGGTTCACTATCACGCGTGAGGTGTAATACAAAGCCCGGTCAATGAAGTGTTCTTGTCCTCGGTTTTGCATTTCCACGATAATCTCTTTGCCCTCGTCCGTCGTGCAATAGATATCGAATATCACCTCTCTTGAATCTTTCGACAGCCCGATTTGTTCTTTGTTGCCGAACGCCAGCGATTTAATTACAAACTCGCCGGCAAACAGGTCGTTCAAGAAGCAAATCAGCAAGTCTTTAGAAATCTCACGACCAAAGATATGTTTAAATCCCCAATCTGAGAAAGGATTGATGAATTGTGCCATATTTCTATTGTTTTGATTTACTGCAAAAATACGATTTTGTTGTGAGAAATACAAGAATAGCGTGCTATTTATTTATTATTTATGTGTTTTTGTAAAATGTTATGTATATGTGGGTGGTTATTATTGAACAGCACATCCATTACTATGTGTAAAAAATAACTTGGGGCTTGCATGAAAGATGCAAGCCCCAAGTTGCGTTGTATAGATTCAATTTGAAGTCGTATTATATGCGATATTACTTCTCGCCGTTCACTTCGAGCGAGCATGTGATGCCACGGCGCATCATGTCTTTCATTGTCGGCTTCAGACGAGTGAGGAATCCCTCCCACGAGCGGTTCTGCTGCTTTGTCCAGCCAGCTTCTGCGAGAGCGATAGCGCGCGGATAAGCCTGATAGTAGATGCGCTCTACGGTCGGTATGCACTCGCTCCATAGTGTGCCAGCCACGCCGAAGAGGTTGTACTCCTCAAACTGCTCGTTCATGCCCCACGCCGGGTCGAGCGAGTAGGCATCCTTCAGCGTTGTAGCGGGCATGCCCCAGTTCACCTCCGGCATATCGCCCTTCGCCATCGGATAGTCGAAGTAGCAGTGCTCGCCGGGGCAGAGCATGATGCGAGCGTTGTTGCGCACGGCAGCGTCGAGTGCCTCCTGCGTCTGTCCGCTGCGCCAAGCGAAGGTTACGCAGCCGGGCTGAATCTCCTTGAAGTCAGACTCGTACCAGAACATCGGCGTCTTGCCGTACTTGTCGCGCAGCAGTTCTATCATGCGGTCGAACAGATAGCCCTGCAGACGCCAGTTCTCCGAGCGGTCGGTGGTCTTGATGCCGAGCTTCTGCTTCAGCGCCTGACACTTCGGGCAGTCGGTCCAGCAGTCGAGCGCCGGGTTGCCAGCCTCGTCGCCGCCGAGATGAATATACTTAGACGGGAAGATGTCGGTAATCTCCTTGAATACATTGCCGAGGAACTCATATGTGAAGTCGTTGCCCGGGCAGAGCAGTTCGTTAGACACGCCGCAGGTTGTGCGCACCGGCACCTGGCGCTGGTGGCAAGTGAGTTCGGGGAACACGCTGATGGCAGCCACCTCGTGTCCCGGCATCTCTATCTCCGGCACGATGTCGACGTGATACTCAGCGCCCAGCTTCACCAGTTCGCGCATCTGCTCCTGCGTGTAGTAGCCCTTGTACGGCATCTGAATGTCGTCCTGCCCCCAGCGCGACGAAGCCTGCTCCGTGAGTTGCGGATATTTCTTTATCTCGATGCGCCAAGCCTGGTCGTCAACCAAATGGAGGTGCATGGCGTTGAGCTTATAGCGCGCCATCTCGGGCACGAACGCCTTCAGGTCCTCGAACGGTATGAACGTACGGGCAGGGTCGACCATCAGTTCGCGAACGTGCGTGCGCGGTTTGTCGCTGATGAACAGTGCCGGGATGGCGTCGGCACACTCCGTAGCGCCGTTGCCGCGCAGCAGCTGGTCGAGCGTCATGAGCGCGTAGAACACGCCGCGCGCTGTCTTGCCCTTCGCCGTTACGCCCTTGGCGTCTACAGCGAGCGTGTACGCCTCGTCGTCGCTGAGCGAGTTGTCGAGCGCCAGCGTAATCTGTGTGCCGCGCTGACGACTGTTCACGATGTTGCCGATGCGCTCTGTGAGCACGCGTCGAGCCTGTGCTGCCTCGTTCGAGAGTCCGTCGGCAGCTACGATGTTCCACGCGGTCTTCACCTTAAGGTCGGCGCCCTTCAGCATCTTCAGTTCTGCGGGGAACGGCACGAGGCAGTCCTCCGGCTTGCTCACCTGATACGGCTCCTTTGCGTCGCTGAAGAATAGGCTCCAGCCCGCAGCCTTGCGGTAGAGTTTCTCGCTGCCCTTCGGCACGATGAGCTTCACGTTCTGGCGGTTGAGTCCGTAGAACGCCGTAGCGTCAGCCTTCGGCGGCATCTTCGAGTCGACGCGCACGGTCTTCAGACCCGCGAGTCGTGCGAAGGCATACTCGGCAATCTGCGGAGCACCCTTTATTGTTATCTCCTCCAGTGCCGTACAGCCCGAGAATGCGGCAGCACCTATAGTCTCTACGCCAGCCGGAATGGTTATCTTGCCCAGCTTGTCGCATGCGAAGAACGCCTGCGAACCTATCGACTTCGCCGCTTTCGGCAGCGTGATCTGCTCGAGCTGGTGGCGCGAGTGGAAAGCGTTGTTAGGGATTGCGGTGCTCTGCGCCTCGCTGAGGTCTACGGAGCGCATCTGGAAGCAGAGGTCGCGCAACTGACGATAGTCGCTGTTGCCCGTCGTTGTCAGTTCGCCCGTGAGCTTGAGGCTTACAGCCATCGACTTCTGCTCGGGCTTCAAGTCGTCCATGCGTGCTACGGTCTGCGCCGAAACTACGGCTGAAAAGAGCGTAGCGGCAGACAATAGGATGAATTTTCTCATTGTTTTATATAGATTTAGTTTATAAAAATCGGTTTAATTGGTGGGGTGTAAGGGGAGGAAGTAGGCGGATTGTCATCGTGTACCGAACGCCGCCCGATCGGATTCCGAACGCCGTCCGATCAGATTCCGTCCGCCGTCCGATCGGATTGCGTCCGCCGTCCGATGAGTTTTGTTGGCGATGCATATCGTAGGAGACTACGGTTTGCCATGCAACTCGTGTTTCTGTAATGTCTGCATCTTGCGTTATGCATCACACCATCCCGTCGAGCTGCTTCTTCAGCTCCTTCAGTTCCTCTCGCACGCTTATCAGCGTAGCCAGAATGTCCGAGCTCTTGTCCACGCCCGTGCGGTTCTTGTTGAGCATCTTGCGTGCCGCCGAGAGCTTGAAGCCGCGCACCTTCACAAGGTTGTGTATAACGCGAATCTGCTCGATGTCCTTCTCCGTATACTGGCGCACGTTCTGTCCCACGGTTTTGGGTTTCAGATGCGGAAACTCCGTCTCCCAAAAACGCAGAGTGCTCTCACGTATGTCGAACATCGCCGCCACCTCCTTGATGGAGTAGTACAACTTCACGTTCTTATTGGTATTCAATGCCATATTATTTGCAATTTATTTGCAAAAGTAACCAAAACAAAGTACCTTTGCAAACGTTTTAGAAAGAAATTAAAAAACAAACGACAATATTGTATAATATGATGACAGCTAACGAAATCCGCGACTCGTTCAAGAAGTTCTTCGAGTCGAAAGGACACACCATCGTGCCGAGTGCGCCGATGGTAATCAAGGATGACCCAACATTGATGTTCACAAACGCTGGTATGAACCAGTGGAAGGACATCATCCTCGGCACACGCGAGCCCGAACCGCGCCGTCGTGCCGACACACAGAAGTGTCTTCGCGTGAGCGGCAAGCACAACGACCTCGAGGAAGTAGGTCACGACACATACCACCACACAATGTTCGAGATGCTCGGCAACTGGTCGTTCGGCGACTACTTCAAGGAAGGCGCCATCGACTACGCTTGGGAGTACCTCGTAGACGTATTGAAGCTCAACCCCGCCGACCTCTACGTAACCGTTTTCGAGGGTTCGGAGGAAGAAGGACTCTCTCGTGACGACGAGGCTGCATCATATTGGGCGAAGCACGTGCCCGCCGACCACATCATCAACGGCAACAAGCACGACAACTTCTGGGAGATGGGCGATACGGGTCCTTGCGGTCCGTGCTCGGAGATTCACCTCGACTCGCGCACACCGGAGGAGAAGACAAAGGTGCCCGGACGCGAACTCGTGAACAAGGACGACCCGCAGGTTATCGAGATCTGGAACATCGTGTTCATGCAGTACGAGCGCAAGGCTAACGGCTCGCTCGTTCCGCTGCCGATGCACGTTATCGATACCGGTATGGGCTTCGAGCGCCTCGTGCGCGCTATGCAGGGCAAGCACTCCAACTACGACACCGACATCTTCCAGCCTATCATCAAGGAAGAGGAGGCCATCACCGGCATGAAGTACGGCGAGAAGGAGGAGACCGACGTGGCTATGCGCGTATGCGCCGACCACCTGCGCGCCGTAGCGTTCTCTATCGCCGACGGACAGCTGCCTTCTAACGCTAAGGCTGGCTACGTCATCCGCCGCATCCTGCGCCGTGCCGTGCGCTACGCATATACCTTCCTCGGACAGAAGGATGGCTTCCTCTACAAGCTCATCCCCGTTCTGACACGCGAGATGGGCGAGGCGTTCCCCGAACTCAAGGCTCAGCACGACCTCATCCTCCACGTTATCAAGGAGGAGGAAGACTCGTTCCTGCGCACTCTCGAGAAGGGCATCAACATGCTCAACTCGGCTATGGACGAGCTGAAGAAGCAGGGCAAGACAGAGCTTGACGGCGTGCAGGCATTCCGTCTGTTCGACACATACGGCTTCCCGCTCGACCTCACCGAGCTTATCTGCCGCGAGAACGGATTCACCGTTGCCGCAGACGAGTTCGACGCCGAGATGCAGAAGCAGAAGGAACGCGCACGCAACGCTGCCGCAGTTGAGAACTCCGACTGGGTTATCCTGCGCGAAGGCGAACAGCAGTTCGTTGGCTACGACTTCACCGAATACGAGTGCCACATCCTGCGCTATCGCAAGGTGACACAGAAGAAGAATACATACTTCGAGCTCGTGCTCGACAACACGCCGTTCTATGGCGAGATGGGCGGTCAGGTAGGCGATACCGGCGTGCTCGTTAGCGAGGACGAGACCGTTACAATCACCGACACAAAGCGCGAGAACGGACAGTCGGTACACATCGTGAAGGCGCTGCCGAAGAACCCGGAGGCCGACTTCATGGCTTGCGTAGACGTAGACGCTCGCGAGGGCTCGGCTGCCAACCACACCGCTACCCACTTGCTCGACTATGCTCTGAAGCAGGTGCTCGGCGACCACGTAGAGCAGAAGGGCTCGTTCGTATCGCCCACAACGCTGCGCTTCGACTTCTCTCACTTCACCAAGGTGACTGACGAGGAGCTGCGCAAGGTAGAGCGTCTCGTCAACGACCTCATCCGTCAGGACCTGCCGCTCGACGAGCATCGCGACACTCCGTTCGAGGAGGCTAAGAAGCTCGGCGCTATCGCCCTCTTCGGCGAGAAATACGGCGACAAGGTGCGCGTAGTGCGCTTCGGTCCGAGCTGCGAGTTCTGCGGCGGCATCCACGCACAGTCGACAGGCCGCATCGGTATGTTCAAGATCATCTCTGAGAGCAGCGTAGCTGCCGGCATCCGCCGTATCGAGGCAAAGACCGGCAAGGAGTGTGAGGAACTGATGTACGACATCGAGGACATGCTGAAGGCTATCCGCGGTCTGTTCAACAACGCAAAGGACCTGCAGGGCGTCATCGGCAAGTACATCGAGGAGCACGACGCTATGAAGAAGAGCATCGAGCAGTTCCAGGCTGCCGCCGTAGAGCGCACAAAGAACGACCTCATCGCTAAGGCACGCGAGGTGAACGGCGTGAAGGTCATCACAGCTGTCCTCCCGCTGGAGCCGGCTGCTGCCAAGGACCTCATGTTCAAGCTGCGTCAGGCTGTTCCGTCTAACCTGCTCGCTGTTGTAGGCTCGGTAGCTCACGAGAAGCCGATGCTCAACGTCTGCATGAGCGACGACCTCGTGAAAGACCACTCGCTCAACGCCGGTCAGATGGTTCGCGAGGCTGCCAAGCTCATCCAGGGCGGTGGCGGTGGTCAGCCTCACTTCGCTCAGGCTGGTGGCAAGAACGTCGACGGACTCTCTGCTGCCGTAGACAAGGTGGTAGAGCTTGCACAGCTCTAAGAAGCCGCTGTTTAGCACAAATATATTTGGGTGTGTCGAACAACTTTCGACACACCCTTTTTATATTCTTTTCTCTCCTTCGTATTAACTTAAATAGTTAACAAGTGTTTCACAACGTGAAATACTCTGCATTTAATTCTCTATTCTGCAATTTTCGGAGTACCTTTGCAAAGATGTCCGGCACATTCGTAATATTATACTATATAATATGATGCGCATGAAAACGTTTTCATGGTTTTTCGGACTATCGCATACGTAGACATAACAGATGAAAAGAGTTCTCGACTTCATAATAGCTGCTGTGTGCCTCGTCGTCTTTGCGCCGTTATTTTTGATATGCATCGTTGCCATTTGGCTCGAAGACGGTGCGCCAACAATATTTCGGCAGGAGCGCATAGGGTTGCACGGCAAGCCATTCTACATATATAAGTTCCGCAGCATGACGCGCGACGCCGAGAAAGACGGACCGCAGTTGTTGCTCGAAGGAGCTTTGAACGACCCGCGCCTCACGCGTGTGGGTCGGTTCTTGCGTGCCCATCATCTCGATGAGTTGCCGCAGTTGTGGAATGTGGTGCGTGGCGATATGGCGTTCATCGGTTATCGTCCCGAACGCAAATTCTACATCGACCAGATTATGGAGCGCGACCCGCGCTATGAGCAGCTCTATGCTATTCGCCCGGGTGTCACCTCCTACGCAACGCTCTACAACGGCTACACCGACACCATAGAGAAGATGTTGCGTCGCCTTGAGCTCGACCTTTATTATCTTGAGCACCAGTCGCTTTGGTTCGACTTCACCGTGCTCATAAAGACATTCTTAAGCATCGTGTTTGGAAAGAAGTTCTGATTGCTTAAGGCTGGAAGATAGGCTGGAAGATATTCGGTTTTCAAGAATATCTTCCAGCCTTTATTATGCTCTTATCGTGAGCATTACGCCGATGCTGGGAGATATGGTGGATTTTTTTTGTTAACAATATCCGTAGCGGAGGTCTCCGGCCTCCGCCACAAACAGCGGACATTATATTGCTGCACACTTGGTGCTGCGGAGGCCGGAGACCTCCGCTACAAAAAAACGCGCGCAACTGAATGGTTGCGCGCGTTTTGCGTTATTTGTTAGTTGCAAGCTATGAATTAGCTCCAATCCTGAATCAAAATAGAAATCTAAATCTAAATAGAACCATAAAAGCTATTCATAACTCTCAACTCTCAACTTTCAATTCTCAACTATCTACAGATTAGTCGCAGATAAGGTTCTCGCCAGTCATCTCTTCCGGCTTCTCCAGACCCATGATGTGGAGGATAGAAGGAGCCACGTCAGCGAGGCGTCCGTCCTTAACGGTAGCCGAGTTGTTGTTGGTTACGTAGATGAACGGAACCGGGTTGAGCGAGTGAGCTGTGTTAGGAGTCTCGTCCTCGTTGATAGCGTTGTCAGCGTTGCCGTGGTCGGCGATGATGATAACCTCGTAGTCGTTAGCCTTAGCTGTCTCTACTACGTCCTTAACGCAGTTGTCGATAGCGTGAACTGCCTTTGCGATAGCGTTGTAAATACCGGTGTGACCTACCATGTCGCCGTTAGCGAAGTTAACAACGATGAAGTCGTACTCCTGAGTGTTGATAGCGCCAACCAGCTTGTCCTTCACCTCGTATGCGCTCATCTCTGGCTTCAGGTCGTATGTAGCAACCTTCGGCGACGGAACAAGGATGCGGTCCTCGCCCTCGTACGGAGTCTCGCGGCCACCGTTGAAGAAGAATGTTACGTGAGCGTACTTCTCTGTCTCAGCTGTGTGGAGCTGACGCTTGCCCTGAGCAGAGAGATACTCACCGAGAGTGTTTGTTACGTTCTCCTTCGGGAAGAGGATGTTAACGCCGGTGAACGATGCGTCGTACGGAGTCATGCAGAAGTACTGCAGATCCTTGATAGTGTGCATGCCAGCCTCCTCGTGCTCCTTCTGTGTGAGCACCTCTGTGAGCTCCTTAGCGCGGTCGTTGCGGTAGTTGATGAAGATTACAACGTCGCCTTCCTCAATCTTGCCGTTAACGGTAGAGTTGTTGATAGGAAGAACGAACTCGTCGGTTACGCCCTCGTCGTAGCTCTCCTGCATTGCCTTCACCATGTCGTCAGACTGCTTGCCCTTACCCTCAACGAGCAGGTCGTAAGCCTCCTTGACGCGCTCCCAACGCTTGTCGCGGTCCATTGCATAGAAGCGGCCTACGATGCTTGCGATGTGCGCACCGTTCTTGTCGCAGCACTCCTGAACCTGCTCGATGAAGCCCTTGCCCGACTTCGGGTCGGTGTCGCGGCCGTCCATGAAGCAGTGTACGTATACGTCGTTCAAGCCGTACTCCTTGCCAATCTCGATGAACTTGAAGAGGTGGTTGAGTGAAGAGTGTACGCCGCCGGTAGAGGTGAGGCCCATGAGGTGGAGCTTCTTGCCGTTCTCCTTAGCGTAGCTGTAAGCCTTAACGATCTCCTTGTTCTTGAGGATAGAGCCGTCCTTGCAAGCACGGTTAATCTTAACGAGGTCCTGGTAAACGATACGGCCAGCGCCGATATTCAAGTGGCCAACCTCAGAGTTACCCATCTGACCCTCCGGCAGACCTACGTCTTCGCCGCATGCGAGGAGCTGTGAGTGTGCGCTCACTGCTGTAAGGTAGTCGAGATACGGAGTCGGTGTGTTGTAGATAACGTCACCTTTGCCATGTTTGCCGATGCCCCATCCGTCGAGGATCATCAATAAAGCTTTCTTTGCCATAATTCTGTGTATGTTATTATGTTAAAATAATGTTTCCTATTTACGTGCAAAGTTACAACAAATAATCCATAAATTATCCACTCTTGATGAGGTATTCTTATGTTTTTTCGTTACTTTTGCATTGGTTTAAACTTTATTACTGACTAACGATATAATACTTTGAATATGATTAATAAACTATTGTTGTCGGCTGCTATCGTTCTTAGCGGCGCAACTACTGTTGAAGCCGCACAGAAGAAGTCGGCGAAAGTGGAGAAACAGCTGGCTGCACAGTGTGATGCCGGCTTGCGTTCAATCACCGAAGATGCGGCTCGTGCGCATGTCTATTTCCTCGCCGACGACCTCTTGGAGGGACGCCGTGCAGGCGAGCGCGGTTCGCGCATCGCAAAGCAGTATATCATCTCACAGATTCGACAGACTGGCTTGAAACCTTTCCTCGGCGACTCGTACGAACAGCCTTTCGAGGCTTGCGCTGTGCAGAAGCTGAAGCGCGGCGTACGCTACTTCGTTGAGGCAGATTCTGTCGCTGAGATAAAAAAGCAGGTGCACCGCACTATGTATCTGAGCAATGTGCTCACGGTGCTGCCGGGCAAGAAGACTGACGAAATGGTTGTTGTGGGTGCGCATCTCGACCATGAGGGCGTGTACAACGACATCGAAGGCGACAAGATTTACAACGGTGCCGACGACAACGCGTCGGGTGTGGCTGCCGTGCTGCAGATTATGAAGGCTTTTGTGGCGAGTGGTGCAACGCCGGAGCGCACTATCGTGTTTGCATTCTGGGACGGCGAGGAGTTCGGACTGCTCGGTTCGCGCTACTTCACTGATGCTTACAAGGATATGCAGAAGGTGAAGGGTTATCTGAACTTCGACATGGTGGGCAGCGGCACGGACAGTCGCTATCTGATGTACTTCTTCACGGCTTCGCATCCGAAGATTGGCGAGTGGCTCAAGGCGGATATGGCGAAGCACAACTTCTGCTTCGATCCCGACTATCGTGCTTGGGACAACCCCGTCGGCGGCAGCGACCAGCAGTCGTTCCATTTGAAGGGGGTGCCTATCGTGTGGTATCATACCGGCGGACAGCCCAACTACAACTTCCCGTCTGATGAGGCACAGACCATCAATTATCCGAAACTGACCGACATCACCCGTGCTTCGTATCTCACAACGTGGCACTTGGCGAATGAAGCGGAATATTAATAAAAAACGTGATGGAGCGCTGCAAACAGCGCTCCATCACGTTTTTTATTAATTTATAGTTAATACAGTAGCATTACTCCTGCGAACGCTGCCCAACATATCATCCTTATAGGGTTTACCTTTACGAACTTTGTGCCTACGAATGTGGCAGCGAAGATGGCGATGCTCACCCAGAAGTGCCACGGACTGATCTTCGGCGACGAGAAGTTCTCGGGCGTCATCAGCAGAAGTGCGGCTGCGGCTATGA
>OIXY01000097.1_pt1 | contig 24525 bp, 21 predicted proteins | sample 1588051 | NCBI WGS metagenome assembly OIXY01 (sample SAMN03283247) | human gut metagenome | biome: human-associated habitat; material: feces | host: Homo sapiens | place: Peru | collected 2012 | reverse complement strand
AGTCAATGAGCAGCTATGGCGTGATGCGAGGCTTGCACTTCCAGCGCCCACCTTATACTCAGAGTAAGTTAGTACGCTGCGTAAAAGGTAGAGTACTCGATGTAGCTGTAGATATTCGCAAAGGTTCACCAACCTATGGCAAGCATGTGGCAGTAGAGTTGACAGAAGATAATCATGTCCAGTTCTTCATTCCAAAAGGCTTTGCCCATGGCTTCGCTGTTCTCTCGGAAACTGCAGTCTTCCAATACAAGTGTGATAACTTCTATCATCCAGAGACCGATGGAGGCATCAGTATCCTCGATGATAGTCTTGGTATTGATTGGAAAATCCCAACAGAACATGCTAATCTCTCAGAGAAAGATACGAAGCATGCAATGCTGAAGGACTTTGATAGTCCATTCGATATCAACGTGGATTTATATTGATATTACGTTGTTCTTGTTTAGCATTAACTATGCCGTAATGGAGAAGTCGAAGGAAATCTATACCTTGCCAGCCGAGTTTGGCTGGAGCGACTTAGGCAGCTGGGGCAGCCTCCGTACCTTGCTTCCACAGGATGAGGCTGGCAATGTCAAGGTAGGCAAGGACATCCACTTGTATGAATGCAAGAACTGCGTGGTTCATGCAGCCGATGAGTGCAAGGTGGTAGTTTAAGGATTTGATGGCTATATCGTAGCCGAGAAGAATGGACAACTGCTTGTTTGCTCTTTAAAAGAGGAGCAGAGAATTAAAGAATTTGGAAAATAAGTTAGTTTTTTTAACGTTAGCTCTCTCTATATATAGATAAATATTTTTTTGGGAATTGCAAGCCTCTTCGAGCGTAATAAGCAAAGGAGATTCTGAGTGTTTAGAAAAATGTTGATTACTAATAATTTTAAATTATTATGGATGTTATAATAGAAAAGGAAAGATGTTCTGGATGTGGTGCATGTATGGCTTCTTGCCCCAAAGAAGCAATAAGTATGCAACGTGATTCTGAAGGTTTCGACTTTCCACATATAGATGAAACTTTATGCATTGACTGCGGTCTATGTCAAAAAGTCTGTCCTCCATTACATTATGCAGAAAAAATTAATAAAAGATTGGACAAAAATAGTGTGCAACGAGGATTTGCAGCCAGAAATAAGAATTTTGAGCAGCGCCTCGTTAGTTCTTCAGGTAGTATTTTTGCAGTCTTAGCCCAATATGTATTATCAATGGGAGGTGCTGTTGTTGGGGTTGCTTATGATGATAAATTCAATGCAGAATATAAAATTATTGAAAGTGATGCAGAGCTTCCACTTGTTCAAGGCTCGAAATATCTCCAATGCAAACCAAGTAGGGAAATCTTTAAACAGATAAGGGAGATTCTTAAAACAGGCAGGAATGTATTGTTCTCTGGTTTGGCTTGTCAAGTAGAAGGTCTACATTCTTTCTTAAGAAAAGATTATGATAATCTTGTTTGTATTGATTTGATATGTATGGGTATTCCGTCTGCTGAAGTCTGGCAAATTTACTTGAATTCATTTTTTAAAGGAGAAAAAATACTAAATGTCAATTTCAAGGAAAAAAGTGTAGGATGGAATCATTTTAATCTAGCCATTACAACTGACAAGCAAGAATTTAAGCAATGGGGAATGATTAATCCATACTTTAAGAGCATGTTTTATACATATAATATGCGCCGTTCTTGTTTTGTCTGTCCATTTAAGAGAATAGAAAGAGAAGCGGATATAACTTTAGCAGATTGTTGGGGAGCTAGTCGTTTGGTACCTCAAATTGATGATAACAAAGGTCTGTCTTCTGTTATTGTTCATTCAGAGAAAGGACTTTCTTTGTGGTCTAAAGTTGCATCTTTGGTAGATAGCATCGAATTACCTTTAGAAGATATTATCAAAGGTAATACCAATATGATTGAAAACCGGACATGTGACTATAAAAAAAGAAGTATCTTCTATAAGTTGCTTCTTTCTAAGCAACCGCAAAAAGCATTTATATTTGCAGAGCGTCAAGGAGTAACAAAGAAACCAAACATATTGCGCAGAATAATTAATAAATTGAAAATATATTCTAATATTTTTAGATAATGAACATAAGGAAATGGCTTAACCCTAAGAATTGGGTTATAAATAATACGTATTTTAAGGAGACGTATGATTATGATTTAAAGTTCAATGCGTCTTTCCGGGGTAAAGAAGAATTGTCAAAAAATGATTTGAAATTATTGCAAATTCGTTATCTCAAACACTATCGTTTAGCTCAAGCTTCTAAAGGATCTGTTTGGGAACAATATTATATGCACAAACTGATCAAGTTCAGTGAGTATACAGGTATTATGCTGTATGAAAACATGAATATTCCAAAGGGGTTGATTATAGGTCATCCTGGCACCGTAGTTATTAATGAAAATGCTAAGTTTCAAGGCAATTTAATGCTTACACATGGTGTTACTATTGGAAGAGATATAAGAGGCAAACATGCAGGCACTCCTAAATTTGGAAAGAATGTTTGTATTCGTTGCAATTCTACTGTAGTAGGAGGAATAACGATTGGAGATGATGTTTTGATAGCACCAAACACGTTTGTCAATTTTGACGTGCCTTCGCATTCCATTGTAATTGGAAATCCTGCATCAATTCATCATCGAGATAACGCAACAGAAGGACATATTGGAATAGTAAAATGAAAATTAGTTTAATAATTATCATAAGCCTTTTGATTATCTTTGGCTTGTTATATGTAATCATCAACATATCATATCGTCACTCAGAATCTTATAAGAACAGAAATGTTACTAAAAGAAGATTCCTTGATGGAGTTCCAAATAATTTGAAGGTTGTAAATTTCGGAAGTAACTATATGATGTATGCTTTCGATAATTATAGAGAGTTGAATATTTCAGGGTTTAATTTTTCAATGCCAGCCCAAAGTCTGGAAATTGATGAAGCTTTATTACATCAATATTCTTCGCATTTTTCTAAAGGATGTATTGTAATTTTGGGTGTTGCCGCTTGTGTTCCTTTTTATGGATATACTTATTGTTACGATCCTGAAAAATATTATGATGTAATAAAGAGTAGATACCTTCCTTCATGGAACTTCATATCTGCTCTCAAAGCTTTTTTCCCTTTAAGGCTTAAACAATGGAGATTAGTGAAAGGATTGATTTATAAAGAAGGCCCCATTACTGATATATCGGCATTTACGAAGCAAATTGCAGATGATGTTTCTTGTAAAAAAGCTATGAACAGCTATGCTATGGGATGGCAGAAGATGTTTCATTTTAAAAGCTTAAAGCAAACAGAATTCGACAAAAATCAGCTAAAGAGTTTGGATAAAAATACTATTATATTGAAAAGAATGTTCTCATTCTGCAGAGAAAAAGGTTTTGTTCCTGTAGTTTTAATTCCTCCTTTTGGGAAGGAATTGAATCAATATTATTCTGAAGCTTTCATATCGGCAAGTTTGAAAAGGTGTCTAAAGCAAGCAGGGCAAGATGTTCCTGTGTTTGATTATAGAATACATTCAAGTTTTCAAGAACACCCTTACCTGTTTTTTGATGGAGCTTTTTCTTTAAATAAACAAGGAAGTTTAAAAGTAATGAAACTCTTTTTTGAAGAACTAAAGAATCAAAATATAATAAAATCATATCAAGATTTATATCAATGAAAAGAATATTCGCACGTTTCAAACGCATAGACAATAAGCTGCGACCATTACCTTATACTGAATTGCTTAAAGATAGTTATTCAACAGGAAGTGTAGTGGGAGGAAGTCTTAAGAATAAGACTATACTCATAACTGGAGCTTCAAGCGGTATCGGTTTAGCAATGGCTCGCAGATTTTTAGTTGAAGGTTGTCATGTCATAATATCAGGCAGAACAGAGTCTAAATTGTTGGCAGCAATTTCATATTTAAAGCAGAAAGAATGTTATAATGTGACGTATAGCTTAATGGATCAGCTGAAGGATTCTGATTTATATGCTACATCACAAGATATATTTAAACGGTATAAAGTCAATGTGTTAGTCAATAATGCCGGAGTCTTTAAAAAAAGTGATAGAGATGGTCGATTCCGTTCAGTAGAAGGTGAAGATTATTGGCCAGGTCTGAATACAAATTTAAAGAGTAGCTTGCTGCTTTCACAATCTTTTGTAGATTATTGCAAAGAAGCTGAGATAAAAGGTCATATATTAAACACTTCATCAATATGCGGATTGTTTGAGAGCATGGGAATCACTCCCTATGGCATATCCAAAGCTGGTGTTATAGAAATGACTAAACAGTTTGCACTTGCAAATAAAGGCATAGTTACATGTAATTCAATTGCGCCTGGTTCCGTAGCTACAGTTATGGGTGATTTGCATACAGGAAGCAACATCGCATCTTACTGTTCTTGCAATCGTCATGTAACTATGGCTGAAGAAATTGCAAGCCTTGCGGCTCTAATGTGCAAAGAGGATATGTCAGAAAAACTAAATGGTCAAACTATAAAGGCTTGCGCCTGCGAAAAGTTTTAGCTTATGATTGGTAAATTAAAAAAAATCTTTTTGCTGCCTTTTACAAAGGTTTGTTATGTTGAAAGCATTTTTGATAAAGGACTTTATGAAAATAATGAGAATAGCTATGCTGGTTCTTCTTTAGAAGATAGTAATGTGCTCGTTGTTATAAATAATGAAGAAATTTTAGCTAAGGTAAGTTCTCTTTTAAAGGAAGAAAAATGTTATTTTCAGTTCATGAACATGAACTCTTTGGTCAAAAAAGAAGATATCATGTACTCATGCAACCAATTAGGAGTATATGATCATATCATAAACATAATTGAAATGAAATCTATTGATCGTCTTATGACACAAGATCACCATTTTAATAGTGATGATATATTATATTCTCTTTATCGATTGTTGCAAATAGAGACAGACTATTTAGTACAATATAATAAGTATGCAACATTGACAACTGCTTTTAAAAGCGACAATTCCACAGAAGGTGAAATAATCTCTTCATCAGTTTCTCATTTGATGAATGGATTGTCAAAACCTTTATCAAATCATGGATTAATAGAAAATGGGCTTACTGCTACATCAACAGTATCTGATGAAACAATTTTAAATACAGCTATTTTCCTATCAAGTAAATATGGTCAAATAATGGCTGGAGAAACATTAAGACTTAAATAAAATGGAAAATTCAAGAACAAGAAATTCTATATATAATTTTGCCTCTAGCTTATTGGTAAAGATTCTGCAGTTGTGTCTTTCCTTTGCGAGTCGAACGGTTTTTATATATGTATTAGGTGCTGCTTATTTAGGCTTAAATGGCTTATTTAGCAATATATTATCTTTTTTATCATTGTCAGAGTTGGGTATTGGGTCAGCAATAGCCTTTCTTCTTTACAAACCTGTAGCTTCAAATGATATACACGAAATCAAAATTATAATGAAATTCTACAAAAAATGTTTTCATTATATTGGTTTTGCTATTATTGGCTTAGGTCTGTGTTTGCTTCCTTTCCTTAATAAGATGGTTAATTTAAATCAGCCAATACCGGAAAACTTGTATCTGGTTTATGTGTTGTTTTTGATGCAGTCTGCTGTTACTTATTTTTTTGCTGGTTATAAACAGGCTCTCCTTGGGGCTAATCAAAAAAGTTATATTTTAACAAAATACAATGCATTTTTCAGTATTGCTTCTGTTGTTTTAGATATCATAGTTCTTTTGACATTTAAAAATTTTATTGTATATTTATCTGCAAAAATTGGATTAGCAATTATTCAAAATTTGGTGAATGCATGGAAAATTGATAAAGTTTATCCCTATCTTGCAGAAAAAGTCGATGGAAATTTATCGCATGAACAGCTAAAAGGAATATTTAAGAATGTATATTCTGTTTTTGTCTTTAGATTAGGTTCATTGTTATTCAACTCTGTTACTAATATTGTAACATCTATTATTGTTGGAACCATTGTCGTTGGTTATTATAGCAATTATACTATGGTCGTGTCACAGCTTGAAGGATTATTTATGATGGCTATAGGAGCTATTGCTGGCGGTGTAGGTAATGTTATGGCTGTAGAAACTAAGCAACGGCAATTTCAGATATATAAGAAGCTGAATCTTATTACATTCTTTATATATGCTTTGTTTAGCATTTGTTGTATTCAATTACTTAATTCTTTCATTCACCTGTGGCTAGGAAAGGTAGGATCAGAATACACACTGAGCCAATTTGTAGTAATCCTTATAATCGCTAATATGTACTCAAATTGTTCTTGCCAGGTTTTGGATAGATTTCGTGCTGCAAGTGGAAATTTTCATATAGGAAGAGAATTACAAGTTATTGGAGGTTTTACAAATATTTTATTATCTGTTCTATTTGCAAAATATTGGGGCTTTGAAGGAGTCTTGATTTCTCCATTCTTATGTAAAACCTTTATAACAGTAACCCCTTTTGTACTACGAATCGGTAAAACTGTTTTTGGTAGAACATATAGTCAAATGTTATGGGAATATTATTCTCAGATGTTATTTGTTATTTTTGTATGTTTATTAACATGGTTTGCTTGTAAACCTTTCCATGAGGGGACCATATTAGATTTTATTGTAGAACTGTTGATAACATTCGTGATAACTGTATTTTGCTTTGTTGTCGTGTTCTATAGAAAAGCGGAATTTAAAGAATTGGTAACTCCTGTTTTATATAAGATCAAATTAATTAAATAATTCAAACAAGATTGAAATGAATATATTGATAATAAATCAACCACCATATAATCGTGGTGATGAATCTGCTCATAAGGGGCTTGTACGTACATTACTGAAGCGTTTTCCTGATGCTCAAATTAAAGTAATGCATGAGGTATGGCATTCTGAGTCATATAGACAATATGCTGTTAAAGACAAACGTGTAGAATACTTTGGTGTAGCTGGAGGATGTATAAAATTTTCTCATTTTAGCAATCATGATGTATATACAAATCACGCATGGTTGTGGAAATGGCATCCTACATATCGATGGATGGAACGTATATATAAATGGGCAGATATTGTAGTTTGTGCTCCTGGAGGAATTTGCATGGGAGGTTTTCAAGATTGGAACCATCTGTATTATCTTCGTTTGGCACAATTGTTTAAACGCCCTCTAGCATATTATGGTCGTTCTTTTGGACCTTTCCCGACAGAAACTGAGCAAAATCGTCTGTTCAAGAAAATAAGTCTTGATATGCTGCATTATTTTGGTTATCTGTCTATTCGTGACCATAAAACTGAATTGTTAGCAGATGAATTGAATATACCATATATTTCTACTATAGATTCAGCGTTCTTGGATTCCCCAAAAGTAGAGGTTCCATATGAGTTAAAATCGGTAATTGGTGATAAGCCTTATATGGTTTTTGTACCTAATTATTTGCTTTGGCATTATGCTTATAAAGGAAGGATCAGTCATGAGACGGTTATTAATTTCTATTGCAAAGTAATGGATGAGATATGGGCAAATGATCCAGAGTTGAACATATTGATGTTGCCTCAGTTGTTCTGTGGTAGGGAATATGCTTTAAATGATGTTGAGCTATTCCGTGATTTAGCAAAAGCGAAGAATGATAGCCGTATTATCATTGCTGCAGACTGCTATAGCAGCGATATCCAGCAAACACTTATCAGTAAAGCAAAATATGTGATAGGAGCTCGTTATCATTCTATTGTTTTTGCTCTCAATCAAGGTGTTCCATGCATTGCTTTAAGTTATGAACATAAGATGGCAGGTTTGCTTGAAACATTGGGTAAGACAGAATGGTGTATAGAGTTTACTAAAACTCTAGATTCTGAAGATAATCAAAAGAAATGCTTAGGGCAAATTAGAAAATTGATTCCTTCATTGAAGTCCGACACTGAAGCCAAGAATAAAGCAAAACTTATTGCGCAAAAAGGTATGGATAAATTTGTTGAGTTTGTTCAAAAAACTCTGTCTGCTAAATAATGAAAGGTTATTCACTTCTATTAAATTACTGAATCCCTTTAAAAGTGGCTCAGTTTTTTAATTAAATCAGAAAAAATGATGAAACAGCAAGTATATATTTATCCTGGATCGGATCATGTTTTCCAGGCATTACTGGATGACGCGCGAAATGTTGATGGTATTCAGATTGTAGATTCAATCTTCTCAAATAATTCTATTGAATCTAAAATACTCCAAACAAAAAGTAAACATAAGTATTTATGGAAACTGTTTGGTCAACAAGTATTGAAGCATCATGTGCATTATGCTAATGGTTTAAAAAATATTAAGGTTGGTTCTATAGTCGTGTTTTCAAATATATCGGTTCGTTTCCTACCGGTGAGTTTCTTGAAAAATCTGAAGAATCAGGGGATTAAGTTAGTGGTCTATTTTATAGATAGCATTTCGAACATAAATGCTAAGGAGGCCTTTAGATATGTCAAATTAGGTATATTCGATGCTGTATTTACATTTGATAAAGAAGATGCTAAACGATATGGTTTTACGCATTTTTATACAATGTATTCTCGCCATTATAATTTTCCAGAAGCAGATTCTATAGACTATGATGCTGTATATATTGGTAGCGACAAGGGGCGATATAACATGTTGACTGAACTGAAGGAAAAATGCCAACATGCTAACTTATATATTGATATGTTGAATATTTCGGAGAAACAGCTGAAAGATTCAGGATTTCAGTCAAATAAGAGTATTCTATATGTTGATAGCTTGAAGATTGTTCAAAAATCAAATTGTATAATAGATTTGGTTTTAGATCCCGAACAAAGTGGACTATCTTTGAGAGCCTATGAAGCGATTGCTTTTAACAAAAAACTAATTACGAATAATAGATCTATATTAGAGTTCCCATTTTATAATCCAAAATATATGTTTTATTTTAAGGATATAAATGGTATTGATGAGGATTTTATAAAAACTCGGATGCATGTAGATTATGGCTATAATGATGAGTATTCTCCCTTGTCATTCGTGCAAAGAATTAGAAAAATGCTAAGTAATGAAAAATAGGAATATAGCAATAGATTTGGCGAAATGGTTATTCGCTTTTTTAGTAGTAACTTTGCATACTTCATTTTGGCATAGCTATTTATTAGCTCCTATTGCCAGGTGTGCAGTTCCATTTTTCTATATGGTAACAGGATATTTTGTATTAAACACTTCTAGAGAGAATATCCTAAAAACATCAAAGAAATGGTTGGTGATGTGGATAAAATATTCACTTATCTTATTGGCTATTGGGTGCTTATGGAATTGGTGTTCTGGTAACCATGTTACATGGTCATGTAGAGATACTATAGATTTAGTCATTTCAGGTTCTAATTCTTTTATAGATGAACATGTTTATAATGGTGATACTTATGGTTTTTCTACATTGTGGTTCTTATATGCAGGATTTTTGGCTTTAATGCTATATTATATAATTTATCGCCAATTATATAAAAAAGGAGTAGATGTTATTATGGTAATTCTACTCTCTGGAAGTGTAATAACCAATTATTTTTTTAAGATACAATATGATGAATCCCTCCGTTTGGTCTTTTTAGCTATCCCGTTTATGTATATGGGGGGGCGATTTAGACATATACGGTTGAAAAAAATTAATGCTAAGCTGTTTTTAATAATAGTATTCTTACTGTGGATAATAGGATTATTTGAAATAGATTATGTAAAAACAAATAAGGATGTTGTGCAGAATATATATTTGGCTTGCATACCTTTATCATTGATTGTCTTTTATGTAATAGCTAATTCCTCTTTAACAGTAAGTAATAAGATTATGAGATATTTCCCTGTATCGTCAACTCTTGATGTATATATATGGCATAGATTGGTATATTTTATATTAGTTCTATTAGGATGCTATATTGGGGTTGTTGGTTCTATAGAAGTATTTTTGGTTACAGCAAGTTTATCCATTATCATAAAACAAATACGTAATGAAAAATAAAATCTGTATTATAACATCTGGAGCACTTCCTGTTCCTGATGTAAAAGGTGGTGCAATTGAGCGGCTAATGACTATGTTGGCAGAAGAGAATGAAAAATATGGTCTTTTAGATATAACAATTCTTGGTGTGTATGATGAGCAAGCCGTAGCTGTTCAACAGAAATTTTCAAAAACAAAATTTGTGAATTTATTGCCAAAGGAATGTAAATATAATATTGTTAGAAGTTGGGAAGGAAAAATAAGATGGCATGTTCGAGAACACTTTGGTTATGATATTCATTTTAGAAATACTTATCCAAGTTTAGTTGATTCTTATATAAAGAAAGAAGGTAATAAGTTTGATTTATTTGTTTCTGAAGGATATGATTATGAGGCTTTAGTTACTGCTTCTAAGCTATATGGAAAAGATAAAGTTTGCTGGCATTTACACATGAATCCACCATTTAATCCTCGTATAGATAAAATTTATGGTAAATGCGTAGCAGTAAGTGAATATATTATTAATAAGTATAGACTGCAAACGTCAAATTCCAAAGAAAATACTGCTGTTATTTTTAATGGTATTGATACTGCAATTTTTCAACAAGAAGTTAGTAAGGAGGAACGCCTTCAATTAAGAAAGTCATTGGGAATAAATGATGAAGATTTTGTGTTAGTCTTTTGTGGACGTCTTGTGAAGGTAAAAGGCGTAAAAGAACTAATTGAAGCAGTGTTGAAGTGTCAAAATAACAAGATTAAGTTGCTGATAATAGGTTCTTCAAATTTTGGAAACGGAGATGAAGGATCTTATCCTATAGAAGTAAAAAAAATAGTTCAAGAGCATAGTGATCAGATTAAATTTACGGGATATATAGACAACAAGGATATTTATAAATATCATAAGATAGCTGATGTTGGAGTAATCCCTTCTACTTATAATGATCCTTGTCCTCTTAGTATGTTTGAGATGATAACTTCTGGGTTGCCTACAATAGCTACTGCTGCAGGTGGAATGACAGAGATTGGAAATGCTGATTGTACTATCTTTGTTCATTTGGATAATATAGTCGATGAATTAAGTAGAGCGATAAACACACTTGCTAATAATCCTCAAAAGAATTTTGATATGCATGTCGCTGCTCTAAAGCGATCAGATGTTTTCGCAAAGGATAGATTTTATAATGATTTTTGTAAAACAATAAATGTTTTTATAAATGAGAACTTATAATTTGGATAAAAGTCCGAAATGGTTATATTGTTTGTTTTTGTTTCTTACTGTATTTTGTGAGTTTAATCTTAGTGCAGGAAACATTTTGATAAGCAATCTTCACTGTTTCTTATTGATCTGTTTTTTCTTGTGGGGATTTAAGCTTGTGAAAAATATGCAAACTTTCTATTTGATATTTTTGATTGCTATTTTTTGCAACTGTACATCGTCATATTTATTTCGAGGTCAAAGTTATTCTATATCTTTTTTTGCATATTATCAATTATGGTATTTGTTTTTCTTCTTTGCCTTGGCTTTATCCCGCTTCCGGCTTTATACAACAGAAAAGTTGTTAAAGTGGATTATTTTAACGGTTGTAGTTATATATTATGTTCAGTTGATAATCTTTCCTAAAGTTATTTGGGGTAATGCTGGAGCAGAATGGGTTGCTGATAATGACTTATATTTCAGAGGATTAGTAGTTGGCGGAGAATCTGCTGTATCTTTGGGATATCTCTTTTTCTTGAATAAATATTTAGTTGAGAAAAAGAAAAGCAATTTAATTTTAATGATAGTATGTGCTATCCCCTTTTTTATACGTGGTTATAGAATCATGATAATGGGGGCTGTAATGTCTACACTTTTATTATATTTAAAATCTCAGAATAACAAAAATATATTTAAACTATTTTTAAAATTATCTGTTGTAGCGATAATTTTTGTTGGTATTGTTTTGGTACTGTATCAATATGTTCCTATTATACAATCTTCTTTAGATTCACTTCAAGAGCGAGCTGGTGAATCTAATCAGACATTTAATAATGATGATTATATTAGGATGGTAAGTATAAATTATTATTATACCAGTTTCTTTAAAAGTCCAATAGAATTATTTTTCGGAGCAGGTATGATTGGTAATCATGGCCCTGTGGCAGATGTATTTGCTAAGTTAATGCTTTATAATTATAATCTTACAGATTGGGGATTAATAGGTTTGTCTTGGTATGCTGGAATACCTGTTGTTTTATGTATTGTTTACTATTTAATAAGAGGCATATTACAGCAAATTCCTAAACAATATTTATATATAAATGCGTGGTTCTTATATCTTTTAATTGTATCGATTACCGATCCTGAAATGTATCAACATTACTCTTTCTTGATTCAATCGATATTGCTGTATATGCTTTATTTAATTAATCCTCGTTTCCTAAAAATATAAATTATTATGGGTCTTACGTTATCAATAATTATACCAATATACAATGTTGAGAAATATATTCAAAAAACGTTAGTAAGTATTTTTTCTCAATATTTTCAAAAAGAATCTGTCGAAATTATAGTTGTGAATGATGGCACTAAAGACAATTCGATGTCAATAGTAAATGAGTTTGCTGTTAAGTTCGACAATCTTAAAATTATCAATCAAGAGAACCAAGGCTTATCTGTTGCTCGCAATACTGGTTTGAAAGCAGCACGAGGCAAATATGTTTGGTTTGTTGATTCTGATGATTGGGTAGAATATGACTCGTTGCCTTTCTTGTTGAACCACCTTCAACATTCTGATAGGGATGTTTTGATGTTCAAAATTCGTGAGTATGACGAAGAAGGAAGAATTCTGCTTGAGCGTTTCTTTCATGATAATAAGAATGAAGAACAGATCTCAGGAACAAATGTAGTTCTTTATCAAAAAAAATATGGTGTTGACATTACGCCAATGCAGCAATATGTAATCAGCAGAGATTTCCTTTTGTCTAACAAACTGTTTTTTGTTCCAGGCATATATCATGAGGATAAGGAATTTGCTCCAAGAATGCTAATTAATGCAAAGAAGGTTACCATTATTCCAAAGGTGATTTATTGTTATCTTCGAAGAAATAGTGGAAGCATAACCACAGACGATTCGCTTCAGAAGAAACGATGTTTATCAAAAATAGAAATATATAAAAGATACATAACATTTGGAGAAAGATTGATTCGAAATAATGATAAGGAGGCTTTATCCTATTGTAAATACGGTATGGCTTCTTATATCTGGAATTCTTTAAGTTATGATTTCATACGAACTGATGGTAATAAAATGGGGTTAACAGAATTGATGCCATTGTTTAAACGAGATGTTAGAAACAATCTTTTCTATGATAGAAAAGTTTTCCATTTGATGAGACAACTGTTATTTCTTATTTCTCCTATGTTGTTGAAGAAACTTCATAAGAATCTCTAATTTTATATTTTCATGAAAATTCTATATTATAGCACTCCGTTTTTTGCTGATTGCGACTTCCCTTTAGTGAAGGCTTTGCAAGAGGAAGGGCATGATGTGACGTATCTCATAGCATTAGCACCTTATAGTTTGAAAAGTACGCTCTTTAACATTAAGAAGCAAGTGCAAGAAAATGCAATAATACCTGCGACATGTTATCCTGAGCTCAAGGTTTATGAGAACTATATGGATATGACCAATGTATATATAGTTAACCGAACTGTCAAACAGAATTCTTCCCTTCAAGCATTGATGATGACAGTGAAGGTGGTTCAGTTTATCCGTAAAGGAAAATTTGATATTATTCATACTGATTGTATGTTAGGAATGTGGGAATTGCTGCTCTATAAATTGTTCAGAAAGAAAATGGTGTTGACGGTACATGATCCATTTATGCATTCAGGTGAAGTATCTATACTTGAAAAAATAAATTATAGAATAGCGGCTAGAAATGTTCCAGCTTTTGTGTTGTTAAACAAACAGCAAAGTGAAAAATTTTGCAGTACATATCATCTTAATCCTAATCAGATATTGAATAATCGGCTTGGGGTATATGATAATGTTGTTTCTTTCGTTAAATCTGATGCTATTGTCAAAAAGAAAAACGTTCTTTTTTTCGGACGCATTTCACCGTATAAAGGCATAGAATATCTTTGTAAGGCTATGGTGAAGGTAAAGGAACAAGTCCCTGATGCTACATTAACTATTGCTGGTGGTGGAAAAATGTATTTTGATATTTCTTCTTATGAGAAAAAGGATTGGGTGACAATTATTAATCGATATGTTGGAATGGAGGAACTTGCCAGTTTGCTTCAGAATTGCTCTTTAACTGTTTGTCCATATACAGATGCTACACAAAGTGGTGTCATTATGACAAGTTATAGTCTTTGTAAGCCTGTTATTGCAACCAATGTTGGTGGCTTGGGAGAAATGGTAGAGGATGGTAAGACAGGTTTGTTGGTGCCACCAAAAAATATAGATGCTCTTGCTAATGCAATCATCTCATTATTGAAAGATGAAGATACTTTGAAACAGATGGCTTTGAATATAAAGAATGATTATTTTATTGGCGGAAAATCATGGAAAGTCATTGCAGAAAAGTATATTGAATTCTATAAAACAATAGTGTGAATATCTCTTATCATATCCTTGCTAAGAAATACTATAAATAGTTGAAAATGTGTGGATATGGGGATAAATTATTATCAGATAATAAAAGATTATATTATGTCGATTCAAAGAGAAATTATTGTTGTTGGTGGAAATCACCATAATACTTTAGGAGTGATTCGAGGACTTGGATTCGGTGGAGTGAAGCCAATAGTCATTCTTCATGGTGGAGACGAGAATGATCCGTATGTTGCACATAGTTGCTTTATTAAAGAAATAAAATTGGTTTCCTCTGTCGAGAATGTACTACAGGTACTTAGAGATTATTCTAAAAAACTTGTTGATAAGGCAATTGTTATAGCATGCAGTGATGGTACTTCGAGTTTACTTGATATGCACAGTGAAGAATTGTCAGAGTACTATATCTTGCCAGGCTCATCTAAACAAGGATTACTTACCTCGATTATGAATAAAGAAAAAATGGCAGAACTTGGGCGTTCTGTTGGATTCAATGTTCCCAAATCGTGGGTTGTTGAAAGTGAGAAAGATATAGATGGAATAGAATACCCATGTATTACTAAGCCAATTCTCAGTAAAGATGGTCATAAATCTGATATAAAAGTATGCCAGGATAAAAATGAACTTCTTGAAGTTTTGAAAGATGGTTCCTGTTATCGCTATCAAGTACAAAAGTTTGTTGAAAAAGATTTTGAATATCAGCTGATAGGACTGTCGTTGAACAAAGGGCAGGAAATTATCATTCCTGGATTCTCTAGATGTATTCGTCCTTGCCCTGGTACTAATACAGGATTCCTTCGTTATCAATCTTTGGATACGATGGAATTGCCTTTAGACAAATGTAAGGTCTTTATAAAACAGATAGGATATTCTGGTTTGTTTAGTATTGAATTTTTAAGAGACAAATTTGGTACAGACTATTTCTTGGAAATGAATTTTAGAAATGATGGAAATTCTATTTGTGTAACTAAAGCAGGATATAACTTACCTTATTTGTGGTATGCTTATAATACTGGTTTTGATTATAAGGCTATATTGAACAAATGCAATTTTAAAGAGGTTTTAGTGATGCCGGAACTGGATGATTTTAATTCCTTTGTTCGAAAAAGAAAGATTAGTATCTGGAAGTGGATCAAAGATGTATCTGCAACTGATGCTTTTATGGAATTTGACAGAAAAGATCCTATGCCTTTTTGGGTAGCATTGAAGCAATATATTGGTAGGGGAATAAAGAAAGTAATATAATGAAGTATATAATCTGTACTTGAAAGATTATCTTATATCAATATATGATGACATATATGAAACTACAAATATCGCAGCGTGGCATCGAAATGCCTGAGTCGCCTATCAGAAAATTGGCTCCTTTGGCTTATAAAGCCGAGGATAAAGGCGTAAAGATATATCGTCTGAATATCGGACAACCGGATTTGCCGACTCCACAGAAGGCGCTTGATATCCTGAAAAATATCGATAGAACAACCTTGGAGTATAGTCCGTCACAGGGATATGGTTCCTTGCGACAGGCACTTGTGGGGTATTATGAGCGTTATCAGATTAAGCTCAACGCAGATGAAATCATCATTACTTTAGGCGGCTCGGAGGCTGTGCTTTTTGCTTTTATGAGTTGTTTGAATCCTGGTGATGAAATTATCGTTCCAGAGCCGGCTTATGCAAACTATATGAGTTTTGCCGTTTCGGCTGGTGCCGTGATTCGCACAGTGGCAACCACCATAGAGGAGGGCTTTTGTCTTCCAAAGGTAGAGAAGTTTGAGGAACTCATCAATGAGCATACCAAGGCTATACTGATATGCAATCCGAATAATCCTACGGGGTATCTCTATACTCAGAGGGAGATGAATCAGATTAGAGATCTGGTAAAGAAGTATAATCTCTATCTCTTCTCTGATGAGGTGTATCGTGAATTCATTTATACGGGTTCTCCTTATATATCTGCAATGCATCTTGAAGGTATTGAGCAGAATGTGGTATTGATAGATTCCGTATCTAAGCGATATTCAGAATGTGGCATCCGTATTGGTGCATTGATTACCAAGAATGAGCGTGTTCGCAAGACGGTGATGAAGTTCTGTCAGGCAAGACTTAGTCCTCCTTTGATAGGACAATTGGTTGCAGAAGCCTCTATCGAGGGAACCGAGCAATATTCTCGTGATGTATATGATGAGTATGTAGAGCGTCGCAAATGTCTCATTGATGGCGTCAATCGTATTCCTGGCTGTTATACGCCGGTACCAATGGGAGCTTTTTATACTGTAGCCAAACTCCCGGTAGATAATGCCGAGGATTTTTGCTCATGGTGCCTTACTGATTTCGTTTACAAGGATGCAGAGACGCCAGAGGGCTGTAGTGGTGAGACGGTGATGATGGCGCCGGCTGCCGGTTTCTATTCTAATCCTGATTTAGGAAAAGACCAGGTCCGCTTAGCCTATGTGTTGAAAAAGAAGGATCTTCAAAGAACTTTACATATCTTAAGTGTGGCATTGATGAAGTATAGGGAGAAGAAGTGTTAAGATTTATTGTTTTAGGAGATAATATGTGTAAACAAATAAAATAGACTAAATTATGTTCTTTTTGAAGAAGATTTATAGAAAGTTCACCAACTGGCGTTGGGAAATAGGATTTGTAGATAATTCTTTCGCCGGTTTGGTTGATGGAGAACCTTTAAAGGTTCATTGGGTAGAGTTACCTTTTAGGGATAGATGGTTTGCTGATCCATATATCTTTGATTATAATGAAGAGGAAATTATTGTTCTTGGCGAGGAATATTCTGATGAATTGCTTCGTGGTAGAATCGCTAAACTTGTTGTTGATAGAAAGACCTACAAGTTAAAGTCGTGGAAAATTATACTTGATCTGCCTACTCATCTTAGTTTTCCACGTGTGGTTAGAAAGAATGGAGAAATCTTTATCCATCCAGAAAATAGCCAGAGTGGCTGTCACACGTTGTATCGTTATGATAGCAAGAATGACACTTTGGTGGATGGTAAAGTTATTGCAGATTCTCCTCTGACTGACTCTGTGATGTTGAACTATAAAGGGCATGACTTGTTGTTTTCAACTTTCATTCCGGATTCGAATGGTAATACTCTTTCTATTTACGAGCGTAAAGGAGACAATTTAAAATATAATAAGGTAGATGAGGTTACCTTTGATAGTAGAATAGCTAGAATGGCTGGCGATTTTTTTGAAGTCAATGGTAAGCTATATCGACCTGCGCAGGATTGTAATAAAGAATATGGAAATGCTGTGATTATTCAGGAAGCATCTTGTGACTCAAATGGTAAATGGCATTTTAAATCTGTTAGAAGAATGACAAGTCCACATCCGATTTTGAGGAGAGGTTTTCATACTCTAAACCATTATAATGACTTGATAGTTATAGATGTTAAGGGCTATCGTTATCCGAAGATTGGTAAAATGCTAGAATTAATAAGAAATATATTTTAATTAGATTGCAATGAAGATTTTACAATTAACATATTCTCTGACTTCTGGTGGAGGTGAGCGATTCGTTGTTGACTTATCTAATGAGCTGAGTAAGAATAATGAGGTTATATTAGTTCAAATTCTATCAAATAATAATAAATTGAACGCTCATTATCTGCCTGATGTTTCAAAGCGAATTAAATATGTAAATTTAGAAAGTAGCAAGGGATTATCTCTTGGGGTTCTGTGGAAAGTATATAGAGCGATAGTTAAGTATAAGCCAGACGTTGTACATGCACATTGTTCCCTTTTGGCTTTAGCTTTAGCTGCTATAATATATCCTAAGGCTAAATACTTCCATACATTACATAGTTTGGCTCATCGTTGTTTGGATAAAAAATGGTTGAAACCTGTTTATGAATTTCTTTATAAATATAGGGTACTTCCGGTAACTATTAGTAAAACTTGTCTAGAATCTTATAAAGAATTTTACCATTTAGGAAATGGTGCTTTGATTACTAATGGACGCTCGCCAGTTTATCCAACAAGTGATGAAAATAGTGTAAAAACAGAAATAGGAAAATTTAAATTACATCCAGATGATAAGGTTTTTCTACATGTAGCACGAGTACATCCAGTTAAGAATCAGCAGTTATTGTTTGATACATTTGACAGATTGATTTATGAAGGTGAGCACGTACTTCTAGTGGTGATAGGAAAAGGATATGATAAGGAACCTTTTGTTAAATATAATGCGCATCCAGGAATCCATCTTTTGGGTGAAAAAAGAAATGTTGGTGACTATTTAGCTTCTTCTGACTATTTTATAATGTCTTCAAAAATGGAGGGACTTCCTATTTCTTTATTGGAGGCTATGTCTATGGGGGTAATTCCTGTATCTACTCCAGCTGGTGGTGTATGTGATGTTATTAGAAATGGTGAAAATGGTTACTTATCTGTTTCGCATACAGCGAATGATTATTATCATACAGTAAAGGATGCCATAGCTAATAGTAAAAAAGTGTCATCTATTGCTATTAAGCAGGAGTACCAGGAACATTATTCGATGGTGGCATGTGCAAAAAAGTATTTTCAATTATTTGGAGGTATTGCATGCCGTGTTAATGGACTTCAAGGTACTTAATGCATCAACAAGTTAGATTTTGAATATTTGCTTCTTGTATAATATATGGTATATTAATTTTGAGGCTTATGCCCTATTACAAGAAGAATTTTTGATATTTTATGTAATAAGATTCAAATAATTAATAAATCCTTATTTTTGTTGCTCTATCTAACTTGGTATAATGATATGTTTGTAATAGAAGTAATCTGTTAGTCCACAAGAAAAAGTCATGTTAATGAGACTCTTATATAAGACTTCTCATAATTGCCTTTATGAAGACAAAGGCTATATAGCTTTTATGGGCTAGTTGCCTGGCTCGCAATACGTTGAAATTCGTTTTTTGTTTTCAACGCATCGTTCACATCATTAAATGTAGGTGAACATTAGAAGGGCATATTCAATATCTTTATTCAAATTACTGATGACTATTATTTATCAAGTCTAGTGAAAAGTTTTTTAAGATGGTGGCTTATTTAATTAGCAAGTATTTCAAAGATCTCTCGTGCTTACTGCGTGTGGTTGTTTAGCAAATTATTGAATTATTAACGAATTATTGAATTAATGGAATATAGTAAAAAAAATATAGCAGTTTTTGTAAAAAATCTTACGAGCGGTGGTGCAGAAAAGCAAGCAGTTTTGTTGGCTAAAACATTACGATATGATTATAATGTAAGTTTTGTCATTTTTCATGCAGACAAGATTCATCAAAAATATTTGGATATGTTAGCTGCTTCACCTGAAGTAAATGTTGTGAAGTTTTATGGATCTAAGATAACGAGATTCTGTCAATTTGTAGATTTCGTAAAACGAAATAAAATTGAAGCAATATTTTCTTATTTGACAGTTGCAAGTCTATTGGGATCTTTTGTATGTAAACTTTGTCATGTACGAGGTAATTTCCCAGGTATTAGAGGTGCCTTTTTACCAAAAAATAAAGCAAGAACAGCCAAATTTTTTACAAATTTTATGGCAACACAAACTGTTATTAATAGTGTTTCAGGTAAAGAATATTTTGTAAAATATGGCTGTAAGAAGGAAAAGTTAGAGGTTATTCTCAACTGTTTTGAAAATATTAGTCCATATAAAGAAAAGCACCATGAAGGTGTTGTGAGATACATAACCGTCGGTAGATTTATGCCTCAAAAGGATTATCTTACTGCTATCAAAACAATGGATTATATTCGTAATCAAGGTGTTGATTTTAAATATACCATTGTTGGATATGGCCAAGAAGAGGATAATATTAGAAAATGGATTAAAGATTATAAACTTTCTGATAAAGTAGAAATCAAGATAAATCCTGATAATATATCAGATTTGTTAGATGAAGCTGATGCGTATTTATGTACTTCTCTTTATGAAGGGACAAGCAATGCTATTATGGAAGCAATGAATGCAAATTTGCCAATTGTAGCTACTGATGCTGGGGATAATTACCTGTTGGTGAAGAATAAAGAAAATGGTTATATTGCGGATATTGGAAATTATAAGAAACTTGGAGATGCTCTGATTCTGTTAAACGATGAAAAATTGAGACTTCAAATGGGTAAAATGAGTAAGCAGATATTACTCGATAATTATTCGGCTGAAACTTTTAAAACAAGTTATCTTAATTTGTTGAAAAGGTATGGTATTTAATGAAAAAATGTCTTGATATGAAAATAGGTATTTTAACACATCATTTTATTGCTAATTTTGGCGCATTTCTTCAGGCATATGCACTTCAGGAATGTTTGAAAAGAGAGTTTCCGAATGATGAAGTTTATGTGATAAATTATATTCATTTGAAACATTGTATTGTCAATAATGGAGGATGGTTTAGATATTATTGGGGAAGGGAAAATTTTTCTGCTTGGTGGCAAAAAATTCATTTGCCATTTACCTTTTATAAGGCAAGAAAGACATATCTCAACATGACAAAACGTTGCTATGATGCAAATGATGTAAATGAACTTGGATTAGATGTTATTGTTGTGGGAAGTGATGAGGTTTGGAATTATAGTGATTCTAAAAGTGATGCAAAGATAAAATTTGGAGATGGTCTTACTTGCAAAAAAATTATTTCATATGCTCCAAGTGTTGGCAATTCTGAATATAATGAAAACACTCCAGACTATGTAAAGGAAGGTATCAAGAAATTCAAAGCAATTTCCGTTAGAGATAGCTTAGGATGTGACTTAGTTGAGAAAATAATAAATGAAAGACCTCCAATTGTTCTCGACCCAACCTTTTTATCTGATTTTCCTGACGATAAAGTGCAAGGCATACAAAAAGATTATATTTTGTTTTATTATGCAGAACATATGCCTCAGAGAATTAAAGAGCAAATATTTGAATATGCGAGATTGCATAATTTGGCTGTTTACGGTGCTGGAGAGTGTGATAAGAGATATACAGATGTGACTGTTAACTTGACACCTTTTCAATGGGTCAGTATGTTTAAGAATGCACGATTTGTAATTACTGGTACTTTTCATGGTGTGGCCTTTTCTATTGAAAATAAAAAGCAGTTTAAGGTTTATGTTACACAAAAAAATCGTATAAAGAAGGTCAATGACCTACTGACGAGATTTAGTATAGCAAATCGTTCCATTACAGATGATTTTGTTTTTGATATGGAGGCCATGTCTCATGAGGTAGATTATGATTCGGTATTTAAAGCAATAGATGTTGAAGCAAAGAAAAGTATTGAATATTTAAAGCAATCTATACGAAATGATTAGACTGTTTGAAAGTAAAAAAGGTTGTTGTGGTTGTGGTGCCTGTATGAATATTTGTCCTAGACAGGCTATAACAATGAAACGTGATGAGGATGGCTTCTTGTATCCTAAAGTTGATAAAGATAAATGTATCGAATGTAGAGCTTGTATAAATGTTTGCGGGTATCAAAAAGGAACTTCCTTAAATCTGCCAAGTAAGGTTTATGCAGCCGCTTCGAAAAACACCTCTTTGATTTTGAAATCGGCTTCCGGTGGAGTATTCTCAACAATAGCCAAATTTATAATAGAGCATGGCGGTGTCGTTTTTGGTGCTTCCATGAAAAGAGAATCCACTAAATTTGTTATAAAACATAAATATGTAGAAACCTTAAAGGATTTGCCTAGTCTTTTAGGTTCTAAATATGTACAAAGTGAAATCGGGACATCTTATAAAGATGTGAAAAACTTTTTACAGCAAGGAAAGCGCGTACTTTTTTCTGGTACACCTTGTCAATGTGCTGGACTACGCTCTTTTTTGAGAAAATCTTACGACAATTTAATTGTGATAGATATTATTTGTCATGGTGTTCCAAACCAGAAGTTTTTTAATGATTATATTAATTATAATTATGGAGTCTTAAATGGAATAAAGGATTTTAAATTTAGGGATAAAACCAAAGGATGGGAAATGACTGCTTGTTTGGATTATGAGAATGGTCACAAGTTGATACCTGGACGAACAAGCTCATACTTTACTTTATTTTTAGATGGACATATTTATAGGGAAAATTGTTATTCTTGTAAATATGCTCAAAAAGAAAGAGTTGGAGATTTGACTATAGGGGATTTTTGGGGAGTTCAAAAAGAACATCCTGAAATTATAGATGGTAAGAATTTCACAACTCGAAAAGGTATTTCATGTATTCTTGTCAATACTAGTATTGGAGAAAAACTTATAGAAGAGGTCGCTACATATTTTGAATTGCGGGAATCTACTTTTGGAAAAGTAGCTAGAAGAAATGAACAACTGAGGTTTCCATCAAAGGATAGTATTTACCGGTCAACAATTTTTGAGATTTACGGCAAAGACGGATATGGTGCAGTGGAGAAATGGTATCAGCAAACTTTTAGGCAACAGATAATTATCCAACGATTTTTTAACTCTATGCCACGATTTATTAAGGAATTTATAAGAAAGAAAAAGTAGAATTCTATGCTAAAAAATGCTTAATTTTTAAATAAATTATTATGCAAAAATATACATTGAAGAGAATTGTAAGGATATTGTTCCTACAGGTCGCTAGATGTCAAATGCCGGGACATTTGCGAGCTAAGTTTCTGAAATATGGGGGGGTATGTATTCCTAATCATGAGAATGTTTCTATCGGAGAAGGTGTTATCATCGATAGACTCCATCCTGAAGATCTGACTATAGGACATCATGTTCGTATTACTATGAATTGTATCATTTTGACACATTATTTTGATGTAAGTAAAACTATAGCTTTTAAGCGTGGTAAAGTAAATATCGGAAATTATGTGTTCATGGGAGCTGGTGCTATAATATGTAACTCGGTGAAAATTGGTGATTATGCAGTAATTGGCGCAGGTGCTGTAGTTACTAAGGATATACCACCTTATGAAGTATGGGTAGGAAGTCCTGCAAGGTTCTTAAAAATAAGACCAGGTTATGAAAAGCAACATAAAGAATGTATGCGTAATAAATAGATTTATATTTAACGTAGGCAAGACAGCTCTATAGATGTGAGGTGTCAGATTTTGTAGTTAGTTTGCTTGAACATAATAGCATGTAATTGGAACATGAAACAGTTAGGTTGGAGGAGATTGCTATTTACATAATCCTTGATAAAATAGGGGAAAATGCAGTACAGGAAAATCTATTTTTGATAATTAGATGTAGAAGTATGAAAGTATAAACACTTATTATCTTCTCTGATAAATGTTTTCTATATATCAATTCTCTTTTTGTATAAGCAGATTTTTTACACAATACATTTTTATTAATAAATAAAGACAGTAATATCTTTATTGTATTTGCTGAATTTTGTGCAAAGGGTAAATAAAGGTCTGAAGGTCCAAAAACTTCAAGCACTAGGCATGCAGTTTATTTGCAAAAGTTCAGGTATTAATTTGTTTATCGTTTTATGAAAATAGTTGTAACAGGTACTCGTGGTATCCCTAATATCATGGGTGGAGTAGAGACGCATTGTGAGGAATTGTTTCCTCGCATAGTGTCTCGTGGTTTTGACGTAACACTTATCCGTCGCTCGAACTACGTGAAGGATGACTTACATGAATGGAAGGGTGTGAAACTGGTAACGATTCCTTCTCCTAAGAAGAAGAGTTTCGAGGCTATCATCCATACTTTCCGTGCCATCAATGAGGCAAAGAAGTTGGGTGCTGATGTGTTGCATATCCATGCCATTGGTCCTGCCTTGCTGGTGCCATATGCCAAATTGCTGGGCATGAAGGTGGTGTTTACACATCATGGTCCCGACTATGACAGGGATAAGTGGGGATTTGCTGCCAAGACTATCCTGAAGATGGGTGAGCGTATGGGTTGCATGTTTGCCGATGATGTCATCGTGATTTCTAATGTCATCAAGAATCTCATTGCCCGTAAATATGGAAGGACGAAGAATGTTCACCTTATATATAATGGTGTTTCTGAGCCTGAAATCTGCGACTATCCTGAATATTTCAAGGAA
>OIXY01000090.1_pt1 | contig 25198 bp, 21 predicted proteins | sample 1588051 | NCBI WGS metagenome assembly OIXY01 (sample SAMN03283247) | human gut metagenome | biome: human-associated habitat; material: feces | host: Homo sapiens | place: Peru | collected 2012 | reverse complement strand
AGTGTGTTTTGGTTCAAGATAGTTGATATAAGCAGTACGAAAATAACTCTGTTGTCTAAATTAGGCGATACGACGGTTTATCAAAAGGTTAAATAATAATTTTTTTGCAAGTTTTATCGATTCGATAAAGCTTGCAAAAATACGTAAATATAGTTATTCTTATACAACATAAAGACAAAGTAGTCTATGAAAAGAATTCTTTATATAATAATGGTTTTATGGTTTTGTGTATGTGATATACAGGCACAGGCAATTACTCTTCAACAATTGAAGAATACATCTTGGCATTTAAAAGAGCCAAGCAATCCGAATGTAGATACTTACTTCGAATTTTCAGATAGAGTCTTGACTAATGTATCGGATGCTCATTATGCTGATACTAAGTTTAGAAAAGGGTTGAAGAAGAAATATACAAACAAGTACTTGTATTATATAGCCAATCAAATTCCAAGTAGCTTCGATGGTAAGAAAGTAGGGCAATCAGGACAAGGAACATATATCATCCAAGAGTTGGATGGTGAATTCTTTTGGTTTCAAATATTGCAATTTAGTTCTTCAGAATTGAAGGTAAAGACTAAGTTTGGGCAAACTTTTGTATTTGAGAAAGTATGATATTCTGACAAATCATGGAGACAATAGGGATGAGAAATATTTTGGTAATTTCTTTAGTTTTTCTTCTGAGCATGGTGTGCCATGCTCAGAAGATTGCTACGTCAGAACTTAATGGGACGAAATGGAAAGAGATTAGTCCTACTTATGATTATTGTGAGAGAGGAATGACTTTTACAATGGACACTCGTACGACAAGTACCAAGTTTTACAAGACAGGAAAAGAGTTTAATTGTCCTCTAAAGTATTATATATCTTCCTCTATTCCAGAAACATTTGATAGTTCACAGATAGGGAAGAATCGAAAGGGTAGTTATATTATCCAATATGTTGATAACAGTGTGTTTTGGTTCAAGATAGTTGATATAAGCAGTACGAAAATAACTCTGTTGTCTAAATTAGGCGACACGACTGTTTATCAGAAAGTAAAGTAACAAAGGCTTGTAGGTATGTAAAAGACATACCTACAAGATTTTTCCTATCAAACAAGAACATTTCCAAGTAATATTAGGAGAAAGTTTACCATTGCCTTTTAATAATCTTAACGCCCTGTGAAATGCCTGGAGGTACACTTTTCCCCGACACGATGAAACAGTATGATGACTACACCATTCGTGAGGCCCTTCATAACTGTATTTCCCATCAAGACTACACTCTTCAACAGCGTATCAATTTCGTGGAGAATCCAGGATATCTGTATTATTCCAATGCTGGCACATTCATTCCTGGAACTTTGGAGAATGTTTTGAGGAACGAAGAGCCTCAGACGCATTTCCGCAATGAATGTTTATGGGGCGATGGTAGATTTCAACATGATTGATACCGTAAGCCGTGGTATCAAGAAAATGTTCAATGAGAAATGGCGCAGACATTTTCCTATGCCAGACTATGAGATTGACCAGATCAAGAAGAAAGTAGTTGTCCGCATCTATGGCAATGAAATCAATAAACGATACTCTGATTTGTTGAAGACAAACGACACTCTATCTCTCTGGGATTGCATCTCTCTTGACGCAGTACAAAAAGGCAGAACTATTCATGAGGATATAGCGCAAGACTTACTCAAACGTGGACTGATAGAAGGTGAGGTCCCGCATTACAGCATTTCTCTTAGCATTGCCAAGAATACTCACCAACTGCCTTCTTACACAAAAACAAAAGGATTGGATAAGGAGAAACTGCGCCAAATGATACTGCAATTCTTACAAAACGCAGGTGACGAAGGGGCAAAACGAGACAGTATTTATGAATACTTGAGGGATGTACTTCCCTCCAACAAAACAGACGAACAACAATTGCGCATGGTGGGCAAATTGCTTGTAGAAATGGATGAAAATAAATTAATCACAACCAAAGGACGAAAGTGGATAATAAGGTCGTAATAAGACCTAATTTGTGAATTACGACCTTTTTACGACCCAATATTAACCAATTGAGGTTTAATAGGTCGTAATTTGAACCGATTTACGTCGAAAGAATCATATTATAACGGAGTTAGAATCGTAAAAAATAAAAGATATGTTACTCGGAAACAAGATAAGAGAACTCAGAGACGAGCAGAAGCTCCTGCAACGCCAATTGGCGGCAGCATTAGAAATTGACACTCCCATGTTCAGTAAAATTGAGCGTGGAGACAGACGAGCTAAGCGAGAGCAAGAGGTTAAACTTGCAGAATTGCTGCATCAGGATGAAAATGAGATGTTGAAGCTATGGCTCGCAGATAAAGTGATCGATGCTGTAGGAAATAAAAATGACTCTGCACTGAAACGGGATGCCATAAAAGTGGCACAAAAAGCAATATTGTAGGACAACAATTATGGATACAAATCCCATTATGAAAAAGTTGTATGAGAAGCGGTGATAAGCGACAAAGATACGCTTTTTATTTGATATTACCAAACGAGTTCATGCCAAACTTGGCAAAAAAATCCAAATTTGGCATGAACTCAACTTATAATGAACTGCTTAATTCAAAGATTAAAGCAGTTTATATGAATACGAAATCAGCTTGAATGCCGCTTATAGCTTCAAGAGTTTGGCAAACTCCCAGACCACAATGCCTGCCGTTACGCTGACATTGAGCGAATGCTTCGTACCAAACTGAGGAATCTCCAGGCAGCCATCGCTCATATCCACGATGTTCTGCTTTACACCCTTCACCTCGTTGCCGAAGATTACGGCATAGCCGCTGGGGAGTGAAGAGTGAAGAGTGAAGAGTGAAGAATTCTCTTGCTTTTCTGATTCTGAAGCCGTTCTAACAATATTAGAATGAGCCTCTGGCAGATTCTGGAGTTTGGTAGAGCCTTCCACCTGTTCGATGCTATAAATAAAAAAGCCTTTCTGCTTCAATTTCTCCACAGCCTCTTCCGTGGTCTTGAAGTATTCCCAATCGACACTGTCCTCACCACCCAATGCAGTCTTATGAATCTCGGCATTAGGAGGAGTAGCGGTAATACCACACAGATATACAGCCTCTACACGGAAAGCATCGCAAGAGCGGAAAACACTTCCTACATTATATAATGAACGCACATCATCCAAGACTACTATCAGGGGAAGCTTCTCTGCCTCCTTGAATTCCTCCACGGTGAGGCGATTCATCTCTATCGTTCTTAACTTACGCATTTCCCTCAGCCTCCTTGGTCTTGTAAGCCAAAGCGTACATACGAATTTGCTTGATCATCGCTAAAAGACCATTGCTGCGGGTTGGACTCAGATGATCCTTCAAACCAATCTTCTCTACGAAATAAAGATCAGCATCCATAATCTCGGTAGGAGTATGACCGCTCAATACGCGAATCAGGAGAGCGATGATACCCTTCACGATAAGAGCATCACTATCAACAGTAAACACGAGCTTGCCATCCTCATAATCGCATTGCAACCATACACGGCTCTGACAGCCATCGATGAGGTTCTGTTCGTTCTTATATTTCTCATCAAGAGGAGCCAATTCATTACCCAAGTCGATGAGCATCTGATACTTATCCATCCAATCGGTGAAGTCCTGGAACTCCTCTACTACTTCATCCTGCAAATCATTGATTGTAGCCATTATTTTATTTCCTTAATTATGTTATCTATATTTATATTATCAAATTCTTCTGTTATTGTGCTTGGAAGCAATATCTCTGCTAATTTCTGTCCTTTTGGCTTTCGTCCATAAGAAAACTTAAAACGGTTATACGTAATACACATTGCATAAAAGAGTTTCTCTTTTAATGTCATTTCTCGCTTTGGAAGGAGAACCGTCACATCGGAATTAGGAACGAAGTCACCTACAGATACGTAAGAAAATGTATGACTACCTTGCCCGTTTGTTGAAACATACAAGGTATTCTTATGAAAAACCTCATCATCCATAAACATGTTGCGATTTACATAAGCATCTATGCTTGTTGACTGCCTGTAAGAAGGTCTGATATAAGGAATCCAATTTGCATTTTTTTTATAAGATATTCTCTCCAATCCTGTCGAAGCAATCCCATTCTTCATGTGAAACAAAGAAGATAATGGAATAAGCTCTACCTTATTATTTTGTATGATCGATTCTTTTAGCTCTAAAATATTGAGTCGCTGCACCATCTGTTTCTTTGTGTTTTGTATGGATTGACCTTTCACAAACTTTTCAGCTTCCTCTAAACAAGGAACTTGCAAGGACGGAAGTGTTATGTTTGCCTGTCTTCCATAAGAATACTTGAATTTGTTCATGCGAAGACAATGACAATAGAAAAGTTTCAATTCGTCGGACATTACTGTTAAGGGTGTCAATACCATAATATGATAGCCTGTAACAAACTCTTCTGTTTGTACAAAAGATTCCATTACACTTCCACTAACAGCTACGGTAATACTTCCTTTTTGGAAAGTATGCTCCCATATTGGCACCACAACTTTGCTCACAACACCATTGTTTTTCTGTGTTCGAGCTACAAAATTGATGCCGTTCTTACTTTTGGATAAGTGTACAAGTTCCAATCCATTTCCATATTCTATGTGGAACAGTTTATTTAATGATACCAACTCCATACTTATTCCTCCTCATTATTTACATCGCTAGATGATTCATTACACTTCAATTGGAAGAGGACATAATTTTTGATAGTCTCTTCAAAATCCGCTTGAGTAAGTTTCGTATAATCTGCCTCAAGATATGCTTCGGCACACCATTCCATATCAGCAGTAACTTCTTGCATTACACTGAATTCACTGATAACCTCACGATTCATAAAGGCTTCCACCCAATATCGCTTAATGTCATCCCAAGTATGATTAGCATCTACACGACCCACATTTTTCTTTTTCACGAAACCATCATTGCGGCAATATCCAAACCACGTTTTCTTTCCTTTAGGGTGAGGAACGCCAGCTGTTATGACAACAGCACAAGTTACCGTGTTCACCTTAGAATTTACAAACAATTCTTCCGGTAGAGAAAGCACAGCCTCCAATGTATGATGCTCCAATATCTTGTGCTTTAGTACACAAGAAGCTCCCTTTACATCATTTACACAGCTAATAGGCATAATTGCCACACACTTGCCTCCCCTTCCCAACATAGATAGATTATTGAGAACAAACTCCAATTCTTCCGTACCTTTTCCTTTATTCTTATAGGGAGGATTCAACAATCCAACCGTAGGATGGAAACTTTCCTTTATTTTGTCTGAATCTTGGTCAAAACAACTACCCAATGTTATATTAGTGCGCCCATCACGATGGATAATCATATTGGATATAAGCAGAGTATAGATTTCATCGTCAAACTCTATACCCAAAAGTTGCTTACGCTTGATGTCTGACTCTTTAGCGATGTCCCCATGAGCATCCTCCAACATCGCCTTCATTGCACTAACAAGGAAACCTCCTGTCCCCGCACAATTATCCAACACGACACTATCTTTGTTAACACCCGCAAGTTCTACAAACAACTGGGTAATATGGGGAGGTGTCAACACAATACCCAATCCTTTATCATTGTTAGCATAGCGCAAAAATTCAACATAGAACTGGCTTACCGTATCTATGTATTTATGTGTTACCATAAAACCATTGATGCGCTTATCTGCCTCGTCTATCAAGTTAGTCAAGAACTCTTTTCCGTCCTTGTTGTTGATACCTGAATTCGTAGTTATAAAGTCATAACCTTTCTTTAATGCATTCTTATTGCTATCAGGAACATCGGAATCATCCAGCTCTGCACAAATAGAAGCATATAGATTATTCACCAAAAGCTCTATGCTGTCGTAATTCTTGTACTCAGCCTTGAAACGTTCATTGCGCAAAGCCATCAAAATACCACTAATCAAGAGGGCACGTTTTGATTCTTTTATCTTTCGCTCTTGCAACTCCTCATTCAATTCCTTCGTATAACTAATCAGCTCATTGTAATCTTGGTTAAACTTATAAATACTACTATTCAAGCCATCGCTATAATCAGCAAAAGAAAGAACTTCGTCATTGAAATAAGGATAAGGTTTATTAGTCTTGCATATTTGGAGATAATGCTCCAAATATGCAAGACTCTTTTCTTCTCCACTATAACCAATGGCAATAACATCATACTCCTTTGCTAAAAAAGAAGCATAGAGCAAAGCTCCATCAACTGCATAATCCTTGAAGCTATCAAGTGTTGCAGACTTTTGTTTAGCAACTTCTGCCTTGCACTCAACAACAATCACAAGATTTGTATTCTTTGATGAGGTGATGATAAAATCCGGGAAGCCTTGTCCAAGACCTGCCTTTGACGCATTCTTCAGCAACTTCTGAATTTTCTTATTATCAGAAGACTGCTCTTCTACTATGATATTCTTATCATCGTAATATCCTTTCTTTCTGAGCAAGTCACGAAAGAGGTTCATTGTTTTTGCTTCATTTGCCATTGTGGATATATTTTAAATAATCCTGCAAATATACTAAAATATTTAATAACTTGTTCTATTTGCCTTATTTTTTTATTATTTTATTTCCTTTATTTCGTTTACGGTAATTAATTTATAGAGTTTATCATTCGGACGAACCTTATCTGGCACAGGGATAGATACTCTCCAGCCCTGCTTGGCTGTCTCAACTGGTTTCAAATCATAACGGATCTCATCGGCTTTGAGATACATCACACCTGTAGTATTTCCTGTAATCAGAAGTTTATCGCCCTGATTGAAGGTAGTAGCTTCCACAGCAACCTCAGCCACACCGAGCTTGGAGAAGTACTTCATCACCTTACCTACGAGTACCTTCTTCTCTGTTGCTACCGAACCATAGTGCTTGTTCCATTCGCCGAGTGTCTGACCCTGGTAATAACCATCCCAGAAACCACGGTTGAAGACAGTAGCCAATCTTTCGTCCCATGCATCCTTCTTTTCCTCAGTAAAAGTACCATCCAGTACTGAAGCAATCGCCTCCTTATAGCACTTTACTACAGTATAAACGTATTCAGGACCACGGGCACGACCTTCTATCTTGAAGACACGCACACCGGCATCCATCATACGGTCGATGAAGCGGATGGTCTTCAGGTCCTTAGGACTCATCACATACTTATTGTCGATTTCCAGCTGATTGCCCGTTTCATTATCCGTAACCGTATAGCTGCGGCGGCAAATCTGCACACACTCACCACGGTTGGCAGAGCGGTTGGCATTAGCCAAGCTCATATAGCACTTGCCGGAAACAGCCATGCAGAGCGCACCATGACAGAACATCTCAATACGAATCTGCTTGCCCATAGGACCACAAATATTCTGCTGCTCTATCTGTTCGTGGATATGCTTCACCTGATCCATATTCAGTTCACGAGCCAGCACCGAAACATCAGCAAAGCGGGCATAGAACTTCAGCGCTTCCGTATTGGAGATATTCAACTGGGTAGAAAGATGAACCTCCTCGCCCACTTCATTACAATAGCTCATCACAGCCACATCACTTGCGATGACAGCCGAGATGCCAGCCTCCTTAGCAGCATCGATAATCTCCTTCATCGTGGCAATATCATCATCATAGATAACGGTATTGACGGTGAGATAAGTCTTGATACCATGCTCATTGCAGGTAGCAGCGATCTCACGCAGGTCATCGATGGTAAAATGATTGGCAGAATGTGAACGCATGTTCAGCTTGCCGATACCGAAATAGACAGAATCTGCTCCGGCCTGGATAGCTGCAGCCAGGGATTCGCGAGATCCCACAGGAGCCATCACCTCAAATTCTTTTATTTTATCATTCATGAATGTCATATATATCTTTTTAGGATGCAAAGTTACACTTTTTCTTTGAGATATGAGCAATACTATAGATTTTTATAGTATCTTTGCAGCCAATTAAAAGCAATTTGTACAAAATAAAGTTCAGACAACATGAAAAGAAAGATTATCTTCGCCATACTTGCCACACTCTTCATTGCCAGTTGTGACTACAAGAGTCAGCCTTCTTCCCAACCATCAGAGAAAGCTGGGAAGAACAACTTACCTGCCCATGTCAAGCTCATCGGCACTACCCCCGTCAAGGACCAGGGACAAAGTGAACTCTGCTGGGCATACGGCATGTTGGCTACCATCGAGAGTGAACATATCATGAAGGGCGACTCCATCAACCTCTCCGTGGCTTACATCGCCCGCATGATGCTGCAGGAAAAAGCCTTGGAATATTATTTTTCTCAAGGTAAAAAAACTATCAGCATGAGGGGTATGAGTTCGATGCTCATCCATTATATCAATAAATACGGAGCCGAACCATACGACAGCTACGAGGACAAGAAAGATATCAACTATAAGGTTCTCTGTCGCAAGGTAGAGCAGGTTTGCAACGGTGCTATCGCCAAGGGTGCCGGTATCGCGAAACTAAAGGAAGAACTCAACGATCTCTTCGATTCAGAATTAGGATATATGCCAGCCCAGCAGATTCACATGCTCGGTGCAGAATATACTCCTCTGGAATTTGCCCACAGCGTCTGCTATCCGGAAGAATATGTGGCCCTGACAAGCTTCACCCACCATCCCTTCCGTGAATACTTCTCACTCGAGGTAGCCGACAACCAGATGCATGACGAGTTTCTCAATATTCCTATCGACGAACTGATGCAGCATATCCAGCAGGCGATAGAGAATGGCCATCCTGTTTGTTGGGAAGGCGATATCAGCGAACCGGGATTCCAGAATCCTAAGAACAACTATGTGGATATCACTTCTGCCGAGCGCCCAGTCACCCAGGAGTCCCGTCAGAAAGCTTTCGAACAGTTGCATACTACCGACGACCATGTGATGGAAATCATCGGCACCTTCGTTCAGGGCAAACAGCGATATTACGTCTGCCGCAACTCCTGGGGCACCAACTGGGGCAATCAGGGCCGCATCTATCTCTCAGAAGATTATATCAAACTCAAAACCATCGCTGTTTATATGAGTGAAGAGGCTTATATCGGCAAATAACAGCAGAAATATATAGAATACAGCAATCACATATAGGAAAAAGCTGCTATTATATATATAATAATGTATAAAGGCGATTAGCCGCTTTCAGCTACATTCTTCTAAGTGCTTGATACAGGTCAATTTTGAGCTAAATACTTGATGTGTGCGCACACACATAGTTGATTTACATCAAAAAAAAGGGCTTATTTGAGACTTTTTCTTCTAAAGATTTGGAAGATACCGAAAATCGTCGTACCTTTGCATCGTCAATAAGACAAAAGGTTATTAGGTTTTTAGGTTAAGATTGTTAGTTGTTTAGGTTTAGTTTTAGGTTTTAGATTGTTAGTTTAGGTAACAGGTATTAGAAAAGGTAAGAAAAAAGATTGTTTATTCAGAGATTAACAGTGTTCAATAGGATTAAGTTGAAAAGGTAAAAAAGAATGTTATAGGATTAACAAATGATGACGCCTGTATAGCAGAATTCCTGCTTCAGGCTCTGAAATGGAGAGGAACTTAAAATGAAGTCAATCTCCTTTGAGTTATGAAAAATTTGGGAATATAACATTAAAAGTGCGCAAGAGTTCGTGAGAAGTCTTGCGCACTTTCTTTTTATCTCCAACCGCCCTCATTTCTAATTTCTCATTTTATTGTCTTTCTTTTGGAAAAAATTCCAATTTTTATTTTGTATTACCGATGAAAAGTCGTACTTTTGCAGAAAAGTGTTGTAATATGGCTAAACATCCTCTTTGGAAAGATGAATACTGGCTTTTGCTATTGCAATTATACCAGAAAAAGCCAATGGGCGTTAAACCTCTCTATTCGAAAGGCATGGTCAATCTGGCTCTGGAGCTGCATATTGCCCCAGAAGTTCTCCACGAACAGATGTTCAAACTCAGAATGGTCACCCCACGCATCAAGAGGCTTTGGGATAAATATGGAGACAACCCTAAAAAGTTGGCTCGTGATATCCATTTGCTCAAGAAAATGGAAGGATGTGGAAATGCGACACAATTCTATCAGGGGGTTTCCATCAGGGAATCATTCGAGCACGACTGGGAACCTATCGAAGCCGAACCTTCGCTCACTCCCGTCAAGCTGATCATCATCCTCGACCTTTATTTCCAGCTCACACCAATCACCATGGTGCCGGAAACACCAGAAATCATTGATCTTGCCAAACTCATCAAAACCAGCACGAAGGTGATAGTAGAGGCCATGAATGTGTTCCAGATTTGCGACCCATATCTCAACAGAAACGATGTGGTGATCAGCCATCTGATAGACCCATGCAGCAAAATATGGCAGCGGTATGGAAACGGAAATCCTGATAAACTCTACAAACTGGCATTGGAACTGAAAGAATACTTCAAGTAAGTAGGAAAAATACTTCTAATAAGAAGATATAACTTTTTAAGTAACTTGGAAAGAACTTATTTAAAAGACACGAAACATGACTCAAAAACTCATTCAGACACAGGAGCAGAAACTACAACAGCTCCAGCGACTCTCCGCCCAACAGATGTTGCAGGTGAAGATGCTGGAGATGCCGCTCAACGAACTGGAGGATAATATCAATGCCGAACTGGATGATAATCCTGCCTTGGAAACCGAGAATCCGGACGATGCACTCATGGGAGAGGGCAACGAAGACCGTTCGGCTCTGGATGATTCTGACAACAGTAATGACGATGAATTTGGAGACGATGCCTACGAAGCACAGTCGGAAAAAGAAGAAAGAAAGGACGAACTGGATCAGGCATTGGAAAGTATCGGAAAAGACGACCAGATGCCCGACTACAATACTGACAGATATAATACGCAGAACGCCGACTACGAGGAAATGGTTTATGGCGATACAACTTCCTTCTACGATAAGTTGAAGGAACAGATGGACATGCAGATACTCACGGATAAAGAAAAGCAAATCATGGAGTATCTGATTGGTTCGCTGGATGAAGACGGATTGCTCCGCAAAGACCTGGACAGCATTTGCGATGAGCTCATCATCTACCATAATATTGATGTAAGCGAAAAGGAAATTGAGCATGTGCTCCACAAACTCCAGTCGTTCGATCCTGCCGGAGTGGGCGGAAGAAGCCTACAGGAATGCTTGCTGCTGCAGGTAAAAAGACTGCCTAAGGGAGTGCTGCGCAAAACCATGGAGGAAGTATTCGAGGATTATTTCGACGAATTTACCAAGAAACATTGGGATAAAATCAAGTCTGGACTGGAACTCAACGAAACCCAGTTGGAGACACTCAAGGACGAGATACGCAAGTTGAATCCTAAGCCGGGCGCATCGCTTGGCGAGACTGACGGACGAAACATGCAGCAGATCAACCCCGACTTCATCGTAGATACAGCCGATGACGGAACCATTACATTCACGCTCAACCGAGGCAATATGCCAGAGCTGACCGTATCTCCTTCCTTCACCGACATGATAGAAACCTACAAAAAGCACAAGGATCAGATGAGCCGGAAAGACAAGGAAGCCCTGCTCTATGCCAAGGAGAAAGTAGATAAGGCCCAAGGCTTTATCGAAGCCATCAAGCAGCGCCGACATACGCTCATCATCACCATGAAGGCTATCATCGACATCCAGAGGCAGTTCTTCCTGGATGGTGACGAGGCTGACCTCAAGCCGATGATTCTCAAGGATGTAGCAGAAAGAACGAAACTTGACATCAGTACCATTTCACGAGTAAGAATCGAGAAATATGTACAGACCAAATGGGGCATATTCCCACTCAAGTTCTTCTTTACAGACAGCTATACCACCGAAGACGGCGAGGAACTGTCAACACGCAAGATCAAGATTGCCCTCCAGCATCTCATCGAAAACGAGGATAAGAAGAAACCTCTCAGCGATGATGCTATTTCCAAGGTCATGAAGGAAAAGGGATTCCCTATTGCACGACGCACCGTGGCAAAATACAGAGAGCAGTTGGGCATCCCGGTAGCACGATTGAGAAAATAAATTCAGGAAAATATACAAAAGGTTACATACAACATAGTTTGTTATGAAAGAGAAAAATATCATATTGGCGGCACGCATCATGAGCATGATCTTCACCCCTTTCTACCTGCCATTGGTAGGACTGGTGGCTCTGTTTCTGTTCAGCTATATGTCGCTGCTGCCATTGGCATATAAGTTGCCGATGCTGCTCACGGTGTATATCTCCACCATCCTCATGCCCTCCCTGCTGATACACCTATACCGCAGGTTTCAGGGATGGACCTCCAAGGAATTGGGCAGGAAAGAGCGCCGCATCGTACCCTACCTGATATCAATCCTGTGCTATTTTGGCTGTTTCTTTCTGATGGAATACCGCAACACGCCGAGAGTAATCAGCATTATCCTGGTAGCGGCATTGGTGATACAGATGGTATGCGCACTCATCAATGTATGGTGGAAGATCTCCACCCACACGGCAGCCATCGGAGGAGTGGCAGGAGGACTAGTAGTCTATTCGATTGCCTTTTCCTTCAATCCTATCTGGTGGCTGGCATTCGTCATCCTGCTGGCAGGCATGGTGGGTACAGCCCGCATGATTCTCCGTCAGCATACGTTGGCGCAGGTGGTAGCCGGATTTCTCGTTGGAGTAGTGTGCGCTCTCTTTATTATATAAGTAAGGTGAGCATTCATTAGATGATAGAACAAAAAATCATTAATATTAAATATAAAAGCAAATGAAACCATTAGTTAGCATTATCATGGGCAGTACCAGTGACCTGCCTGTTATGGAAAAAGCATGTAAGTGGTTGAATGACAACCAGATTCCTTTTGAGGTAAATGCCCTCTCTGCTCACCGCACTCCAGATGCAGTAGCAGCATTTGCCAAAGGAGCTAAAGACCGTGGTGTGAAGGTTATCATCGCCGCTGCAGGTATGGCTGCTGCCCTTCCTGGCGTGATAGCAGCAGAAACACCGCTGCCAGTTATCGGTGTGCCTATCAAGGGTATGCTCGATGGTCTGGATGCCATGCTCAGTATCATTCAGATGCCTCCTGGCATTCCTATCGCCACAGTAGGTGTCAACGCAGCTCAGAACGCAGCTATCCTGGCTGCAGAGATGATTGCATTGGGAGACGAGGAAGTGGCAGAGAAGGTGCAGGCATGGAAGGCTGGTCTGGATGTAAAGATCGAGAAGGCCAACAAGGAGCTGCATGAAATCAAATACGATTATAAATGTAACTAATATATCCTGATATGCCCCTTCCCTGGGGCATATCTCAGCTTATACATTATGGTAGATTTATTCAATTATACCCGACGCACTTCTTCTGTTGCCCATGTCGGAGAACTTGACTTAGGCGGTAACAATCCTATCCGCATCCAGTCGATGACCACTACCAATACCAATGATACCGAGGCTTGTGTACGTCAGGCTGAGGAAATCATCAAGGCTGGTGGCGAACTGGTGCGCTTTACCACCCAGGGCTCCCGCGAGGCTGAAAACATGAAGAATATCAATGCGGGAATCCGTGCCGATGGTTTCACCACTCCGCTCGTGGCTGACATCCACTTCAATCCGAATGTGGCTGATGTAGCTGCACTCTATTGCGAAAAGGTGCGTATCAACCCAGGCAACTACGTGGATCCTGCCCGCAAGTTTATCAAGCAGGAATATACCGACGAGGAATATGCCCACGAACTCCAGAAGATTGAGGAACGATTCGTTCCTTTCCTCAATATCTGCAAGGAGAACCATACTGCTATCCGCATCGGCGTAAACCATGGTTCGCTCTCCGACCGCATCCGCAACCGCTATGGCGATACTCCGGAAGGCATCGTAGAGAGTTGCATGGAGTTCCTTCGCATCTGCAAGAAAGAGAATTTCCACGATGTGGTCATCAGCATCAAGTCATCCAACACCGTGGTGATGGTGCGCTCTATGCGTCTCTTAGTGGACGAGATGGAGAAGGAAGGAATGAACTACCCTCTTCACCTGGGCGTTACCGAAGCCGGCGAGGGTGAAGATGGAAGAATCAAGAGTGCTGTGGGCATCGGTGCGCTTCTGGCTGATGGCATCGGCGATACCGTGAGAGTAAGTCTGAGCGAGGAACCTGCCGCTGAGATTCCTGTAGCCCGCCATCTGGTGGATTATATCGGAAAGAAACAGGGTCAGCTGATGATTCCTGCTGCGGCTTGTCCTTCTTTCGACTGGTTGCGCCCTACTCGCCGAGAAACTGAGGCGGTGGGTAATATCGGTGGTCATCAGGTGCCTGTTGTCATCAGCAACCGTATCAATGGCGAGAGCACGATTTGCGAGAATAAGGATGCCCAACCCGACTATATCTATATAGGTGGAAAGATGCCTAAGCAGTTTGTGCCGGGACAGAGCTATATCGTAGATTACAACGTCTATGAGACGCTCAACTGCAAACCGGAGACTACGGGTGCCAAACTCTATCCTATCTTCCCAGCTATGGCTATGCCGTTCATCGCCAGCATCAAGGCAGACATCAAGTTCCTCACACTCCAGTTTGGTACTCCTGCCGAAGAATACATCGCTTGCTTGAAGAATCATCCGGAGGTGGTAGTCATCTGCGTCAGCAATCACCAGAACCGTTTGGGCGACCAGCGCGCATTGGTTCATGAGATGATGAATGCCGGCTTGAAGAACCCTGTTGTCTTTGCGCAGATGTACCAGCACAGCAAGGAAGAGAAGAGCGACTTCCAGTTGGAGGCTGCTGCCGACATGGGGGCGCTGATGATAGACGGTCTGACCGATGGTATCTGGTTGATGAACAATGGCGACATTCCAGCCCAGACCATTGATGAGACTGCTTTTGGAATACTTCAGGCAGCCCGTCTGCGTACCAGCAAGACCGAGTATATCAGTTGTCCTGGTTGCGGCAGAACCCTCTACGATCTCCGCGAAACCATTGCCAAGATCAAGGAAGCCACCAAGCACCTGAAGGGTTTGAAGATTGGCATCATGGGCTGCATCGTGAATGGTCCTGGCGAAATGGCAGATGCCGACTATGGCTATGTGGGCGCCGGTCCAAACAAGGTAAGCCTCTATCGCAAGCAGGTATGCGTAGAGAAGAACATCCCGCAAGAAGTGGCAGTAGAGCATCTGCTTGCCCTCATTGATGCGGATAAGAAATAAAGATGGTATAAATCGAATTTACATACAGCCGTGTTCTAACACGGATTGTACTTCATCAATTAAACTATCGAAGTCCCTGGTGCGTGATGCATCGGGGACTTTTTTGTGTACCTTAAAACTATGCATACTATTTTACGTAAAACGTTACGTTAAAGAATTCAAAAAACAACGCATAATGATTGTATATTTTACAAATAATTTATAACTTTGCAAAAAAATTAAAGTTGCCAGATAACAATATAGGTATCACGGCATTAACAATACAAAAAATACATTCAATTGTATAGAATGATTGTATATCAGAAGTAGCATTATTTCAATTAAATAAAACCAACTATCATTGCGGTGGTTCCAAATCGGATCATCGCATATATCATACTTTACATATGAAGCATAAGAATGTTTTTAGTAAAAGAAAATCAGCAGTATTGTTTTTTACCATAGTATTTTTAGCTATGGGGGGGTATTGTGTCGCTACTAAAGCGCAGAATGCCCAGACTGCAAGTACATTGGAAAACCTGACAGGACAGGAAGTGACCAAGGAAAACTACACTCAGCTTGTCACAAACGGCGAAAAGCCAAGCTCAATGAAAGAAGCCCTGTTTAATGGTCAAGCTAAGAACATGTTCCTGCTCTACAACAAGGGCACAGGCAAGTTTCTTACCTTTGGTGGCTACTGGGGCGCAAGCGCCACACTCAGCGACTCACCATGTCCTTTCTGGCTGCAAAGTAGAAACAACAAAACAGAGAAACAAGGCTGCTACGTTCGCTATCCAGAGGCTGGAAAAACCGCAAGCAGCACAAAAGCAGAGGAAACCTATACTAATAGCGAGAAAACGTTTCCTGTCCCAGTCTCTGTCTCTGTTTTATTTGGAAGCAAACAAGGATGCCATAGAAGCTATGCCAGCTATAAAGAGATACAAATAGTAAAAAGCAACGGAACTACAACAAATATCAAAGTTAAGAAAACAGAAGACAGCTCCGTCGCTGCTTACCATACGGTAAGTAGCGACACACCCTTTACGCCCGATGGCAAGAAATTTGAGTCGGAAGCATTTGATGTTAATTTTGACAATGGCGACAAACTTGTTGTCAAGGTTGACCTAAGCGAATGTCCTGATACTGTTGTTACAGGAAACATCCTGTCGATAGGTACAAATATTGAGAAATGGGACAATTCTGGTGACGAAATGGTGCACGTTTATTTCACCAAGAAAGACAAGAAATTCTTTATCGACCGTACATGGGGCACCGGAGCACAGAACAGTAAAGATGAGACAACCGACATTACCGATTTGAAAGATGTCACCATCACGCTGACAAAAGAGGCTCTTACAATTTCCTCAGCAGGAAAGGCCTATACTAACAATAAGGAAGAGTTTCCAACCAAGAAGTCTTTTTACTTTGGAAGCCAAGAAGGAAACAACAGAAGCAACGCTATCTATAAATCGATACAAATAGTAAAGAGCGACGGAACAACAAAAACAGATATTCAGATTAAGAAAACTGACGACAGCTCTGACGATGCTTACCAAATGGCAAGCACCGCAAAACCTTTTATGCCCAATGGCAAGAAATTTAAGTCGGAAGCATTGGACGTTGATTTTGACAAAGGCGACAAGATTGTTGTCAAACTTAACCTGAACGCATGTCCTAATAATGTTAACGCTGCAAATATTCTGTCAATAGGAACAAATATTGAGAACTGGTGCACTAAATTTGGCAACATGGTTCATGTTTATTTCACCAAGAGTTCCAAAACATTCAATATTGACAGAACATTCGGCTTAAGCAACAACAAAAAAACGGCAACTATTGCCAGTTTGGATGATGTCACAATCACGCTTTCAAAAGATGATCTTACAATTTCCTCACAAAAGCACGGCTATACCGTTCGTTACTCAGAAGGAAAGGCAGGAACATTCGCTAAGTTTAAGTATGAGAACGATGCTTATGTGCTTGATACCGATGGCAACCTTCAGCTAACCGACGATGCATCAGGCAAAGGCTATTATGACACCAACACTGGGTCGGAGAACTATACCTATGCCGATGCTCCAGACGATGAGATCCCCACTCTTTTCATCTCACGCAATATTCATAGCACAGAAGATGGAGTAGGTCCTTTCTTGGCTTATGCGACCATACGAAAAGCCACATATGATAGAGATAAAGACCTGTCAGAGAAAATGGCTGGCGTATATACAGACAAGCCAATCTATTCAACAGGAGATGACGGCAAGAAATATAATCCTGAGTATGCCCGCTGGCAGTTCATCCCTACTGGCACCACTGGCGAATATCGCCTGGCGCTTCACATGAATGTAAACCTCGAAACGGGTCTTGGATATGCTGAGGTAAACGATCCAAGTAAGACCAAGGAGGCTACCTATTATATGACGGCAAGCAGCGGCTATATCAAAGGCGATACAAAAGCCATAAAAAAAGATGACAAGCAGCACTATCTCTATAGCACGGTAGATGGCAGTGGCAACAGAACTTACATAGACAACTTCTCCGACAGATACGAGATGGTGAAGATGACCGAAACACCAGAACAGAGCGGCGACTATGCCATCTGGAAGCTGATTACCGCACGCGACTATCTGTTCATGCTCAAGAACCAGCAGAGTGCGCTCAAAGAGACGATAGACCTGAGTGCTGTGTTGGCAGATCCCGACTTCTCAAGACACAATGAAGGATTGAAGAACTGGAAGATAGATTCTTCTCTTCTTAACTCGCCAACCGATTACAACAAAGCAACGCTGCGCGTTGGATACGACGGCAACTATAAAACCAATTTGACAGCGTTGCAATACACATTCGGAGCAAGCTATGACAAGAACTTCAACGATACCATAGACAGAGGTCGCACCAACAATAGCTTCTGTGCCAACCACAGCCGCTACATGTGCGCCACAGTACAGAATAAAGGCTACGGCCGCATGTATCAGAGCATCACGATTGACCGTCCGGGCTGGTATATCGTTCGCTGTCAGGGCCTTACCACCATCAACGCATATCTCTATGCCACAGTGCAAGAAGGAAATGCTAAGGTGGCTAAAGAGTTCACATGCAATCTGCGAAAGGTTACAGACGAATATCTTCAAAAGAACCTGCAGATTCTGGATGCCAAAGATGCTTACTGGCCTTACGACCAGGCAAGCCCTATGTATAATGCGGCTGTTGACATGAACGACGAGCATGTGCAACCCAACCATGTGAAGGAAAGCACTTCTCAGGTGCTCTTCTTTGTAGAGAGTGCATCTGATACTGCGCCTGCCACAATTACCTTCGGGGTGAACGTTCCACAGCAGACAACATACGAGACTGGCACCAATGGCACTCGCACTTATTCGAAAGACTTCACAGCCTTCGACAGTTTCCGTTTGCTCTATGGAGGACAGGAGAAAAACGAGCCTTACCTCATCCTCAACGAGAATGATGAGAACCTCGACTATCTCGACCAGACCATCCATAAATATAAGAGTCATGGCGACATACATAAGAGGCTATTGCTCCACCGCACGTTCACCAAGGGCTGTTGGAACACCATCATGCTTCCTGTGGGTCTGACTCAGACTCAATTCACGGGCGCCTTTGGCAAAAACGCACAGATTGCCGAGCTCAGCACACTCACCGAATCCCAGATACGTTTCAAGACCGTAAGCAATAATACCACGGTGGACGCTCCTGACGGAACATCTTATGATTACTGGCTCAAGCCGATGACCCCTTATCTCATCAAGATAAATGATGAAGGCAAGGATGCTCCAGATCAAACCAAAGAATATACGGCTTATCTCTTCAACTGTGCTGATAACGGCATGACTTATCAGACCAAGACCATCGGTGGTACTGACAATGCATACTACAGCATCGAGGACATCACGATGATAGAAGGCGAAGGCTTTGCCAAAACCAAGCAAGAAGGCAACTTCAACCACTGGGACTTCAAGGGCATGACCCTCTCCAATATTGATGGCACCCAAGAAGCCTACTCTTATGTCATCAAAGGACAGGAGACCAACGAGGTGAACGGTGGTAAGATGACAGCCTACGGCATGCTGACACGCAACTATACCAAGGATGCAACAGGCGGCAAGAACACCTTACTCCCAGGACATTCGCCTATGGCAGATGCCTATATCATGACAGCAGACAAGACCACCAACAAGCCCGTCTTGAAATATAAAGCTGGCGGTGGTGCATCGAAAGGTTTCCGCTGCTGGTTCCGCTACAGCACCACAGAATCTTCTGCAGCCAAACCACAGTTTGCCCTCTTCATCGACGGCATCAGCGAGCCGACAAGCATAGAGGATATCATGAACAATGATGAAGGTATCACTCCTGCCGAAAAATTCGCCAATGGCATCTATTCGCTCAACGGACAGAAAGTAGGCGACTCAGAGGCTGCATGGAACCATCTGCCAAAAGGCATCTATATCGTGAATGGTAAAAAAGTAATCAAGTAATAGATAAACGCAGAATTAATGATACAAAAGAAATATATAAAACCAACAACAAGGGTTGTTTTTGTTGACTTGGAGGAACTGATGACTCCTGCGCCACAGAGCTGTGCAGCCGTCAGTCCAAATGATACACCAAGCAACGATGATGTAACAATAGAAATCGACAATAGCGGCTTTGGAAGCTCAGCTTGGGACGATGAAGACGAAGCCCTGTAAAACATATCATACAGAAATCATAAAATACAAAATCATCTAAAGAACTAACCTCCCCCTTTGGTAAAATCCAATGAGGGAGGTAGTTTTCATCATAAAGTAAGGTAAATGAACATACAACATCATCAACCAAAGAACTGATTATAGTCGTACTCGGAGAAATAAAGTTCTATTTTCATTTCTCAACGCCACAGATATCGCTCGACGTGCTGGCATTAATCCTTCACTCATGCGACAATATACCAGTGGAGTAAAAACTGCTGATGAAAAGACATACGGCAAGTTGAATGCCTGCCTGAATAAAATCAAATCAAATCGAATTTACAAACAGCCGTGGTCTAACACGGATTGTACTTCATAGATTAAAATTAAAATTTTGAAGTCCCTGGTGCGAGATGCATCGGGGACTTTTTTTGTGTACTTCTACATTTATATCAAGGCTGCCTTTGAACTGAACATCCATGGGATTCTTATTTTTCCACCAGAACCTCCTTCTCTTCATAACGGTCGAAGCCGATGCTCATATCAGCACCGTGCTCCCGAAAGATGGAGAGAAGGCGTTCCTGTATGTAGGGAGGAATGTCAATCTCGCCACTCCTTGCCTTATAAAACCTGCGACGGGTATAAGGCGTATGGGAATAGAAATAACGGGTTCTGCCCGATGGGATGGTATTGTAAATGCGCAGGAATCCCCTCGCCCATACTTGCTTTTCTGCTACAAGATGATAGGGACACTTCTCGCCTTCACACGCCAGATGCTTCACATTGAGCACCTCAAAGGTGTCGGCATTGGCAAGCGCCTTGACATACTGCGCATAACGGGCGCAAGTGTTGCTACGTGTGCAGGATGCCATAGGGCAAACTACACAATGTGGAATATTCTTCATACTTTCTTTTATTTTTAAGTTATTTATAATTCATAGAAAAAGGCTCAGACAGAGAGGGTAAAGCTCAGAGATAGAATGCTGGAACTCAGAGATAGCGTTTTTACTTGCCTAAGGCACATTTGTGCCCTCAGCCAGGGCACAAATGTGCCTTAGGCAAGTAAAATCATAACTCTGAGCTTTACAACTGAAAACCAGTCATTTCGCACTCGGAAAACAGGGATACCGGAATTTTGAAATCCGATACGACGTTTTGCCTTCACCCTTCACCTTTTCACCTGGAATGCCGATAAACACTGGGATTCCGAGGGCGAAGGGTAGAACTTAACCCTTCACCACCCTTCACCCACCTGTCACCCAATCAAGCAGCAGCAGAAACAAGCAGATAAGCCTGCCCCCTCTTAGTATGCTTATTGGAGCATCCCATCAGTCTGAGCGTCTGGCCAATTTTCACTTTCAGGCTCATGCTTGGCAGCAACATAGGATACTGCTCATGGAGCACATTATACACCTCTGAACAATTCATCCACTTCGCCTTCTCTTCTTCCCCCGGCACTCGGAAACAAGTCTTGAGCATCGTCTCCAAATCATCGGTTTTGAAGAAAGCTAAATTACGTTCCTGCAAGCGAATCACCTCCTCATTGGAGAACCAATAAGGTATCTTCTTATCCCTCAATTCATACATTACTTGCGCATAGAGCTGGTCGTAATAGACGACCGAGACGTTGTCTATATGATGACCGGAAGGGATGTGAATACAGATGAATCGACGACTTCCCGTTGGGTCGCAGAGCGGATGCTCATCATTGGTGGTGGCCAGGAAGGAAGCATAGCGGGGACGATCTGCCTGCGCCTTGCCGAAGATAGGACGGCCGTTCACCTTTACCTTGGAGAGTGTCTGTTTCAGCTTGCCCTGCTGGTTAGGTCCCATGTTGGCAAACTCGTCTATATTGACATAGAGGTTGTGAGTGAGCGCCATCTCTGCATCAAACTTATTGCCGAAGTTGATGTGGTCGAGGAAATACTGGCGCAGGTGCTCTGGCAAGAGACGATTGGCAAAGGTACTCTTTCCGCAACCCTGTGAACCAATCAATACAGGCACCACCTCGTTGCCATGCAGCGTATCCATCTGCAGCCAATGAGCCACCGCAGAACGGAGCCAGATGGCGCACCATGACAGTTGTTCACTTGTCAGTCCCGGTATTCTGCTGAACAGTTCGGCAACATGGTTCTTGCCGTCCCATTTGGGCAATCCCATGAGATAAGCTCGGATAGGATCAAAGTCAGGAACGACATCAGAGCAGACGTATTCCTCGATGTCCTGTCGGGGCGACTTCTTGCCTCCCACTCCCATTTTTTTGGCAGCTCTAACAATGGAGTTGACCTTCTCCTTGGTCATCACCTCCCATTTCAGATTGCTATTCTGAAGAGTGGTCTCTTCTTTCTCATCAACAGAAGAAGCCTCATTATCAGAAGATACCTCAACATCAGGAGATGCTCCATCATCAGGGGAAGCTCCATCATCAGGGGAATCCCCTTCTATGTCCTTCAGAACAGCCATTTCCGTCTTGCCGCTAAGCAAATTACGACGGAAGGCATAATGCTCTTCCATAAAACTCTCTACCATATAGATAGAAGATCCGCCACCTGTCATCAATAATGACATCTCATTTACTTGTTTGTTCATAATTTTAAGATATTAATGATTAATTAATTAGCTATTGCCATATCGTTCTGCAAGCCTCGCTTTCCAACTTACTCTTTTTTTTGAGATGAAGGGCGGTGAAGGGTGGTGAAGGGTGATTTTGAGTAACTTGCCACGTAACACACTATCACACAGACACTTACACACAACAGGTGAAGGGTGAAGAGGTTTTACCACATCGCAGTACGATTTCTTATCGACAATGCAAAGATACAAAACGAAAGCCCCTTTTCCAACTTTTCCCTGCAACCCGGAAACACTGCAGGGAAAAACGGGGAAAAAATAAAGGGTAACGGGGAAAACAGCAGGGAAAAATAAAATTTCCTTATACATTCATTGGTTTTCTCACTCTTTTTCTTTATCTTTGCACCTATATAATATTCATTCAAATCATGCAAGTCATTACCCATACAAAACAGGTAATAACAGGCTATTTATACAACCATGACAGATAAAGACGAACAACAATCACCGTTTAGCTATGAAGTTTTCGACCGACAACTGAACACCTTTTATATGATGTGCCAGGTTCTCATGCAAGGCTGGGAAGACTACAGTACCCAGGAGATGAACTTTGACATCCGCTCTCTATGCACCAAGGCTTCAAGGCTCTGCTACATGGCAGACCAGGATTTCGCTTTGCAGCACAACGACCTGACCCACCAGCGCAAGTTCATCAATCAGACCCATATCGACAACATCAGCCAGATCGTCATCAATGAGATGAGCCCTTTCTTAAAAAAAATAATAGAAAAATATCAGGCCACCAAAATACTGGAAGGCCATAAGAGCGGTATGTTTTCTGCACAGATGAGCATCCTGTTTCCCAAACTGCATGAACTGCTCATAGAGGATGGCATGTCGGAAAACTCCATTGCCAATTTCTTAACAGACATCAATATCGTGGAAAAAACTTTTCTCAAGAAAAACAAATTTGCGAAATATCCTGGAGTAAAACCCGAAGAAAGATTCTGGAATATCTTCCAACTATATGGCTACTCATGCTATCTGGTCTATCATTTCCGACGGGTAAACGATGTTTGCGGAAGATATATTACGGACGACGAGGCTGGACGACTCACCGAAATGGGGGTACAGAAATATACTACAGACCCGAAAGGCAAGATGGACATCGATCTGTATATCTCTACTCTGGAATATAATAACGACCGACTGACACTCAACATAGACCAGATGCGCTCCGAACAGCGCAAACTGCAAAACGAAGTGCCTGACAGTCTGCTCCTGCCATTCCTACACCATGTAAACGATGCCTACGAGATGGGAAAGGAAGTTAACCGGCTGACATTTACTGCTGAAGAATACATCAGCCTACTCTCTGCTACTGCCAAATGGCAACTTCTGGAACAGCGGATTTACGAATGTCAGAATCCGAATGAAATAAAACCGCAGTTCGACAATGAGGTTTTCGTAACGGTACTCAACGGCAGACCGGTAAAAATGGAAGAATTGAGAAAAACGATTTCGCTGATGGTGAAGTTGGTAAACAGGAAGAACCAGTGGTTCTGCGTATGGAGCGTACTGAAGCATCACAATCTTTTGGGCAACTATTCTCATGAGGCTTTTGCCCGTCAGATGATGAGCAGCTACTGGTTTGGCGACGTAGAAGACTACAAGCGTTTTTCTGGCGATACCTTGCGTGAATACAAGCGTTACTTCTCCGACTACGACTACACGCAATGGGATAATGATGAGTTTCTGGAGCAGAAGCAGCTATTCGGCATGACCAAATGGTCGAACTCTCTCTGCCAGAAGTTTCAGAAGCTATGCCAGGAGATGGAGCAAGCCATCGTGGGGTGGAAATACTTATAACCGCAGTTTTGCAAGATAAAATGGCAATGGATATTTCAAACTTTTAAAAGTATCCACTGACCATTTTTATTACTACCATCACGACTTATATAGCAATTCTTTCGTAAAATCGTTATTTCTCTTTTTAAAGTTGCAAGCGACACTCCAACTTTTTTAGCTAATTCATCCCTTGTAAGGAATGGACATTCTTGAATAGCCTTAATTATAGCAATTTGTCGATTGGATAGAGATTCATTTATCGGCTCATTTATCGGCTCATTTATCGGCTCATTCTGAATACGTAAAGTCAGTTTTACTTGTAACAATTCTGACTGTTCCAATAATTCTGGCTTGAGCCAATGCTTTTCATTCCACGCATTTAAAATGAGAGGAAAGCCAGAGCCTAAATTCTCACCATATCCTATCATACGGAACATATTTTGCATACGCTGATTACGTGCTTTTGATTCTCCACCTTTATAAATCTGATCAATAGGTAGTTTCAAAAGTCCAGGATTGGTCAGTACGAAGCAATCATCATATTTCTCAACTTTCAGCACCCCATTCACCATGAAATCAGCGTGGATGACCATATTGGTAACAGCTTCACGTACAGCCTTGGCTTGAAGCGTATCGTCTTTACGCACCATACCCTCCATACTGAATGGGCGAGGTAAATCACATGTCAGTTTCGGAATAACGATACGGATAAAGTTGAACAAGTTATTTTCCCACGTACCGTCGTATGTCAGACGGTCGCTATAACGTTGGTCCCCAATCAGATTAGACTTATCGATGTAATCCATGCGTAGATTATCAAAACGCTCACGAACAGGAAGTCCCTTGCCAAACATCAAAAGTCCAGCCATAGTCAAGCCTTCCCTTCCTGTCCTTCGGTCTATAGTATAACCACCAAAGTTTGTTAGGAACTCCTTATGTTCAGACGAGTTCCATTGATGCTCAGGATGTAAATTCTGAAAC
>OIXY01000082.1_pt1 | contig 26809 bp, 25 predicted proteins | sample 1588051 | NCBI WGS metagenome assembly OIXY01 (sample SAMN03283247) | human gut metagenome | biome: human-associated habitat; material: feces | host: Homo sapiens | place: Peru | collected 2012 | reverse complement strand
CTTCATCGGTGAGTTGTGAAATCTTATAGTAAGCACCACGAATCTTGAACGAACCCGTCTTCTGGAGGCACTCAGGCTTCAGATAGACATCACTCTCTGGGTTGATTCTTGGAGTGTGAACCAGCTCAGTCTTTCTGATAACTTTGCTCAGCACGAAGCGAGCCTTATAGAAATTGTCTAATTGTAACATAACTGCTGATATGCTTTTATTTGTTATGTGTGCAAAGGTACACATAATTCTATAAATAACAAGAATAATTATATCTTTTTTATTTTATAAACAAAAATAAAACGCTTCTTTTCTCTTGTATTTGAGGAAAATGTTGTATTTTTGCCACCAATTATTTGAGACGAGATGAATGAACCTATATGAAAAGTGAGGCTTTCTGCGTGTTCTGCATCTCATTTTAATGTACTTTTTGATAATAAATAGCTAAAAACAAAATGAAGAAGAAACAAACATTTTGTTCTGCCATTGTACTTTCTGCTGGTGTAGCTATGGCTGCATCTACGGGAGTCATCGCTCCTGAAATGAGAAATACTGAGGGACAGACTTCTGAGATTTCTACTGCTTTCAAGAAAAAGGTGAAAGCGGTAAGTGATCATTCCAATGAGGCGAAAGAGGTGACTCCTACTGAGGAGAGTGTGACCAGTCCTATAGAAGGGGTAATCAACAATCAGTTTGTGGATGAGGCTACCATGAAGGGTGACCTGATGAATATGTTGGCTAAATTCTCCAAGTATCTGAAAAATGATTTCCAGGATTGTGTTGCACCAAATTCTGTGGGTGAGGTATGTGGTGCCTTCAAGTGTAATAGTACCATGCAGAATAATGAGGACGGTGTTCGCTCCAATGCCGACCTCTCCATGATTTCTGCTTTCCTCGTAAAATATGGTAAGGACAAGGTGACTCTGCCTGAGGACGTTACTTGGGATGACCTGGAAAAGATGGCGATGAAGAGTCTGGTTTTCGCTTACTCTACCCATAAGGCAAATAAGTTGAAAACCTGTTCTGGTAATACCTACTGGGGTTCTACTTCCGGTAGCGATCATGTTTGGGAAAGTTCACTTTGGGCGATGTCCGTAGCTTATTCCGCTTATTTCCAGTGGGATAAACTCTCCGACAAACAGAAGGAATATATCGAGAAACTCCTGAAGGCTGAATGCAATTATGAGTTGAATCGCACGATACCTACCGGTTATAACGGGGATACGAAAGCTGAAGAGAATGGTTGGGAGGCTGATGTGCTGGCTGCTACATTGGGTCTGTTCCCTAACGATGAGATGGCTCCAAAGTGGTTTGAGCGTCTCCGTGAGTTTGCCATCAACAGTTATTCTCATAAGGATGATGCCTATAATACGACAGTTATCGATCCGCATTATGACAAGAAGACCGTGGCTGACCTCTATAAGGGACAGAATCTCTTTGACGACTATACGCTCCAGAACCACAACTTCTTCCATACAAGTTATCAGAACGTAGTGATACAAGAGTTGGGCGAGGCAGCTCTGGCGCTGAAACTCTTCCAGCAGAAGACCATCGGTGAGGAGAAGTGGAAGACCAATTCGCTCATGCACAATAATGACAAGGTGATGAAAGAGGTGCTCAACTGGCTGGCTCTGGCAGATGGCGAACTGGCTATGCCTAATGGTAATGACTGGAGCCTCTTCCTTTTCGACCAAATCACTTCTTACACTACCAATGCCTGTTTCCTGAACGATCCGGATGCGCTGATGCTTGAGAACTTGGCTTACAAGAATATCAAGGCACGCCAGACTACAACGTCTGACGGATCCTGGTTGTTGCGCTCAGATATCGGTGCACGCCGTATGGGTGTAGAGGCTCACCGTGTGATGATGACCTGGCTGATGCATGAGGCAATATCTACAGCAGATGTAACCCCTACAGATTGGGATGCGTTCAACCAGCGTTATGCTGCCGCCCGGATATTCCCTTGCCAGAATATCGTCCGTGCTTCTACAGACGACCGTTTCACCTGTTTTTCATGGAGTGCAGGTAAGGGCAGTTATACAGGATACATTGCAGCCAACAGTGCGGATAAGAACAAGATGATCGTACCTTACCGTGAGAACAATACCGGTAACTTCCTCGGTAGTTATCAGGTAAGTGGTAAGAGTACAAACGCCACACCGGTAGTCAGCGGCATCTATCATCTCCGTGGCAACAGTTATACGACGAACGGAGAACTGAATATGAACGACGGAACCCTCAACAATCGTTTCGCCATCTATTCTACTCCAGGTAATGCTGTCATCTATACCGATTATGTGCGTGCCAATGCAGCTGCCACCATTACCAAGGATCAGGGAGGTCTGATGGCTATCAGTACCGACGAAATGACGCGAACCAAGCGTACGCTCTATTTCGACAATGCCAAGAATCAGGAGACGGGTATGACCCACAAGCAGAGTGATGGTTCTCAATTCCTCACCATGAATACCAACTGGGTGAATATCGATAATGCTCTGGGTGTTGTCAACGTAGATGGTAAGACCATGGGCTTTGGAAACCGTGCCAACAACAACTCTGTGAATACTTCCAAACTCTATGCTTCTTATAGCAACGAGAGTAAGAATGTGAAGGCTGGCGACATTGTAGATAAGCGCAATATCATCTATTATAGTAATGTGAATGCAGAGAGTACCCGCAAGCTGATGCTGCAAAGTATCAGTTTGAAGGAGATGGTAGCTGAGGGATGGAATGGTGTTATCGCCACAGACCCTGATGGTGCTTCCTATATGCTCCTGTCCAACTTCTGCGGGGAACCCCGATGCCAGTTGAAGAATGTGCAACTCAATGGTGCTGCGCCTGTATTTACGGTAGAAACCAATATTGTGGATTCCAAGGCGGATGCCACCTTCCTCTTGGATACCAATCATTCCAAGGGGGAAATCTTAGGCTTCACGGTCAAGGGCTCCGGTTTGCAGGCTATTCAGGATGCAGAGGATTCCACCAAGGTTTATCTCAAGAACCTGCAGGCATCAAGCAACAAGGTGACTTTGAACTATAAGGCTAAGAATGTAGAGAAATCCATCACTCTTACTTTAAAAGCCAACCAGGTGATAGCCGTTTATTATAATGATAAGACCGGTCTCATTTCCAGAAATGGTTCAGCGCAGCAGCCACACCATCTTCTTCATTGGAAAGAGTAACGTAGTCAGCTTCCGCTCTTACCTCAGGAGCAGCATTAGCCATAGCCACACCGACACCAGCAAGTTTGAGCATACTGAGGTCATTATATCCATCACCGAAGGCTATCATGTCTGCAGGAGTAAGATTGATTTTACCCAATAATCTCTGCAAAGATTGTGCTTTGTCGATGCCGTTAGGAACCAGTTCCAGGAAGAAAGGAGCCGAGCGGAAAACTGACATTTTATCGCCTACAATGTCAGAGAGTTCTTCTTCAGCCTTCAGCATGTCGGTAGGGTCGCCAGTCATCAGGAGTTTGGTAGGATGAGGCTCCAGGGCATCAAGCAGATTCTCTACTTTTCTGACATTCATCTTGTTGATGCGGGATTCTTCCTTCACATACTGGTCGTCTGGCATTTCGGTGATGATCTCATTGCCGGCATATCCTAAGAGCGCATAGTTCTTTTCCTTGGCATACTGATATAATAAAGGTATCACGCTATCTGGCAGATATTGTGAGAAATATTCCTCACCGGTCTTGGCATCCACAATCTTTCCGCCATTATAGGAAAGAATGAATCCTCCTCGTTTTTCCAGTTCAAGACATTCTGCTACCGGTTGGATGCCGTATGTAGGGCGCCCGGAAGCTAAAATGATGATAGCACCATTGTCTTGAGCTTTCAGGAGAGCCTGACGGGTGCGAGGTGTCACCACTTTCTCGTGGTTGGTCAGCGTGCCGTCAAGGTCGAGAGCGATGGCACGATAAGGAATCTTTTTATTTTCCATTATGTTTTTTCTTTTATGATTTTATTTTCTTTGATGAAGTTATTTCTATGATGGATAGTGCGACTACTATAGATGATAGAGACTGCAAAGTTAAGATAAAAAAAGGAGTTTGGGAAACTTTTTTGTGAAAATCTATTCATTTCTCATTAAATAGTTGTACTTTTGCAGCAACTTTTCTATTTTTTTATTTAGATAATCATGACATCAATATTTATATTACAGTTGATTTGCTGCACCATTACCGGCATGTTGGGCTTGCATATAGCAATGGCTTCTCTGCAGGTGAGATGGAAGGTAAGACGCTACGAGACCTCTCGGTGGTTGCTTTGTGGATCAATGGCCGTATTCTGCATACATTACTTCTTGCAGATGACTCAGGGATTTCGTGCCCAAGGTGCTGATGTGGGGGCAGTCGTTAATATCATGTTCTACACTCCCGTGGTTTTTGCCATCACCCTATCCATCATCAATATGGAGAGCACAAGAAGCGTCATGCGTCGCTATTGTTTGCGTAGTGCTGCTGCCTATGCGCTGATTGTTGCCATCTTCATCTTTGGCGTTTTCAGCAACAAGAGTCTCCATCTGGGCGGTTTGTTATACGTGATGCTCGCATTCTTTGTGGGAAGTATGGCATACTTCATCTATGCCAGCTATACTGAGGTACTGAAGCGCAAGAAAAAACTGTTGGAGGAGTCGGCTGGCGATCTTCTGCCACACGTTCGATATGCACGATCCAGTCTTGTATTGGTATGTGTCTCAGCAGCCTTTCTTCCCATAGCCATTCTCTTCAATACCTTGTTGTTGGTGGTAGGTCCGCTGATGTTACTTGTTCTCATATTCTTTGTCCATAGTTTCATCTCGTTGGGCTATTATATTACACCAGTAGAGAATATGTTGGAAGAACAGGAGGATCAGGAAGAACAGGAGGAATCTGATACATCGACAGATCAGCTTGCCTATGGAGATCAGCAGGATACCGTGGCTGATGGACAGGCAGATTTGAACATCTTCTCCCAAAAACGGATGAAAGAGATTGGAGCTGCATTGGAAAAATGGTGTGATGACAGAATGTACAAAGACTGCAATGTCACCATATATTCGCTTGCTGCCAACTTGGGTTGCAAGAAGAATGAACTTACCGAATACTTCAATCTTTCTCAGCATACCAATTTCCGAACATGGCTTAGCGATATACGCTTTAATGAAGCTGTTCGCATGATGAAAGAAAATCCGGAATTTAGCAATGATGCCATATCTACTGAGTGCGGATTCTCATCCCATACACAGATATACCGCATTTTCAAGCAAAAGACAGGGCTGTCGCCTAGTCAATGGCGCGAACAGATGATATAGCTTTAATGGTTAATAAATGTTTAAAAAGGTGTTGCATTCCTACGAATGCAACACCTTTTTTGGTAGGAATGCAACAACAACCATAGGAATGCAACACCTCTTTTTGGATTTTTACCACTATCTTTGCATTAAAACTTAAAAGCGAAAGATAAAGATTATGATACAAGACCAACAAAACTCTCTTTTTTCTGTGTCCTATGTCATCGTGGTTATCGGAGTCATGGCGGTGGTGTTTTCTATATCCATCGTCTTTATGATGGCATACGACTATCACATCTATCTGGCGGGAAATAGAAGAAGAAAATTCAGTTTCGCTGATTTCATCAAGCGCGAGCAGTATTATCTCTATATCCTTGTATTCTTCCTGCTAATTATAATAGGTGAATTGTTGAGGAATAACCTCAGGTAATATCTTTGTCTGAATGTTATGATGCAGAAGAAATTTTTCTTCATGAACGCTTGTTAGTTTACATATTATTTAGTATCTTTGCAGCCGCAATTCAATAAATGTGGTTTTGACACTATAAACAACAAAAACAATAATAACACTAACTTAAAGGAAAATCATGAAGATGAAGATTACATTCAGTTCTTTATTGCTGGCAGCGTTGGCATGGGGAACACCTCTCCAGGTTTCTGCCGCAAAGAAGGCTGCACCTGACAACAAGTTCGCAGGCTATCTCTTCGCTTATTTCGAGGGAAGTGGCAATAAGCAGGAACACCTGCGCTTTGCTATCAGTGAGGATGCCAAGAACTGGTATGCGCTCAATGACAACCAGCCTGTCATCGCCAGCGATTCTATCAGTACCAGTGGCGGTATTCGCGACCCTCATATCCTTCGTGGTGAAGATGGCTGCTACTATATCGTGGCTACAGATATGAACACCGTGAAGAATGGATGGAAGGATAATCCGGGCATCGTATTGATGAAGTCTAAGGACTTGGTGAATTGGACGCACTCTAAAATCGTGTTGAAGGAAGACTACAAGGAGCATTTCAGCGATGCCTATTGGGTATGGGCTCCACAGACCATCTATGATAAGAAGGCCAAGAAGTATATGATCTATTTCACCCTTCAGCGTACTGGCGATGGCAGAAAGAGCCTCGTTACCTATTATGCTTACGCCAACAAGGACTTCACGGGTTTCGAGAGTGAGCCGAAGGTGCTCTTCAATGCCAAGTATGGTTGCATCGATAACGACATCATCGAGCGCAACGGCGTTTACCACATGTTCTATAAAGGAAACATCAAGAATGCCGAAGGCAAGGAAATCCAGAATGGTATCCAGCAGGCTACTGCCAAGAATCTGAAGGGACCTTGGAAGGAGGACTTCAAGTTTATCGATGCTTACGCTGACAGCAAGACTGGTGTGGAAGGTTCCGGTGTATTCAAACTTAATGACAAGAATGAGTATGTGCTGATGTACGACCTTTATGGTTCAGGCCGTTATGAGTATCAGACTTCCAAGGATCTGAATACTTTCTCTACCAAGCCCGAGTCTTTCCGCAAGGATTTCTTCCCTCGTCATGGAACGGTTTGTTCTGTAACCAAGGACGAGATGGAGAGATTGCAGCAGAAGTGGGGTTATGTATTGAATCTTTCTTATACAGGCAAGGGCAACCCAATCTTGCCAGGTTTCCATGCAGATCCGGAAATCCTGTATTCCAACAAGACGGGTAAGTACTACATCTATTCTACCACCGATGGAAAACCGGGATGGGGTGGATACAAGTACTATGTATATTCTTCTGCCGACCTGAAGGAGTGGAAGAATGAAGGCGTGGCACTGGATGCGAAGAGCGACCAGATAGCCTGGGCGAATGGCAATCTCTGGGCACCAGCTGCCATCGAGGTGAAACAGAAAAACGGCAGCTACAAGTACTATCTCTATTTCAGTGCCAACCCTAATGACAACGGCAGAAAGCAGATGGGCGTAGCGGTTTCTGATTCTCCTACAGGTCCTTTTGTGGATTTAGGTCAGCCTCTCTTGGCAAAGAACCATCCGGGTTGCAATGGACAACTCATCGATGTGGATGTTTTCATGGATCCTGTTTCCAAGAAGCCTTACCTCTATTGGGGCAACAGTTTTATGGCGGGTGCAGAATTGGAGCCAAACATGACCAAGATTAAGGATGAAACCGTGACAGTGATGACTCCAAAGGGCGGAAGCCTGCGAGACTATGCTTATCGCGAGGCTCCATACGTGTTCTATCGCAACGGACTCTACTACTTCATGTGGTCGGTGGATGATACGGGTGCAGCCAACTATCATGTGGCTTACGGAACATCCAAATCTCCGCTCGGTCCTATCGAGGTAGCGAAGGATCCTATCGTCCTGATTCAGGACCCTCAGCATGAGATTTACGGCACAGCCCATAACTCAGTAATCCAGAAGCCAGGCACAGATGAGTGGTATATTGTCTATCATCGCATCAACAAGGATTATATCCATTTCCAGCCAGGTGTTCACCGTGAGGTTTGCATCGACAAGTTGGAATTCAATGCAGATGGTACTATCAAGCGAGTTGTGCCTACACATGGAGGAATCCAATAAAAACATATAAACAGAATTTCATACAATTCCTTTCTTACAATCCCCTGCAGAAATCCTGATAGGAAATCCTGCAGGGGATTGTTTTTGCCATATATTCCGCTGAATTGTATATTTAGGTTAAAAAATGACAAGAAAGTTTGGTGGTTTGAAAGGAAAAACGTATTTTTGCGAATGAAAAGAGGATTTTTAAAGTAGAAGATAAATCAACGTTTAAACTAAAAATAACACTATACTGGCAAAATAGGGTTACCCCGACAACATGATGGAAATATATTTTCGTTTGATACAGTTTTCCTTAGGACTTTACGAAGGTAAGGAGTTCTTGGATGGAACAGCATTGAAAGACTTCGACTGGAAGGCTTTCTTCGATTTCGTCAAGAAACAAACCTTGGTGGGAATCGCGATGGATGGAGTCCAGAAGTTGCCTAAGGGAGTAGCTCCTAACGAGAACTTGTTGTTGATCTGGTTCGGATTGAGCCACAAACTCATGATGCGCAACAGTATCCTGAATAAAGCCACAGTGTATGTATATAAGAAAATAAGAGAGGCAGGTTATCCTTGTTGTATTCTGAAGGGCCAGGGCAATGCCATGCTTTATCCCCGTCCTGTTTCGAGAACTCCGGGTGATGTGGATGTGTGGGTAGATGCTTCCCGCGAAGAAATTCGTTCCCTGGCTTGTTCCCTGGCAAAAGATAAGGGTTATGTAAGCGATGAGAGTCTCAATCATGTGGGACTTTTCATCAATGAAATAGCCGTTGAACTTCATTCTACTCCTGCCATCATGGCCAATTTCTTCTATAATCGCCGTTTGCAGAAATGGCTGAACGAGGAGAAGGGAAGACAGTGCAGCCATCTGGTTAGTTTGGACAGTCGTCCGGTTTCATCTGATGGCGATGCGCAGAAGGGGCAGGTGGAGAAGTATGTTGCAGTGCCTACGGCTTCGTTTAATGCCGTCTATCAGTTGTATCATCTCTATCATCACTATTTCTATGAAGGAGTAGGGTTGCGTCAGGTGCTTGATTATTATTTCGTAGTGACGGGGTTGATGGATGAATTGGAAAAGCTGCAGACGGGGTCTGCTATTTCAGATTCGGAAAATCATTCTTCTCTGACTGAAATCCAGCAGACGCTGAAGCAGTTGGGGGTATGGCATTTTGCAGGAGCGATGATGTATGTCTTGCGTGAAGTGTTAGGACTTTCGGAGGACAAGATGTTGGTTCCAGTAGATATCCGACGAGGCGAGATGTTGCTTCATGAAATACTTGCTGGTGGAAATTTCGGCAGGTATGACAGTCGCAATGATCTTGGTGATGGTTTTATTGGTCATAATTTGCAGCGTTTATGTCGCGACTTGCGATTCCTGCGCTATTATCCAGCTGAGGCTCTGAGCGAACCTCTGTTCCGCATCTGGCATTATGGCTGGCGCCATTTCCTGCCTAAAAAAATGACAAAGACGATAAAATGAGAAATTAGAAATGAGAAATTAGAAATGAGAAGGGAGGAAAAGAGAGTATATTCGGAAGTTGGGCGATTGGAGAAGTAAAGGTTTTAGTAAATATATAGTTTTAATTTTTTCTTTAATTTAATGTGCTTATGAAAAAAATCTACATGACTTTGCTGCTGCTCATGATAGCTATCGTGAGTTTTGCAGAAGACGAGGTGGTTAAGAACGGTGTCCGGTACACTCTTTTGGGCAAGGAAGCTCGTGCCACCCTTATTGATAAGGAACTTACGGATATTGTGGTAGATCCTGAGGTTTCTATCGAAGGTCAGGTTTATCCTGTTACCTATGTATATACAAACTCCTATTCTGATGTATTTCTGAATACAAAGACGATCAGTATTCCTTCTAATAGTTCGGTGGGATTTCTTACTTCCGCCGATGTTTTCCCTGCACTTGAAGAATGGAAAACCTCTGGAACTGCGGTTGGAAGTGTATCGTTTGTACAGGACAAATGTTTGTATACCCAAAATTATGGGAATTGGAGCATATCTGTTCCTGCTCAATTAAAGGGAAAACTGAATGTCTCAGATGAACTGGCTTATTTAGATTTGGGACCTTATCAGTATCCGGGTATAACGTCCTTGCACTTAGGCAAGTCGGTAAATGACTTAGAATCATGGTCTTCGATAAATCAGTTTCCATCGCTCCAGTCTATTTCTGTAGATGCAGAAAATACCTCTTTCAGTACAGATCCAGAAGGAGTGATGCTGATTAAAAATTCAGAGGTGCAGTTCTGTTGTGCCGGTGCCAGTTCCATCAATGTTCCTGAGGGTGTGACTTCTTGCAATCTTTATGATGGCAGTAATCCAAATCTGAAACAGATTACGTTGCCTTCTACCATCACAAGTTTTTATGTTCAGGATGCTCCTAATTTGGAGAAATTTGTCATGCCGGTAGCCAATAGCAAGTATAAGGTAGTTGATGGAGTCTTGTTTGATTTGAATAATAATGATTTTATATTGCCTAAAAAAGCGAAAGTGCTCGATCTGGCAGCTGCTGGTTGTCCGATGACTGATATCAATCTGACAGATTATCCATACTTGCAGAAATTGGTGACAAATGACTATGTGGAATCTATTTCTCTCACCAATCTGCCAGGTCTGCAGACATTGGTAATGGGTAAGAACGTTAACTCATTTGGTTTTAGGGATACGTATAACATCGCTGATTTTGAGATTAACAGCGAGAATGAGACATTCGTCAAGGATGCCAATGGTGTCGTCATGGAACGTGACAACAGCTGGGGAACCGAGCGTCTAATTCTTTGCTATATTCCTGCCACAGTAAGCAACTATTGTATTCCAAAGGATGAGGATATAAGGGAGGTAACATATGCAAGATGGTCAAATTTGAAGACGCTGACCATGGAAGAGCGTGATCAGACTGATAGTTATGAGCGTTATTTTATCAAAAATAATATTCTTTATAAGTCTTATTACGGTAATGGTGCCATTGCCATTGATGCACCTGGTGGAATTACAGATCTGACTTTCTGTAAGGAGATGGATCAAGTATATGACGTCTATGGGGAATCATGGCTCAATTTATTGTCTAAGGTGCAGAATATCAGTGTAGAGGAAGGTAACACTACCTTTAGTGTAGTGGGCGATTACTTATGCCAGAAAGTATATATGCCGGGCTATACTGGTGAGAATGAGGGGGATCCTTATCAGTTGAAATTGGTCATGGCTAAGCCATTTACAGGAACCACGTTGTCTTTATTCACTACTTTGCCTGAAGGTTTCAGTACAGATTATTCATTTTTGGGTATTTCTATCGGTAGTTATCTTTATGACAAAAACGCTCATATCAAAGAACTTATCGTTGGAGAACATGTCGTAGAGTCAGACCAGTGCTGTTTCAATGAATGTAAAAATTTAGAGAAGGTTACATTTTTAGGATATCAATTTACGCTTGGACACATGTCTTTCTACAATTGTTCAAAGTTGAGTGATATTACTTTCCCAGAACAGTTGATCATGCCGAATGCGAGTGCAATCTCCAACACAGCCTGGTGGAGAACTCAGGAAGGCGATATGCGCTATGCTGGCAATACCCTTTATTATGTAAGTAATCAGGTAACAGACATAGATATTCCTCAGGGAACCTACTGCGTTTCTCAGGATGCTCTTAGAAATGCTTCTGAGGCCAAGAGTATTACGATTCCTGCTTCTGTGGGGCATTGGTATGACCAAAGCAGCATGCAGAAGGTAGAGCAGTTAACTATCAATGTTGATTACTTCGAAAATCTTGTCGATCGAGCATTTGTAAATTATTCTGGTCTAAAGAGGGTTATTTCGTCCCGCCCTTCTCCTATGTATTTTAAAGAAGAGAAAATCAACAATGTCTTCCCTTATGACCTTTCACAAGTGGAATTGATTGTACCGGATGATCATTATGAGATTGACGAGAAGACAGGAGAAAAGTATTGGGTTACTCCAAAAGCCAACTATTCTAAAGCTAATGAATGGAGCCGCTTCGGTAAGATTGTAGATAATACTACTTCCGGTGTTGGTTCTGTTACTGCGGATAAGCCATCTTTGGCTGATACTCGCATTGCAGTACGTGGCAATGAGGTGGATGTCCTGACCAAGGGTGCTTGGAGTATCTTCTCTATAGCTGGTCAGCTTGTCAAGAGCGGTTGTGGAAATGGTTCTGCGGTTCTTCCTTCTGGCATGTATGTCATCAAGGGCGCAGGTAAGGCTGCTAAGTTTATCGTTAAGTAATTTATAATGAGAAATTAGAAATGAGAAATAAAAAAGAGGATGTGTCATGGACTTTGACACATCCTCTTTTTCATTTCTTCATATCCATTTGTCATTTCTCATTTCTCATTTGTCATTTTATCATCTTTCTCATTTCTCATTTGTCATTACTAATTTAGGCTTCCATGAACTTCTTGGCAGCTCTGAGCTGGTGTCTCATCACGCTCAGGAATTCCTGACTCTCCTGGAGGATGTTGAGATAAACCAAGGAAATCTGCATCAAGCTATTATCCTTCATGTTCTGCAGGCGGTCGATGTGTTTCTTGCGAAGCACTGAAAGTTCATCCTTGCAGGCATCAGCCTCGGCCAGAATCTCACGATAGTTCTCATATCGGTTGGTCTCAATCTGTTCGCAACTCATCTTCATCAGGTCATTGATCTTCTGACGTACAGAAGCAAACTCGTTGATGTATTCTGCTGGCAAAGGATTGAAGTTGTTGTCCACGTGCTCCTTCACCGGGTCGAGCATACGGCGGAGAGAGTAGATGAACTGCTGGTTACTGTTGGCGCCCAGATGGAACCAGGTGTTGCGCTCGATGGCAATCTCCATAGGAGAGCGTTTCAGACCGAGCATCTCCTGACGGCGGAATTTCTTCAGCATGTCCTGCTCTTTCTTCAGTTCCTTGTTGGCATGGCGAAGATCACGGGCGCTCTCGCTTGCAAGACCATCTACGATGAGATTGAACTCATTCAGGGCGAATTTGCAAACGAAGCTCTGGGTGCGAGATACCTGGCGACGAAGCAAATCCCATACAATCTCTGGGTCGTGGGAGCGCATCATCAGCTGGAAGGTGCTGCCCTTGCTCTCCTGCTTAGCCTTCTTGTTGTACTTGATATTGCTGCGGATGAGCAAGAAGATGACCAGAGCCATGAAAGCACTCTGAACGAGGATGCCACCGAAATGCATGGCCATACAAACGATGGCGCAGGCTGCGAAAGCAACACCGGCTGTGATAAACCATCCACCGATAACACTCAATACACCAGTAACACGGAATACGGCACTCTCACGGCTCCAGGCTCTATCGGCAAGTGAAGAACCCATTGCCACCATGAAGGTAACGTAAGTGGTAGAAAGAGGCAACTTGAGGTTGGTACCGATGGTGATGAGCATAGAAGCAAGTACCAGGTTGACTGCAGCACGAACAACATCGAAAGCAGCACTCTCTTCGAGTTCTACGGCATTCTTGTCGAAACGGGAATTGATCCATCTTTTCAAGGAATTTGGCAGATACTTGTTGAGCCAAGAATCTGTAGCCTGACAGTTGCGCACGATGACACGGGCAACAGAAGAACTGCCAAACATCTCATCGCCTTCATCCTGACGACTCAAATCCACGGAAGTCTTGATCACATTCTGTGCCTTCTTAGAGGTTGCCATTGCAACAATCATCACGAAACCGGCAGCGAGGAGATAGACAGGAGTGGTCTTGGCACTCTCCATCAATGAGGTCATCATAAAGCTGTCAGGTGCAGCACCGTTGGCATTTGCCATATAGTCATTGTAAGAAGAAAGACCAGCCAGAGGCACACCGATGAAGTTGACAAGGTCGTTACCAGCGAATGCCATAGCCAGGGCAAAGGTACCCATCAGTACGGTGAACTTGAAGATATTGACGCGGCAGAGGTGGAGGAATTCCATCACGATAGCAGAAACCACGAAGGTAATGACAAGCAGCAACCCGATGTTCTGGTCGATATAGTCGCGCCACTCACTTGGCAGATAAGGACTCTTGCCAAGACCCTTCATGAAGATGAAGTAGGAGAGGGCAGTAAAGGCGATTCCACCAAAAATAGCGATGGAATAGCGGGAATGCTTTCTGTAATTGAACGTGAAGACGATACGGGAAATCCACATCACGAGTACACCGAAAACAAAGGCGATGATGACAGATGAGAAGATACCCATGATTACCTCCAAAGCCTTGTTGCTGTTGAGCAATACACCATAGTTGAGGCTATCGTCACCGATCATCTTGAGGGTGGCAAGGATGAAAGCACCTCCCAACAACTCGAATACCAATGACACGGTAGTAGAGGTAGGCATACCTAAGGTGTTGAACACATCCAGCACGATGACATCAGTTACCATGACGGCCAGGAAGAGCGTCATCACTTCTTCAAAGGTAAAGTGGTCCGGACTCATGATGCCATGACGGGCGATGTCCATCATTCCTGAAGACATAATAGCACCGAGAACCACACCGCAGGAAGCGATGATCAGCACCGTGCGAAACTTAGCCACCTTAGCACCGATGGCAGATTGCAGGAAGTTGACAGCATCATTGCTGACTCCCACAAAGAGATCAAACACTGCCAGACAGAGCAGGAAGATCACAATACATAAATAAATTGTACCCATTTATTTCTATTTAATTTTATAATGATTATCTGATTTTACAATCTATCCATTTCGTGATGATAAGAAATCTATCATTCGGCTTTCTGCCTGAGGCATTCCGCCTCTGGTTTTCCGGGTGCAAAGGTACTATGGGGATATTACAGGCGATTTAAACAGATGTTACAATCCGGTTAAAATGTATTTCTATTGCTTTTTCAGGCACCGTCTCATCATAGAAAAAGCGAGGATTACACCAATTTCTCTGTGTAATCCTCGCTTTTTAGTGACCTTCATATAGCCCATCCACGATACTGTCGGCAAGTGAGATGTTCGGCACCATGATGGTGTCGCATTCCAGATACTCGCATGCCCGGATGAAGATTTCGGCAGCAGGGATGATGACATCGGCACGGTCTTCCTTCAGCGAGAAGGAAATCTCACGCTCCTCGATGCTCAGCGGCTGCATCATCAGGTAGAGACGCTTCAGCTCGCTGAGGGTCAGTTCCTTGCCGTTCGTCTTGTTGTGGCGGGCAAGCTTGTTGAGCTTGTTGATGTTTCCACCAGAACCGATGATGCGGATATTGCCATATTCCTTGGCATATCTGCAGAGGTTTTCCTTAAACAGCTTTTCAGTATCAGCCGTCACCTTCCCACTCAGCATTCTCAGCGTACCCATGTTGTAGGAGAAACTTTCAGCCAGCGTTCCGTCGTGGATGATGGAAACCTCGGTGCTTCCACCGCCCACGTCGATATAGGCGAAGTTTCCCTCATTGGAGTCGGTCTTCTCCACCAGGTTGTTGTAGAGCAGTTGCGCCTCCTCCTGTCCTTTGATAATCTCGAGTTTGATGCCGGTCTGCTTTTCTATTTTTTTCAGCACCTTCTTGCCGTTTTCAGCATCGCGCATGGCAGAAGTGGCACAGGCACGGAAGGCTTCCACATCGTTGAGTTTCATGAATTGCTTGAATCCCTTCATCATGTGGAGCATCATCTTCTCCCTTTCCTTGGAAACCTTGCCGAGGGTAAACACATCCTTACCCAGGCGCAGCGGAATGCGGATGAACATGATTTTCTTGATGCGGTCTTCCTCGCGTGGTGCTTCCGGATCAAATCGCTTGATGAGTAGTCTGGCTCCGTTGGAACCAATATCTATAGCAGCTAAAGTTGTCATTTTCACTAACCATTTAACATTCAACATTCAAATTAGTCATTTCTCATTTGTAATTTCTAATTTTATACGCTTTATACAGTTCTTCCTGGCTTCTGAATTCCGGTCCTTCTACGAATTCGTTGTTTCCCTTGCCATCCACGATGCGGCCGTTCACGGTATCTCTCATGCCGTATGAAACAGTGCGGAGCAGGTCTGCCTGCATATCCTCGTCATATACTGGGGTGAGCACCTCGATGCGGTTGAGGAGATTTCTCGGCATCCAGTCGGCAGAACCGATGAAATATCTTGGTTTGCCGCCATTAGCGAAGATGAGGATACGGCTGTGCTCCAGGTATCTGTCGATGATGCCCACGCAGTGAATGTTCTCGCTGAGGTTGGCGATGCCCGGCACGAGCGAACAGTTGCCACGTATCACGATGTCTATCTTCACTCCAGCCTTGGAAGCCTGATAGAGTTTAGCCACCATGTCGGTATCGGTGATGTGGTTGATTTTCATCTTCACCCAGGCCTCCTTACCCTCGTTGGCATTCTTGATTTCCGTATCCAGCATTCTGAGGATGCGGCTCTTCATGGAGTTAGGAGAAACGAGCAGTTCGTTGAAACGGAAAGGCGAGAAAGGACGGTCGATGAAGTCGAACACCTTAGCCACCTCATTCACGATTTTCGGACGTGCCGTCATCATCAGATAGTCAGTATAGATCTTGGCATTTCCCTCGTGGAAGTTACCCGTTCCGATGCAGGCGATATTACCCTTCTTGGATTCGATATAGAGCAGTTTGGAGTGAATCTTCAATCCCTCCACACCGAAGATGACGTTGACGCCTTCCTCCTGCATGCGCTTGCTCCACTTGATGTTGCTCTCCTCGTCGAAGCGAGCCAAGAGCTCTACTACTGCAGTTACCTTCTTGCCGTTGCGTGCCGCAGTAATCAGGGCCTTCACCACCTTGGAGTCCTTAGCCAGACGGTAGAGTGTAGTCTTGATGACCTTCACCTCTGGCTTCACGGCAGCCTCACGCAATACACGGATGTAGCCGTTGAAACTGTGGTATGGCACGTGGATATAACGGTCTTTCTGGCGGATCTGTTCGAGAATGCTCTCGTTGGATAGGAACTCCGGTTTCATGATAGGCGTCCACTTCTCATATTTCAGTTCCTTGTGTCCGCAGTCAGGGAAAGACATCAGGTCCTTGTGGTTCTGGTATCTTCCGCCGGCAAGCGAAGCATCGAGTTCCTTGGTGTTCAGGCGCTCGCGCAGTTTCTTCTGCAAGTCCTTCGGCATCTCGCGGTCGTAGATGACGCGCACCGCCTCGCCCTTCTTACGGCTGTTTACACCCAAGGCAATCTTCTCCATCGTACCGAAGTCAGCATCATTGTCCATCTCCATTTCTGCATCCTTGGTAAACTTGAAGGAATAAGCACGGTAAGAACTCTCCTTGAAACCGAGGAAAACTAAAGGCAGACAGTAGCGGATCACGTCGTCCAGATACATGATATTGTCGAATCCGTCGCTTGAAGGAATCTTCACCCATCGTCCATACACACGGTCAGGCACCTTCACCACGGCATATTTCTTCTTGCCCTTCTTGTCTTCGTCTTTCTTTTTCTTACCCTTTCCGTTTTCATCCTCGTCATTGTTTCCCATTTCAGTCTTTTCGATGGCGAGGTAGATGCGGTTGTCCTCCAGGGTAGAGAGGTCGTCTATTTCGTTGAGCCAGATAGGATTGACAGAGCCATTGAGCTTGTCGTAGAAGAACTGTGTGAGGAAGTCCTTCTGCTCGTCGTTGAGATCGTTTTCGGTGACAAGTCTAACCTTGTGAACTTCAAGTTCGCGGAAAACCTGATCCACCGCTTCAGTGTATTCTTTCGAGTAAGATTCATTGAGTTTATTGATCGTTTTGAGAGACTTTTTGATTTGTGCTTCCATATCCTTGGTGAGGTTGCGGTCAATCATGCGGTTGAGCGAAGCCACACGTACACGGAAGAACTCATCGAGGTTGTTGGAATAAATGCCGAGGAAGGAGAGACGTTCGAGCAATGGAACAAATTCCTTCTTGGCTTCCTGCAGAATGCGATGGTTGAAGTACATCCAGCTCACATCGCGCTCTACGTATGCTTTTTTAATAATTTCTTCTTTGGTCATAATCTTTTGGGTCGATATTGTTTTATGATACTATGTATGATAATAAAACAAGTTAGTGAGAGAATATTAGGCTTTTACCTTCTTTCCCTCCGTTTTCTTGGACTCCTCTGATTTCTTGGAATCTTCCTTTATCTCTGGTTTCTTGGACTCCTCTGATTTCTTGGAATCATTCCTTTCCTCCTTTTTCTTGGACTCCTCCTTTTTCTTGGACTCCTCCTTTTTCTTGGACTCCTCCGATTTCTTAGATTCTTCTGCCTTTACGTTTTCCTTCGTATTGGTTTGCGCTTTAGCATTGCTTTTCTTTCCGCCCATTTCAGTAACGAGGAAATCCGTATCCCCCTCGATGAAGTGGAGAGCCTTGCGGAAAGTTTTGCTTGCACCTTCAGGTACGATGATATCGTGGAGCTGGTCGCAGTCATCAAAAGTATGGCGGCTCAGTTTGGCAGGAACGCCGGCAAAAGTAATCTTCTTGAGTTTGTCGCATTCGGCAAAAGCATATCCCCTTACTTCCTTGACACCGGCAGGGATATAAACGTTATCCAGTTCATCACAATCATAGAAAGCATCGTGCTCTATCTCTTTCACGGAGTTGGCTATGATGACATTCTTGAGTTGTTTCTTGCCACGGAAAGCCATTTCACCAATGACGGTCACACCCTCAGAAACGGTGAAACTTGGTTCATTACTCATGCAATAGATGAGTCGCTTCTTGTCCGCAGTATAAACAGCCTCTCCATCATAGTCGAAGTCATCACTGTCAATCTTCTGAAGGGCGAGGTTGAGCACTAAGCTCTCAAACTTATCGTCCTTCTTGCCTTCTTTCTTGGAACTCTTTTTCTTGAGAATCTCCAGAATCGCTTTCTTGTTCTCTTTCATTGAATTATAATATTTAGTATGAATGCCTTCTCTTGTTCTATTGTGCCAACAAGCAGGAAACATATATTTCTTTTCGGGTGCAAAGTTACGATGATATTTTGAAAGTGGTGGCGCAAAGCGCATTACGTGTTTGTGACGATTATGTTACAAGGCAGTATTGTATGTTACAGAAAGGTTACAATAAGGGATGGGGATAAAAAAAAAACGGTTAGAACCCCATGAGTTCCAACCGGATCTGTTCATTATATAGTTAGGATTATTATCTAAACCGTATTTTCATCTCTGTTTAGATGAAGATATATTTCAGCACGAAGAGGATAGCCAATACCCACATGGTGATGCTCAGCTTCTTGATGTTTCCGCAGCAGGCGTTGATGGCCACATAGCTGATCATACCGCAGAGAATACCATCAGAAATACTATAGGTGAGCGGCATCATGATGATGGTGATGAAGGCAGGGATAGACTCTGCATAGTCGTTCAGGTCGATGTCCTTGATAGGCGACATCATATACAGACCCACGATGACGAGCACAGGAGTAGTTGCTGCAGAAGGAACTGACAGGAACAGTGGTGCGAAGAACAGGGCCACTAAGAAGCACATGGCAGTAATGAAGGCAGTAAGACCCGTACGACCGCCCTGTGCTACACCCGAAGCACTCTCCACGTAGGTGGTAGTGGTACTTGTTCCGAAGCAGGCGCCGGCAACGGTAGCCACGGCATCCGCCATGAACGCCTTGTTGAGTCCATGAATTTTTCCGTCCGGTTTCATCATGCCCGCTTTGGTGCAGACGCCCACGAGTGTGCCCATCGTATCAAACATATCGATGAAGAGGAAGGTGAAGACGATGACCACCATATCGATGGAGAAGACGTTGGAGAAATCAAACTGGCAGAAGATAGGCGAAACCGAAGGTGGCACATCTACCAGTCCGTGTATTTCCGTGATGCCCATAGGAATGCCGATGAGCGTAGTAGCGAGAATACCGATAAGCAGGTTGCCAGGCACTTTCTTGATGACGAGCACGCTGGTCAGGATGATGCCGATAACACCGAGCAGGGCAGAGCCTTCGGTGATCTTACCGATGGTAACGAAAGTAGCCTCATTGGCAGCCACGATACCTGCATTCTTCAGACCGATGAAGGCGATGAAGAGGCCGATACCAGCACCGATGGCACGTTTCAGGGAAGCCGGAATAGCATCCACCATCATCGAGCGGATACCGGTAGCGGAGAGGATGATGAAGATGAAACCTTCGATGAGAACAGCCGTGAGCGCCATCTGCCAGGAATAGCCCATAGTGAGGCAGACCGTGAATACGAAGAAAGCGTTCAGACCCATACCAGGAGCCAGTCCGAAAGGTTTCTTGGCATAGATCGCCATCACGAGTGTACCCACGATGGCAGCCAGTACGGTGGCAGTGAACACAGCGTGTGTATCCATGCCCTGAGCGGCGAGATGACTGAAGATGTTAGGGTTTACGGCCAGGATATAGGCCATAGTGAGGAAGGTGGTGATACCCGCAGCCACCTCCGTTTTCAGTTTGTTTTGAGCAGGGTCAAAACCGAATAACTTTTGCAACATGTTGTTTAAAATTAATATGTGTTTAGAATTTCGCTGCGAAATTACAAATAAAAACTGAAAATCGTATAAAATTATTGGGGAAAATGGAGAAAACTCATTTGTTTTTAGTAAATTTGCCCACAAAAGAAAAAGTATATAGTTATGGAAGTACAAACAAAGCTTACTGCCGGTCAGATAAGCATCATGATAAATGCCCGTATCAAAGATATGGCAATGTGGTTGATGGAAGACTTCAAGTATTCTCTTGAAGAGGCATTAGATTGTGTTTATAATTCGGAGTTATTTGAAAGACTTCAGGATTTGGAAACAGGGTTATATTATGAGAGCTCCGGGTATAACTATGAGTTGTTGAAGGACGAACTGAAATATGGAAAAATAGTTGGAGAATGATGGAATTAGAGAATAAAACTTATTATATTATATATTGTGTGAGCCAATTTGCACAACGTTTTGGCTTATCCTTGAAGCAATCCTATGCTTATCTTAAAAGGTATAAGGGATTGGAATTCTTGTATGAATGTTATGGGGCAGAGCATCTTCTTTCTTTAGACGATGCAGTGGATGATTTGGCAGTTATTTGTCATAGGTATGGAGGAGGTTTAGTATGTTAGAATTATATCATGGGTCCAATTTGTTCATAGACAAGATAGACTTTACTAAGTGTAAGCCTTATAAGGATTTTGGTCAAGGCTTTTATCTGACCGATATTTTTCCACAGGCAATGGATATGGCCATCAAGCGAGCTCGTATAATTGGTTCAGGTTCTCCTGTCGTGACAAAGTTCTTGTTTGATGAGAAACTTTTGACTGATGGAAGTTTGAAAGTATTGACTTTCGATAGTCCTTCAATAGAATGGGCGAAATTTATTATTGCTAATCGTAAAAGAGATAATGATAAATTTGTTCATGGCTATGATGTGGTGGTAGGCCCTGTAGCTGATGATGGTGTTGCTTTTCAACTGGAAAGATATTTGAATGGGGGGATGAATTTAGAACAACTTGTAAAAGAGTTGACCTACAAAAAGTTGAATCGCCAGTATTTTTTCGGTACGGAAAAAGCTATTAGTTATCTCCAGCTGATAGATGAATAATCTCTTTTATCAGAAAATAGGTGTATGCTATTGTATAGAAGATGTTATTGTAGAATTTGGCGGTAATATCAGCAGCTCCTTTGTAATAAAATAAATATATTTATAATGGGTAAACTTGCTTTGATGTAATGTGTAAATTCAAAGAGACAGCTTTAGGAATCAAGAAACTGGATTTTGGAGTAAAGCGTGGAGCAATGGCGGTATTCTTGACTGATGGACGAGAAGTAATAGTTCCAATATCTATGTTCCCCGACATTAAAAGTCTAAGTAAGAAGCAGAGAGAGGATTATATGATAATGGACAACCAGTATTTCTCATTTGATGCTTCAAGTAAAAATTACTCGGTCAAAGATATTTTGAAATGTTAAGTAATAAGCCCACAGAAAGGTGGGCTTATTTATAATTTTTAAGGAGAGTAAATCCTATATATTTAGCTCTTACTCATTAATTATGGAATAAGTAATTTGTACGAACCGGTCACGTTTTTTCTATCAGAATCTCGCTTGAATGTAGCCGTAAAGCTACCTTCTACATAGACACCATCACTTGCACTACTTATTTTCTTAACTTGGTGAGTACCGCTTACAAACTCATATTCATCGCCGTCTATTTTCAATAATGGAATGAAGGCTAAATTGTTATCAAAATTATCATCCACTATGTTTTTGGCGCAAGGGTAGCTACCGGGTATAGAGTTTAATAATTCGCTTTTATTTCTATAATGAACAATACCAAACATAAAGTTAAACCCATTGTTATCGAAGTGGGCCTGCATATCATAAGTAAACGAGAGTTTTTTCCCTTGTTCATCAACTCCAGAATTGTCAATTTGGGCTAACACCTCCTCATAAATCTTTTCTCTGTAAGTTTTTCCATTAAAATTTACTTCAATGTAACTGGTTGAAGAACTACCACCAGACGCATTGTCATCATCATCACTACCGCAAGCGGTAAAACTCAATGCAGCAAATATTATTGCAAGCATTGTAAACATTAGATTAATTTTCTTCATGATCATTTAAATTAAGTATTATAACTCGCTCTAATTGGGACTTTGATTGAATATCAAGAAGTTGGACGTTTGCCTCCATAATTTAGGTAACAATATGGAAACGAGCGGACTTCTGTTCGTTTCTGTATTTTGCAATATGCAAAGAAAGCCTCAATTCGAGGGCAAATATACGACAATTTTCTAAATATCCAATGATTCACAATGAGATTTTATGGAAATTAGAACTTTTTGCGTTAAATTCCCCTTTTTATAAGCAGATTTTCAAGAAAAGTTTGGAGATTCCGACAAAAAAGCATATCTTTGCAGCAACAAATCCCACCATAGTACGCCTCTCAACGATGCGTACTATGGTGGGACTTCGCTTTTTATATGGGTATATGAACTACGACAAACAACCAACTAAATCATCTATACAAGTCGGGCAGTACATTTGAGCAAGCCATCAACCTTTATCTCTTTGATAAAGAACTCCGTCAACTTATATTCAAGGCAATCCAAGATATAGAGATTTCTCTTCGAACTAAGATGATTCAAATGTTCTCAATAGACCACGGCGCATTTTGGTTTATGGATTCATCCTTGTTCAAGAATGAAGAGTTTTATCAAGGCTGTCTTGACAATATCAAGAAAGAGGTATCTCGTTCAAATGAAGATTTCATCAAGGAGCATTCCCAAAAATATACTTATCCAGCTCTTCCTCCCGTATGGAAAACCTTGGAGGTAGTTTCTTTTGGTACGCTTTCTAAGTTGTTTTGCCTGTTTAAGGATAATCGGCTAAAAAAGCAAGTGGCAAGAGAGTTTGGACTTCTTCTTTAATGGATTACTCCAAGTCAAAAGCCCATCAAGTTGTACCATCAGCTATGCACCTTATTATATTTGGAGCAAACTATTACACCTTGCATGGACTTGAAAAGTTCTCTGTACAAATTATTTGCAGAATACCCCAATGTAGATTTACATGCCATGGGATTTCCGCAAGGTTTGGAAAACGAACCATTATGGAGACTGTATATAGACCTATGAGGAATGACGGAAATCTTCAAGATATCTGAAATTCCATCATAAAATATCTTTGTAGTAAGCCGCCCAGTTGTGAAGTTGGAGTTTTTTTATTTTTATCCCGAAAGAATGTATAAATGATAGAAGAAATTATCGCAGAATGTCGGTGTAAATGTTGGAGACTTGTCGGTAACAAATGTCGGAGACTTTCGAGAACGATAGAAAGTGATTTGGCGGTAATGGTGGCGGTAATGTGGCGGTAATGAAAAACTCTTATAGCGAACCATGTATTTTGTTTTATAACTTGAGGAATAATAACCTTTCTTTATAATATCGTAAATGATTTTGACCGGGAATGACTTTGACTAAATGACCGGAATCATGAGAGCTAACGTTCAATGTAGTTAAAAATAATCAGAGAAAATGATGTAGTTTCCAAAATAAAGACTGCCTAAAATAAGTAACGCCCCTCTAGTATGCTGCCTTTCGGCGCGCCTGAGAGGCTTATTATCTTTCATTTGCTATTTTGTGCGGAGATAAATCAAATCAAAGTACATCAGTCGTGTCTTCATCGGCTCTATCGGAGTTGTTGACGCTTGACCTTTGTTATGCAAGAAGGTCCATTCCTCCTCATCTGACGAAAACAGAAATTTGAAACCATTTCGTTGATAATATTCAAATACTTTCTGATGGTTGACGGCATCAACAATGACATATCGGCATCCAGTTTTATTCAATGGGTCTATAAACCATGATTTGATGAAATCCAACAATTCGTCTCCAACATGATGTCCACAGAACAAATCACTTACAGCCAACTGTCCTACTAATACAGCAGGATACTGTGGTCTTCGCTTGGCATTCGGAATCTTTCTATTAAGCTTATTCCGAAGGTTTGAAGGAAGTGAATCAACTTTCACGCTCGAATTAGCGACAGTAAATGCACAGACTATTTCAGATGTTTCTGGTTTAACAAAGCAATATGATTTTCCTAACAACTGATAGGCATAGTCAGCATAGTCTTGAGTGAAGAACTCCGTTATGTCCTCATCCTTACAAGTGAAACCTTTGCATTGCAGCAAAACTTCCTCTGTCAGTTCCATAAAATCACATTGCTCTAACATCTTAAGTGTACAGTTTTGAACGTTTTAATATAGCACGTGCCTTGGCTACTTGCTTGGAGAAGTCAATGGAACCACGCTTTTCCAATGCCTCATCAGCCGCTTCTACGAAACGAGCTGCTGCCTCACCATGAAGGACTGGTATTGTTTTAAATTCTATTGCCATAATCTTCTTATTTTTCAATGTTATATACTTATTAATGTGCAAAAATATGCTTTTATTTCCACATTACCAAACTTTTTGTTAACTTTCTGTTGGATTTTACCAAATTTTCCAATTTCACGCTTTTTCATCGCCTCATCCTTATAGTATGCTGCCTTTCGGCGCGTGTGGAGCTTACATGCGAAACTTGAGTAACCTTACTTTATAATGCCAGAAATGATTTTGGATCACCCAACAAGTTACCCAACAATCTACCCCACAGTTAATGAAAGTAATTACTGTAATAAGAGATAACATGATGGCTGCCAAGGAGATAATGGAATGTATAAAGTTGAAAGACAAGACTTATTTCCTTGATAAATATCTATATCCTGCAATGGAAGAAGGCTATGTTGAACAACTATATCCTGAAAATCCAAAGCATCTGGGACAAAAATATATGCTTTTGGTTGGGTGCAATGATACACAAAAGTTATTGAATAACAATAGATTAATTGTTAAATTGTACAAGTTATAGCGCTTTTATTGTGCAGATTGGGGTAATTCTGTTGTGCAAGTTGAGGCTATTTCGTTGTGCAAGTTGAGGATTTTTGTTTCCTCATCATTTATGGCTATCGTTACTTGATAATCCTCCTTTTTGCTCATTCTGAATGAGTAATTCTCGAAAAACCACACCCAGGTTTTGCATGTCGAAGAATTCACTTATCTTAGTGTAACGAAAAAGAGGGTGTGTCACAGACTTATGACACACCCTCTCATCTTTATATAAATCTCTCTCTATTTCTAAAGTGATTCATATATATATAATTATATATATCGTAATGTTCTATTCTTACTTGCTCAAGCTAACAGAATGGCTCATGTTAGTCATTTCTGGAATTGAGTTTACTACGTGTTTCAAGAACATGCCCATGCAAAGAACCATACCTGAAAACATAACTGCGGCGAAAGCCATTGTAAAAATAGTCATCATAATTATTAACCTTTTTAAAATTTATTATTTGTTATTCCTTAAATACGAGTGCAAAGTTAACACTTTTTTATCGAATAACGGCATCTTTTGCCGAGAAATATCATTGCAATATGTTTTTCTTGATATGGGTCAACCACTTGTTTTTAGCCTTGAAAATGACATTTTGCTATCGGATATATTGTTTTTGTGGCAATAATTTATATATATCATTTTTCTCGCTTTGTTATGTGTGTAACAAGATAGGGTTTCCTGTCAGATGATAAGAAAAGAGGGTGCATCATAAGTCTGTGACACACCCTCCTAATTTAAAAGTTCTAATGAAAAAATACAAAGAGTTTGTTTAAGAACGGATTATCAATCCTATCCCATACAACTTGACATGCCCAATGAAGTGGCGATTGCTGTCAAGAAACTGATGGCGATTTGAAGAATGGTCTTCCATGTGTCTGCTTTCATCTTACTCATTTTGATTCAATTTTAAAGGTTAAACTTAAATTCTTTGTGTGTTTCACAGGGGGGGTAATTTTCCCTTCTACAGTTCGTTGTCCTCGCCGCTGCCGTCCTGTCCTGCGTCGCCCTTATTGTCGCCGCTTGGGTTGGAACCGGTGCCTTGGCTGGTGCCGCCGCTCTGCTCGGTGTTACCTCCTGCAGGAGTGCCACCGCTTGGGTTAGAGACACCACCATCTGAGCCGTCGCCAGGAGTAGTTGGAGTGCTGATGTCCACGCTGGCTTTGCCCTCCTTGATGGCCTTGATGACTGCAGCCTGAGCGCTGCGGCTGGCTACGAGGTTGAACTCGGCATCGGCAATGAGGTTACTATTCACTGAACGCATGGTAATGCTGTAGTTAATCATACTTTTGTGTGTTTTGATGGTTGATATTTCAATTCCCCAGAAGCCCCGTTTCTTGCCCTTCTTTTGTCGTCATTGATGTCCGGCGCCTAACATCAATCGAGACTCAAAAGTGTCGTCTGTAAAGACCGACTTTCGGTACAAGAGAAGCTTTCTTTCGATTGCTGGTGCAAAGGTACAACAATTTGGAGTTGAAAACAAATTTTGAGGCTACAGATTTTTTAGGGATGTCTGTAAGTGTCTGACTGATAGCGCTTTATAATGATATATTGGAAATCAATTGCTGCATTTTGATAGAATTGGAAGAAAATGAAGGAAGCGGCTCAGAATTTTAGAAAAGCGGTCATAAAGGTCAATGTCATTGTTGGTCAAAATCC